>ERZ778017.166-NODE-166-length-111221-cov-180.065506_pt1 | contig 111221 bp, 87 predicted proteins | sample MGYA00375747_ERZ778017 | MGnify/ENA primary metagenome ERZ778017 (study PRJEB29350, sample SAMN05509838) | bioreactor metagenome | biome: bioreactor; material: wastewater | place: South Africa: University of Cape Town | collected 2014-03-17 ... | reverse complement strand
TGTGTTGCCGAATGGCGCGAAGCGTTACTTTTTGCACCTAAAACAAGGCAGCACCTGGAAGAGGGAGATGTCCGTATTGTCGAAGCCCAAGCCTGATGCGATGCCACGGTTCAGAAAGCCGCCGAAGCACTGGCGGCTCAGGAGCGCGAGGGGCGAGCCTTGAGCGATCGCCTGCAACGGACGGAGACAGCACTTCAGGAGGAATCGCGCTTGCACCAGGATGCCCTTGGACTGCTGCAAGATCGCTCCACACAGGTCACGGCGCTGGAAGAACGTGGCGCCGGGCTGGAAGCGCGTTTGGCGGAGCAGGCGGCCCATCGCCAGTCGCTGGAGCAAAAGCACAGCCAAGCCCGTGAGGCGCTGGAGCATTTCCGGCAGTCAGCGAAGGAACAACGCGACGCGGAATCGCGCCGGCACGAACACCAGGTGCAGGGTCTGCAGGTCGAGCTGCGACAAGCCAACGACACCATCACGAGCAAGAATCACGAGCTAGTGCAGCTCAACCGTGACAATGCGCGTCTCACCGAGCTCCAGGGCCAAACCGAGAGCACGCTCCGCATACTACGGCGTGAACACGAGCAGATGTCCAAGGTGGCCAAAGAGGTGTCGGACCTGAAGCGACAAAATGAAGCGCTCGGCCAGCAGCGCATCCAGGCAACCAACGAGCGAGATCATTTCCGAGCCGATGCGGAGCGATACGCGGCGGAACTGTCGGCGGAGCGGCAGGCGCGCCTCGTCGAGATCGAGGAACAGAGACGTCGCGAAGCCCGTCTACAAGCGATTGAGGAACTGCTGGCCCAGCTTAAGCCCAAGGATCCAGCGGCGGAGACTGCGAAGATCGGAGGCGCGATAGCCAACGAGTCACAATCCTGAAAAGCGTTTAGAAATGGTAACTTAGAAGCGAAATTGCCGGTTTTTGTACGAATCCCTGCCGACCCTCATATCGAGTCCCTTGGTGCTGCCCCAAGCCCTGCCGCCCGCGCTGTCGGGATGCGTCGGCACCAACCGTGCGCCGGCCAGCGTGGCACGCCAGATTGCGGCCAACGATGATGTGGCCGCGGTCGGCCTGTGGCTGGCGGAATATCACGACTCGCCGCATACCTTCCGCAGCTACCGCAAGGAGGCCGAGCGATTGCTGCTTTGGGCCACCCAGGTGCGCGGCAAGCCGGTGTCGAGTCTCACCCGCGAGGATGTAATCGCCTATGAGGCGTTTCTTGCCGATCCCCCCACAGCTTGGTGCGACGCCGCTCTCGCCCGTCGCGGTGAGCATCGGCGACTGTTCCTCGGTCCCTTGGCCGAGCGCAGCCGCCGGCAGGCGCTGGGCATCCTCGCAGGATTGTTCAACTACCTGGTGCGCGCCGGCTATCTCGCGGGCAGTCCGTTCGTGCTACAGCGACGACGGGCGCGCCGTGGCACCCGCCGCACGATCGAGCGCTACTTGGACCGTGCCCTCTGGGAAGAGGTGCTGCGCATCGTCGACGGCTGGCCACAGGACACCGCACGGGAACGGCAACGCTACGAACGCGCTCGCTGGGTCCTGCGCTTCCTGTATGAAACCGCGCTACGGGCTGCCGAAGCGGCGGCCGCCGACGAAAGTGATTTCCAACATATCCGTGGTCGATGGTGGCTGCATACCGTGGGGAAAGGTGGCGTCGAAGGCACCATTCCCTTAAGCGACGGTCTCTTGGACCACTTCGCACGCTATCGGCGCTTCCACGGACTGCCGGCGATGCCTTCGGGCGACGGCAACATCCCAGCCATTCTTGGCATCGCCGGACGGTCTTCGCCGTTGACGCCTACCGCGGTCTACCAGATCGTCAAAGACACCTTCCGACGCGTGGCCGATGCATTGCAACTGCAGGATGGTCCCAAAGCCGTACGTGTGCGGCGAGCATCGACGCATTGGCTGCGGCATACGGCCGCCACGCACCAGGCCGAGGACGGCACACCCATCCACCACATCCAGCAAAACCTGCGTCACAGCTCCATTGGCACGACCTCGATTTACATTCATGCCGAAGAGGATGCACGACATGCCAGCACTACGAAAACACGCGTCGAGCCATCGGCGCCCTACGGAGACGTGTCATGACTGATCCCGACGATCGTTTTGGTATGCCGGAGAGCGCGTTCAAGGCTGCTCGGGAAAGTCATGGCTTGAATAGCCCGGCTTTTAGGATGGGCATGTACGTACCCACCCGCCATGAAGTGGCCACATTGCCTGCCACTCAGCTCTCGCAGATCGTGATCGACTGGATGTGGGAAAGCCCATCGGAGTTGATTCCGGACAACGCGAAGATCGGAGCGCTGCGGGATATATTGATGGCCCGTTTCGACGCCGGCCTACCTGAAGTACAGCAGTTAATCGCCGAGTGCGATGACTACTTGAAGGCGTAGCTCTACGCCGTTGAGCCTGTTTGGTGGGCACGAACCTCATTCTGTTCGCGCCATGTTTCTCCAACCTGATCAGTTACGAGCAACGTTTACGCTTGCTTGGATTGTCTTAGAGCTGTCTTATATCTCCATTAATCTAGAGATATGGATATCACATCATCCGTACAGGCCCTCAGTGCATTGGCGCAATCGACGCGCCTGCACACATTTCGTCTGCTGACCCAGCATGAACTGAGCGGCATGGCCGCTGGCGACATCGCCCGCACATTGGCTATCCCACAAAACACACTGTCGACGCATTTGGCCATCCTCAGTCAGGCAGGACTGATTAAAGCAACACGCTGTAGTCGCTCCATCGTCTATCGCGCAAATCTCGACCGCATTCGGGAACTCACCCTCTTTCTACTCAAGGATTGCTGCCACGGTCGCGCGGAGATCTGCGCGCCGCTGATGGCGGACCTTGCTTCGTGTTGCTGATCCCTTGGGACGATGACCATGAACAAAACGACCTACAACGTGCTGTTTCTGTGTACCGGCAACTCGGCACGCTCCATCATCGCCGAGAGCATCCTCAGACAGGAAGGACGCGGACGCTTCAACGCGTTTTCGGCGGGAAGCTATCCCAAGGGAACGGTGAGTCCCTACGCCTTGGAGCTGCTCGAACGTGTCGGTTATCCGACCGAGGGGCTGCACTCCAAAAGCTGGAATGAGTTCGAGCTCCCCGACGCGCCCGTCATGGATTTTGTTTTCACGGTCTGTGACGCTGCGGCTGGCGAAGTCTGTCCCATCTGGCCGGGTCAGCCCATGACGGCGCATTGGGGTATCGAAGACCCTGCAGCAGTAGAAGGCACCGACATCGAAAAGAAGACCGCCTTCACGACGGCCCTGCGGTATCTCAAGAATCGCATTGCGACCTTCACGGCGCTGCCGATCAATCGCCTCGATCATGTTGCCTTGCAAGCGGAAGTGCGTTCGATCGGGCAACTGGAAGGATCGACTCCATCACACTCGTGAATGCCCGACGCCGGGTATCAGGAGGCGCGCCGCCGTGTGGGCGAGACGGATACCTTTTTGACGGTGGCCTTTTTCACCGAACGCGGCGGCTTGGCGACGATGCACGATTCACCGCTGACGCTGCAGCAGTTTTCCGTCAAGAACCCCACCAGTCCATTCATGGCATCGATGATCGGTGCGTAATAGACAAAACGCCCTGTCTGCCGGCTGGTCACCAGGCCCGCGTGCAAGAGTTCCTTCAGGTGGAACGACAGCGTGGCATTGGGAATGTCGAGACGCTCGCCGATCGTGCCCACGGGCAAACCTTCCGGTCCTTGCGCCACCAACAGGCGAAAGATTGCCAGGCGCGACTCTTGCGCGAGCGCCGACAGCATCTTGACGGTCTGTGAGGTTTGCATGGTCGAAGGATCTAGCAGCGAAGGTACGTGTCGATAGTGTAGCGAACTGGCCATCCGGCGCTACCCGAACCGCCCTGTCACATAGTCGTGGGTCGCTTTCTTGTCCGGAGCAGTGAAAATCTTCTCGGTCGGCCCTTGTTCGATCAGCTCACCGCGGTACATGAAGACCGTGCGCTGCGCGACACGTGCGGCCTGATGCAGATTGTGGGTCACGATAATGATCGTGTAGTCGGTGCGAAGTTCGTCGATCAGCTCTTCAATCTTCGTGGTGGCGATCGGATCCAGCGCCGAGGTGGGTTCATCCATCAACAGGATTTCCGGTTCGATCGCGATGGCCCGTGCGATACACAGCCGTTGCTGTTGGCCTCCGGAGAGTGCCAGCGCGCTCTTGCGCAGGTTGTCCTTCACCTCATCCCAGAGGGCGGCCCGGCGTAACGCCAGCTCCACGCGTTCATCCAACTCGCCGCGCGAAAGCACTTCGTGATGGTTCAGGGCCAGCGCAAGGTTGTCGTACACCGACATGGTGAAGGGAATGGGCGCCTGGAACACCATGCCGACCTTCAGACGCAAAGCCGAAAGATCGTAGCCAGGCGCGAGGATATTCTCGCCATCGAGCTCCACCTCGCCCGCTGCACGTTGACCGGGATAGAGGCTGTAGACCCGGTTGAGGACGCGCAACAAGGTCGACTTGCCACAGCCGGACGGGCCGATGATCGCGGTGGCCTTGCCGGGCATGAAGTCGACACTGACCTTGTTCAAGGCCTGCTGCGCGCCATAGAAAAAGTCCAGATTGCGGACACGCAGGTGTGGCTCGATGCTGTCGACCATCAGGGTCATCTCGCTCTTGACGTTCATGAGCGCAGTTTTTTGCTGCGATTCAACAAGGCCCTGGAGCTCACGGCCAGCACCAGTACGAACATGGTCATGACAAAGGCACCGGCCCACGCATAGGCGTGCCACTGGTCGTAGGGGCTCATGGCGTACTGGAAAATGACCACCGGCACGTTGGCCATCGGGCCGTTCGGGCTGGCATTCCAGTACTGGTTGTTCAGCGCCGTGAATAGGAGGGGCGCGGTTTCGCCACTGATCCGCGCCAGGCCCAGGAGAACACCGGTGAGGATGCCGGTGCTGGCCGCACGTTGCAGTACACGCACCGAGACTTTCCATTTGGGAAGCCCCAGCGACAATGCCGCCTCGCGCATGCCGCCAGGCACGAGCTGCAGCATTTCATCTGTCGTGCGCACCACGACCGGCAACAGAATGATCGCCAGCGCCAACCCACCGGCCCAGCCAGAGAAATGCCCCATGGGTCGGACAACCAGTTCATAGACGAACAAGCCAATGACGATGGAGGGCGCACTGAGCAGGATGTCATTGGTGAACCGGATCACCTGACCCATGCGACTACGTCGCTGGAACTCCGCCAGGTACGTACCGGCCAGCACGCCGATGGGGGTGCCGATGATGAGGCCGATCATCGTCATCAACAGGCTGCCATAGAAGGCATTGAGCAGACCGCCGGAATCGCCCGGCGCCGGCGTCATCTGGGTGAAGAGTTTCAAATCCAGCGCGCTCGCGCCCTTGAACAGAGTCGTGCCCATGATCCAGACCAGCCAGCCCAGACCAAACAGAGTGGCTGCCGTCGACGCCGTCATGACCAGGGCATTCATGAGTTGGCGACGTCTATAGAGCGAGATCATAGTCCGCGCCTCATGTCATCGCTCCTTCGCGACGCGTCGCATGCAATAGCAGGCGAGCCAGTGCGAGGATCACGAACGTCAGGACAAAGAGAATGAAGCCCAGCGCGATCAGTGACGATAGGTAAATGTCGGAATCGGCCTCGGTGAACTCATTGGCGATGGCCGCTGCGATGGAATTGCCCGGCTGCATCAGTGACAGGTTGAACTCGTGCGCATTGCCCAGCACGAAGGTCACTGCCATGGTTTCGCCCAAGGCGCGTCCAAGGCCGAGAAAGATGGCACCAATGGTCGCTGTGCGGCTATTGGGCAGCACGATGTCCTTGATCACTTCCCAGCGCGTGGCGCCGAGCGCGAAAGCGGACTCCTTCAGCACCGTCGGCGTGGCCAGGAACACGTCCCGCATCACCGCGGTAATGAACGGGATGATCATGATGCCGAGAATGATGCCGGCGGTGAGCATGCCGATGCCGATCGGCGCACCGTCGAACAAGCGACCGATGCCCGGCAGTGTACCCAGGTGGTCGATCATCCAAGGCTGGATGTGTTCGGCCATGAAAGGCACGAAAACGAACAGGCCCCACATGCCGTAAATAATGCTGGGAATGGCCGCGAGCAGCTCGATGGCCGTGCCGACCGGACCGCGCAACCATGGTGGGGCGATTTCGGTGAGGAAGATCGAGACACCCAGGGCGACCGGGACAGCGATCACAATGGCGATGATGGCTGTGACGATCGTGCCCCAGATGGGCACCAGCGCTGAAAACTTGTGGGCGACCGCATCCCATTCGGTACTGGTGAAGAACGACCAGCCGAACGTATGGAAGGCCAAGCGCCCGCCCCATGCCATCGACAAGGCAGCAGCGGCCAGCGTGAAGAACACCAGGTAGGCAGCACCACCGGTGAGGCCGAGAAACAGCCGATCGGCGATGCGATCACTGATGCGTCGTTGACGACGGCGCTGCACGCGCGGTGGTCGGCCCGACGAGTTCGACCTGAGCGGTATGGAAGGGATTTCGTCGGCTATCACCGATCACCTCGCACTGGGAAAGGGTGCCGCCCATCCAGGAGGCCCGGATGGGCGGCGTGGTAGCGCGGTGACGGAGCTACCAGGCACGATCACCGCACAGCCATTACTTGAAGTTCTTGGCCCAGTAGGCTTCGATCTGCTTGACCAGATCAGGGGGCAGCGGCACGTAATCCAGCGCGTTGGCCTGCGGTTGACCGTGTTCCAGCGACCACTTGAAGAAGGCGCGGACGGCGGCACTGCGCTCGGCATTCTTCGGCTGCTTGTACATGATGATGAAGGTGGTGGCCGTCACTGGATAGGCATCCGGGCCGGGGGCATCCGTCATGACCAGATCAAAGTCATTCGCATGAACCCAGTCGGCGGTGGCCGCTGCGGCCTGGAAGCTTTCCGCGTTCGGCGCGACAAACTTTCCGGCCCGGTTCTTGACCAGGCCGTAGCTCATCTTGTTCTGCATCACGTAGGCGTATTCGACATAGCCGATCGCGTTGGGAACCTGCTTGACGTAGGCGGCCACACCTTCATTGCCCTTGCCGCCCAAGCCGGTGGGCCACGCCACCGACGTGCCTTCACCCACCTTGGTTTTCCACTCCGGGCTTACCTTGGACAGGTAGTTGACCCAGTTGAACGTAGTGCCCGAACCGTCCGAACGATGCACGACCGTGATCTTCGCATCGGGCAGCTTCAGCCCCGGATTGAGCGCGGTGATCTCCGGGTCGTTCCACTTGGTGACCTTGCCCAGGAAGATGTCGGCCAGGAGGGGGCCGGTGAATTTCAGCGCGCCCGGTTGGATCCCGTTGATGTGCACGACCGGCACCACACCGCCGATCACCGAAGGGAACTGACCCATGCCCAGCGAGGCAAGATCCTCGACCTTCATCGGCATGTCGCTGGCACCGAAGTCCACCGTGCCGGCCTTGATCTGCGCGATGCCGCCGCCGGAGCCAATCGACTGGTAGTTCACCTGCACGCCGGTCTGCTGGTTATAGGCCGACGACCACTTGGAGAGGATGGGATAGACGAACGTCGAGCCAGCGCCGGTGACTTCGGTGGCCGCCTGGGCGACGGTGCACAACGCGAAGCTGACGGCCAGGCCAAGTAGAGCGCGGCGTGCCAAGGTAGTGACGTGGAGCATGGTGGGGTTCTCCCTGTGGGTAATCGTTTATCTATATTTCTATAGACGTGTGATTATCGAAATGTAGGCGCAGAAGATGACGCTTGTATGACAGCAAGCCAGGGAAGCGAGGGGCGTGTTACGGCCCCTTGCGTTCTCAGGCTCGCGCTTCGTACCAACCGCGCGAACGATTGACGATGCGCACCACGGAAAGCATGACCGGCACTTCAATCAGAACACCCACTACGGTGGCCAACGCGGCGCCCGAGTGCACGCCGAACAGCCCGACGGCCGTGGCGACGGCCAGTTCGAAGAAGTTGCTGGCACCGATCAGCGCCGAAGGACCGGCCACGCAATGGGGCACACCGAACCGACGATTCAGCAAATACGCCAACCCGGAGTTGAAATACACCTGGATCAGGATCGGTACCGCCAGCATCGCGATGATCGCGGGCTGTTCGAGAATCTGCTTGCCCTGAAAACCGAACAGCAGCACTAGGGTCGCCAGGAGGGCCACCAGGGAAACGGGCCCTAACCGATGCAGCAAGGCCTGCAGCTTGTCAGGGCCGCCGTGCGAAAGCATCCACCGGCGCAGCGCCACGCTGATCGCCACTGGCACCACGATGTAGAGCAGCACCGACAGGAACAGGGTGTTCCAGGGCACGGTGATCGACGAGATGCCCAGCAGCAACGCGACAATCGGTGCGAAGGCGACCACCATGATCGCGTCGTTCAGGGCCACCTGACTCAGGGTGAAGTTTGGCTCGCCGTTGCACAGGTTGCTCCATACAAAGACCATGGCCGTGCACGGTGCCGCGGCCAGCAGGATCAGGCCGGCGATATAGGAGTCGAGCTGGTCAGCTGGCAGGTAGCCTGCGAAGACATGCCGGATGAAAATCCAGCCCAGTAGCGCCATCGAGAACGGCTTCACTGCCCAGTTGATGAAGAGCGTCACGCCAATCCCTTTCCACTGGCGGCGTACCCCGGCCATGGCGCCGAAGTCGATCTTCAGCAACATCGGGATGATCATCAGCCAGATCAGTACGGCCACCGGCAGGTTGACCTGGGCAACGGACATGTTGCCCAGTGCCTCAAACGAACTCGGCAACAGGTGGCCCAACAACGTGCCCACCACGATACAGAGCAGCACCCAGACGGTGAGATAGCGCTCGAAAAACCCGATGCGCGCCGGCGCCGGTGGCTCGGAGACCAGGGTCTCGACATTCGGCTGCGTCATGCGTCGTCCTCGTCATCATCAGAAATCGTGCCGATATGGTCGAGTGCCTGCTTCAGCGCGTCCTGCGACATCGTCTCAATCGGTAGATTCATAAGAGCCATCAGCCGATAAATGATCAGCGTATGCGCCCGCCGGAACGCTGCATCGATCACGATCGCATTGCCTTTGACGGCGGCCGGATCGGGCAGACCCCAGTGTGCACGTACAAAGTTACCGAACAGGACGGGACAAGGCTCCTTGTCCGCACTATCGCAAACGGTGATCACGATATCGAGCGGCGGTGCATCGTCGCTGACAAATCGATCCCAAGATTTGCTCGACAGGTTTTCAACCGAGATCCCTTCGCTGGCCAACAATTCCAGCGCATAGGGATTGACCTGTCCGGCAGGCTTGCTGCCGGCGCTATAGGCCTCGAAACGGCCTTTGCCCAGATGATTGAGGGTGGCTTCCGACAGGATGCTGCGTGCGGAATTGCCGGTGCATATGAATAAAACGCGGCACGGATACATGACGATCTCTCGGGTGAAGAAGGAAGTGGTCAGAAGGGTTTCAAGGCTGGCATCGCTCCGGATGCCCATCGCAACAATGCTGGGTGAGGTAGTCGACCAAACCTTGCATGGCGGAGAAGTTGGCGCGGTAGCGGACGTAACGTCCTTCGGAAAAGGATTCGGCGAGGCCGGCATGTACCAGGCCTTTCAGGTGAAATGACAGGGTGGAGCCGCTCAAGCCCGCGTGTTCGCTGATCTCACCGACCACGGCGCCGTCTGGACCGCAGGTCACGAGGTAGCGGAAGATGCCAAGACGGCTGTCCTGGGCAAGCCCGGCAAGGGAGCGAATGGCGGTGTTGGTTTCCATATTTCTATGGTGATAGAATAATAGAATCAAAGCAACTGGGACGTATAACCGATGACCCTGCAGGATCTGCCCCACATTGCAGCTGACGCGCTGGAAACGCCGAGCTTGGCCAAACTGGCATTGCCGGCGGACTCCCGCCATGCGCCGCGCATCCTGATCCTGTATGGCTCGCTGCGACCCCAGTCGTTCAGCCGCAAGCTGGCATTGGAGGCCGAGCGCATCCTGCGCCAGTTCGGCGCCGAGACGCGGGTGTTCGATCCGCACGAACTCCCCATTTTGGACAGCGTGCCCAACTCGCATCCCAAAGTGCAGGAACTGCGTGCGCTGTCCTTGTGGTCCGAAGGCCAGGTATGGGTCAGTCCGGAGCGGCACGGTGCGGTGACGGGCGTCTTCAAGAATCAGATCGACTGGCTGCCGCTGGAAGACGGCAGCGTGCGCCCTACGCAGGGTCGCACCCTCGCCGTGATGCAGGTCAGTGGCGGATCGCAATCCTTCAATGTCGTGAACGCGCTGCGCGTACTCGGCCGCTGGATGCGCATGGTGGTCATCCCGAACCAGTCGTCAGTCGCCAAGGCCTGGCAGGAGTTCGACGACGCTGGCCGGATGAAGCCATCGCCGTTCTACGATCGCGTCGTCGACGTGATGGAAGAGCTGTTCAAGTTCACGCTGATGGTGCGCGATCGCAGCGACTACCTGGTCGACCGCTACAGCGAGCGCAAAGGTGCGGCCGAAGCGCACGCCTTATTGGTGGCGGCCGGCGTGACCGAAGCGGCGGCGCCGGCTCCGGTCGTGGTGGAATCGACCAAGACCCGCTGCTGTGCCAGTGGAGCCTGCTGACGATGAGTACGGCCACCCCGTTGACCGCCACGATCTACCACAACCCGGACTGCGGCACCTCACGCAATACGCTGGCGCTGATCCGCCATGCCGGCATCGAGGTCACCGTGATCGAGTATCTCAAGACGCCGCCGAGCCGCGAGCAACTGATCAAGCTCATCGACGAAGCCAAGCTCACGCCGCGCGAGGCCCTGCGTGAAAAGGGAACGCCCTTCGCCGAGCTGGGATTGGGCGAGGCCGGCATCACCGATGACGTCATCCTCGATGCCATGTTGACGCATCCAATCCTGATCAATCGGCCCTTTGTGGTGACCGCTCTGGGCGCACGGCTATGTCGTCCCTCGGAAGTCGTGCTCGACATCCTTCCGCCGATCACTCAGCCGTTCACCAAGGAAGATGGGGAAGTTGTCGTGGGCCGCCCGTAGCGAGGTCCTCGGCGATCGTCCCGGTTGCTGGCCTGCGTGGGTGTTTTTGCGCGGGCCGTCAAGCCGTTCGGGATTTCCTTGCTCTACCTTTCGTCTTTGGGGCTTCGGCCAGCACGTATCGGATAGCGGATTTGCATGAGCACGATTCAGGATACGGCCTATCCCCGATTGAATAAGGATCTCAGCGTCCGCGACTTGACGGCGATTTACACGCCCACCGCCGACGAGTGCGCTTTTGCCGTGGCGATCTCCGCCCGTAAGCCGACCCAGGCATTGCTGCTGATCCAGCTCAAGATCCTTCAACGCTTGGGCTACGTCGAACCGCTGTCAACATTGCCACGCACGATTGTCGATCATGTCTGCGGTAGCACCCAGATGCGCGTTCCCACCGCGCGCGAATTGAAGGCGTACGACGCATCGGGTAGCCGCTCGCTGCACCTGCAGAAGATTCGCGACTTCGTCGGCGTGCGCCGATTTACGGACACCGATTGGGCCTGGCTGGAACAGATCGCTCGCGAGGCGGCTTCGACCAAACAGGAATTGGAGGACATCATCAATGTCCTTATCGAAGAGCTCGTGCGGCAAAAATATGAGCTGCCGGGATTTACCCAGCTTGTGCGTGCGGCGCGTGCCGCGCGCAATGCGGTCAACTCGGCCATTTTCAAATCGATCGACGGACAATTGTCGGCCGAGCAACGCCTGATGCTTGATGATCTCATCCTGCGGCGGCGTGGCGTCACCCTTTGGGATCAACTCAAACGTGAACCGAAACGGCCCACCGTTCGCGAAGTAGCCAAGTTCCTTGAGCATATCCGCTGGCTCAAAAGCCTGGGTCACGGCCTACCTGATACGCGCGAGATGGCGGTGACCAAACGCCATCAGATGATGCTTGAGGCCCGTGCGTTGGACGCCAAGGACATCCGCGCCGTTAAGCCGCTCAAGCGTCATACGTTGGCCGTGCTGCTGATCCAGTCCCAGCTGGAAAAAGCCACTGACGATGTCGCGAGCATTTTCATCAAGATCATGCACGGTATCGACAACCAGGCCGAGGAGCGGCTGCGGCAGTACCGATTGGATCATGCCGAGCAGACTGATCGCTTGATTGGCCAGTTTCGCGAGGTGCTGGCCGCCATGCAGGAGGGCGAGTCGGCCAAGAGGCGCGTGGAAAACATGGAACGGGTACTGGGCGACGATCCGGAACAGTGGATCATTCAATGCGATGAGCATGCCGCCTTTGCGGGAAATAATTATCTGCCTTTCATGTTGAAACCTTACAGCGACAAGCGTGCCTTGCTGTACCAATGCCTGGAAGTACTCGAACTTCAATCCAGCTCACAGGACGATACGCTCGTGAGGGCCATCGCCTGGATCCGGGAATGGCGCACGGCACGCCGCGAACACCTCGATGTCGCGGTACTTCCCAAAGGGATCGACCTGAAGCGCTGGCTGCCTGATGCCTGGTACCGTTTGGCCGTGGTGGCGTCGCCCGACGACGAACCACGCATCCACCGAAAATACCTTGAACTGTTCATTTGCATGTCGATCATGAAAGACCTGCAGTCCGGCGACCTGTACTCAGCACACAGCAACGATTTCGATGACTATCGCGAACACCTCGTGTCCTGGGACGAGTACGGCGGGGAACTGGGCCGCTACTGCGATATCACCTCGCTGCCCAAGGACGGTGCCGGCTTTGTCGCCCAGCTCAAGGCAGAGATGTCGGCACTAGCCAAGCACGTGGACGACAGCTTTCCCGAAAATGATTTCGTCCGAATCGGCGACAACGGTCTAGTCATCCAGCGGCTCGATCGCAAGCAGGACCCACCGGAACTGCCCCTGCTGGAAGCGCGCCTCAAACAAGACATACCGTCGGTCAACATACTGGATCTGTTGACTGAGGCCGAGCAGTGGCTCGATCTGCACCGGCTATTTGGACCGCTGTCCGGTTTCGAGGCCAAGGTCGACGACCCACGAAAGCGCTTCATCACCACCTTGTTTTGCTACGGCTGCAATTTAGGTCCCACGCAGACAGCGCGCTCGGTACAAGGATTGAGCCGCAAGCAGGTGGCTTGGCTCAACCTCCGCCATATCACCGAGGAACGTTTGGACAAAGCGATCGTGCGGGTGATCAATGCCTTCAACACCTTCGCTTTGCCAAAATTCTGGGGGACGGGAAAACATGTCTCGGCCGACGGCACGAAGTGGAGCATTTACGAGCAGAACCTGCTGTCGGAGTACCACGTTCGTTATGGTGGCTACGGTGGCATCGGCTACTACCACGTTTCGGATATGTACATCGCGCTCTTCAGCAACTTCATTCCGTGCGGTGTGCACGAGGCGGTCTATATCCTCGACGGCCTGATCAAGAACGAATCTGACGTGCAGCCGGACACGATTCACGGCGATACCCAGGCCCAAAGTGCGCCCGTGTTCGGCTTGTCGCACCTTCTGGGTATTCGCCTCATGCCGCGTATTCGCGGTATCAAGCAGCTGGTGTTCTTCAAACCCGACCGAAAGGCCAAGTACGGGCACATCAATAGCTTGTTCACCGAATCGATCAACTGGGAGCTCATCGAACGCCACTATCCGGACATGCTGCGCGTGGCCATTTCGATCAAGGCGGGCCGCATCACCCCCTCGATGATCCTCCGGCGCTTGGGCGTGGCCAGCCGAAAGAACAAGCTGTATTTCGCGTTCCGCGAGCTGGGTCGAGCCATACGCACCCGATTCCTGCTGAACTACATCAACGATGTCGAGCTGCGCCGCGTGATCCACCAGTCGACGAACAAGAGCGAGCAGTTCAACGACTTTGCGCAGTGGCTGCATTTCGCGAACGATGGGATCATTGCGGAGAACATCCGCCACGAACAGCGAAAGGTCGTGAAATACAACCATCTCGTGGCCAACATGGTCATCTTGCACAACGTGCATACCATGTCGCGGACTCTAAAAGTGCTTCAAGAGCAGGGTGTTCCGCTCAGCGAAGAGCTTTTGAATCGGCTCTCGCCATATCGGCGCGAACACATCAATCGGCTAGGCCATTACTCCCTGGACTTGGATCGGTACCAGAGCGCCATGGCCAAAGACATCAAATTTGCCTTGTAGCCTCAACGGCTTATTGTCGGTTTTGCGAAAATTTCCAGAATCCCGGCCGAACCTCTGAAAGACGTCGCAGAACGTCGGCTGCCGTTCAGCTGGCGCGACGCTCGGGGCCGCCGTCTTCGGCCGACGGTGCGCGCTGCGGTGCCGGCGCCGGCGGCATCGGCGCGGCGGATTCTTGGCCACGATCCAGCTCGCCGCGCCAGCGTGGCAGCGCGTGCGGGTAGTGCGCCTGAACGAAGGCGATCAGTCCCTCGCGCACCTGGCAACGCAGGTCGAAGTTGCGGCCCGAATCGGTGGAGCTCACCAGCATGCGCAGTTGCATCGTCTGCTCGGTGGCGTCGGTGACCTGCAGCACGCATACGCGACGATCCCACTGCTCCGAGGCCTCGCACAGGCGCTTGAACTCCTCGCGCAGCGGCGCCAGTGGCGTGCGGAAATCCAGCATCAGGAACACCGTGCCGATCAGCTGCGAACTGCGGCGCGTCCAGTTCTGGAATGGATGCTCGATGAACCAGTTGAGCGGCACCACCAGCCGGCGCTCGTCCCAGATGCGCACCACCACGTAACTTCCGGCGATCTCCTCGATGCGGCCCCATTCGCCTTCGATGATCACCACGTCGTCGAGACGGATGGGCTGGGTCAGCGCAATCTGCAGGCCGGCGATAAGGTTGCTCAGCACCGGGCGCGCCGCCAGTCCTATCGCCAGCCCGGCCACGCCGGCGGAGGCGAGCAGGCTGGCGCCGAGCTGGCGCACGCCGGGAATGGTGAGCAGGATGATCGCCGTGCCCAGCACGATCACCACCACGTCGGCAGTGCGCGCCAGCACGCGCACCTGGGTGACCACGCGACGAGCCTGCAGGTTGTCCGCGGCATCCATCGGATAGCGCCGCACCGCGGCGCCCTCGAACGCGCCGACGCAACGCACCACCAGCCAGGTGCCGGCGGCCAGCAAACCGATCAGCAACAGATGCTCGACCAGTGCCATCGGTGCCGAGTCCAGTGCGGGGCCATAGCGCAGCACCAGCAAAAGCGAGAGCAAGGGCAGCAGCCACTGCAGCGGCGCGTGGGCGCGCTGCATCAGGTCGGCGATCACCGGGCGATCGCCCGCGAGCCGCCGCAGCACGGCGTGGATCGCGACACGCAGCACCAGCGCCAGCAACAAACCGGCCACCACGGTCACGCCCAGCCGCACCGCGACATGCTGCTGCCACAACTGCCACCACACGGTGAAGATATCGGCCATGCACCCAGCCTGCACGGCGCGGTGTCGACATCGCGTGGGCATGCGGCCGGGCCATGCCCTCGAGCTTCCAGCGATGGCGCCCCGGCGAAGGCCCTTGATGCAGCGCTCGTACCCTTGCGCGCAGGGGAGGGCTGGGGTGGGATCGCTCCTGGCGAGTCAACAGCAAGCGTCACTTCTTCGGCGAAACTTGCTCACGATCGCGTCGCGCGAATCTCACGGGAAATCGGCGCGGAAACGGCGAGGATCGAGCCACGTCCCGAGGAGACCGCTCATGCCATCGCACTCCCTGCCGATCATGCTGTCCAGCGTCCCGCCATCATCCGCCGGCGATCCCGAGTACCAGCCGCCCGATCCCTCGCCGCCGCCGTTCCCCGATCCCACGGAACCGCAGCCCACGCCGAACGAACCCGAGCTGCCGCCGTCGCAGCCGCCCCCCGGGCGCGACCGGCCGTCGGCGGCAAGGCCGTGCAGGTGAACGCCGCCCCATCCCCGCCACCGGAGCTGCCGACGCGCGAGGGCATCCGTCGCTGGCCGCCGGATGGCTACCTGCAATTGAATGGCGCGGTCGACGTGCGCCGGCGGGCCGCTTGCACCTGCACCGAACGTTGCGGCGAGTGCCACGGCGATTGCGGCTGCGCCGCGTGCGAGCTGGGCTGGCTGGTCTGGCAGGACGACCAGGCGCTGTGGGACGAGGCGGGCAATCTGGTCAACGTGGTCGAACTGGGCGCGGCGTGGCGCTCACGGCCTCCCGCCGCGGATCAGCTGGGTTCGAGCCGCGCGGTGACCACGGTGGATTCATCCTCCAGGCCGGCCGCGTGCAGCGCCCGTTCGCCCGCCGCTTCGGGCAGTCGCCTGCGGCAGCTCACGAGGTCAGCTGGTCACCCGCCGCCTCGACGTACCGGCGCCGCTCACGCCAGGTTTCGGCTGTCTGCGGTTTGATGAACAGCGACAGCAGTTCGGGATGGATCGTCTTGGCCTGCGCCTCGATGCGGTTGATGCACGCCTCGATCTGCGGCGTGGTCAGTGCATCCTCGAACTCGGCGCTCAGCGTGGCCACCACCTGGTTCGGTCCCATCTGCACGGTCAGCACGCCGTTGGCGGCATGCACGCCGGGGTCCGCGGCAGCGATCGCGAGGATCGAACCGCTCACCCTCGGGTGCGCCGGTTCGCCGATCAGCAGGCCCTTGGTCTCGCGCGCCAGCAGCAGGGCAAACGAGGCCAGCACACCGGCGATACCGAGCGAGGCGACGCCATCGAGTGCAGGCTCGTCGAAGGCCTGCGCACCCACCACGCCGGCCAGCGCGATCAGCAGGCCCAGCAGGGCCGCGCTGTCTTCCAGCAGGACGGTGAAGGTGCTGGGGTCCTTGCTCAGCCGGAACGCCTCGAAGTAGCCCAGCTTGCCCTTGCGCGCGCGGAACTCGCGCAGCGCCACCAGCCACGAAGTGCCTTCGAACAGGAACGACACGCCAAGCACCGCGTAGTTGATCCACGGCCGCTTGATCGCCTCCGGTTCGCGGATGTGCATCACGCCTTCGTAGAACGACACGCCTGCGCCTGCCGCCAGCACCAGCAGCGCCACGATGAAACTCCAGAAATACAGCTCGCGGCCATAGCCGAACGGATGGCTGCGATCCGGCGGCTTGCCGGCGCGATGCAAGCCGTACAACAGCAGCACCTCGTTCACCGTGTCCACCAGCGAGTGCACGCCCTCGCTCAGCATTGCCGAGCTGCCGGACAGCCCGGCCGCCACGAACTTGGCGATCGCGATCATCAGGTTGCCGCCCAGCGCGACGTAGACCACCTTGTGCGAAGCGGAGGCCATGACTCAGCCCGCCATGCCCGATACGCGGTTGCGGTTGCCAGCCAGGCGCGTGGCGAGCACGGATGCGTGCCGGTGCGTGGTGACGATGGTGCGTTGTTCTGACATTGGCGTGGGCTGTGCGGGCGGTCGGCTTGACTGGCGTGGCTGGCAACGCCCGCGGGGGCGGTGCATAGTGATCGCGCCACAGACTGGGGATGGCGCCGTGAGACGGTCGTGAACCATGCCGCCGCACGCGGGGTTTCTTCCTGACGGGACAGGCTGCTTTCGAATCGGGACGGGATGCGTTGCATGGCAGATTCCACCTCACCACCCCATGCGGCCGGGCACGGCGGCGACAGGAAGGGGATGAGCGACGCGGAGGATTTTTTCGAACATGCCGCGGTGGGCATGCGGCTGGTCGCGGCCGACGGCACGATCCTGCGTGCCAACCAGGCCGAGCTGGACCTGCTGGGCTATCGCCGCGACGAGTATGTGGGCCACAACCTGGCCGATTTCGATGCCGACGACGACAATCTGTGCGCGCTGCTCGCGCGGGTGCGCGCCGGCGAATCGGTGGACAAGCGGCCGGCGCGGCTGATCGGCGGTGACGGCCGGGTGCGCCAGGTGCAGATCAGCTCCAGTGGACGCTTCGAGCGCGGCCAGTTCGTGCACTCGCGCTGCATCACCATCGACGTCAAGGAACAGAACTCGCGCCAGCGCGCCACGGCGGAGCGCGGTCGCCTCTCGCAGCAGTTGCTGCAGGCCTTGCCGATCGCCGTGCATGGCACCGATGCCGGAGGCGCCATCACCTTCTTCAATGAAGCGGCCGTGGAGCTGGCCGGGCGGCGCCCGATGCCGGGCGAGAAATGGTGTCTGTTTGCGCGACTGTTCCAGGCCGATGGCGCGCCGCTGCCGCACGAGCAGTGCGCGATGGCGCGGGCGGTGCGCGAAGCGCGGGCGATTCATGGCGACATCGCCTTGGCACAACGGGCCGATGGCCGGCGGATCGCGTTCGCCGCCTATTCCACGCCGTTGTTCGACGGGGGCGTGCTGACCGGCGCGGTGAACATGCTGGTGGACATCCCCGATCCGCGTGAGGCCGGGCAGGCCAGCAAGGATCTGAACAGCCACCTGAAGCGACGGGTGGCCGAGCGCACCCGCGTCGCGGAAGCCGGCATGGCGGGCGTGAGCCGCAGCGAACGGTATTTCCAGCTGCTGGTGTCCAACGTGACCGACTACGCGATCTTCATGCTGGACCCGCGCGGCATCATCACCAACTGGAACACCGGCGCGGAGCGCATCAAGGGCTACCGCGCCGAGGAGATCATCGGCCAGCATTTCTCGTGCTTCTATCCGCCGGAAGAACGCAGTCGCGGCACGCCACAGACGGCGCTGGAAACGGCCAGGCAGGAAGGCCATTACGTGGCCGAGGGATGGCGGGTGCGCAAGGACGGCAGCCGCTTCTGGGCCAGCGTGGTGATCGACCCGATATACGACGATGGCGTGCTGGTCGGCTACGCCAAGATCACCCGCGACATCTCGCGGCGCCGGCAGGCCGAGACGGCGCTGGCCGAGAGCGACCAACTGGCACGCGGCATCATCGACTCCGCGCTGGACGGTTTTGCCCAGCTCGATGGCGCCGGCCGCATCGTGCGCTGGAACCCGCAGGCCGAGGCAATGTTCGGCTGGTCGCGCGCGGAAGCCCGCGGCAAGCCGCTGGCGACCCTGGTCGGTCCGCCCGGTCATCCCGAGCGACTGTTGGCCGACCTCGAACCCAGCCCGGCGCGGGGCGCGAGGCGCGGGGCGACACGGCAGAGCGAGATGGTCAACCGCGTGGGCGAAACGATCCCGGTGGAACTGAGCGTCAGCAGCCTGTCCTTGCACGGCGAATCGCGTACCAACGTATTCATCCGCGACCTCAGCGAAAAGATCCGGATCGAAGCGCAATTGCGCCAGGCGCAGAAGATGGAAGCCGTCGGCCAGCTCACCGGCGGCCTGGCCCACGACTTCAACAACCTGCTGCAAGGCATCATCGGTTCACTGGATCTGATCCAGCTGCACGCCAGCTCGGGCGACGCCGCCACGTTGCAACGTTTCGTCCAGGGCGCGCTCAACTCGGCCAATCGCGCCGCGGCGACGACGCATCGCCTGCTGGCCTTCTCTCGCCGCCAGCCGCTGGACCCGCGTCCGGTGGCGGCCAACCCGTTGATCGCGTCGATGGAAGAACTGCTGCAGCGCACGCTCGGCGAGGCGGTGACGCTGCGCTTCGAGCTGGCGGACGACTTGTGGTTGACCCTGTGCGATCCGAACCAGCTGGAAAGCGCCTTGCTGAACCTGACCATCAACGCGCGCGACGCGATGCCCGACGGCGGCGACCTGCTGATCCGTTCGAGCAACCTGGACGCGGGCTCGATCGAGAGCGGCAACTGGCTGGAGGCGGACAGCGGGCAATACATCTGCATCGAGGTCGTCGACAACGGCACCGGCATGGCCCCGGAGGTGCTGGAACACGCCTTCGAGCCGTTCTTCACCACCAAGCCGACGGGGCGGGGCACCGGCCTGGGCCTGTCGATGGTCTATGGTTTCGCACGGCAGTCGAACGGCTATTGCGACATCCGCAGCGCGGCGGGAGAGGGCACCTCGATCAAGCTCTATCTGCCGCGCCATGTCGAGCTGGCGCGCCCAGGGCACGATCAGGCCGAGGCCACCCCGCGCCCGTCGAACGGCGAAGTGGTGCTGGTGGTGGAAGACGAACAGGTGGTGCGCCAGGTGGTGGTAGAGGTACTGCACCAGCTGGGCTACGCGGTGCTGGAGGCGCCGGACGCCGACGCCGCCCTCGCCGCGTTGGAATCGCACGGCCACTTGCACATGCTGATTTCGGACATCAGCCTGCCGGGCATGAGCGGCCGCTCGCTGGCCGACACGCTGCGCGCGCGCCAGCCCGAACTGAAAGTGCTGCTGATGACGGGCTATGCCGCCGACGCGGCCTCAAGCAAGGGTTTCGCCGCCGGCATGGAGCTGATCACCAAGCCGTTCACGGTGAGCGCGCTGACCGAGCGGTTGCAGCGGATGCTGGGCGATGTCGCGGACGGCGACGACGCGAACTGAGCCGGTCGGGTTGCTCAACCGCCCGCCGAAGCGGGCGGCGAAGCCAGCAGCTCGCGCACGATCTGCTGCAGCGTATCCACCGACACCGGCTTGTTCACCATGCGAACCCGCGGAAACTCCTGCGCCAACCCGCTGAGGTCGCCACCGGACATCACCGCAAAAGGGACGTTGCGCTTCTGCAAGGCGGCCATCACCGGCCACGCATTCTCGCCGCGCAAGCCCACGTCGATCATCGCCGCATCGAGCCGGCTGGCCTCGACGTCGTTGAGCGCGTCGACCAGACTGAGGTCGACCAGCACCTCCAGGCCCATCGCCCGCAGCGTGTCTTCCATCACCATGGCCACCACGGGGTCGTCTTCGACCACCAGCACGCGCTTGCAGTCTTCCATTTCCGCTTCCATTTCCGTGACCCTGGCGCCCGTCAAAGTCGCATTGTAGGCCGCCGACGGCGGTTTGGGATCGCCGTCCGGGGTGTCCGACTTTCCCCGTTGCATCCGCGGTTCAAGCCTTGCCGCGCGAGCCACCGACTTGCTTGGCCAGTTCGACCTTGCGCTGTTCCATGCGTGCGCCCAGTGCCTTGAGCTCGGCGGCCGAAAGCAGCTTCTTCGCCTCCTTGAACATCTCCTCCTCTTCCTCCTTGACGTGGTGTTCGACCAGTTCGCGCAACACCTTGGCGCGGCCGGAGAACTGCTCGCTGCCGACGTCGGCGTCGAGCAGGTCCGGAAGCACCAGATCGCCGGCGGCGCGATGCTCCTCCAGCGCCTCGAAGTACATCTTTGCATCGTCCTTCGTACCGGCCTTCCTGAAGGCGGGATAGAAGATCTCTTCCTCGATCGTGGCGTGGACCTCCAGGTCGACGCGGATTTGTGCGAGCAGCTCGCTGCGTGTCTTCGCGGCGCGGGTGGTCGTTTTCGCAAGCTCGGCGAGCAGTTCCTTGACCTTCTTGTGATCGGCTTTCAGCAGTTGGATGGCATCCACGGGGCGCTCCGGTTCTGGCGGGGGAGGGAGTGGCGAGCATTCCATCCCAGGCGTGAATCCGGTGTCCCGCGAGGGCCCGGCCATCATCACGCCATCGCAGCGAATCGGGCCTGGTCCGGCCATCGGCAGCGGGGCCCGCGACCGCACGTGCACGCCGGCCACACCGAGGCTTCACCCGGCAAAACGCAGGCTGCCATCGCCCCTCCACACACGAGCAGCAGGCATGGCAACCCACGACCGCAAAGACCGGCAACATCCCGGGCGCAAGAACGACAGGGAGCCACCGGAGACTCCCGAAACGCGGCGGCAACGCAAGAAGAAGGAAAGCGAGAACCAGGACGAGGCACTGGAGGAAACCTTTCCGGCCAGCGATCCTGTCTCGCCGTTCATCCCGTCCAAACCGCCGGAACCGGATTGAGCGAGAACATCGCCGACAAGCGGAGTACGCGCACAACTGCGCATGACCCAGGTCGAACACCTCGACCAGGCAAGAACGATGTCCTTTGAAGGCGGTGGCTCTTCCAACGTCCTGAAGAAGCTGATTGGCACCTGGCGAGGCAGTGGCGGAGAGGGTCGATGCGTCGTTGGCGGACGGTTGCCGTGGAGGCTGTCGCCTGCTATCTTTAATTTCGCATAATGTATATTATGTAAAATCGCGCCAGATTCGGCGGGTTTTACATCGGAATCAGACGCTTACCGGCTTTTGACGGGTCCACTTTTGGACCCGATGTGTGATACCACGCCGTTACAGTCAAATGCAGCCGCCTGCTGGCAAGGGCGAGCTGCTGCATGTGGATTCGCAGGATGCGCTGGCGCGGTTTGCGCGCATCCTGCCGGGTAGTCGGGCGCCCACGACGGTTCGGCTGTACGTGGGCGTGGTGCGTCGGTGGCTGGCTTACGGTGGAGCGGCAGACCGGCTCGATGCCGCCCTGCTGCAACGGTGGTTGAGCGATCGTCGCCGGCAGCACGCGGCGCCGGCGACGATCAACGTGGATATCAAGGCGCTGCGCGCGTTCTACGACACCATGGCGCTGATCGGTGCCGCTCCGCAAGCAGAATCGAATAATTGTCCAAAAGGGCGGCGCGTGCCGGTGCGCCTGGTGCGCTGTTTCAGCGACGAACAGGTGCTGGCGATGCTGGCGGCTCCCGATGTGTGCACGTTCGCCGGCTACCGCGACAGCGTGATGATGCGCACGCTGTGGGAGACCGGCCTGCGCGCCAGCGAGCTGGTCGGGCTGGGCCTGGGCGATGTGCTGCCCGATGCGGTGTACGTGGCATCCGGCAAAGGTGGGCGCAGCCGCTGGGTGCCGATCAGCGCGGAACTGCATGGCCTGCTGGTCGGCTACATGGCGCTGCGCGCCACCACGCGCCCCGGCAAGCGCGCGGCGCTGTGGGTGACGGTGGCAGGTCGCGCCCTGCGCAGCCGGCGCAGCGTGTGGGCCATCGTGAGCCGCTGGGCGCGCGCCACGCTGGGTAGTGCCGTGGGTTATGACCGGGTGCGCCGGGCGGCGCGCCAGCGGCCGTGGAGCGGGCAGTATCCGCACCTGCTGCGCGCCAGCATGGCCACCACCCTGCTCCGCCACGGCTGTCCCCTGCCCGCCATCATGCAGATGCTCGGCCACACCAGCCTCGATAGCACCGCGCGCTACCTGGCCGCGGACATCAGCCATTTGCGTGCAGCGATCGACAAGCATCCGCGGAACCATCGGTCAGCCCGCCCTGGCGAGTCGACCACGCCGGCGGGCGTGGCGGGATCCAGCGATCCACAGGGGGGAATCGGGCAAGCCGCGGAGCCCGACCAGTAGCTGGTGGAACTGGTCCCGGCCCAGCCGCAGGCACGTATCCACGCCCACGGCGGCCAGGCGCAGCCGGTATTGCTCCTCGGTGAGGCCTTTGCGCGATCGCGCCAGCACGTGGATCATGCGCACCCGGTCCCGCGTCATCTGCCAGCGCTTGCGCGCGAGCAGGTCCAGGCCGCAGCACCAGCGGTGCGCGGTTGGCTGTTGGCAGCGGGGGCAGGTGCGCATCGGTTCACTGCTCCTCGTCGTCGTCGACTTCATAGTCGCCGAGCTCGTCGAACGGCTCGTAGTCGTCCTCGCCGAATCCGGTGGCGCCGGCTACCCGATCGGCGCACACCCAGCCGCCAGCGTCCGGCAGCAGGCGGAACGCCACACCGGAAGGCATGGACGCATCCAGCCGCCGCGCGGAAATCGCGTACATGGCCAGTGCGCCGTCGAGGGTGACGTGGGCGCCGATATCGAGTTGGCGGCTGGCGTGGGTCATGCGGCCCTCGCGTAGAACTCGATCAGGTCGGCCAGGTCGTTGGCCACTTCGGCTTCTGCCATGTCCTGGCACACGCTGTTGCCGATCAGCTTCACTTGGTCGGTCTTGGTGATTGGGCGCCACTCGAATTCGCCGCTGCCTGGTGCGGTTTCGAATAGGCCGCGGTCGATGATGTAGCTGTCGAGGAAGCCTTGCGCCCGGGCCAGCTCGCGGGGCACGAGCATGCGCAGGGTGATATCGGCCAGCACGTAGCCGCCCAGCAGCACCATGTCGGCGGGCTCGGGGAAGTGTTCCGGCAGGTATTCATGCAGGAAGTCGGCCACCGCCTTGGCGCGCCCGCGCAGATCCGGCGCCAGCGTGTCGGCCGGCACCTGCACGCATTGGATCAGGCCCATGCGGTCCTTCGTCGGCACCGTGTGCATCGGCTCGTCGCAGCCCTGCCACTGGCCGCCCTCGCCGTAATACTTGACCAGGTAGGCCGACACCAGCCGCTGGTTGGCTCCGCTGGCGCAGATGGTCGACACCGGATCGCGCACGTCGCGGCCGTCGCCATCGTAGAAGCCGCCGTTGGCCTGCTCGAGGAAGTGGGCCTGCATGACTGCATGGCCACCGGACGCCGTTACGGTGTTGAGCGGGGCCTGCGCACTCTTGCAACCTGCTCCCCACCGCTTCACGCCTCCGGGTTTACCTTCGCCATGTGCTGCGGCAATCAGGCATGCCGACGACAGCGCATGCTTCACGCCACCAGCCACCACCGTGCCCAACGGCTTGCCGATGTCCAGCGCGCGCGGTTCTTGCCCTTCGCGCTCGCCGTAGCCGGTTTGCACCAGCGTCGGCGCCACCAGCGAGAAATGCCCGCCCTTGATCTGCGCCACCTGCGTGCGCAGCGGCTCGTCGGCCGGGAACACGCGCTGGCTGCTGCTGTTGGCGTGCTCGGTCAGATAGGGCGTAACCAGGGCATGGTGCGTGCCGCCACCCGTGATCGTGCTCAGCGGCTTGTCGATACCGTGCGTCGACGTGTGCGCCTCGCTGGTGCCGCGCAGCGGCACGATGAACGGCTGCGGGCAGTTCAGCACGTAGCGCCACATGCCCTTCGCGATGCGCTTCAGCGTGTTCGCCGCCAGCGGCTTTTTGCGGCCGAAGATGCTGCGCGCCGGCAGGCCGAAGTCGATGCACTCGGCGGCGGTACGGTACGGTTTCAGCTTGCCGCTGGCCACGGCCTTGCTGTCCGGCGCGCCGTGCGTGTCGGCGCTCCAGGTGATCGCCTTGCCGTCGCGGCGGAACTTGACCACCAGCCGCTTGCGGATGGTGGGCGCGCCCTTGTCGCAGGCGCGAATCTCGCGCCAGTCGGCGGTGTAGCCCAGGCCGCGCACCAGCGCCGCTACCGGCGCGCTGGCACCAAGGAACTCCACGATCTCGGCCATGGCCGGATGGTCGGCGGCCATGCCTGTGGTCATCGCGGCGATGAACGCGCGGAACGTCTCGCCTTTGCGCTCGGCGATCGCGCTGCCGGTGTCGTCCAGCGGGCACCAGTTGACGAACTCTTCGACGTTCTCCATCTCGATCACGCGCGGGCTGGTGGCCAGCGCCCAGCGCACCACCACCCAGGCCAGCCCGCGGATGCGCTTGCTGCGCGGCGCCTTGCCCTTGGCCTTGCTGTGGTGCCGGCAATCCGGCGACGCCCACAGCACGCCCACCGGCCGGCCGCGCGTGGCCGCGATCGGGTCCACTTCGAACACGTCCGTCTGGTGGTGCTCCGTGTGCGGGTGGTTGGCGCGGTGCACGGCGATCGCGATGGCGTTGTGGTTAACCGCCACGTCGGGCTCGCGGTAGGCGCGGGCGATGCCGGTGGATGCGCCGCCGCCGCCGGCGAACAGATCCACCACCAGTTCCTGGTCGAAGTTGAGGAAGGCGGTGCCGTCAGCCATGCGCCCTGCTCCCCGCCAGCAGATCCACGAACCACGGGGTGTGTCCTGCCGGCAGCTTGCGCAGGTCGACGTGGATCGCGTGGGTGATGATGAAGTTGCGAAGCGCCTGGTTGGTGACGCGCCAGGGGGCGCGGCCGTCCGCGGTTGGCTGGTGGGTGGGGTCGCGTTCGGCGGCGAGCATGCCCAGGTGGATCCAGCGCGTGACGGTGGTGGGATCGTGGCCGAGCAGGCTGGCGACCTCGCGGGCGGTGTAGTCGTCCTCGCGCGGGTCGCGCTGGATCGCGCGCCGTTTGCGTTGCACGACAATCGCGGCTTCCGTGCGGCGGAAGCCCTGGCGCCGCAGTGCGTGTTGCACACCGGCCGGCCGCAGGTTGCGGGTGGCGCGCAGGATATCCAGCTCAGCCGGGCTCCACGGCGCTTCGCGGAAACGCGGGGTGGTGAGGCCAAGGTCACGCGCTCGGCGGCTCACCCACCACACCGGACGCGCCAGGCGCTTGGCCAGCGCCACCACGTCGCCCCGCTGCATCGGGCGCTGATGCGCGGTGCGGATGGCCTCGTCCATGCCCGGCTCCAGCGTCCACGACTCGCGCACCAGCGGCCGGCTGGCGCAGCGCAGGCCAAGCGCGTTGGCATGCTGGTAGATCGCCGACCGGCTGCGGTGCGGCAGCAGCGCGATCACGCCATTGATGCCGCCCGCTGGATACGCCTCGCGCAACACGCGGATCTCGCGCGTGGTCCAGGCTGCGCGGCTGATGGGCTGAGGGGGCGCCGTGCTGATGGAAGCGGTGCCGTCAGGCATGGGGCGACTCCTCGGACTGCTCCAGCGCGTCGGCGAGGGTTGGCTGATCGTGCTGCACGCCAGGTGTCCAGTCGTAGCTGTCCAGGCTCACCAGGAAGCGCAGTGCCATAGCGGCAGCCTGTTGTGCTTCCTTGCGCACGTCGTCGGGCTTGTTCTTGTGCGGCTCATAGACCTGTTGCAGCACCGCCTTCGACAGCTCGCCGGCTTCCTCGTTGAAGACGCCGACGGCGTGCAGCGGATCGGTCGGCCACGTCGGGAACTTGCGGATCGCCTTTTCCAGCTCGTCCATGACTTCGCGGACGACAGCCGGCACCCTCGCGCGCTCGGCAGGCTTCACCTGAAACTGCTTTGGCGACGCTGCCGCTGCTTGCGCAAAAACATCAGCCTGCGCGTTCTGCGCGAGGGCGGCTATAGCCGCGCGAGCTTGCTTCTCACACTTCTCCCGCATGCCATGACCCGCAGCATCCGCGATGGCTTTGGCGACACGATCCACCACATCCTCGGCCACCCTTTCCTGCCCTGACGCATAAGCCCGCTCGCGAATCGGCGTCTCCGGCTGCGGGCAGTTTTCAATGGGCGTCGTCATCACGCATCCCCCGGCCGCGGCAGCCCGAACACCTCAGCCAGCTGCTCCAGCAGGCGGCGCAGTTCGGTGGTCATCAGGAACAGGGCGGCGGCGGCTTCGTCGTGGGCGTCCTGCAGGCTGTCGCCCAGCGTGTCCAGCACCACGTCGAGGAAGCGCAGCTTGTGCAGCACCAGGTCTTCGCCCAGCACGAAGCTGATACGGTCGTCGTAGACCAGGCCCAGCTTGAACACCTGCTTGCCGCTGCGCAGGTGTTCCTTGACCTCCTCGGCGTCCATGTCCTGCCGGCGGGCACGGATGACGGCGCCTGCGGCGGTGGCGGGGTCGCGCAGTTCGCACTCGTCGCCCAGGGCGAAGCCGGCCGGCAGGCGGCCGGTGGCCAGCCAGTCGGTCAGCAGCACGCGCGGGCCTTCCTCCGGTGCCGGCGGCACGGCGGGGAAGCTGCCCAGCGCCTCGCGCCAGCAGGTGAGCACGGTGTCGGCCTGCTTGCGGCTGGCGGTGTCGATCACCAGCCAGCCGTTGGCAATGTCGGCATAGGCGGCGGTGCGCGAGCTGCGCACGAAGGCGCGCGGCAGCAGCTCGGTCAGCAGATCCTCGCGGATGCGCTTGCGCTCGCGGCCGCCGACGTTGCGGCCTTCCTGCTCGGTGATCTGGCGCACCTTGCGCTGCAGGGCATCGGTGAGCACGGCGGGTGGCAGCAGTTTGTCTTCGCCGCCCAGCATGGCCAGCGTGCAGCCGTTCTCGGTGAGCGTGAGGCTATCCCAGCCGTCAGCGCGCCCCACCGGCGGCACGAAGCCGCGGGTGAACAGCTCCAGCGGGCCGCAGGGGCGCAGGCGACGGTCGTCCAGCGCCTCGTCCAGGCGCTGCAGGTCGTCGGCCACGGCGGGCGAGAATCGGAACAGGGTGAGGTTGCGGAAGAACATGGCTCAGCCCCTCCGCAGGTTGGCAGCGCGGCGCCGCCGGCGTGCGGTCTTGCCGGCCGGCGGGCGGGTGGTGCGCACGTGCTGGAATGGCTTGCGGGCGCCGGTGCGGTCCCTGCCCTTGCCGCGCCTGTCGCGGCGGCCGGTAGTGGTGTGGGCTTGTTCGGTAGGCAGGCGCGGCAGGGGCGCGGCGTTGCTCATCAGCGACAACGCCATGGCGACCAGGTGGGATAGCGGGGTGCGTTTGTGCATGGTGGGTTCCTAAGCGGTAGTGGTCAGGCGCGCTTGCCGGCGCGGCGGTGGTGGATAAGGTGGTACTCGGCCACGCGCACGATGTGCCGGCGGCGGTCGCGCACCTTGACCATCTGCATGCCGATGGCGATGCCGTGGTCGGTTTTCAGCTCGTGCATGCGGGCGCTCACGCAGATCACGCCGCAGCGGCGAATCAGGTGCATGGTGGTGGCCGGGCCTCGTCGCAGCTCGGCAAGGATGGCCTCGTGCTGGGGGCTGAGTTGGGACATGCTCAGTCCTCCCACGCGATGCAGCTGGGCGTGCGGCACTGGCCCTTGCTGTGCACGATGGCGCCGGCCTCGTCGTACTCCACCTGCACGCTGCAGCGCGAGCCGCAGGCGGTGCAGCGGTAGCTGCCGCTGGTGGCGCTGTAGCGACTGGCCAGGCGCAGCACGTTGCGCTTGGCGGCCTTGCCGGCGACGCTGTCCATGATCGCCGGCGGCACGAACATTTCAGCGGGCGCGAGCATGGAGGGCCTCCTCGGTGGACTGGTTGAGCGCGGCCAGCAGCGCGTCGGCGTAGCGCACGGCGCGCGTGGCGTAGATGTCGGCGTTGCTGGTGCTTTGGGTGGTGGCGGGGCTGGCGGCGAGCAGGCCCTGCAGGGCAGCCTTGGCCGTCTCGTAGCGCATGCGGTCGATCACGGTCATGGCCGATTCGCGGAACGCCGTGACATCCTCCGGGCACTCCGGCATCGGCGACATGGCGGCGGCGAGTGCCCGTGGCAGGTATCCATTCGTCATCGCTGCGCCCTCCCCTTCGCCGCGCGCATCGGCCGCACGTTGTCGCGGCGCGGGGCCAGCGGCAGCGGCAGGGTTTCGCCCAGCTCGCCCCAGGCGCGCACGGCGTCGGGCAGGCTGGCGCACCAGCCGGTGCAGCGGCGGCACGGGCACTCGAGCTGATGGCGGTCGGCGATCACGGCGAACTGCACGCCCTCGCGCTGGGTGCTGCCGCTGGCCACGTAGTGGCGCGGCTCGGTCTTGCAGGTGCCACAGGCGGCGAAGGTGCCGCGCGGGTGGGTGATCTGGCGCTGTTTCATGGGCAGGTGCACTCCTCTGATGGTTCGCGCCGCGGCGAGCCAGCGATAAGCGGTGGGTCTGGAAACCGGGAAGCGATCGCACACGTCGTCGACGGACGGCATCACGTGCTGGTCACTCATCCAGAAGGCGAAGCGCAGCATCTTCTCGACCAGCGCGTCGCGGTTCTTGGTGCGCGTGCGCGGCGTCATCGGCCCACCTCGCGCACCGGTTCGGGCTCGTCGTCGATCAGCTTCATCAGCTCGCGGCCGAGCGGGGACAGGCGCAGGCACTTGTCGCCGTCATCGCACAGGCAGTGCTCGCCGCAGCCGCCGTCCGGCGCGTCGAACGGCTCCAGCAGCTCGCTCTCCAGCGCGTATTCCTCGGCATCGGCGCCGTCGATATCGCAGCCGCCATCCGTGCGCGCAGCGGCCAGCATCCGCGCCGCGTAGCGCGCCACGCCTTCGCTGTAGGGGATGCGCAGCGCGGCGGCCAGCTGCTGAAACAGCACCAGCGCCTTTTCGTGCGGCAGGAAGTTGTAGCCGGCGCCCACGTAGACGGCGATGCGGCCATCGGGTTGGCGCTCGGCGAGCGGGCGGAAGGTGGTGGGCGCGTTCATGCCAACTTGCCATGGTGGCGCTTGAGCCACTCACCAAACTCTGTGCCAGAGTCCGCGGCGAGGAAGTCTCGATAGCGCTTCGACGACCGGGTGAGCTGCGGCGGCTTCGGGCTGTGCTGCTCCATGTACGCGATGCCTGCCGGCGTCACCTGAAAAAGGTCGTCGCCGCCCGTCAATGCGTTGCCGGTATGGCGCGTCATCAGCCCTCGGATCACCAGGTCGACGCACTGGTCGTAATCCTTCGAACCCGGCCCGGTGACGAAATGGTTGCGGTAACGCTCACCCTGGCCGAACTGGTCGACGCCGAGGCTGTGTTGCAGGATGTGCAGATCGTGGTTCATCCCACCCTCCTCACGGCATCCAGATCCGCGTGCTCGCGCAGCACGTGGCGCACCACGGCGGCGGCTTGCGCGCCGTAGACATTGGCGGTGGTGGATTTCTTGGCGTGGCGGGCCAGGTGCTGGCCGGCTTCCAGGCCCAGGGTTTCCACCACGTCGCCCACGCGGCGGTGGCGCAGCAGTTGCGGGTTGAGGTGGGCGATGCCGGCGGCGGCGCCCAGGGTGCGGATGCGGTTGTAGGCCTGCTGGCGGGTGATGCGGGTGCCGCGGTTGCTCACGAACATGGCCTGCTCGCGCTCGGCCGCCATCGCCGGGCGCACGGCCAGCCAGTCGGCCAGCCACGCCACGCTGCGCGCGTTGATCGGCACCACGGCCGGCTTGCCGCCCTTGCCCACCATGCACAGCTCGCCGCGCGCCAGATCCACGCTGTTGCGCGGGCGATACACCGGGCCGGGCAGGTCCAGCGCGGTGGCATCGCTTACGCGCAGCGCGCCATCCAGCATCAGGCGCATCATGGCGCGGTCGCGCAGTTGCATCGGCGTGCGCGTGGGCAGGGTTTCCAGCAGCGCCATCAGCGGCGCCAGCTCCGGCGCGATCTGCGGCAGCGCCACGAAACGCACGTCGCTGTCTTTCGTCGGGTCGTGGTGCAGCCAGCCCTCGCGGTTGGCGTGCGCCACCAGTTGGCGCAGCACCACCAGCTTGCGCGCCTGGCTGCGCGGGGAAAGCCCGCGGTGGCCCAGCCGATCCAGCCAGCGTTCCACCAGGCGTTCGCCCAGCAGGCCGATCAGCTCCACGCCCTGCAGCGCGGCAAACTCGGCGAAGTCGTGCAGGTCGCCGCCGTAGGCCACCAGCGTGTTGATCGCCGCGCCGCGCAGGCGCTTGCGCTGCAGGTAGTGTTCGATCGCCTGCGCCATCGTCACGGGCGCCACGGCGTGGCCGGCCAGGGTGATGAGGTTGGCGGTCATGGCTGGTCCTCGCCGGTGGTGTCGGCAGGCATGTCGCTGCGGTCGATCCATTCCATGAGCCGCGCGGTCAGCCAGTAGCAGAGGCTGGCAAGCCCGATAAGGAAGGCGAACAGGCAGAGCAGGACCAGGGCGGCCACCCAGCCGCCGACGCAGTACATCGCGGCGGTGTAGCCGACCAGGGCGAGCGGGATCAGCGTGCGGGTCTTCATGCGCCACCGCCCGCGCGCTGCAGCGTCTCTTTCAGGGCCACCATGGCGCGCTCGCACTCCAGTCGCTCGGCGGCGCCGAAACCGTAGGTGGTGCCTAGTTTCTCGAAGGCCTTGATGACGCGGTTTCCCGCTGCCACCAGTTCATCGGCCAGGCCCAAGCTATCGGCGGCACCCTGCAGATGCATTTCGCACAAGCCGGCATGACCAGGTGCTTCCATGGCCCGGAACTGCTTGGCCGACTCACTCAGCGCGTGTTGGCAGCCTTCGATCGTCGTTCGTAGCGTCGTCATCGGGCACCGCCCAAGCTGACCACGATCAGCGCGACGAGCAGCAGAAGGCAGGCGACGACGGCGAAGCCGGCGCCCAAGGGCAGCAGCTCGGCCGGCGGCGCGCCGTGGCGGCGTTCCGTGCGGCCGCTCACGACGCCACCGCCCGCAGCTGTTGCTGCAGCGAGTGCCACAGGCGGCGTGCGGCCTGCTCGGCCTGCGCCTGGTTGTTGAACAGGTTGCCGGTGCGGGCTTTCAGCGCGCCGCTGGTGCCGATCACCTGGCCGCGCCATAAGCCGCCCTCGCGCTCGCCGTGGAAATAGACGTCCATGGGTTTTTTCATGCGCGTGCTCCCGGCGCGTACCAGGCGGGTCGGAACCGTTCGCCGGCCAGGTCGCCCGCCATCAGCCACAGCGCCGGCACGGCCAACACCTTGGCCATGGCGCCGATCTGCAGCGGGTCCGGCGGCGTGCTGCCGCCCATTTCCAGCGAGGCCAGCCGTTTGGGGGTGATGCCGGCGGCGGTGGCCAGATCCTCCGGCGCCATCCGGGCGTGCTCGCGCGAGGCGCGCAGGCGCTGGGCGAAGCTGTCCGCGTGGGCGTTGTGCTGGCGGGTCTCGGCGCGCATCAGGCGAGCCTCCCGCGCGTGCTGGCTTCGCCCGCGATCATCAGCAGGTCGAACACCGCGTCGCCCACGCTCAGCTTCCAGCCGGGCAGCTCCAGGTTCTTCAGCGTGCCGGGAAACTCCCGGAACGCCGCCACCGCAGCGGCCTGCGCGCCCTTGGGCGTGATCACCGTGCACACCGGCATTTCGCGCGAGCCCTCGCGCCACAGCGTCACCGCATAGCTGCGCATGGCGCCGTGCGCCTGCACCATCTTGTGCAGCATGCCGCGCGTGCAGCCCAGGTCCGCCGCCACCGATTTCAGGGTGGCCTTGATCCGCTTTGCCGCGGCTACCGCTTCGGCGGCTTCCGCGCAGCGTTCCGGCGTGGCCGGCCCCACGTACAGGGGGGGGGTCTGGCGGCGCGTGGTGGTGGCCGCGTCGATGGCCGGGTGGGTGATGGGCGCTTCCATCAGCGCGCCCTCCCCTGCTTGGCCAGGCCGCCGAGGATCAGCGGATAGCCGGGGCGGTGCAGGCGCAGCGCGTCGATCAGGCGCAGCGGCATGCAGGGATACCAGCGGAGCAGCGCGCACTGCGCGGCGGCCAGTTGGCGGCGGCGCGGCGGTTGGGTTACAGTGGGCATGTCTTCCGTACTCCTAAGCGCGGTGGGCAAACCGAACGCCTGGGGTTGCCGCCCCGGGCGTTCTTCGTTTTTGGCAGCAGACGCTGCGCTGATGGCCCGGCGATGGGCGTTGCAACCCACAGGAAAGGGAGAGCCGTCCCGCCCTGTCTTTATCGCCAGGCCATCAGCGAAACGTCCGGCGGTCATTGCATGTAGTCCTCGACGCGGATGCCGGCGATCGCATCGTTGAGCGAGCCGCGCGGCAGGCCGTAGGTTTCGCGCGCCGCCGCCATGGACACCAACGACCGCCGCGCGGCGCGCCAGCGGTACACCGCCGCCAGCCGCGGGCGGCCTTCGCGCTGGGCGGTGTCGGCCAGCACCTGCAGCTCCTGACAGGCATCCGCTGCTTCCGCCATGCGCTTGAAGCTGCGCCCGCGCATCACTTCACGCTCCGCAGCGGCTGGCTGTCGCCCAGCACGTGCTGGTGGATGCTGCTTTTGAGCGTCACGGCGTAGGCCTGCAACGCGTCCAGTTCGGCCAGCGCGGCGCTGGCGTGCGCGGCATCGCCGGCATCCATGCGGCCGTCGTCCAGCATCGGCGCCAGGCGGTTCACGGTGTCGCCCAGGTGGCGCAGCAGTTCGCCCAGCTGCTGTTGCTGGCCGGCGGGCGTGGGTTGCGGCTGCGGCGCGGCCAGCAGGCCCAGGCGGTGGCTCAGGTCCGCCAGCAGGTGGCTGCGGTACGGCTGCGGCAGCGCGAGGATCAGCGCCTCCTCGATGTCCACCGCCATGCGCACGCGGCCGTCCAGCATGCGCTTCACCGTCTGCCGGTTGGCCTCGCTGTCGGCGTACGGGTCGGCGCTGCTGGCAAAGGTCACGCTGCGCGCGTGCAGCGCGGTGCGCTCGTGGTACAGGTCCGCCACCGTCTGCGCGTAGGTGCGCTCGGTGAGCGCGCTGCGGCTGATGGCCAGCAGCACGTGCTCGGCAATGAGCTGGCTGCGCGACTCACGCATGGCCGTGCACCCCGTGCACCAGCGCCAGGTCCATCGCCATGTCGGCGCTGGCCGCTTCAAAGGCATCGCACACCAGGTCCGGCGCGGTGCCCAGGCGGTAGGCGCGCTGGGTGAGCATCTCGGCGATGATCGCGTGCACGCCCTCCACCGTGGCCACGCCCTCGCGGCGGATCCGCGCATTGAGCGCGCGCAGGGTCATGGCCTCGTGCGCGGTGGCGTGGGTCAGGCGGGCGAAGGCGCGGCGCTGGGCCTCGTTCATCGGCGGCATGCCGTCCGCTTCCAGCTGCAGTTCAGACATGGGCTGAAACCTCCGGGTCAGGCGTGGCGGTGGCGCCGGTGGCAAGCTGAGCCATCGGTAACTTGCGGAGCGTTTCGTGATGGGTGCGCAGTTCGCGCAGGGTGTTCGGGCTCCAGCGCGGCCGGCCGGTGGGGCTGGGGATGGCACGTCCGTTCAGCATGTCCGCGACGCGGCGCAGGCTGATGCCGTGCTTCAGGTCATCCACCACGTCATCGCGCACCGGCCACGTTTCCGGGTCGCGCAGCAACAGGCGTTCCGCCTGGTCGCCCTCGCCCACCGTGATGGACGTGCAGCCGAACGGCACGTGGCCGTATACCCTGCCCTGCTCGCGCAGCGCGGCGTTGCACTCGGTGGCGCGCTGCACGGCCAGGTCGCGCTCGTACTGCGCGGCCGCCAACTGGATGGTCAGGCTGAGCTTGCCGGCCGGCGTGCTGGAGTCGATCAGCTCGCTGATGCTGTGCACGGTGGCGCCGGTGCGCTCGGCCGTGCGGAAGAACGTGAGGCCGTCCAGCGCATCGCGGAACAGGCGGTCCAGGCGGATCACCACCACGCCCTGCGCGGTGCCGGCTTTCAGCGCGTCCAACACCTGCCGGCCCCCTGCCCGCTTGGCCAGCGGCACGCTGGCACTCACGCCTTCGTCGGCGATCGCGTCCACCAGCGTGTGGCCGTGCAGGTCGCAATAGGCGATCAGGCGCGCGGTCTGCTGGCCCAGGCTCACGCCGTCCTTGGCCTGCTCCTCGGTGGAGACGCGGATGTAGCCGACGAGCTTCATGCGGCTGCCCATATGCGTGGAATGGAAACGCGCCGGGCAAAGGCGCCAGTGGGCAGCCCAACATCCAGCGTGCGCCGCGGTGCACGCGCCGCCGCAGGAAAAATGTCCTCGATGTCGATATTGGGGAGCAGCTTGGTGATCGCGATCGCGCGCCGCGGCGACGGATGGTTGCGGTTGCATTCCCAGTCCGAAACGGCCTGCTTGGTCACGCCCAGCAGATCGGCAAGCGCCTGTTGCGTGAGGTTGGCGGCTTCCCGCGCATCGCGCAGGGCGGCGTTGGGCAAGGATTTCATGCGGCCGCCCTGCCCGACTCGGTCGGATAGATATGCTCGATCTTGAGTCCCGGCAGCAGGCGGATCAGCGCCAGCGCCTTGCGCGGCGCCGGTTCGTCCGTGCCTGTCTCCCACCGCGACACCGCTCCCTTGCTGACGCCAAGGGCATCGGCGACGTTCTGCTGCGTGAGGCTTTTGCGCAGGCGCGCCTCTTTGATCGGATTGGGTTTCGCTGTGCTCATAGCTGAAGTTTCGGACAGCGCAACCCATTTGTCAAGTACAGCGCAACCACAAAGTTGCGCGCCTCTATACGCTTGCCGCATGAACACATTCGGCGGGCGGCTGCGAGCCGCTAGACATAACGCCAACCTGACTCAGGAGCGCTTGGGGGAGCGCGTAGGGGTGAGCAAGGGCGCCATCTCCCGATGGGAGAGCGATCAGGACCAACCGCAGTTCGCGGTGCTGCAGCCACTTCGGTGCGCGCTGCGGGTTTCGCTTGACGAGCTGGTTTGTGGTTACATGCAAGGCACGGCGGGCGGCGTGGCGGACCCCTACGCCAAAAGCGACCCACCCAATACCGCTGAGTGGGCGCTGCTCGTCCATCTTCGCCGCGAACCACCGTCAAAGCTTGGCGCGTTGCTGGAATTTCTCGGGGTCCAGGTCGAATACTGAAAAATCAGGAGACAGGGATGAGAGTTCCGTTGGTGATGCTGTTGGTTTCGATCAGCACTATCGCAATGGCCGCATGTTCGGTCCGCCCCGATGGCAGCAATGGCCTGCAGCGCGCGTTCGATGTGCCGGGTGTGAAATACGAGCAGGCATATCACCGTGCCGACAGCTACTTCCGACAGTGCGTGCGCGGTTTCGTCGGTTTGAGTCCCAACGTCACCACCGGGAATATCTACGCCGATTCGAACAGTGCGGAGCTGCAGACGATGAACGGCAGCGGCATCATCGTGGCGCGCGTAAACATCGCGGCCACCACCACCGGCAGCCATGTCAATGTGGTCACGATTCGTGCGCCGGCATGGAACGCCAAGGATCTGGACGCGATCCAAGCAGCCGTAAAAAGCGGCGATATCGTCTGCAAATAGCGTCGCCGCGCGAGCGGGTCAACGCTCCGCCTTGGCACACTCCGCCGTCACCGGCACCTTCGCCGCCGTCTGCCACCACCACACCAGGCACTCCATGCGCACGGCGCAGCTTTCGTATGCCGCGCGCCAGGCGCTGCCGTTCTCCACGATGTCGCGCACCTGCGCGGTGCGGCGCACGGTGGCCGCCGTGCACAACTGCATCAGCGGCGCCGGCGGGGTGAGCAGCTCAATTTTTGTGCGGGTGGTTACGGTCGGCGCAGGGGCGACCGTCGAGCACGCAGCCAACATCATCAGGCACGGCAAGATCCAGTAGCGATTTGGCTGCAGCATTGGTCCTCTCCAGCTCGGCAAGCTTGGTGCGAATGGCGGCATCCTGCGCGGTGGCATGGCCCAGGCGTTGCTGCAGCCCGTCCAGCGCCTTGCTGTCGGTCTCGCGCAGGGCTTTGAGCCCGGCGATCGCCGCATCCTGGTCCCGGTTGGCCTGCACCTGCTGGTTGAGCGTGGCGGCCATGCCTCCCAGCTGTCCGCTGAGGTCGGTGACCGTGCGCGCCAGGCGGTACCGCTGCAGGGTGCTGCTGACCGCGTAGCCGGCCAGCGCCACCACCAAGGCGATCAGCGCGTACTCGATCCACAGGCGCGCTCGCGCGCCGACAAAGGCCAGGGCCTTACTGAGTAGGTTCATCGTCGTGACTCCGGTTCAAGCCGAGCTTGTTCCACACGAGCCGCTGCAGTACCTGGATGCTGGCCGAGGCGCCCAGCCAGCCGCACACGCCCACCGTCACCGCCGTCCACTGCTGGCTCAGGCCCGCGGATTGGCACAGCCACATCGCGAGCAGGCCGACAAAGCCGGCCGACGAGCCCTCCACCAGCGCCCGCCAGCCGCTCAGGCGCGCGCCGCTGTCCATCGTGCGCATGATGTAGCCGAGCACCCCGGCCACCGCGGCGAAGAACGAGTAGGCCGCCGCCTGCAGCCAGCCGCCGGCGGCGAGCCACCAGCCACTGATCGGGCCGCCGGGCTCGATCATGCGACGGTGGCCAGGTAGGTCTTGGGCGTGACGATCGCCAGGCGCGGCGCGGGCGCGATGCCGCCCAGCGCCATCACATAGGCGCGGTCGATCACGCCGGTGTCGTCGACTTGCGCGCCATCCTGCGTGCCCATCACGCGCGCGGTCCAGCCCTTGCCGAAGGTGCCGAACGTGGGCAGGCCACGCAAGAACTGCAGCCGCGCGTGGCACAGCGCATCGGTGAGCGCGGTGGCCCGGTACTGCGCGTCGTAGCGCGCGGCCGCGGCCAGCGTGACGCGCCCGGCCACGCCGTCCTCCTCCACGCCCACGATGCGCTGCAGCGTGCGTACGGCGCGGCCCACGCCACTGTTCACGGCGAAATCGAATACGGCGTAGTCCACGCCAGCCGGCAGCTCGTCGCCGCGCGTGGTGGCCCAGTAGCGGCGGCGATAGATCGCCGCGCGCTCGGCTTCGGTGCTCAGGCGCACGCTCTGCCGCGGCAGGCGCCGTGCCTCGCGGTCCTCGTCGTACACGCGCTGGGTGATTCCGCACATGGTGGCGCCGCCGGGGTCGCGCGGGTGGTCTGAGAATGACCCCTCATAGACCAGGGTCAGGGCCAGGCACGTGGGGAAGTGGGCGGCGCTCATGGCGGCCAGCGTGGTGGGCCGCGCGCGCCGAATCCATGCGGGGATGTGCCAGCGCGTGCCAGGCGCTATGCTCCGGCGATGGTCAAGGTAAGAGCCCTGCTGCGCACTGGCGTCAACATCGAACTCGAGTACCCGGACAGCTTCTTCGATGCCGCCATGCGCCTGCACGTGAAGGGCCGGCGCGGGCAGGAAATCGTGGCGGAGTTGATCGACCACGACTGGCCCGCGCCGCTGTTGACCGTCGACGTGATCCTCAACGGCGGGCAGCCGGGGGCGAAAAGCCTGCGGTTGTGGTGCTGAACTGCTCAGTTCCCTTTGCTGGCCTCGATCGCGGCCCGCACTTCATCCTGCCAGCGCTGCGCCGCATCCGTGCGCGCTTCCAGCGCCGCCACGCGGGCCTGCAGCGCCGCGATCTTGCGCCGCGCCACGACAACGGCCAGCACCAGCCCCGCCCCGACGATCAGCGCGATCATGGCAGCGGCTCCCGGGACAACACGATGCGCTCGCGGGCGAGCTGGGCCACGTAGCCGGCCGCCACCGGCGCCACCGTACCGATGAACGATTGCAGCAGGTTGCCGTTGTCGTCGTGCGAGTAGATCCGGTGCAGGTTGTCCAGCAGGCCGGCCGAGTTGAGCCGCACTGCCTGAGCGAACAACTGGTCTGCCAGCGTGGCATCGGCCAGCGCCTTCACGTCCACGCCGACGATGAAGCTGGTCAGCATCGCCAGGTCGTCGGGGTTCACGTTGGCGAGGAAGGTTGGGTAGTCGATCGGTTGCATGGTGGTCTCCATCAAAGCCCGAGGGCGGAAAGTTTGGCGGCGCTGTCGATCTGCGCGGCCAGCGCGGAGGCGCAGCCCTGGGCCACGCGCGCCAGCTCGCCCTGCGCCCAGACGTAACCCTGGTCGCCGGCGGTGTCGTAGTAGCCCGCGCCGTAGGCGGCGCCCGGCTCACCCGGTGCGCCCGTGCCGCTGGCCCAGCCCTCGGGCAGGTGGTCGGCATCGATCGCGGTACCGGCCGGCGGGATGTACTTCACCCAGCCGTCGTAGAGCGTATGCGTGCCCGCCAGCACGCCGGAGAGAGCCACGCTGTGCGTGCTGTCGCTGGTCGCGGTGGGTGCCGCAGTGGCTTCGGCCAGCACCGGCAGGCCCTGCGCGTCGATCAGGTAGGCCCATGCGGACATCACCAGCATGGCGCCGTCGTTGCTCACCGTAGTCAGCGGCACGCGGGCAAAGCGCCCGCCGTCCAGCGCAAAGTCGAAGATGGGCGCGCCGGCAGGCCGGTTGGGGATGGTGGTGATGGGTGTGGCTTGCATGGCGTGTCCTCAGGCCTTGATCGTGTTGTGGGTGGAAATGCGCAGGTGCGCGACGGCGCCGGCGAGGAACGAATGGCCGCCGGTGGAAATGCGCACCACGGCTCGCTCGCCGGGCAGCAGCTCCACGTTGATCACGCGCTGCCAGCCGGAGTCGGTCCACAGGTCGTGGCCGTAGACCATCGGGGCCTGGATGCTTTCACCGGTGCGCACCGTGACCGGGGTGGAAAGCGAGCAGTCCAGTGTGGAGCCATCGGCCACTGTGATCCGGCAGCATGGCTGCGACATGATCCGCGGGCGGCGCCGCACGAAGTGCCAGCCGTCCTGCCCGCGCAGGATGCATGGCCACCACCAGCGCCAACGCTGCGCCAGTTGCCGCGCGGTGAGTCCGCGGCGCAGCAGCATGTCCGCCGCCACGCAGCCGCTGATGCCGCCGCCGCCGGATCCACCGCCGCTGCTGCCGGAGGTGGGGATGGTCACCACGCCGGCGTTGTAGGCGTCGTCGAAGCTGTTCACCGTGTTCTGGTTTGTGCCGGCAAACCACGTCGGCGAACCGCCGGCGTAGTTGTCGCGGGTGTAGATGTAATAGCTGCTGCTGGTGGCCAGGCCCGTCACCGCGTTGAGCTTGGCGCTGTATGACACGCTGGCCGACCCCATCTGGATCGTGTGCGCGTTGATGTCCACCGCCCCGCCACCGTTGGCAGTCAGCGCCACCGCGCTGCGCGTGATGCCAAGGTTGCGGGTAATCGACGAAATCAAGTTCCGCTGATCGCCGATCTGCTGGCCGCTCCCCGGATTCGTGAGCTGGTTGCCGAACTGCGAGGCAAAGTCGTTGAACGGCGTCGCGACGCTGCCGACCTCAAGTTTCAGGTTGCGCCACGTCGCGACAGAGTTCGCGGACATGGTGCCAGCGAACCGCACCACTACGGTGATGGACGCCGTACCGCTTGGCGGAGCCTGCGTCACGCTGTAGCGCGCCAGCGGCCCGATCACCGCCGTCACATGCGGGCGGATCGAGGTATTGATTTCCGTGCCGGAAGCATTGAGAAACCGTAGTTCGATAAACGGCGTGGCCGTCGCCGCCGTCTGCATGCACAGGTCCGCCGACAGCGTCACCGGCGAGACCGTGCACGGCACGATGAAGCTGAATCCTTGGTCGACGGCACCCGTTCCAGGAAACCAGCAAACGAACTCTGGGCCCACGTTGCCAAGGGTGTCGTCGGCTACCACCTGCATCTGCTGCTGCGCACCGCCGATCCATGAGAAGCCCGGCAGCCCGCTAAACCCGAGCGCACCGGAAGGGTTGGGAATCAGGTTCTGGCCGGGCTGCGCGATGCCAGTTTGTTTTGCCGGATTGTAGATCGCGCCGAACTTGGCGGCGCCGTCCGGCACTTCGTCGAGGCTGCTGGGGTACTGCGTGCACACCACGTTGTCCACGTAATACGTGCCCGCGGTATGACCGTTGGCGACAAGGATCGTACGCGCGTAGACCGTACCTGCTGGCGCCGTGCCCAAGGCATATGATCCGGCCGTGGTGGTGCCGGTAACTAGGGTTCCTGTCGTCGCCGATATTTCGACTAGTGACGCATTGACCCAACTGATCGCGACAGCGCATGATCCATTTGCACCGGCCGCCTTGATGAGCGCCTGCGTTTTGTAGACCTGCCCCGGGCCACATGCGGCCAGCCCATTGTTGCGGAAAACCTGGATTCCGCCCGACCCGGCGGGGTGCACTGCCGAGTTAGGGCCGACGCCCGGCGTGTTGCCTGCAGTGTCGATGGCCCAGCCGCTGCCGGGGTCTGCATTCCAGCCATAACCGGTGGGCGCGATGTCGAAGCCGCCGTTGATAACCGGCAATTGCGACACCTGGCCCGTGGCGGTGTTGGCGGTGGCTTGCGCGGTATCCGCCTTCGACTTCGCAGCGGCGTAGATGGCGTTGAGCAGAGTGGTCTTGGCCGTATAGGCAGTCGTCCAGTTGCTGTCCCATGTCGCGCGGGTGATGGCCGTGGTGCCGGTGATACCGGTCCACACGAACGAGGCGTCGAGCACGCCGACCGTCGTCTTGAGGTAGTTTTTCAGCGCCGTGATGGCGCCGTCGTAGTTGGCCTTCTCGGTGGTGATTCCGTAGCTGGTGGCCTGCGCGTCGATGCCGGATTGCTCGGCGGTGAGCGTGTTGTAGCGCTGCTTCGACTGGACCTTCTCGTCGGCCGTGAGCTTGCCGTCGCTGGCGATGTCCGTCAGCTGGTTGAGCGCGGTGGCGGCATCGGCGCTTGCCGCGTTGGCTTCGGCCTGCGCCGCCGCCGCGGCCGCCTCGATCGAAAAGGCGGTGGCCGTCGATCCCTGCTCGAACTTCACGCGGCGCCACGCGAGCGTCGCCCACGTCGCCGCTTCTGCCACCACCCGCACCCGGGCGGTGACAGCACCAGCGCCTGGTGTGTTGGTCGAGGTCGGGCGGTGCCATGCCCCATCCACAACCACAAGTCCGTTCGCGCCATCGGTCACGACGCCGCCGATGCTGTTGTAGTACTGCACGTCCAGATAGTACGTGCCGGTAGCCGCAGCATCGGCGAACATATCCGCTGAGGCGGTGTAGGGCTTTCCAGCTGTCACTGGGATCGGGTCGGTTTGGTAGGCGTACGTGCCGCTGGCTCCAGGCGCCGCCGCCCGCAGCTGGTAGCCATCCGGCGCAGACACCGAGCTGATCGCGGTCGATCCTGTCCAGCCTGCGGAGCCGTTCTCGCCCGAGGTGTTGGGGACGAGGTTGGCGGCTGGGTAGAGGGCGGAGTTCGCCGATGCTTGCGCCGCGTCGGATTTTGTTTTTGCCGCCGCATAGATCGCATTAAGCAGCGCCGTCTTGGCGGTATAGACCGTCGTCCAGGTGCTGTCCCATGTCGTGCGCGTAATGGCGGTGGTGCCGGTGGTGCCGGTCCACACAAACGACGCGTCGAGCACGCCGACTGTGTCTTTGAGGTAGCTCTTGAGCGACGTGATGGCGCTGTCGTAGTTGGTTTTCTCGGTGGTGATTCCGTAGCTGGTGGCCTGCGCGTCGATGCCGGATTGTTCGGCGGTGAGCGTGTTGTAGCGCTGCTTCGATTCGATCTTTTCCAGCGCCGTCAGCTTGCCGTCGCTGGCGATGTCGGTGAGCTGGTTCAGTGCACTGGTGGCGTCGGCTTGGGCGTCACTGGCCGCCGTCGACAGGTCGCTCAGCGTGATGTTGCCAGCCGCCACGTCCGGCACCACGGCGGTGTGAAGCACCCAGGCGGAGGGTGCGCCACACGCGGAAATGTCGCGCACTTCCACGTCGTAGGTCTTGTCGCGGTCAAGGCCTTCCAGTCGCAGCTCGGCCACCGGCGAGCAGGTGGCGATATCGCTCCATGCCGTGGTGCCGGTGACGCGCCAGCGCACCTCGCGCAGGATGGCGGACGAGGCGGCCATCAGCGCGCCACCAGGTTGGGGGTGTGACGGATGTTGCCGCTGCCGCCACTGCCGCCGCTATAGATCGGCAGCCGGTGCACGCCGGGCTTGGGCGTGCCCGATACGCCGGTCACCGCGTGGATCACGCCGGCGTCGTCCGGGCCGCTGTCGCTGATGCGGATGGTGACATCCGGCGGCGGCGGCGCGCTGCACCAGGGCGTGCCGGTGATGGCGCTGACAAAGGTCGGCGGCGTGCCGGTGCCGGCGGCGGGCACGTCGGGCGCTTCATCCACCGCCGTGATCCGCGCCGACAGATCCTGCAGCGGCTCGATGCGCTGCACGATCAGCCGCTGGGTCACCAGCGTGCGCTCGCCCACCACGGCCAGGTCGCCTACCTGCACGCCGGCGGGCAGCGCGCTGGCAAAGGCGAACGTGGCCACGTCGCCGCTGCCCGTGGTGCTGGTGTTGGCCACCGCCTGCACGCCGTCGTCGCTGCGGATCTGCACGGCGTAGAGCGTGCTCGCCTTCAGTACCACGGCGCCGTCCAGCGTGATGCTCTTGCGATCGCCGGCCATGCTCTTGATCCGCCCGGAGCCGGCGCCCCACTCCACCACGTCGTTGGCCGCGGTCACCAGCTGCCCGCGCTGGCACACCAGGTGCTCCATGTCGGCGGTGAAGGTGTAGGTGTTCACGCGCTGCTCGCTGGCTTTCAGTTGGTAGGTGCCGATGCGCCACACCGCCACCGGGTCGGTACACATGCGCAGGTCCATCACCTCGTAGCGGGTGGCCTGGGTGGTGCCGCCGGCGCCATCGGCGCTGTAGCCGTCGGCGTAGACGATCAGCTCGTCCTGCTGGTTGTTGGCCTGCGGGTTGATGAACTGGCAGCGCAGCGCGTGCGGCGGGTCGAAGAACACGCGCTGGCCGCTGAAGTCCCAACTGTTGCGCGGGGTGAACATCTGCACCGGCGTGGTCTGCGCCACGTCGCGGACGCAGCCGTATTTGCCGTTGGGCATGCCGAAGGTGGCGCGACCGCTGGCCAGCACGTCGCGCAGCAGCTCCAGCTGCGTGCGGCCGGACTCCTCCATGGCGTTGTACACGTAGCCCATGGCCTCGCAGTCGGCGGCCCAGTCGACAATTTCGTCGATGGCCATGCGCGACTCCGGCACCAGGCGCGCCACCAGCTGCGGCGGCGCGGCGGTGAGCAGCCAGTGGTACACCCAGGCGTTGTTGCTGGTGGCCACGCCGGTGGTCCACGTATCGGTGTCCGGGTCGTAGGTGCGGATGAGCTGCGAGGCCAGCACGCTGATGGTGCTGACCACGCTGTTGAGCTGATCGGTGGCGCGAATGCGCAGGGCCAGCTTGGTGGTGCCGGTGGTGCTGGGCAGCGCGCTGCTCACGCTGCGCAGCACCGTCCAGGTCATGTCGGCATAGGTCTGGACGGTGGTGCCGTCCCACGTGGTGCTGTTGCGCCCCACGATGACCTCGTATTGCCCCACCGTGGGCAGCTTCCAGCGCAGGCCCACGCGCACGATCTTGCGCACCGCGCTGCTGAGCGTGAAGGTGGTGCCGTTGGTGGTCAGTTCCCCGGCGGACATGGACAGTCCGCTGGCGCCGGCCACGTTGAGCCACGTGCTCGACCCTACCTCGCGGTACTGGATGGTGAGCTGGATGTGGCCGGCCACGTCCCGGCCCTTGTTGTCCACGCCAAACAGGCCGCTGGGGCACTGCAGGTCCAGCGACATTTCGTTGCTGTTGGCCTGCCCTGCCCGCGTGGCGGTGTCGGCGGCATTGTTGAGGTTCACCGCCACCGCCAGCTCGAAGATGTCGTTGGTGTACAGCGTGGGGGTTTTGGTTACCTCCCACTGCACATCGTCGTAGTCCTCGATCGCGGTTTCGCCGATCTTGATGCCCGACACGTCCAGGTCGCCCGGCCCCAGGTCGAGCAGCATGCGCAGGTACTGGTCGCGGCCCACGATCTCGGTATACGGCAGTGCCGCATGGGTGGGGAAAAACCGCACTGTGCCGATCACGCAGGGGATCGGGCTGTACACCGTGGCGCGGTTCTGCGTGCCGGTGAGCGAGTTGAGCGTGTCGAACGGATCGCCGGCGCCGGGCAGCTTGGGCATCGGCGGCGGCACCAGCAGGTTCCCCGCGGCGAAACCGAAAGCAAGGATCTGGCCCGCGCCATTCCAATCGGTGAACCCCGTGTACCAGAGGTACACGAAGGCGACGATCACCACCACGATCTTGAGCAGCTTGTTGTTGTTGCCCCCACCCATGGGCACCGCGGTCACCACCAGCCGCTGGCCCGCCTTGGGCTTCACCTTGGCCCACAGCGTGCGCGGCACCAGCTCGCCGCCCAGTTCCACGCGCAGGCTTTGCGTCGCGCCCGGCCCCAGCAGCTCGGCAATGGTCTGCCCAGCGGGCGCCTCGGCGTACACCGTGTCGGCCAGCGGGTGCGCGCGGCCGGCCACCGTCACCATGCCCTGCGTGATGACGCGCTCAGTCATGGCGGTAGATGCCCTCGATGCGGCGCGCCCAGCGCGGGCTGTCCAGCCGGTCGATCACCGTGCTGTCGCCCGGCGCGGCATGCAGAAAATGCACGGCGTCCAGCATCAGGGCGCAGTGCCACGGGCGTCGCGCGATCGCCAGCACCAGCAGGTCGCCGCCGCGCGGCTGCTCGGTGCGCTGCCAGCCCTCGCGCAGGCCGACACGCACGGCCACGCCGATGGCCCGCCAGTCGTCGCCGTCGCGGTAGGTGTCGTCGTAGCTGGGCAAAGCAATGCCGAACTGGGCGCGATAGACCGCGCAAATTAAGCCCCAGCAATCGTAAGCGTCAGGCCCCCTGCCCTTGTCCACGTAAGGGATTCCAACCCATGGCGCGGCCCAGGCCGGAATCGTCGTCATATGTGCCTCCAGCTTCGACGTGCCCGAATGTCTCCGATCGTTTGGCCGGACACTCCAAAACGCATGGCCAGCGTTGAACGTGGCACTCCTCGGAGTGAACGAATTTGCATGACATCATCCAGAGTCAGCTTATGCATCGGGTGCAATTCACCTTCAGGATGAAACTCCCGCCCCCGACTAACCTTGTCAGCCACGTTATCGTCGTGATTTCCAAGCCGCAGATGGGCAGGGTTACAGCAGGCCGGTACATCGCAGGAATGAAGTACCCAAAGTCCCTTGGGAATTTCGCCTACATAAAGTTCATAGGAAATCCTGTGGGCGCGTCGAGGCAATTGGTTAACGTGGAAAATCCCATACCCCTTGATGCTCAGCCCGCCAAGCCAAAACCAGCATCCATTTTCTGTCTTGCGAATCTTCCGCTCGAAGCGCGCAATATCTTTGGCAGTCAGGATGGTCATTAGAGAAATAAACCCGGCGAGTTCGTTGGCGTGTACTCCATGCTTGGAACCCGCTGATTCAGGATGTCGTCCTCGTACCCCAGCGTGCCGGTGATCGCCAGCACGTCGTAGGTGGCGGACTTCAACGCGAAGTCGAACGGGCCGGCCTCCACCGTGTTGGGGCTGCTGGCCATGATCACTTCCATGGTCACCTGCGGCACGCCGGACAGTAGCCGGATCTGGCGCAGCACCTCGCGGTCGACGTTGTCGATCACGATATCCACCTGCGGCAGCTGGTCGTCGCGCTGCGCGGGCAGGCTCAGCTGCATGGGGTACGGCTGGTAGGTGCCCGCCGTGCGCACCACGGGCTGGGTGTTGTTCACCAGTCGCAGTGTGGTGATGTCCGGATGGGTGATGGTCAGGCACACCAGGAACACCTCGCCGGTCTCCTGCGCGAACATCGCGCGCATGGCGTTGATGCTCACCTGCGAGGTCACGGTAGTTTCTCCAGTTGCAGCGTCACCAGCCAGCGGTTGATCGAGCCTTTCTGGAAGCTGCCCTGCGGGCGCTGGATGAAGCGGTAGGTAGCCGGGTCACCAGTGCGGAAGTCGGTCCAGTCAAACGGCAGCACGTCGGCCACGGTGACCTCGTAGAACGTGATCAGCGTGGCGTACTGCGATTGGGTGAGCTTGAGCGTGCAGTTGAACGGCGTAGCCACGGCGGTGAAGCGCCGGCGCACCTTGGCCACACCGGCCTCGGCGTTGCTGCGGATCGCGTTGCTCACCGCCTGGTAACTGGCGGTGTTGTCTGCCAGTGGTGCCTGCGGCAGCGTGCTCGGCCACGTGGAGTTTGCCATGCTCAGCCTCCCGCCGCGGCGTAGCTGCGCGCCGGCCGGCGCGTGCCGGTGGCGGCGTGGATTGCCTGGCCAAGCCGGCCGCCGCGCGCCACGTCCTGCGCCGCCGCGTTGATGAAGATGTCGAGGTACTTGCGCCCGTCCGCGCCGTCGCGCTGCTCGGTGCGGGCGCCGTTGTCGGCGCCGTAGATGTTCACCACCACGCCGCCCGCATCCGTGCCGCCCGCCGCGCCGCTGCTGCCACCGATCGGGCCGCCGGTGGCATAGCGCGGCAGGCGCTTGGCGCGCACGTCGTCCATGAACCGCTCGCCGTAATAGTTCACGGCATCGGCGGTCTGCATGTATTCGCCGTTGCTGGCACGGATCAGCACGCTGTCGCTGGTGCCGGTGCCGGGGCCGCGGATGGGGCCGCCCTCGGCGTGGCCGCCGGTGCCGGCGGTGGCGAGGTTGAAGCCGCCTTCGCCGGTGACGGAGTTGTAGCCGCCGCCGAAGTAGCCGAAGCTGCTGCTGTCGTACGACGGGCCTGGCGCGAACAGATTGAGTAGCGCGGTGGTGGCCTGCGCGATCAGCGCCTTCGCCACCATGTGCGCCAGCATGTTTTCGAAATCTTTTTCGAAGGTCTTGAACGATAGCTTGCCGCCGGCCAGCCAGTCGGCCATGGAGTCTTCGGCGTCGCTGAAAAGTGTGGCGAAGCCGCGTTTGGCTTGATCCGCTACGTCGGCAGCTTCAGCAGCGTAATTCTTCCAAGCCGCGCGGGCGCCAAGCATCCAATCGCCTTGAGTTTCGTCCATGCGCCGGAAGCTGTCATTATATTGCGCTACCTGCTGGTCCAGCGCGTTCCTTTGCGCTTGCACTGCCGCTTCATACGATTCCTTCGATAACCCGCCCGACTCTCCCCGAATACCCTTCTCGCGCTGCAGCGCCAGCCGCTCCTCCGCCTCGGCCTCCGCCTGTTTCGCCTTGGTGATTTTCATCGCCCGGGCGTATTCCTGGTCACCCATGCCTATACTGGCGATCTGGTTGTCCAGTTGCTGCTGCAACACCTCGTTGCTGTGCGCCAGCGCGTCGGCATAGGCCTTCTGGCCTTCAACCTCCTTCGCATGGCTGTCTTCCAGCGTGCGCTGCAGTGCCTGCTGGCCGCGGTTGAACTCGGCTGCCGCCTTGGTAGCATCGCCGCCCTTCTGCAGGTACACATCCATCTGCGCCGCGAGCTGGGCAATGCCCTGCTCGTACTGCGTCAGCGCGCTGGTGTCGGCCTGGATGTTTTTCCGGTCGAGCGCGTCCACCTGGCTGCTGAACGTGTTGTAGGCGGCGGGCTCCTTGCTCTTGGGGCCTTGCGGGCCGGCCAGCTTTTTCAGCGACGCCTGGTAGGTGTTGTTGGCCGCCTTCACCTGGTTGTCGAACTGCGCCTCGATCAGCGCGCGCTGCTGCGGGTCGACGACACCATAGAGCGCGGAAGCGCGATCCATGCGCAGCTTGTCCAGCGTGTTCTTCAGCACCACGTCGGCCGGGGTGCCCGCGGACAGGCGCCGTTGCGCCGCGATGGCCTCGGCGTTCAGAGCCGCGTCGTTCGACGTTTGCTGCGACGCGAACTGGTCGGTGATGCCCTGCAGCTGCAGCGCCGCCAGCTGCTTGCGCAGCGCCGCCAGCTGCTCACCACCCTGCGCCTGCACCAGGTTGCCGGCGCGGTCGAGGTGCGGGGTGGTGAGCTTGTCGATCGCGGCCTGCACCTCCTTGATCTGATCGGTGATGCTCTGCGTGCGGCCCAAGCCTTTCATCGCATCCCACGCCTTGTTCCACTCCTCGGCCACGGCGTGGCCGGCGCGGATCATCCAGTTGGCGTTGTCCTGCACGTCCTGCGCACGCTCCTTCATCGCCGCCGCGTCGAGCTGGTTGGCGATGCGCGCCGCCTCGCGCGTGTGGCCCTCGGCTTCCAGCGCGGCGATCTGCGCGTATTGCGCGGAGGTCAGGAAGTGATATTGCTCGTTGAGCTTGGCGATCGCCTCGGACGGCTTGTCGCCGATCTCGATGATCTTGGCCACCGACTTGTCGATGCTCTCGCCGGTGACGGTGGACATGTCCACTGCCTGCTGCGCGAGCACGTCCAGGCTGGTGCCGAAGCTCTTGCCCGACCCCACTAACTGCTCGATGGCCTTGCGCGCGTCGCTGTACTTGCCGGTCGCCGCGCCCACCGCCTCGGCCATGTCGTTGACCTGCCCGACGGTGGCGCCAGCGGCGCCGCCGGTGGCGATCAGCGATACGCGCAGCTGCTCCGTTTCAAAGTAGCCCTTGGCGGCGGCCACGGCAAAGCTGCCCAGCGACGCCACCGCACCACCGATGAGCAACCCCGCGGCGCTGAACGCCAGGCCCATCACGCCGGTGTTGGCGCCCAACGTGAGCACGCTCTGGATCAGCCGGCCAAACTGCCCGGTGGCCAGATCCTTGGTGATGTAGCCCAGCTCGCGGCGCGCGTTGGCGTTGTTGACGCTGAACCCGTGCATGGCGTTGCCGGCGGCGGCAATGCGCTCGCGGCTTTGGTCGATCGCCGCGCTGAACATCTTGTAGTCGTCGGCGCCGAGCACGCTCTTGGCGCGGAATGCGTCCAGTTTGGCCTGCTGCGCATCAAGCTTTTCCAGCGCGGCGATGGTGGGGTCGATCTGGCCCAGCAGGCGGCCCAGCTCGGCGCGCTGTTTCTCCAGCCCGGCGGTGTTGGCGGCGGCGGCCGCCGCCTGCTGTTCGGCGCGCACCAGGTCGGTGGCGCCGTGCATGGCGCGGGTCTGCGCCGCCACCACGCGCTCGTAGCCGGCCGCGGCGGCGGCATTGGTGGCGGTGCTGCGCTGGGTGGCGGCAATGGAGCTGAGCTCGGCCTGCTGGCGTTCCAGCGAGGCACGCACCATCGCCTTGATGCGTGCGGCGGCTTCGTCGTTCGACTCGCCCAGCGCGGCGGTGGCGCTGGCGTTTTCCCGCGATGCCGCCGTGGCGGCATTGGTGGAATCCACCACGCTGCGCTGTGCTTCGTCCAGGTTGGACACACCCTGCGCGGCATCGCCCATCGTGGCCTTGAATTGGCCGTCGCTGGTTGCCTCAAGCTTCACCCGCAGGATGTTTTCGCTGATCACAAGGGGCTCGGTGAATTAGTGAACGATTCCAGCTGCTTTCAGTACAGTTATTCCGGCGGCGAGTCGCCGCGTTTTTCGGCGGCCTGCTCCGCCCACGCCGTGAGCAGGGCGTCCTCGATCGTGCGCAGGTCATCCAGCAGGTCGGCGACCTCCATGCCGTGCAGCGCATCCCCCGCCGGTGCCAGTGCCTTCCAGCGCGGCAGGTACAGCGCCAGCGTGGCGATGCACGCGCCGTAGTCCAGCCCGGTGGTGCCGGCAAAGCCCACGCGCATCTGCGTGCTGCAGGTGTCCCATGCGCGCAGCGCCGGCAGGCATTCGGGCAGCAGGTGCGGCTTGGGACAGGCATCGCAGCCGCCGGTGGCGCGGCAGGTCTTGCAGTAGTCCGGCAGGTTGGTCTCGTCCGGCCATTGCTGCTCCGCGTCCCACAACCGTTGCTCGCTGCCGTCCGGCAGCTTTACGCCTGGGCGGGCGCCGGCAAGCCAGCGAGCCCAGGCCGTGAGTTTTTTGAGTGTGCCCCGCTGCTGGCATCCACCAGGCCCTGCAGCAGCGTGTCGCGCAGTACCTCGCTGCGCAGGAATGCGGCCAGCGCGGCGGCGCTGAACGGGATCGGCACACCGTCCTGGTCGACGATGTCGAACCAGCCGAGTACGCGATCGGTCAGCAACGCGTCGTCCGCCTGCAGGCGCTGGTCGGTCAGCGTGCGCCGTTTCGCCGCGTTCTCGTCGGCGTCGGTGGCGCCTTCGGCCGGCATCAGTCCGCGGATCTGGCGCATGAAATCGGTCATGGCGTTGTCGCGTGCGCGCAGTTCCTCGCGCGTCATCACGCGATACACCACCGCAAAGGTCTGCGCGGCGGTGCTGCCGTCTTCCTGCAGCTGCTCGATGGTGACCGGCCAGCGCACGCGGCCGTCCTGGGCGAATCGGAACATGGTGACCCCTTATTCGATGGTGGCCAGCGGCGACTTGAGTACGGCGGTGACGCCGATCTCGCCGGTGGTGCGATGGGCGGTGAAGCTGGCCTGAAGGCGTACGCCCTTGGGGCCGCTGATCACCGGCGTGGTGGCGGCAAACACCAAGGCAGGCACGGTGATGGTCAGCTTCTCGTTGCCCGCGGTGCCGTCGCCGGTGCCGCGCGACAGGGTGAGCACCAGGCTGCTGTCCGTATCGGACAGCGCGGCGTCGAGCAGGTTGCTGTCTTTCAGCAGCGCCTCCACCGTGCCGGTGGGCACCAGCTTGCCCTCGGGCAGGTCGCCGCGCTTGCCGGCGCCGCCGACCACGTAAGTGTCCTCGTCCAGGTTGTTGCTCAGCGTCAGGTCGAACTTGGTCACGTCCAGCGCCAGCGAACCGCCGCCGAACACCAGCGTCGCGGCCAGCGCGCCGAACGCGGCGTGGCCGTTGTCGGTGGGGGATGCCTCCAGCGGCGTGGAACTCTTGACGTAGTCCGCGCCGGCCACGGTGAAGGTGGCCTGCACGAAGCCGCTGGGCGACAGCGAGAACTGCGCCTGGCCGATGCGGCAGCCCACGTAACGCACGTAACGCGCGGTCGAGGTGAATCCCGCACCAAGGTCTTCCTCCAGCTCGAAGCCGGGCGGCAGCGCGTTGGCGCCACTGGCATTGACGGCAAAGCTGTGCGTGTACGGCGAGGCGGAGCCCGAGGTGGTGGGCACGCCCAGCAGGTGCTTCAGCCAGAAACCGATGGTCTGCGGCGCGGTGTTGACCTGCACCGTGCCGCTCACCGTGCGATTGCCCGCCACGCTGCGGGTGGCGCCGCGGTAACCGTCGATGGTCTCGTCGGTATCGCGCTGCTGGTCGGCCTTCACGTTGTTCTGCACGTACGGCAGGATCAGCGCATCGGGCGATGCCGGCGTGGTGCCGAAGGTGGCCTCGGTGCAGCCGATCAGGCGAACGTTGGCGCCGCGTACTTGAGTGCCCATGTCACTGCTCCTCGTTGCTGTCGTCGACCGCAGGCGCGACCGGCGTGGATGGGGTCAGCTCGCGGCGTGCCGCGGCTTCGTCGTCCGGGTCGGCGAAGGCCAGGCCCTTGGTGTCGACCAGGTGCACCGCCTCGGCGGCGCTCACCTTTCCGCTCTGGCCGCGCCGGATGCCGCCCACGGCAAACACGCCGGGGCGCGCGGTATCGGGGAAGATCACTTCGTACTTGTTCATGCGTCCCTCGCGATCGGGTAGTCGGCCTGCAGGCGGGCCACAAAACACTGCACGGGGTGGCGAACGCCCTGGTCAGGAATCCATTCCTGCAGCCACGCGCCATTCACGTCGCCGGGCTGCGGGTTGCGCAGCATCAGGCGGGCGAACAGCTCCGGCAATTGGCTGCGCTGGTCGGCGGCGGTCTCGCGATCCTGCTGGAACCACAGCAGCGCCACGTCCAGCTCGCTGGTGAAATCCTGCGAACGGTGGCCGATCACCAGGCCGTTCTCATCGCCGGTGCCCCAGCCGCTGGTCTTGCCCGGCGACTGCTCCACCACAAAACACGGCAGCATGGCCGCACCGATCTGCTCCCACGGCGTGTTGCCGCGGATCACGCGCGGCACCGGGGCGCCGATCAGCGCCTCGATCTCGGCGGTAAAGGTGGCGTCGCCGGCAAGCAACGTCGCCACGGCATCGGTGAAGGTTTTCAGGCCCATGCGCTGATGGCCCCCTCGACTTCACGCTGGATCACCATCAGCGGCTGCTCGCTTTCCACCGCGTCGTCGATGAATGGCCGCGGCTTGTGGAACACCATGCGGTGTTTGCCGCGCCCGGCCCAGCTCGACACGTAGCCGCTGTGGATCGCGGCGGCATAGGCGGCCGTATTGAAGATGTACGCCACGGTGGGCGACTCGATCTGCATGCCCTGGTTGGCGCGCAGGCCGCCTGGCGTGCGCACCGGCACGGGATACGTCCACGGCGCCGCCTTGCGGCTGCCGCTCAGGTTCTTGATCGCCGCACGGTTCACCGCCGTGGCGGCTTTCTTCATGCCGCGGCTCAGCGCCGCATCCAGCGCCTTGACCAACGCCAGCAGGCGCTTGCTCATCTGCGCGGGCGTGTAGGCGGCCATCAGCCCACCCCGATGACGCTGGTGGTGGTGAGCGGGTAGCGGCCGGTTTCCACCACGCCGGCGGCCAGGCCGCTGCCCTCGAACAGCGTGGTGTCGTCCACGCCACTGGCGCGCAGCGACTCGGCCAGCCAGTACAGCGCATTCTGCAGCGCCTCCTCGGCTTTCTTGCGCAGCTCGGCCAGCACCATGGCTTCATCCTTGTTGCTGCCGGATGCCGCATTGCTCTCGTAGTACGCATAGCGCCGGCGGTACAGCACCATGGACGAATACTGCACCTCGGCCTGGCGTGCGCTGTCCTCGGCGTAGCTGCCGGACGGCATGGCGCCGTAGACCGTCGCGCCGCACTTCTGCTCCACCCACAGGCTGGCGGATTTCAGCACGCGCGCCAGGTAGCCCGTGGCCGGCGTGTCGAAATCCGCAGGCATGCCGAACTGCGAGGCGGTGAATCCCTCGTCTTGCAGGTCCGCGATGGTGGCCTTGGGTGCGCTCATGCTGCCTCGTTCGAAAAATGCCGCGCGGGGTGACCGCGCGGCATTCGTGGATGCCTGCCCGGTTGACCGATCAGGTGAACTTGACGCGCGCTACCTGAGCGGTATCGCCGATCGCTGCATTCGCCTGGAACGTGCCCACGTAGTCGCTGGCGCGCACGTAGATGTTGCGGGCCGACTCGATGGTCAGGTCCATCCAGTTGCCGCGCTTCAGCTTGCGGCCCGGCAGCACCAGGTAATAGCCACCGAGATCGGCCGGCAGGTTCGCCGTGGCGATCACCGCCTGCACGCGCACCGTGATCGGCTGCACGTTCGCCTGGTAGGCCACCACCAGGCTGCCCGCCGTGGCGGTCAGCATCTTGGTGATACGGCCCACGTCTTCCGGCGCGCAGTAGATCAGGAAGCCCGCGTTGCTGCCGGCGCCATAACCCTTGCCCTCCACCGCACGCAGGATCTTCGCGGCGGCCTTGTTCAAGGTCTTGGTGTCGTCGGTGTCGAATGCCACGTCGACGCCGCTGCTCAGCGCGGTGAACAGGTCGTAGTGCCAGCTGGCCAGCTTGTCCTGCGCTTTGGCGTTGAACTCCGCCACGGTGTCGCTGACCGCCCACCACTTCTGGAAGCGCAGCCAGTCGTCCAGGATGCCCACGCCATCGGCGAAGGTGCACACGCTGACGCTCATCTTGCTGTCGGTCACGCCGCGGCGAATCTTCACCTCGGCACCCGGCTTGTACTGCTGGAACGTGATGCCGTTGTTCGCGTCCAGGATCTCGAACGTATCCTGGTTGCTCGAGCGCATGTCCACCAGGTCGAAAGCCTGCTGGTAGCCCAGGTCCATGTCCGGCATGTTGGTGTGGAAGAACTCCACCACGCGGTTGCTGGCGTCGACCAGGTTGGGGTTGTCGCCGGGCACCACCCACTTGGTGGACAGGTGCGCCTTGACGCGCTCCACGCTGGGCACCACCAGGTTGCCATCCTTGCCGCCGATGACCTTGATGCCGTCCACCGTGGCGATGCGCGGCGAACCACCCAACTCGCCGAACAGGGCCGGCAGGTTGAAGTCGGTGTTGATCGCCTGTTCCAGGGCCTTGAGCTGCTCGCCCGGGTCGGCAATGGTGCCGAGCTTTTCGAACTTGCTGAAAGTGCGCATGTGGGCTGGCTCCTTAGGCCGCGAAAGCGTTGAAGGCGATCAGGCCGGTGGTGGCGTCGCCCGACAGCGCCGGTTCGATCGCATAACCGACCAGCGTGTTCGAAGTGGCCACGTTGGTGAACGCCTTGGCCGCGTTGTCCCAGTACACCTTGTCGCCCACGGCCAGTGCCACGGCCGCCTTGGCGCCGCCGCTGATCTCGGCTTCATACGTGAAGCCGTTCAGCGCGTTGGCGTCCGCCGTGCTGGTGGGGATGAGCAGGTGCGAATTGATCAGCACCGGCACGTGCGCGGTGGTGGCCGCGGTGTGCGACATCTGCAGGGTCTTGATCTGCGATGCCGGGGAGCGAACTTGCAGGCCCATGGTGCTGTCTCCTCAGGCCGCCAGGGCCGGGTTGTTGATCGGGGAATCGGCCGGCGCCGCCTGGGTGCCGGGGCCGCCGGCATTGGTGTTCGCGCCCTTGATCGCGCCGCTGCCCGGCAGGCGCTTCTCGTAGCCCTTCTGCATGGTCTGCAGGCGCTCCACGCTGAACTCGCCCAGGAACGCCTTGGCGGCGGCCACGTCTTCCGGCGTGTCGCCGGTCATCTTCAGCTGCCGCTCGAGGGCAATCACCTCGTCGACCAGCGCGGTCTTGAACGCCTTGGCGTCGGCCACGTAGGCCTTGAGCTGTGCCGGGTTCTCCACCAGCGCGGCGTCGTCGCCCAGTGCGGTCTTGATTGCGGCCAGCGCGGTGGTGGCCTTGTCGCCGGATGCAGCCTTGGCATTCAGCGCGTCGAAGTCTTCCTGCTTGATGTCCATGACATGCTCCAGCGTGGGGTCAGGGGTTTCGGGTGATTCGTGGGTTGCGCCTTTGACGGCACGGGCGCCGGGCTGGGAGCCCAGCCACACCAGCGACATTTCCAGCGCCTTGGCCGGGCCCATCCAGCGGCGCGCGGTCAGCTCGTTGCCTTGCGCGTCCGTCACTTTCTGCAGCGACTGCGCGGTGAAGCCGATGGATACGTCGCCGGCAATGCCGGCGTCCTGCTTGATCAGCAGGCTGGCGTTGTCGGGGGTCTTCGCGAAAAACGCGGATGCCAGCAGCAGCTTGGCCTGGCTACGATCCGGGGGCAGCTGCAGGTCGGGCTCGCGCAGCAGCGTGCGCGCCTCGTCCAGGCTCATGGTCTTGGTGCTGGTGGCGTAGACGCGGCCCTCGGCCGGGCCACCATCACCCTGCCAGCTGCTGGGGTGCTTGATGTACACCCCTTTGCCCGGCAGGGTGCGTGCGAAGTCGTCCAGCACACTCTCGTCGAAAATCTCGTTGTCGCGGTCGATGCAGTTGTGCGCCAGCACGTACTCGCGAACCTGCAGCTCGTCGGCGGCGAAATCGCGCAGCGTGTATGCGCGGATGGCAGCCAGCGCGGCATCATCTGCCGCCTCGGCCGCCTTCACGCGCAATGCCAGCGATTTCTGCTGCACACTCACTTCGTGCGCGCCTCGCGTACTGGCTTGATGTTGGCCACGCGCCAGGCGGCCTGCTCACCGTCGAGCGGGCCGGTGTAGTCCGGGTGGCGGAAGTCGGTGGCCGCAATCTTTTCGACGGCGGGGATCTTCCCGGCGCCTTTCGGCGCCGGGTCGACCTTTTCACCACCGCCCGTGGGAGTCTTGTCGCCCTGCTCGTCGCCGGCGCCACCGTCCAGCGCGATCAGCGCGGCGTCGATGGCCGCCAGCGCGGTCGCACGATTCTTGCCGGCCGTTTCCTGCGCCTGCAGTTCCACCAGGCTTTCGCGGTCCAGCGCCGGCAGCTGCTCGGTGAGCTTGTCCACCGACAGGTCCAGCACGTCACTGATCTGGTTCTTGTCCATCACATGGCAGCCTCTGCGCGCAGATGTGCGACTCAGTAGGCTGCATCAGACTTCAACACCGCGATGCGTTTCCATGCGCGGATGTGCCACCGCAGCGGCAGCTCCCGACCCCGCTAATCCGCCCTGCCCGCGATCACGCAGAAACACCCCGGGTGCGAATCGCGCACGGGGATCGGACCGGTGGCTACGTCGTAGGGGCCGGCGGCTTCGATGGCGGTGCAGATGCTGCAGGCTTCGGGGGCCAGCATCCAGTCGTAGCGGGCAATGCCCATGTCGGCCAGCGCCTTTTTCTGGCCCATGGCGTGGCTGGCGGCGATCTCACTGCCAGCCAGGCGCTCCCAATCGTAGGCGTGGGCCTCGAACTTCTTGCGCAGCTCGGCGGCGACTTGCCGCGGGTTGGTGCCGTTGTATGCACCATCGGCCAGGGCCTTCACGATGTCATCCTCGTACACGCGCACCGTGGTCTTCTGCAGCACGGCGTGCAGCTCGGCCGGCAGTGCGGCGGCGCGCTGCTCGCGGGCAGCAGCAATGATTTCCTCGGCGCGATCTTCGGCGTTCTCGGCGGCGGTGGTGTTGGCGATGCCGCGGATCCACGCCTCCAGCGCCTGCTTCACCAGCGCGCTGCCGGCGCCGGAGTGATCCAGCACGAATTGGGTCTGCAGTTGCAGCAGTTGCTGCAGCAGCGCAGTGGCGTCGAAGGCAAACGCGGCCTTGGTGGTGGGCAGGTCGAGCAGCTGCAGCGTGTCGTCGGCCAACTTGTCCCATGCCGCCATCAGCGCGTCGCGCGTGGTGCGCACCAAGCGCGGCAGGGCCGGGTCGTCGATTGCCCAGGTTTCGGCGGCGGCCTTGTGCTGGTGGGCCGGTGCGCCCTTGAGCGCGGTGCGCAGGGCATCGCGGGTGATGTCGTCCATGCCGGCGAACAGGCTGAGCAGCGTGGTCTTGGCCGGCGCGTCGTCCGGCGCGGGCTGCTTCGGGTCGGGCGGCGGCGCGTGGCCGCCGTTGGCCTGCATCATCTGCGTCTGCGCGGTGAGGAACGCGGCCTGCGCGCGCTTCAGCTCGTCGCGCAGGTTCGGCAGGCGCTGGGTGAGCTGCCAGTCACCGGGGCGCCAGGTGATACCGCGGCCGCGCAACCACGCTTCCGCCAGCCGCGTCATGCCGGGGCGGCGGGCCTCCCACCGCGTCTTGCTTTCCTGCAGCACCACCTCGGCCTGGTTGTCCGCCATGCGCTCGGCGGTGGAGAACTGCATGCCCAGCATCCACGCCGGCAGTCCGGCCTTGGCCAGGATCTGCTCCAGCATGTGGCGAGCCGGCATCTCGATGCTGATCACCTTGCCGTCGCCGCCGATGATGCTCACGGCAATCTCGTCGTCGCTGCCCACGGCGGTCACGAAATCGGCGCTGTTGCCGTTGCGCTTGGCGGTCAGCGCGGCCTGCAGGTTGTCGCTGAGCAACTTGCGGCGCCTGTCCAGCGCGTCATCCTTCAGCGCGCGGTTCTTGGTCTTGTAGTTCACGTGGAACACCGGGTCGCCGAAGCGGTCCCACACCTGCCCGGTGGCGTTGTGCATCTTCAGCAGGATCTGCCCCACGAACTCGATGCTGCGCAGCAGGCTCACGCCATACGGCCCATCGTTCTCCGGGTTGAACGCGGCGTAGACCATGCTGGCCGGGTCCAGCAATGTGTAGCCCTTGCCCTGGATGATGCTGGCGTTGAGCTGCCGCCCGTTGTTGCGCAGCACTGTTTCCACCGCGTCGGTGCCGTCGCGGCGGCCGGTGGCGTTGGGCAGCGGCGGCAGGTACCACGTCTGCAGCTGACCGCTGGCCGGGTCGCGGTGAAACAGCACGCCCTTGCTGTCGGCCACGCGCAGCCCGATCAGCTCGCGCCCGCGGCGGTCGAACACCATCTCGCCCACCGCGCAACCCTGCTCGTACAGCTCGTTGCCTTGCGCCGCGAAAAACGCCTGCAGGCCCGCCTGCAGGTCGCCCACGGGGATGCCGCCGATCAGCTCGCGCTCGATCAGCTGCACCAGCTTGTCGTTGCCGCCCTCCACCGCGATGATGCCATCCATCGTCACCATGCGATTGATCGCGCCATCGAGCACGCCCAGCGCCTCGCGCAGAGCCTCCAAATGCCATGGATTAGTCACGCGCGGGACAAATCCTGACAACGCCTGGCTCCATGGCCCCATAGACATACCGACACGAACCAAAGCGCTACTTTCGGGGTGAGCAGCCTTCTTGGACGAAAACCAGCTGCGTGGATCAAATGCGTTCATGATGTACCCCTATGCAAATGGCGCCAACGCTTCCCCAAAAGGATGGCAGAGACGTGCGACTGATTAATTCCAAACATCTTGGCAATGTCTTTTTGAAGCAACCTCGCCCGGCGTAACTCAAAGATTGTGGCCACGTCGGCCTCGCTGATTTTGGCCATGCGGTGGCACGAGCCGACTAGCCCAATGTGTGCCGGGTTCTTGGCTAGCCCAGTCTTCAGCGCGTGGGCTCTATTGCCACTGACCGTCACCCATTCAAGGTTCGTCGGCTGGTTTTCTGATTTAATGCCATTGCGATGGTTCACCTCGAAGAGCCCTTCACGCGGTGGCGTCCCGTGAAAAGCGAGGCAAACCACCCGATGCACCATCGCCGTCGTGCGGCGGCTCCCGTCCCACATCTCGCACATGAGGTAACCTCTCGCATCAGGCCACTCTGCGAGCTGTCGTTCCTGTTTAGAATTGCGAAAGTTGGTGTTTATTACGTGCCCGGCTTTCGTGGCACGGTAACGGCCAGATGCGAGGCAACTCAGGATGAACCTGTCGAGGGAACCCGTATGCGGCCAGCTCATCTCAATGCACCAGGAATAGCGTGTCGTTGCGGGCAAATACACGGTTCCACCGCGCCTCCATCATCGACAGCAGATCTTCAGCCGGCATGCCGCTGACCATCGCCATAGCGATCACCTCCATGAAACCCATGCGCATGTCGTGACCCTTCACGCGTTCCAACACCAGCAAGATCAGCATGCCGGCATTGTTCACCTGGCCTAGCGCTTCCGTCTGTTGGGCAGCGGCGATCAGCTCGGCGGCCAGCTTGCAGCCGGTGGCATGGTCGGTGGCATAGTCCCCGGTGGGCTTGGGCAGGCGCCAGCGATTGGTGGCGCGGTCGGTGGTGGTGTGAAAACTCAGGGTGTTCAGCGGGTGCGTGCGCAGGTGGTCGGCTTCGGCGCGCAATTCGGCGGCAGTACGCATGGGCAAGGCTCCTATCGTCGATGGAGTCCGGCACCACGCTGCTAAACGGGTGACGGACGACGCAGGGTTAGCAGACCGGTAGGAGTCACCGGCAGGGCCGAAGCCCTCCCCACGCCGCCCGCCATAGACTGGCTGGCTTTGGCCCATTGCTGCGAGTGGACGGCCAAAACAAAAGCGCCGGCATCGGAGGATGGGCGCTTGCGCGCTCCTGAACAGGCTGCTAAACCCGGTCGCCGATTGTGCGGCGACGGGAATAGCCTGCGCCAAGGGCCGCCGACTTGTCAACAGGGCATATTTGGTTTTTGATAGGCGCTGCACTATCACAGGGGAAAGATCATGGCATTGATGCTCATCGTGGCAATGCTGCTGGGTTGCATTCCGGCCGCCATCGCGCATTCCAAAGGCAGGGATTTCATGTTGTGGTGGATTTACGGCACCCTGCTTTTCATCGTGGCGCTGATTCACGTGCTCTGCATTGGCCGCACGCCGCAAGCGGTGGAAAAAAAGCAAATCGACAGCGGCATGAAGAAATGTCCTCGATGCGCCGAGTTCGTGAAGGCCGACGCAACAGTGTGTCGATACTGTCAAGGTGAATTCGGAGATGCCTAATCTCATGCCGCCCGCGCCTCCGCACCGCAACTGAACACATCAACCTGACTACCCACTTCATCGAATACTTTGCGCAGCATCTGCATGCGGCGCGCGTCGATGTCGTGGTCGTCCTTCTTCGCGTAGATCGGCCACTTGGTGCCCGCGCGGGCGGTGTGGTTGGTCATGTGGTTGAGCACTTCCACGTCGTAGGCCATGGCGTAGCCGGCCGACTGTAGGCGTCGGCTGATACATTGCGTCGCGAAGTGCTTGGCCGGGGCGCGCACGATGCTCTCGCCGCTGCCGTCGTCTTTCGCGGTGTCCACCAGCGGCTCGCCGTCTTCGCCGATGCAGTCCACGGCGTTGGAGAACTGCAGGCCGGTCATCACCTCGTCGAAGTGCATGTCTGCATAGGCTTCCATGGTCTGCAGATCCTTCACGACCACGGTGCCGGCGCTGCCCAGGTCGACGCCCCAGTGCGGCAGGCCGCCGAACAGCTCCTGCAGGCAATAGATCAGCTCGCGCTGGATGTAGTAATCCACGCCGCGGGCCTGCACGCGCAGCACGTCGACCAGCTGCGGACCGCGCTGTTCGCTCAGGATGATTTCGGTCGGGTCGTTGGTTTCGCCCAGGTCGGCGCCGGCCCAGTACACGCCGGCGGTGGCGCCGGTGAGGTGTTCGCGCAGCACGGCGCGCATGACCTCGCGGCGCTCGGCGTCGTTGCGGCTGGCAAACGGGGCCAGCGGCAGGCTGATGTCGCACAGCCAGTCGTAGCTGCCGCTCTTGCGGCCTTGCTCCACGTGGAGCACAACGCGTTTCACGCCCACGTTGAACTCGCCGCGCTGGCGGTCGATGTTGATCGACAGCACGCGGTAATCCGGCAGGTCGTGCACGTTGGGCAGGATGGTGTCCCAGCTCCACACGGGGTTTTCGGCTTCGCCCCACTCCCCCAGCACGTTGCGCTTGTAGCCCGGCGTGTGCCGGCCGCCGAAGTCGCGGATGAACTGCGCGTCGCGCTCGGGCGTCCAGAACGGCGGCGGCATCAGGGTCTTGGGCCAGAGGAACAGGCGGCGGCCCGGCTTGCCTTGCGGCAGATTCACCACGGCGTCGTTGCACATGGCGAAAAAGCCGGTGCTGCGGTCGCCATCGGGCACGCTGTAGGTACGTTTCACACAGCCAGGCTCACACGAGCGCCAGAACTCCGACCACTGCACCGCGCGCTTGAGCTTGGCCGCCTCGTCGACCAGCGCCATGGCGTTCACGTGCACGCCGCGGAACGCTTCGCCATCGTGGCCGGCAGGGCGGTAGTAGACGCGGCCCACGCCGGGCTTCTCGCTCTCGCCCAGAGGGATGGTGAGGAACCGCTGCATCATGTGCGGCGTGCGCTTGGGCTTGAGCCAGAACTGGCTGAGCAGCGAGCCGCTGGCCTTGTCGCCTCCTTCCTGCGCGCCCACCTGCGTTTCGATCGCGAGAATGATTTCGTCCAGGTGCGTTTGCTGCGGCGCGCCCACCAGCATCCACGGCCGGCGCACGGTGAAGCCCATGGAGGTGCACTGGCCCCAGAGGATCAGCACGGTGATCTCGCGCGTCTTGCCCACCTCGGCGCCGTCCTGATGCACCACGTCTTGCCGCCAGCTGCGCGCGCTTTCGCGCTGGTAGTCGAAGAACTGCCACGGCTCGCCGGTGCGTGGTTCCACGAGGAACGTCTCGGCCCAGCGCACCGGGTCTTCGAACACGAACAGGAACATCGCCTGTTCCAGCGTCACGCCGTAGTCGCCGCGGGACAGCGCCTGCCACGCCCAGCCTTGCTTGCACAGCCACGCCTCGAACTCGTCCGGCGCAAACACGCCGCGCTCGTCCATCTGGCGCAGCACGTCGTGGTCGGCGGTGGGCAGGCGGCGCTTAGCCATGGTTAAACCTTCTTCCAATCCTTGGGTGGGCGATCCCCTGCGGCAAGACAAACTGGGCACCAATAGCGAGCGTTGCCTTTTCGCGTTGTCCAGCGTGCTGCAAGGTCGCCACTGTTGAACTTATGGCCAGCCCGGCAACGTCGTTCGTAGGTGCTTTCAGCGTGTTGCATAGCGACTCCACGGTCTACAACTCATTCATCGCTCGGCGCCGGCAGCTTGCGCTGAGCGCGGTTGAAGATGGCGCCCAGCAGCGACTGCAGACCGCCGGCGGCCTCGTCGTCGTCTTTCAATTTCTCGCGGGCACGCGGCGTGGCCATCAGCTCGGCGAGGTTGATGCCCAGCGATTCGTTGAGCTTGATCAGGTGCACCAGGATCGGGTTGGGTTTCATGTCGGCAACCATCGGTTTGCCGTCCTGGTCGCGCACCACGTCGCCATCCCGGGTGATCACCGGAATCTCGATCAGCAGGCCACGCTCGGCGATCTCCTCGCGGATCTGCCGCAGCAGCTGGAAATTGCCTGCCATCTCGGTGGCAAGCAGGCCGTGCATACCGTCCATGTCGCCCTCGGTGAAGGCGGACATCAGCGAATCCAGCGCGTGCACGTAGACGGTTTTGTCCAGGCAGCTGCCACCGGCGCGGGTGAGGCCATCCAGCACCAGGCTGCACGGCGCCTCGGTGCGGTCGGGGTTGTCGGGGTGGAACGGGCACGTGGTCACGCACGGCTTGCCGAACATCTTGGCGATGCTGGTGGCGCCGCTGGCGAACTGCGCGCGGTTGATGGCGCTGTAGCGGCCATGCTTCCACGCGTTGCGGCTGCTGGCCGCCTTGCCCTCGTCGGTGATCGGGCCGGTGGCGGCGGCCGCGGCGGCTGGCAGGTTGTCGCGGCGCTGTTGCACGGCTTCCTCGCTCATGGTGTAGCCCGATTTCGGCGCCGAAGCGCCCGCCGGTGACGCCTTGCGCCGCTGCTCCAGCGCGGCCGGCGACAGCGTGTATGGGCGTTTTGTCGGTTTGTCCGTCATCCGCGCTATTTCTCACGGGTGGCCGGTGCAGTTCCATGCGCGCATGTGCCGCGGTGGCGGGCGGCGATGCGCTGCACCTGGGTGTGGCTCATGCACATGCGCCGCGCGATCTCGCGCTGGCTCACGTCTTGGTCGAGCAGCGTGGTGATCATGTTTTCCAGCGTGGGGCCGCCCAGGGCGTTGAAGAACGTGCGCCGCGATGGCACCCACACCGCGCCGTTGCCGAATTCGTCCAGCACCACCATCAGCGCCTCCAGCCCGGCACGCTGGGCGATCAGCAACCACAGCTCCTGCGTGGTCGATGGGTGATGCACGGCGGCCGCGTCGAGCAACTGACGCTCGAACGCGGTCGGGGCTTCACCCGGTCGGGAGAACACTGGATCCATGGCGCTTCCTCTCGAGGTCTTGGGCCCACAGGGGCAGGTCGTCGGGCACCGTGCCCAGCGCGGCGTGCTGGCGGTGCGCTTTCAGCGTGTAGCGGTTCATGCGGTTGCTCACCGCGAGGTAACGGCGCGTGGTTTCGATGGACTCGTGGCCCATCAACACGCGGATGCGCTCGATGTCGGTGCCGTCGTCGTAGAGCATCGTGGCGAACGTGACGCGGAAGCGGTGCACGCCCCAGCTGCCCAGCCCGGCGCGGCGCGCGGTGCGCTTCACCACGTCCTCGATCGCCTTCACCGTGACCGGGCCGCCCTTGATGCACAGCCCGGGCCGGCCGCCGCGCGACAGGTTCACGAAAACGCTGTCGGTGCACAGATCCGGCACACGGCTGCGCGCTTCCAGCCAGCGCAGCAGCTCACGCACCACCGGCCCCTCGATCGGCACGGTGCGCTCCTTGCTGCCCTTGCCGAACACGTGCACCTGGCCCTTGCGCTCGCTGGCCAGGTCCAGCTGGTCGACGCGCAAGCCCGCTATTTCCTCGCGCCGCAGGCCGGCGGCGAGCAGCAGCAGCAGGATCGCGCGGTCGCGCTGCACCACCAGCTCGGTGTGTCCCTGCTTGACGGCGGCGAACAGCGCCTTGAGCTGCGTCGGGCTGTACTTTTTCGCCTGGGTGGAAACCCGCTTCGGCGCCTTGTAACCCTTCGTCACGTCGCTGCCTTCGCCGCGCGTGGCGAGGTAGCTGTACAGGCTGCGCACGGCCATCAGCGCCGACCGACGCGCCGATGCCGACAGCCGGCGCTTGACGTACAGCCATTTCTGCCAGTCGTCCAGCTCGCGCACCGTGATTTCGCGGAAATCGTGGCCCGCTTCCTCGGCCCAGCCCATGAACCGCGCCACAGCTTCGACGTAATCCGCCACCGTGGTCGCCCCACGGAACCCGCGCACCACCACCAGGCACTGCACCCACAGCCAGCACGTCGCCAGCCAGCGCGAATCGCGCCACGGTCGCGCCTCCACCGCCCGCATCGCCGACGCCAGCGGCCCACCCTCGCCCAGCAACCGCGCGCGCAGCTGCAGCTCCTGCGACGGCAGCACCAACCCAGCCGGAATCGGCGGCACTTCAACCACAGCGCACCCCCTCGCGGCCAAAAACCCAAAACGCTCCCCATTTTTCGAGGCCCCACCAGGTTTGGGGTCGGGCGGCATGCCCCCCTGCTTTTGAGGGGGGGTGTCCTGCACCGACCCCAGCCGACACCCCGTAGGCCGCGCCAGCACTGGGTTTCAGGCATTCGGCATCCGGGTTCTTTGTGGTCTCACCGTAGCGTGAGACTGGAAACGAGCGCGAAGCGGGATGGATGGCGTCAGCTCGCCGTTCCGGCGGTGGATAACTCAGGCTGGGACTAGCGGAGAGAACAACGGTTAGGCGAGTGCTCATGGGGAAATCCCAAGGGAAACAGCGATCTGGCGACGTATCTCGGCCACAGCCTCAGGCTCGTGCCCAGGCGGAATCGGGCGATGGACGCGCGATGGCAGCGCCTGCCTGATCGGCTCAGCGAGGGTTTCACCTCGCGCCAGGCGGTCGAGGGCAGTGCGGTACGCCACGTCGAACGCCGTGCGCACCGCTCGCTCGTCGAGCGTGCGCAGGTTCCACGTGCCAACCGATCGCGCTGCGGCGCCGATGGCTGGATGCGTGAACTCGTGGTCGGTGTTGCGCGACCAGGCCAATGCCTCGCGCAAAGCCTGCTGCAGATCCGGCGCCGATGGCCGGCACAGCGCAATGAACTCCTCGTCGCTCGGTGGCCAACCCGTGCCCACCTTCGACAACGCCGCCAGCCCCAGCTTGGTCGCCTCGGCTGAAACGCCAGCCGCGCGCAGCGAGGCAAACCACACACCGCGGGCATGCGGATCCTCGAACCTGTCTCGCCAGCGCTGGCCGTACTTGCGCTGGAAGATCGCGAACACCTGCGCCACAGCCATGCGCAGCGCCTGGTCCTCAGCGAGTGCCGGCGAATTCGCGGCTGAGCTGATCACCTCGCTCATAGCCACCTCCGGTGTTGGTGTTGGTTTCAGCCGTTGCCGGCACGCCGGCGATCACGTCGTCGACGAAGCACGCGAGGAACCCCAGGTTCACCGGGTGCTGACTGCGCTGCTGTTCGCGTTTCCGCTTGGCCCGGCGCATGGCCTCGGCCAGGTTGGCATCGGTGAGCCCGTGGGCCAGCCACTCGGTCAGCTTGCCGCGGTTCATCGTGCGGATGCCGATGTGCGCGGGGATGCCCTGGTCGGCGACCCATGCCCAAAAACCACCGGCATCAATGATCGCGCCCGCCTGCTCGCGCACGGTGCGCGTAGTAGGTGACTTTAGACTTGGGTTACCAGAATCTGCAGAAGCATCGGAGAAATCGCAGTTGCTCTGCTCTTTCTCCTCTGTGGGAGTTACTCCGTTACGTACGGCGTTAGTCACGGTAGTAACGCCGTTATTATCAGGTCGAGCAGCAGCGGCGAGTGCCCGCTTCAGCTTCTCACGATGCCGCCTCTGCCTGGCCGCGTTGGTGGCGTCCAGCTTGACCGGCTGCTTTTCCAACCAGTCGCTTATCTCGCCGTCGACAATCAACCCGCGATCGCGGATGGCGTCGACCACGGCCGTGATCTGCTCCAGGCGCCAGCCCGTGAAGTCGGCCAACGCGTGAGCATCGAACGAGGTCACCATGCCCCTTGGCGAGGCCTTCGAAGCACACTCCTTGAGATACCCCCACACCACGAAGACGTGGCCGGGCGTAACACCGTTACCGGCAGCGCGCGCCACGCCAAGCCAGCGCGGATCGCAGACCTCGCCGTGATATTGACGGAACCAATCCATCAGCGCGTACCCGCCGCTGAAAGCGCTGGGTCATGCGCGGCGCATCCCGACGTGGCAGGATGGCAATGCGAGGCGGCAAGCCCCGCAAGGCGCTGTGCAGAAAAGACTTCCCACATGAGGCTCGTCCTGAGCCGGTGCGCGAACTGATCCTGTCAAACTGTATATTATGTAAAATCGCGCCAGATTCGGCGGGTTTTACATCGGAATCAGACGCTTACCGGCTTTTGACGGGTCCACTTTTGGACCCGATGTGTGATACCACGCCGTTACAGTCAAATGCAGCCGCCTGCTGGCAAGGGCGAGCTGCTGCATGTGGATTCGCAGGATGCGCTGGCGCGGTTTGCGCGCATCCTGCCGGGTAGTCGGGCGCCCACGACGGTTCGGCTGTACGTGGGCGTGGTGCGTCGGTGGCTGGCTTACGGTGGAGCGGCAGACCGGCTCGATGCCGCCCTGCTGCAACGGTGGTTGAGCGATCGTCGCCGGCAGCACGCGGCGCCGGCGACGATCAACGTGGATATCAAGGCGCTGCGCGCGTTCTACGACACCATGGCGCTGATCGGTGCCGCTCCGCAAGCAGAATCGAATAATTGTCCAAAAGGGCGGCGCGTGCCGGTGCGCCTGGTGCGCTGTTTCAGCGACGAACAGGTGCTGGCGATGCTGGCGGCTCCCGATGTGTGCACGTTCGCCGGCTACCGCGACAGCGTGATGATGCGCACGCTGTGGGAGACCGGCCTGCGCGCCAGCGAGCTGGTCGGGCTGGGCCTGGGCGATGTGCTGCCCGATGCGGTGTACGTGGCATCCGGCAAAGGTGGGCGCAGCCGCTGGGTGCCGATCAGCGCGGAACTGCATGGCCTGCTGGTCGGCTACATGGCGCTGCGCGCCACCACGCGCCCCGGCAAGCGCGCGGCGCTGTGGGTGACGGTGGCAGGTCGCGCCCTGCGCAGCCGGCGCAGCGTGTGGGCCATCGTGAGCCGCTGGGCGCGCGCCACGCTGGGTAGTGCCGTGGGTTATGACCGGGTGCGCCGGGCGGCGCGCCAGCGGCCGTGGAGCGGGCAGTATCCGCACCTGCTGCGCGCCAGCATGGCCACCACCCTGCTCCGCCACGGCTGTCCCCTGCCCGCCATCATGCAGATGCTCGGCCACACCAGCCTCGATAGCACCGCGCGCTACCTGGCCGCGGACATCAGCCATTTGCGTGCAGCGATCGACAAGCATCCGCGGAACCATCGGTCAGCCCGCCCTGGCGAGTCGACCACGCCGGCGGGCGTGGCGGGATCCAGCGATCCACAGGGGGGAATCGGGCAAGCCGCGGAGCCCGACCAGTAGCTGGTGGAACTGGTCCCGGCCCAGCCGCAGGCACGTATCCACGCCCACGGCGGCCAGGCGCAGCCGGTATTGCTCCTCGGTGAGGCCTTTGCGCGATCGCGCCAGCACGTGGATCATGCGCACCCGGTCCCGCGTCATCTGCCAGCGCTTGCGCGCGAGCAGGTCCAGGCCGCAGCACCAGCGGTGCGCGGTTGGCTGTTGGCAGCGGGGGCAGGTGCGCATCGGTTCACTGCTCCTCGTCGTCGTCGACTTCATAGTCGCCGAGCTCGTCGAACGGCTCGTAGTCGTCCTCGCCGAATCCGGTGGCGCCGGCTACCCGATCGGCGCACACCCAGCCGCCAGCGTCCGGCAGCAGGCGGAACGCCACACCGGAAGGCATGGACGCATCCAGCCGCCGCGCGGAAATCGCGTACATGGCCAGTGCGCCGTCGAGGGTGACGTGGGCGCCGATATCGAGTTGGCGGCTGGCGTGGGTCATGCGGCCCTCGCGTAGAACTCGATCAGGTCGGCCAGGTCGTTGGCCACTTCGGCTTCTGCCATGTCCTGGCACACGCTGTTGCCGATCAGCTTCACTTGGTCGGTCTTGGTGATTGGGCGCCACTCGAATTCGCCGCTGCCTGGTGCGGTTTCGAATAGGCCGCGGTCGATGATGTAGCTGTCGAGGAAGCCTTGCGCCCGGGCCAGCTCGCGGGGCACGAGCATGCGCAGGGTGATATCGGCCAGCACGTAGCCGCCCAGCAGCACCATGTCGGCGGGCTCGGGGAAGTGTTCCGGCAGGTATTCATGCAGGAAGTCGGCCACCGCCTTGGCGCGCCCGCGCAGATCCGGCGCCAGCGTGTCGGCCGGCACCTGCACGCATTGGATCAGGCCCATGCGGTCCTTCGTCGGCACCGTGTGCATCGGCTCGTCGCAGCCCTGCCACTGGCCGCCCTCGCCGTAATACTTGACCAGGTAGGCCGACACCAGCCGCTGGTTGGCTCCGCTGGCGCAGATGGTCGACACCGGATCGCGCACGTCGCGGCCGTCGCCATCGTAGAAGCCGCCGTTGGCCTGCTCGAGGAAGTGGGCCTGCATGACTGCATGGCCACCGGACGCCGTTACGGTGTTGAGCGGGGCCTGCGCACTCTTGCAACCTGCTCCCCACCGCTTCACGCCTCCGGGTTTACCTTCGCCATGTGCTGCGGCAATCAGGCATGCCGACGACAGCGCATGCTTCACGCCACCAGCCACCACCGTGCCCAACGGCTTGCCGATGTCCAGCGCGCGCGGTTCTTGCCCTTCGCGCTCGCCGTAGCCGGTTTGCACCAGCGTCGGCGCCACCAGCGAGAAATGCCCGCCCTTGATCTGCGCCACCTGCGTGCGCAGCGGCTCGTCGGCCGGGAACACGCGCTGGCTGCTGCTGTTGGCGTGCTCGGTCAGATAGGGCGTAACCAGGGCATGGTGCGTGCCGCCACCCGTGATCGTGCTCAGCGGCTTGTCGATACCGTGCGTCGACGTGTGCGCCTCGCTGGTGCCGCGCAGCGGCACGATGAACGGCTGCGGGCAGTTCAGCACGTAGCGCCACATGCCCTTCGCGATGCGCTTCAGCGTGTTCGCCGCCAGCGGCTTTTTGCGGCCGAAGATGCTGCGCGCCGGCAGGCCGAAGTCGATGCACTCGGCGGCGGTACGGTACGGTTTCAGCTTGCCGCTGGCCACGGCCTTGCTGTCCGGCGCGCCGTGCGTGTCGGCGCTCCAGGTGATCGCCTTGCCGTCGCGGCGGAACTTGACCACCAGCCGCTTGCGGATGGTGGGCGCGCCCTTGTCGCAGGCGCGAATCTCGCGCCAGTCGGCGGTGTAGCCCAGGCCGCGCACCAGCGCCGCTACCGGCGCGCTGGCACCAAGGAACTCCACGATCTCGGCCATGGCCGGATGGTCGGCGGCCATGCCTGTGGTCATCGCGGCGATGAACGCGCGGAACGTCTCGCCTTTGCGCTCGGCGATCGCGCTGCCGGTGTCGTCCAGCGGGCACCAGTTGACGAACTCTTCGACGTTCTCCATCTCGATCACGCGCGGGCTGGTGGCCAGCGCCCAGCGCACCACCACCCAGGCCAGCCCGCGGATGCGCTTGCTGCGCGGCGCCTTGCCCTTGGCCTTGCTGTGGTGCCGGCAATCCGGCGACGCCCACAGCACGCCCACCGGCCGGCCGCGCGTGGCCGCGATCGGGTCCACTTCGAACACGTCCGTCTGGTGGTGCTCCGTGTGCGGGTGGTTGGCGCGGTGCACGGCGATCGCGATGGCGTTGTGGTTAACCGCCACGTCGGGCTCGCGGTAGGCGCGGGCGATGCCGGTGGATGCGCCGCCGCCGCCGGCGAACAGATCCACCACCAGTTCCTGGTCGAAGTTGAGGAAGGCGGTGCCGTCAGCCATGCGCCCTGCTCCCCGCCAGCAGATCCACGAACCACGGGGTGTGTCCTGCCGGCAGCTTGCGCAGGTCGACGTGGATCGCGTGGGTGATGATGAAGTTGCGAAGCGCCTGGTTGGTGACGCGCCAGGGGGCGCGGCCGTCCGCGGTTGGCTGGTGGGTGGGGTCGCGTTCGGCGGCGAGCATGCCCAGGTGGATCCAGCGCGTGACGGTGGTGGGATCGTGGCCGAGCAGGCTGGCGACCTCGCGGGCGGTGTAGTCGTCCTCGCGCGGGTCGCGCTGGATCGCGCGCCGTTTGCGTTGCACGACAATCGCGGCTTCCGTGCGGCGGAAGCCCTGGCGCCGCAGTGCGTGTTGCACACCGGCCGGCCGCAGGTTGCGGGTGGCGCGCAGGATATCCAGCTCAGCCGGGCTCCACGGCGCTTCGCGGAAACGCGGGGTGGTGAGGCCAAGGTCACGCGCTCGGCGGCTCACCCACCACACCGGACGCGCCAGGCGCTTGGCCAGCGCCACCACGTCGCCCCGCTGCATCGGGCGCTGATGCGCGGTGCGGATGGCCTCGTCCATGCCCGGCTCCAGCGTCCACGACTCGCGCACCAGCGGCCGGCTGGCGCAGCGCAGGCCAAGCGCGTTGGCATGCTGGTAGATCGCCGACCGGCTGCGGTGCGGCAGCAGCGCGATCACGCCATTGATGCCGCCCGCTGGATACGCCTCGCGCAACACGCGGATCTCGCGCGTGGTCCAGGCTGCGCGGCTGATGGGCTGAGGGGGCGCCGTGCTGATGGAAGCGGTGCCGTCAGGCATGGGGCGACTCCTCGGACTGCTCCAGCGCGTCGGCGAGGGTTGGCTGATCGTGCTGCACGCCAGGTGTCCAGTCGTAGCTGTCCAGGCTCACCAGGAAGCGCAGTGCCATAGCGGCAGCCTGTTGTGCTTCCTTGCGCACGTCGTCGGGCTTGTTCTTGTGCGGCTCATAGACCTGTTGCAGCACCGCCTTCGACAGCTCGCCGGCTTCCTCGTTGAAGACGCCGACGGCGTGCAGCGGATCGGTCGGCCACGTCGGGAACTTGCGGATCGCCTTTTCCAGCTCGTCCATGACTTCGCGGACGACAGCCGGCACCCTCGCGCGCTCGGCAGGCTTCACCTGAAACTGCTTTGGCGACGCTGCCGCTGCTTGCGCAAAAACATCAGCCTGCGCGTTCTGCGCGAGGGCGGCTATAGCCGCGCGAGCTTGCTTCTCACACTTCTCCCGCATGCCATGACCCGCAGCATCCGCGATGGCTTTGGCGACACGATCCACCACATCCTCGGCCACCCTTTCCTGCCCTGACGCATAAGCCCGCTCGCGAATCGGCGTCTCCGGCTGCGGGCAGTTTTCAATGGGCGTCGTCATCACGCATCCCCCGGCCGCGGCAGCCCGAACACCTCAGCCAGCTGCTCCAGCAGGCGGCGCAGTTCGGTGGTCATCAGGAACAGGGCGGCGGCGGCTTCGTCGTGGGCGTCCTGCAGGCTGTCGCCCAGCGTGTCCAGCACCACGTCGAGGAAGCGCAGCTTGTGCAGCACCAGGTCTTCGCCCAGCACGAAGCTGATACGGTCGTCGTAGACCAGGCCCAGCTTGAACACCTGCTTGCCGCTGCGCAGGTGTTCCTTGACCTCCTCGGCGTCCATGTCCTGCCGGCGGGCACGGATGACGGCGCCTGCGGCGGTGGCGGGGTCGCGCAGTTCGCACTCGTCGCCCAGGGCGAAGCCGGCCGGCAGGCGGCCGGTGGCCAGCCAGTCGGTCAGCAGCACGCGCGGGCCTTCCTCCGGTGCCGGCGGCACGGCGGGGAAGCTGCCCAGCGCCTCGCGCCAGCAGGTGAGCACGGTGTCGGCCTGCTTGCGGCTGGCGGTGTCGATCACCAGCCAGCCGTTGGCAATGTCGGCATAGGCGGCGGTGCGCGAGCTGCGCACGAAGGCGCGCGGCAGCAGCTCGGTCAGCAGATCCTCGCGGATGCGCTTGCGCTCGCGGCCGCCGACGTTGCGGCCTTCCTGCTCGGTGATCTGGCGCACCTTGCGCTGCAGGGCATCGGTGAGCACGGCGGGTGGCAGCAGTTTGTCTTCGCCGCCCAGCATGGCCAGCGTGCAGCCGTTCTCGGTGAGCGTGAGGCTATCCCAGCCGTCAGCGCGCCCCACCGGCGGCACGAAGCCGCGGGTGAACAGCTCCAGCGGGCCGCAGGGGCGCAGGCGACGGTCGTCCAGCGCCTCGTCCAGGCGCTGCAGGTCGTCGGCCACGGCGGGCGAGAATCGGAACAGGGTGAGGTTGCGGAAGAACATGGCTCAGCCCCTCCGCAGGTTGGCAGCGCGGCGCCGCCGGCGTGCGGTCTTGCCGGCCGGCGGGCGGGTGGTGCGCACGTGCTGGAATGGCTTGCGGGCGCCGGTGCGGTCCCTGCCCTTGCCGCGCCTGTCGCGGCGGCCGGTAGTGGTGTGGGCTTGTTCGGTAGGCAGGCGCGGCAGGGGCGCGGCGTTGCTCATCAGCGACAACGCCATGGCGACCAGGTGGGATAGCGGGGTGCGTTTGTGCATGGTGGGTTCCTAAGCGGTAGTGGTCAGGCGCGCTTGCCGGCGCGGCGGTGGTGGATAAGGTGGTACTCGGCCACGCGCACGATGTGCCGGCGGCGGTCGCGCACCTTGACCATCTGCATGCCGATGGCGATGCCGTGGTCGGTTTTCAGCTCGTGCATGCGGGCGCTCACGCAGATCACGCCGCAGCGGCGAATCAGGTGCATGGTGGTGGCCGGGCCTCGTCGCAGCTCGGCAAGGATGGCCTCGTGCTGGGGGCTGAGTTGGGACATGCTCAGTCCTCCCACGCGATGCAGCTGGGCGTGCGGCACTGGCCCTTGCTGTGCACGATGGCGCCGGCCTCGTCGTACTCCACCTGCACGCTGCAGCGCGAGCCGCAGGCGGTGCAGCGGTAGCTGCCGCTGGTGGCGCTGTAGCGACTGGCCAGGCGCAGCACGTTGCGCTTGGCGGCCTTGCCGGCGACGCTGTCCATGATCGCCGGCGGCACGAACATTTCAGCGGGCGCGAGCATGGAGGGCCTCCTCGGTGGACTGGTTGAGCGCGGCCAGCAGCGCGTCGGCGTAGCGCACGGCGCGCGTGGCGTAGATGTCGGCGTTGCTGGTGCTTTGGGTGGTGGCGGGGCTGGCGGCGAGCAGGCCCTGCAGGGCAGCCTTGGCCGTCTCGTAGCGCATGCGGTCGATCACGGTCATGGCCGATTCGCGGAACGCCGTGACATCCTCCGGGCACTCCGGCATCGGCGACATGGCGGCGGCGAGTGCCCGTGGCAGGTATCCATTCGTCATCGCTGCGCCCTCCCCTTCGCCGCGCGCATCGGCCGCACGTTGTCGCGGCGCGGGGCCAGCGGCAGCGGCAGGGTTTCGCCCAGCTCGCCCCAGGCGCGCACGGCGTCGGGCAGGCTGGCGCACCAGCCGGTGCAGCGGCGGCACGGGCACTCGAGCTGATGGCGGTCGGCGATCACGGCGAACTGCACGCCCTCGCGCTGGGTGCTGCCGCTGGCCACGTAGTGGCGCGGCTCGGTCTTGCAGGTGCCACAGGCGGCGAAGGTGCCGCGCGGGTGGGTGATCTGGCGCTGTTTCATGGGCAGGTGCACTCCTCTGATGGTTCGCGCCGCGGCGAGCCAGCGATAAGCGGTGGGTCTGGAAACCGGGAAGCGATCGCACACGTCGTCGACGGACGGCATCACGTGCTGGTCACTCATCCAGAAGGCGAAGCGCAGCATCTTCTCGACCAGCGCGTCGCGGTTCTTGGTGCGCGTGCGCGGCGTCATCGGCCCACCTCGCGCACCGGTTCGGGCTCGTCGTCGATCAGCTTCATCAGCTCGCGGCCGAGCGGGGACAGGCGCAGGCACTTGTCGCCGTCATCGCACAGGCAGTGCTCGCCGCAGCCGCCGTCCGGCGCGTCGAACGGCTCCAGCAGCTCGCTCTCCAGCGCGTATTCCTCGGCATCGGCGCCGTCGATATCGCAGCCGCCATCCGTGCGCGCAGCGGCCAGCATCCGCGCCGCGTAGCGCGCCACGCCTTCGCTGTAGGGGATGCGCAGCGCGGCGGCCAGCTGCTGAAACAGCACCAGCGCCTTTTCGTGCGGCAGGAAGTTGTAGCCGGCGCCCACGTAGACGGCGATGCGGCCATCGGGTTGGCGCTCGGCGAGCGGGCGGAAGGTGGTGGGCGCGTTCATGCCAACTTGCCATGGTGGCGCTTGAGCCACTCACCAAACTCTGTGCCAGAGTCCGCGGCGAGGAAGTCTCGATAGCGCTTCGACGACCGGGTGAGCTGCGGCGGCTTCGGGCTGTGCTGCTCCATGTACGCGATGCCTGCCGGCGTCACCTGAAAAAGGTCGTCGCCGCCCGTCAATGCGTTGCCGGTATGGCGCGTCATCAGCCCTCGGATCACCAGGTCGACGCACTGGTCGTAATCCTTCGAACCCGGCCCGGTGACGAAATGGTTGCGGTAACGCTCACCCTGGCCGAACTGGTCGACGCCGAGGCTGTGTTGCAGGATGTGCAGATCGTGGTTCATCCCACCCTCCTCACGGCATCCAGATCCGCGTGCTCGCGCAGCACGTGGCGCACCACGGCGGCGGCTTGCGCGCCGTAGACATTGGCGGTGGTGGATTTCTTGGCGTGGCGGGCCAGGTGCTGGCCGGCTTCCAGGCCCAGGGTTTCCACCACGTCGCCCACGCGGCGGTGGCGCAGCAGTTGCGGGTTGAGGTGGGCGATGCCGGCGGCGGCGCCCAGGGTGCGGATGCGGTTGTAGGCCTGCTGGCGGGTGATGCGGGTGCCGCGGTTGCTCACGAACATGGCCTGCTCGCGCTCGGCCGCCATCGCCGGGCGCACGGCCAGCCAGTCGGCCAGCCACGCCACGCTGCGCGCGTTGATCGGCACCACGGCCGGCTTGCCGCCCTTGCCCACCATGCACAGCTCGCCGCGCGCCAGATCCACGCTGTTGCGCGGGCGATACACCGGGCCGGGCAGGTCCAGCGCGGTGGCATCGCTTACGCGCAGCGCGCCATCCAGCATCAGGCGCATCATGGCGCGGTCGCGCAGTTGCATCGGCGTGCGCGTGGGCAGGGTTTCCAGCAGCGCCATCAGCGGCGCCAGCTCCGGCGCGATCTGCGGCAGCGCCACGAAACGCACGTCGCTGTCTTTCGTCGGGTCGTGGTGCAGCCAGCCCTCGCGGTTGGCGTGCGCCACCAGTTGGCGCAGCACCACCAGCTTGCGCGCCTGGCTGCGCGGGGAAAGCCCGCGGTGGCCCAGCCGATCCAGCCAGCGTTCCACCAGGCGTTCGCCCAGCAGGCCGATCAGCTCCACGCCCTGCAGCGCGGCAAACTCGGCGAAGTCGTGCAGGTCGCCGCCGTAGGCCACCAGCGTGTTGATCGCCGCGCCGCGCAGGCGCTTGCGCTGCAGGTAGTGTTCGATCGCCTGCGCCATCGTCACGGGCGCCACGGCGTGGCCGGCCAGGGTGATGAGGTTGGCGGTCATGGCTGGTCCTCGCCGGTGGTGTCGGCAGGCATGTCGCTGCGGTCGATCCATTCCATGAGCCGCGCGGTCAGCCAGTAGCAGAGGCTGGCAAGCCCGATAAGGAAGGCGAACAGGCAGAGCAGGACCAGGGCGGCCACCCAGCCGCCGACGCAGTACATCGCGGCGGTGTAGCCGACCAGGGCGAGCGGGATCAGCGTGCGGGTCTTCATGCGCCACCGCCCGCGCGCTGCAGCGTCTCTTTCAGGGCCACCATGGCGCGCTCGCACTCCAGTCGCTCGGCGGCGCCGAAACCGTAGGTGGTGCCTAGTTTCTCGAAGGCCTTGATGACGCGGTTTCCCGCTGCCACCAGTTCATCGGCCAGGCCCAAGCTATCGGCGGCACCCTGCAGATGCATTTCGCACAAGCCGGCATGACCAGGTGCTTCCATGGCCCGGAACTGCTTGGCCGACTCACTCAGCGCGTGTTGGCAGCCTTCGATCGTCGTTCGTAGCGTCGTCATCGGGCACCGCCCAAGCTGACCACGATCAGCGCGACGAGCAGCAGAAGGCAGGCGACGACGGCGAAGCCGGCGCCCAAGGGCAGCAGCTCGGCCGGCGGCGCGCCGTGGCGGCGTTCCGTGCGGCCGCTCACGACGCCACCGCCCGCAGCTGTTGCTGCAGCGAGTGCCACAGGCGGCGTGCGGCCTGCTCGGCCTGCGCCTGGTTGTTGAACAGGTTGCCGGTGCGGGCTTTCAGCGCGCCGCTGGTGCCGATCACCTGGCCGCGCCATAAGCCGCCCTCGCGCTCGCCGTGGAAATAGACGTCCATGGGTTTTTTCATGCGCGTGCTCCCGGCGCGTACCAGGCGGGTCGGAACCGTTCGCCGGCCAGGTCGCCCGCCATCAGCCACAGCGCCGGCACGGCCAACACCTTGGCCATGGCGCCGATCTGCAGCGGGTCCGGCGGCGTGCTGCCGCCCATTTCCAGCGAGGCCAGCCGTTTGGGGGTGATGCCGGCGGCGGTGGCCAGATCCTCCGGCGCCATCCGGGCGTGCTCGCGCGAGGCGCGCAGGCGCTGGGCGAAGCTGTCCGCGTGGGCGTTGTGCTGGCGGGTCTCGGCGCGCATCAGGCGAGCCTCCCGCGCGTGCTGGCTTCGCCCGCGATCATCAGCAGGTCGAACACCGCGTCGCCCACGCTCAGCTTCCAGCCGGGCAGCTCCAGGTTCTTCAGCGTGCCGGGAAACTCCCGGAACGCCGCCACCGCAGCGGCCTGCGCGCCCTTGGGCGTGATCACCGTGCACACCGGCATTTCGCGCGAGCCCTCGCGCCACAGCGTCACCGCATAGCTGCGCATGGCGCCGTGCGCCTGCACCATCTTGTGCAGCATGCCGCGCGTGCAGCCCAGGTCCGCCGCCACCGATTTCAGGGTGGCCTTGATCCGCTTTGCCGCGGCTACCGCTTCGGCGGCTTCCGCGCAGCGTTCCGGCGTGGCCGGCCCCACGTACAGGGGGGGGGTCTGGCGGCGCGTGGTGGTGGCCGCGTCGATGGCCGGGTGGGTGATGGGCGCTTCCATCAGCGCGCCCTCCCCTGCTTGGCCAGGCCGCCGAGGATCAGCGGATAGCCGGGGCGGTGCAGGCGCAGCGCGTCGATCAGGCGCAGCGGCATGCAGGGATACCAGCGGAGCAGCGCGCACTGCGCGGCGGCCAGTTGGCGGCGGCGCGGCGGTTGGGTTACAGTGGGCATGTCTTCCGTACTCCTAAGCGCGGTGGGCAAACCGAACGCCTGGGGTTGCCGCCCCGGGCGTTCTTCGTTTTTGGCAGCAGACGCTGCGCTGATGGCCCGGCGATGGGCGTTGCAACCCACAGGAAAGGGAGAGCCGTCCCGCCCTGTCTTTATCGCCAGGCCATCAGCGAAACGTCCGGCGGTCATTGCATGTAGTCCTCGACGCGGATGCCGGCGATCGCATCGTTGAGCGAGCCGCGCGGCAGGCCGTAGGTTTCGCGCGCCGCCGCCATGGACACCAACGACCGCCGCGCGGCGCGCCAGCGGTACACCGCCGCCAGCCGCGGGCGGCCTTCGCGCTGGGCGGTGTCGGCCAGCACCTGCAGCTCCTGACAGGCATCCGCTGCTTCCGCCATGCGCTTGAAGCTGCGCCCGCGCATCACTTCACGCTCCGCAGCGGCTGGCTGTCGCCCAGCACGTGCTGGTGGATGCTGCTTTTGAGCGTCACGGCGTAGGCCTGCAACGCGTCCAGTTCGGCCAGCGCGGCGCTGGCGTGCGCGGCATCGCCGGCATCCATGCGGCCGTCGTCCAGCATCGGCGCCAGGCGGTTCACGGTGTCGCCCAGGTGGCGCAGCAGTTCGCCCAGCTGCTGTTGCTGGCCGGCGGGCGTGGGTTGCGGCTGCGGCGCGGCCAGCAGGCCCAGGCGGTGGCTCAGGTCCGCCAGCAGGTGGCTGCGGTACGGCTGCGGCAGCGCGAGGATCAGCGCCTCCTCGATGTCCACCGCCATGCGCACGCGGCCGTCCAGCATGCGCTTCACCGTCTGCCGGTTGGCCTCGCTGTCGGCGTACGGGTCGGCGCTGCTGGCAAAGGTCACGCTGCGCGCGTGCAGCGCGGTGCGCTCGTGGTACAGGTCCGCCACCGTCTGCGCGTAGGTGCGCTCGGTGAGCGCGCTGCGGCTGATGGCCAGCAGCACGTGCTCGGCAATGAGCTGGCTGCGCGACTCACGCATGGCCGTGCACCCCGTGCACCAGCGCCAGGTCCATCGCCATGTCGGCGCTGGCCGCTTCAAAGGCATCGCACACCAGGTCCGGCGCGGTGCCCAGGCGGTAGGCGCGCTGGGTGAGCATCTCGGCGATGATCGCGTGCACGCCCTCCACCGTGGCCACGCCCTCGCGGCGGATCCGCGCATTGAGCGCGCGCAGGGTCATGGCCTCGTGCGCGGTGGCGTGGGTCAGGCGGGCGAAGGCGCGGCGCTGGGCCTCGTTCATCGGCGGCATGCCGTCCGCTTCCAGCTGCAGTTCAGACATGGGCTGAAACCTCCGGGTCAGGCGTGGCGGTGGCGCCGGTGGCAAGCTGAGCCATCGGTAACTTGCGGAGCGTTTCGTGATGGGTGCGCAGTTCGCGCAGGGTGTTCGGGCTCCAGCGCGGCCGGCCGGTGGGGCTGGGGATGGCACGTCCGTTCAGCATGTCCGCGACGCGGCGCAGGCTGATGCCGTGCTTCAGGTCATCCACCACGTCATCGCGCACCGGCCACGTTTCCGGGTCGCGCAGCAACAGGCGTTCCGCCTGGTCGCCCTCGCCCACCGTGATGGACGTGCAGCCGAACGGCACGTGGCCGTATACCCTGCCCTGCTCGCGCAGCGCGGCGTTGCACTCGGTGGCGCGCTGCACGGCCAGGTCGCGCTCGTACTGCGCGGCCGCCAACTGGATGGTCAGGCTGAGCTTGCCGGCCGGCGTGCTGGAGTCGATCAGCTCGCTGATGCTGTGCACGGTGGCGCCGGTGCGCTCGGCCGTGCGGAAGAACGTGAGGCCGTCCAGCGCATCGCGGAACAGGCGGTCCAGGCGGATCACCACCACGCCCTGCGCGGTGCCGGCTTTCAGCGCGTCCAACACCTGCCGGCCCCCTGCCCGCTTGGCCAGCGGCACGCTGGCACTCACGCCTTCGTCGGCGATCGCGTCCACCAGCGTGTGGCCGTGCAGGTCGCAATAGGCGATCAGGCGCGCGGTCTGCTGGCCCAGGCTCACGCCGTCCTTGGCCTGCTCCTCGGTGGAGACGCGGATGTAGCCGACGAGCTTCATGCGGCTGCCCATATGCGTGGAATGGAAACGCGCCGGGCAAAGGCGCCAGTGGGCAGCCCAACATCCAGCGTGCGCCGCGGTGCACGCGCCGCCGCAGGAAAAATGTCCTCGATGTCGATATTGGGGAGCAGCTTGGTGATCGCGATCGCGCGCCGCGGCGACGGATGGTTGCGGTTGCATTCCCAGTCCGAAACGGCCTGCTTGGTCACGCCCAGCAGATCGGCAAGCGCCTGTTGCGTGAGGTTGGCGGCTTCCCGCGCATCGCGCAGGGCGGCGTTGGGCAAGGATTTCATGCGGCCGCCCTGCCCGACTCGGTCGGATAGATATGCTCGATCTTGAGTCCCGGCAGCAGGCGGATCAGCGCCAGCGCCTTGCGCGGCGCCGGTTCGTCCGTGCCTGTCTCCCACCGCGACACCGCTCCCTTGCTGACGCCAAGGGCATCGGCGACGTTCTGCTGCGTGAGGCTTTTGCGCAGGCGCGCCTCTTTGATCGGATTGGGTTTCGCTGTGCTCATAGCTGAAGTTTCGGACAGCGCAACCCATTTGTCAAGTACAGCGCAACCACAAAGTTGCGCGCCTCTATACGCTTGCCGCATGAACACATTCGGCGGGCGGCTGCGAGCCGCTAGACATAACGCCAACCTGACTCAGGAGCGCTTGGGGGAGCGCGTAGGGGTGAGCAAGGGCGCCATCTCCCGATGGGAGAGCGATCAGGACCAACCGCAGTTCGCGGTGCTGCAGCCACTTCGGTGCGCGCTGCGGGTTTCGCTTGACGAGCTGGTTTGTGGTTACATGCAAGGCACGGCGGGCGGCGTGGCGGACCCCTACGCCAAAAGCGACCCACCCAATACCGCTGAGTGGGCGCTGCTCGTCCATCTTCGCCGCGAACCACCGTCAAAGCTTGGCGCGTTGCTGGAATTTCTCGGGGTCCAGGTCGAATACTGAAAAATCAGGAGACAGGGATGAGAGTTCCGTTGGTGATGCTGTTGGTTTCGATCAGCACTATCGCAATGGCCGCATGTTCGGTCCGCCCCGATGGCAGCAATGGCCTGCAGCGCGCGTTCGATGTGCCGGGTGTGAAATACGAGCAGGCATATCACCGTGCCGACAGCTACTTCCGACAGTGCGTGCGCGGTTTCGTCGGTTTGAGTCCCAACGTCACCACCGGGAATATCTACGCCGATTCGAACAGTGCGGAGCTGCAGACGATGAACGGCAGCGGCATCATCGTGGCGCGCGTAAACATCGCGGCCACCACCACCGGCAGCCATGTCAATGTGGTCACGATTCGTGCGCCGGCATGGAACGCCAAGGATCTGGACGCGATCCAAGCAGCCGTAAAAAGCGGCGATATCGTCTGCAAATAGCGTCGCCGCGCGAGCGGGTCAACGCTCCGCCTTGGCACACTCCGCCGTCACCGGCACCTTCGCCGCCGTCTGCCACCACCACACCAGGCACTCCATGCGCACGGCGCAGCTTTCGTATGCCGCGCGCCAGGCGCTGCCGTTCTCCACGATGTCGCGCACCTGCGCGGTGCGGCGCACGGTGGCCGCCGTGCACAACTGCATCAGCGGCGCCGGCGGGGTGAGCAGCTCAATTTTTGTGCGGGTGGTTACGGTCGGCGCAGGGGCGACCGTCGAGCACGCAGCCAACATCATCAGGCACGGCAAGATCCAGTAGCGATTTGGCTGCAGCATTGGTCCTCTCCAGCTCGGCAAGCTTGGTGCGAATGGCGGCATCCTGCGCGGTGGCATGGCCCAGGCGTTGCTGCAGCCCGTCCAGCGCCTTGCTGTCGGTCTCGCGCAGGGCTTTGAGCCCGGCGATCGCCGCATCCTGGTCCCGGTTGGCCTGCACCTGCTGGTTGAGCGTGGCGGCCATGCCTCCCAGCTGTCCGCTGAGGTCGGTGACCGTGCGCGCCAGGCGGTACCGCTGCAGGGTGCTGCTGACCGCGTAGCCGGCCAGCGCCACCACCAAGGCGATCAGCGCGTACTCGATCCACAGGCGCGCTCGCGCGCCGACAAAGGCCAGGGCCTTACTGAGTAGGTTCATCGTCGTGACTCCGGTTCAAGCCGAGCTTGTTCCACACGAGCCGCTGCAGTACCTGGATGCTGGCCGAGGCGCCCAGCCAGCCGCACACGCCCACCGTCACCGCCGTCCACTGCTGGCTCAGGCCCGCGGATTGGCACAGCCACATCGCGAGCAGGCCGACAAAGCCGGCCGACGAGCCCTCCACCAGCGCCCGCCAGCCGCTCAGGCGCGCGCCGCTGTCCATCGTGCGCATGATGTAGCCGAGCACCCCGGCCACCGCGGCGAAGAACGAGTAGGCCGCCGCCTGCAGCCAGCCGCCGGCGGCGAGCCACCAGCCACTGATCGGGCCGCCGGGCTCGATCATGCGACGGTGGCCAGGTAGGTCTTGGGCGTGACGATCGCCAGGCGCGGCGCGGGCGCGATGCCGCCCAGCGCCATCACATAGGCGCGGTCGATCACGCCGGTGTCGTCGACTTGCGCGCCATCCTGCGTGCCCATCACGCGCGCGGTCCAGCCCTTGCCGAAGGTGCCGAACGTGGGCAGGCCACGCAAGAACTGCAGCCGCGCGTGGCACAGCGCATCGGTGAGCGCGGTGGCCCGGTACTGCGCGTCGTAGCGCGCGGCCGCGGCCAGCGTGACGCGCCCGGCCACGCCGTCCTCCTCCACGCCCACGATGCGCTGCAGCGTGCGTACGGCGCGGCCCACGCCACTGTTCACGGCGAAATCGAATACGGCGTAGTCCACGCCAGCCGGCAGCTCGTCGCCGCGCGTGGTGGCCCAGTAGCGGCGGCGATAGATCGCCGCGCGCTCGGCTTCGGTGCTCAGGCGCACGCTCTGCCGCGGCAGGCGCCGTGCCTCGCGGTCCTCGTCGTACACGCGCTGGGTGATTCCGCACATGGTGGCGCCGCCGGGGTCGCGCGGGTGGTCTGAGAATGACCCCTCATAGACCAGGGTCAGGGCCAGGCACGTGGGGAAGTGGGCGGCGCTCATGGCGGCCAGCGTGGTGGGCCGCGCGCGCCGAATCCATGCGGGGATGTGCCAGCGCGTGCCAGGCGCTATGCTCCGGCGATGGTCAAGGTAAGAGCCCTGCTGCGCACTGGCGTCAACATCGAACTCGAGTACCCGGACAGCTTCTTCGATGCCGCCATGCGCCTGCACGTGAAGGGCCGGCGCGGGCAGGAAATCGTGGCGGAGTTGATCGACCACGACTGGCCCGCGCCGCTGTTGACCGTCGACGTGATCCTCAACGGCGGGCAGCCGGGGGCGAAAAGCCTGCGGTTGTGGTGCTGAACTGCTCAGTTCCCTTTGCTGGCCTCGATCGCGGCCCGCACTTCATCCTGCCAGCGCTGCGCCGCATCCGTGCGCGCTTCCAGCGCCGCCACGCGGGCCTGCAGCGCCGCGATCTTGCGCCGCGCCACGACAACGGCCAGCACCAGCCCCGCCCCGACGATCAGCGCGATCATGGCAGCGGCTCCCGGGACAACACGATGCGCTCGCGGGCGAGCTGGGCCACGTAGCCGGCCGCCACCGGCGCCACCGTACCGATGAACGATTGCAGCAGGTTGCCGTTGTCGTCGTGCGAGTAGATCCGGTGCAGGTTGTCCAGCAGGCCGGCCGAGTTGAGCCGCACTGCCTGAGCGAACAACTGGTCTGCCAGCGTGGCATCGGCCAGCGCCTTCACGTCCACGCCGACGATGAAGCTGGTCAGCATCGCCAGGTCGTCGGGGTTCACGTTGGCGAGGAAGGTTGGGTAGTCGATCGGTTGCATGGTGGTCTCCATCAAAGCCCGAGGGCGGAAAGTTTGGCGGCGCTGTCGATCTGCGCGGCCAGCGCGGAGGCGCAGCCCTGGGCCACGCGCGCCAGCTCGCCCTGCGCCCAGACGTAACCCTGGTCGCCGGCGGTGTCGTAGTAGCCCGCGCCGTAGGCGGCGCCCGGCTCACCCGGTGCGCCCGTGCCGCTGGCCCAGCCCTCGGGCAGGTGGTCGGCATCGATCGCGGTACCGGCCGGCGGGATGTACTTCACCCAGCCGTCGTAGAGCGTATGCGTGCCCGCCAGCACGCCGGAGAGAGCCACGCTGTGCGTGCTGTCGCTGGTCGCGGTGGGTGCCGCAGTGGCTTCGGCCAGCACCGGCAGGCCCTGCGCGTCGATCAGGTAGGCCCATGCGGACATCACCAGCATGGCGCCGTCGTTGCTCACCGTAGTCAGCGGCACGCGGGCAAAGCGCCCGCCGTCCAGCGCAAAGTCGAAGATGGGCGCGCCGGCAGGCCGGTTGGGGATGGTGGTGATGGGTGTGGCTTGCATGGCGTGTCCTCAGGCCTTGATCGTGTTGTGGGTGGAAATGCGCAGGTGCGCGACGGCGCCGGCGAGGAACGAATGGCCGCCGGTGGAAATGCGCACCACGGCTCGCTCGCCGGGCAGCAGCTCCACGTTGATCACGCGCTGCCAGCCGGAGTCGGTCCACAGGTCGTGGCCGTAGACCATCGGGGCCTGGATGCTTTCACCGGTGCGCACCGTGACCGGGGTGGAAAGCGAGCAGTCCAGTGTGGAGCCATCGGCCACTGTGATCCGGCAGCATGGCTGCGACATGATCCGCGGGCGGCGCCGCACGAAGTGCCAGCCGTCCTGCCCGCGCAGGATGCATGGCCACCACCAGCGCCAACGCTGCGCCAGTTGCCGCGCGGTGAGTCCGCGGCGCAGCAGCATGTCCGCCGCCACGCAGCCGCTGATGCCGCCGCCGCCGGATCCACCGCCGCTGCTGCCGGAGGTGGGGATGGTCACCACGCCGGCGTTGTAGGCGTCGTCGAAGCTGTTCACCGTGTTCTGGTTTGTGCCGGCAAACCACGTCGGCGAACCGCCGGCGTAGTTGTCGCGGGTGTAGATGTAATAGCTGCTGCTGGTGGCCAGGCCCGTCACCGCGTTGAGCTTGGCGCTGTATGACACGCTGGCCGACCCCATCTGGATCGTGTGCGCGTTGATGTCCACCGCCCCGCCACCGTTGGCAGTCAGCGCCACCGCGCTGCGCGTGATGCCAAGGTTGCGGGTAATCGACGAAATCAAGTTCCGCTGATCGCCGATCTGCTGGCCGCTCCCCGGATTCGTGAGCTGGTTGCCGAACTGCGAGGCAAAGTCGTTGAACGGCGTCGCGACGCTGCCGACCTCAAGTTTCAGGTTGCGCCACGTCGCGACAGAGTTCGCGGACATGGTGCCAGCGAACCGCACCACTACGGTGATGGACGCCGTACCGCTTGGCGGAGCCTGCGTCACGCTGTAGCGCGCCAGCGGCCCGATCACCGCCGTCACATGCGGGCGGATCGAGGTATTGATTTCCGTGCCGGAAGCATTGAGAAACCGTAGTTCGATAAACGGCGTGGCCGTCGCCGCCGTCTGCATGCACAGGTCCGCCGACAGCGTCACCGGCGAGACCGTGCACGGCACGATGAAGCTGAATCCTTGGTCGACGGCACCCGTTCCAGGAAACCAGCAAACGAACTCTGGGCCCACGTTGCCAAGGGTGTCGTCGGCTACCACCTGCATCTGCTGCTGCGCACCGCCGATCCATGAGAAGCCCGGCAGCCCGCTAAACCCGAGCGCACCGGAAGGGTTGGGAATCAGGTTCTGGCCGGGCTGCGCGATGCCAGTTTGTTTTGCCGGATTGTAGATCGCGCCGAACTTGGCGGCGCCGTCCGGCACTTCGTCGAGGCTGCTGGGGTACTGCGTGCACACCACGTTGTCCACGTAATACGTGCCCGCGGTATGACCGTTGGCGACAAGGATCGTACGCGCGTAGACCGTACCTGCTGGCGCCGTGCCCAAGGCATATGATCCGGCCGTGGTGGTGCCGGTAACTAGGGTTCCTGTCGTCGCCGATATTTCGACTAGTGACGCATTGACCCAACTGATCGCGACAGCGCATGATCCATTTGCACCGGCCGCCTTGATGAGCGCCTGCGTTTTGTAGACCTGCCCCGGGCCACATGCGGCCAGCCCATTGTTGCGGAAAACCTGGATTCCGCCCGACCCGGCGGGGTGCACTGCCGAGTTAGGGCCGACGCCCGGCGTGTTGCCTGCAGTGTCGATGGCCCAGCCGCTGCCGGGGTCTGCATTCCAGCCATAACCGGTGGGCGCGATGTCGAAGCCGCCGTTGATAACCGGCAATTGCGACACCTGGCCCGTGGCGGTGTTGGCGGTGGCTTGCGCGGTATCCGCCTTCGACTTCGCAGCGGCGTAGATGGCGTTGAGCAGAGTGGTCTTGGCCGTATAGGCAGTCGTCCAGTTGCTGTCCCATGTCGCGCGGGTGATGGCCGTGGTGCCGGTGATACCGGTCCACACGAACGAGGCGTCGAGCACGCCGACCGTCGTCTTGAGGTAGTTTTTCAGCGCCGTGATGGCGCCGTCGTAGTTGGCCTTCTCGGTGGTGATTCCGTAGCTGGTGGCCTGCGCGTCGATGCCGGATTGCTCGGCGGTGAGCGTGTTGTAGCGCTGCTTCGACTGGACCTTCTCGTCGGCCGTGAGCTTGCCGTCGCTGGCGATGTCCGTCAGCTGGTTGAGCGCGGTGGCGGCATCGGCGCTTGCCGCGTTGGCTTCGGCCTGCGCCGCCGCCGCGGCCGCCTCGATCGAAAAGGCGGTGGCCGTCGATCCCTGCTCGAACTTCACGCGGCGCCACGCGAGCGTCGCCCACGTCGCCGCTTCTGCCACCACCCGCACCCGGGCGGTGACAGCACCAGCGCCTGGTGTGTTGGTCGAGGTCGGGCGGTGCCATGCCCCATCCACAACCACAAGTCCGTTCGCGCCATCGGTCACGACGCCGCCGATGCTGTTGTAGTACTGCACGTCCAGATAGTACGTGCCGGTAGCCGCAGCATCGGCGAACATATCCGCTGAGGCGGTGTAGGGCTTTCCAGCTGTCACTGGGATCGGGTCGGTTTGGTAGGCGTACGTGCCGCTGGCTCCAGGCGCCGCCGCCCGCAGCTGGTAGCCATCCGGCGCAGACACCGAGCTGATCGCGGTCGATCCTGTCCAGCCTGCGGAGCCGTTCTCGCCCGAGGTGTTGGGGACGAGGTTGGCGGCTGGGTAGAGGGCGGAGTTCGCCGATGCTTGCGCCGCGTCGGATTTTGTTTTTGCCGCCGCATAGATCGCATTAAGCAGCGCCGTCTTGGCGGTATAGACCGTCGTCCAGGTGCTGTCCCATGTCGTGCGCGTAATGGCGGTGGTGCCGGTGGTGCCGGTCCACACAAACGACGCGTCGAGCACGCCGACTGTGTCTTTGAGGTAGCTCTTGAGCGACGTGATGGCGCTGTCGTAGTTGGTTTTCTCGGTGGTGATTCCGTAGCTGGTGGCCTGCGCGTCGATGCCGGATTGTTCGGCGGTGAGCGTGTTGTAGCGCTGCTTCGATTCGATCTTTTCCAGCGCCGTCAGCTTGCCGTCGCTGGCGATGTCGGTGAGCTGGTTCAGTGCACTGGTGGCGTCGGCTTGGGCGTCACTGGCCGCCGTCGACAGGTCGCTCAGCGTGATGTTGCCAGCCGCCACGTCCGGCACCACGGCGGTGTGAAGCACCCAGGCGGAGGGTGCGCCACACGCGGAAATGTCGCGCACTTCCACGTCGTAGGTCTTGTCGCGGTCAAGGCCTTCCAGTCGCAGCTCGGCCACCGGCGAGCAGGTGGCGATATCGCTCCATGCCGTGGTGCCGGTGACGCGCCAGCGCACCTCGCGCAGGATGGCGGACGAGGCGGCCATCAGCGCGCCACCAGGTTGGGGGTGTGACGGATGTTGCCGCTGCCGCCACTGCCGCCGCTATAGATCGGCAGCCGGTGCACGCCGGGCTTGGGCGTGCCCGATACGCCGGTCACCGCGTGGATCACGCCGGCGTCGTCCGGGCCGCTGTCGCTGATGCGGATGGTGACATCCGGCGGCGGCGGCGCGCTGCACCAGGGCGTGCCGGTGATGGCGCTGACAAAGGTCGGCGGCGTGCCGGTGCCGGCGGCGGGCACGTCGGGCGCTTCATCCACCGCCGTGATCCGCGCCGACAGATCCTGCAGCGGCTCGATGCGCTGCACGATCAGCCGCTGGGTCACCAGCGTGCGCTCGCCCACCACGGCCAGGTCGCCTACCTGCACGCCGGCGGGCAGCGCGCTGGCAAAGGCGAACGTGGCCACGTCGCCGCTGCCCGTGGTGCTGGTGTTGGCCACCGCCTGCACGCCGTCGTCGCTGCGGATCTGCACGGCGTAGAGCGTGCTCGCCTTCAGTACCACGGCGCCGTCCAGCGTGATGCTCTTGCGATCGCCGGCCATGCTCTTGATCCGCCCGGAGCCGGCGCCCCACTCCACCACGTCGTTGGCCGCGGTCACCAGCTGCCCGCGCTGGCACACCAGGTGCTCCATGTCGGCGGTGAAGGTGTAGGTGTTCACGCGCTGCTCGCTGGCTTTCAGTTGGTAGGTGCCGATGCGCCACACCGCCACCGGGTCGGTACACATGCGCAGGTCCATCACCTCGTAGCGGGTGGCCTGGGTGGTGCCGCCGGCGCCATCGGCGCTGTAGCCGTCGGCGTAGACGATCAGCTCGTCCTGCTGGTTGTTGGCCTGCGGGTTGATGAACTGGCAGCGCAGCGCGTGCGGCGGGTCGAAGAACACGCGCTGGCCGCTGAAGTCCCAACTGTTGCGCGGGGTGAACATCTGCACCGGCGTGGTCTGCGCCACGTCGCGGACGCAGCCGTATTTGCCGTTGGGCATGCCGAAGGTGGCGCGACCGCTGGCCAGCACGTCGCGCAGCAGCTCCAGCTGCGTGCGGCCGGACTCCTCCATGGCGTTGTACACGTAGCCCATGGCCTCGCAGTCGGCGGCCCAGTCGACAATTTCGTCGATGGCCATGCGCGACTCCGGCACCAGGCGCGCCACCAGCTGCGGCGGCGCGGCGGTGAGCAGCCAGTGGTACACCCAGGCGTTGTTGCTGGTGGCCACGCCGGTGGTCCACGTATCGGTGTCCGGGTCGTAGGTGCGGATGAGCTGCGAGGCCAGCACGCTGATGGTGCTGACCACGCTGTTGAGCTGATCGGTGGCGCGAATGCGCAGGGCCAGCTTGGTGGTGCCGGTGGTGCTGGGCAGCGCGCTGCTCACGCTGCGCAGCACCGTCCAGGTCATGTCGGCATAGGTCTGGACGGTGGTGCCGTCCCACGTGGTGCTGTTGCGCCCCACGATGACCTCGTATTGCCCCACCGTGGGCAGCTTCCAGCGCAGGCCCACGCGCACGATCTTGCGCACCGCGCTGCTGAGCGTGAAGGTGGTGCCGTTGGTGGTCAGTTCCCCGGCGGACATGGACAGTCCGCTGGCGCCGGCCACGTTGAGCCACGTGCTCGACCCTACCTCGCGGTACTGGATGGTGAGCTGGATGTGGCCGGCCACGTCCCGGCCCTTGTTGTCCACGCCAAACAGGCCGCTGGGGCACTGCAGGTCCAGCGACATTTCGTTGCTGTTGGCCTGCCCTGCCCGCGTGGCGGTGTCGGCGGCATTGTTGAGGTTCACCGCCACCGCCAGCTCGAAGATGTCGTTGGTGTACAGCGTGGGGGTTTTGGTTACCTCCCACTGCACATCGTCGTAGTCCTCGATCGCGGTTTCGCCGATCTTGATGCCCGACACGTCCAGGTCGCCCGGCCCCAGGTCGAGCAGCATGCGCAGGTACTGGTCGCGGCCCACGATCTCGGTATACGGCAGTGCCGCATGGGTGGGGAAAAACCGCACTGTGCCGATCACGCAGGGGATCGGGCTGTACACCGTGGCGCGGTTCTGCGTGCCGGTGAGCGAGTTGAGCGTGTCGAACGGATCGCCGGCGCCGGGCAGCTTGGGCATCGGCGGCGGCACCAGCAGGTTCCCCGCGGCGAAACCGAAAGCAAGGATCTGGCCCGCGCCATTCCAATCGGTGAACCCCGTGTACCAGAGGTACACGAAGGCGACGATCACCACCACGATCTTGAGCAGCTTGTTGTTGTTGCCCCCACCCATGGGCACCGCGGTCACCACCAGCCGCTGGCCCGCCTTGGGCTTCACCTTGGCCCACAGCGTGCGCGGCACCAGCTCGCCGCCCAGTTCCACGCGCAGGCTTTGCGTCGCGCCCGGCCCCAGCAGCTCGGCAATGGTCTGCCCAGCGGGCGCCTCGGCGTACACCGTGTCGGCCAGCGGGTGCGCGCGGCCGGCCACCGTCACCATGCCCTGCGTGATGACGCGCTCAGTCATGGCGGTAGATGCCCTCGATGCGGCGCGCCCAGCGCGGGCTGTCCAGCCGGTCGATCACCGTGCTGTCGCCCGGCGCGGCATGCAGAAAATGCACGGCGTCCAGCATCAGGGCGCAGTGCCACGGGCGTCGCGCGATCGCCAGCACCAGCAGGTCGCCGCCGCGCGGCTGCTCGGTGCGCTGCCAGCCCTCGCGCAGGCCGACACGCACGGCCACGCCGATGGCCCGCCAGTCGTCGCCGTCGCGGTAGGTGTCGTCGTAGCTGGGCAAAGCAATGCCGAACTGGGCGCGATAGACCGCGCAAATTAAGCCCCAGCAATCGTAAGCGTCAGGCCCCCTGCCCTTGTCCACGTAAGGGATTCCAACCCATGGCGCGGCCCAGGCCGGAATCGTCGTCATATGTGCCTCCAGCTTCGACGTGCCCGAATGTCTCCGATCGTTTGGCCGGACACTCCAAAACGCATGGCCAGCGTTGAACGTGGCACTCCTCGGAGTGAACGAATTTGCATGACATCATCCAGAGTCAGCTTATGCATCGGGTGCAATTCACCTTCAGGATGAAACTCCCGCCCCCGACTAACCTTGTCAGCCACGTTATCGTCGTGATTTCCAAGCCGCAGATGGGCAGGGTTACAGCAGGCCGGTACATCGCAGGAATGAAGTACCCAAAGTCCCTTGGGAATTTCGCCTACATAAAGTTCATAGGAAATCCTGTGGGCGCGTCGAGGCAATTGGTTAACGTGGAAAATCCCATACCCCTTGATGCTCAGCCCGCCAAGCCAAAACCAGCATCCATTTTCTGTCTTGCGAATCTTCCGCTCGAAGCGCGCAATATCTTTGGCAGTCAGGATGGTCATTAGAGAAATAAACCCGGCGAGTTCGTTGGCGTGTACTCCATGCTTGGAACCCGCTGATTCAGGATGTCGTCCTCGTACCCCAGCGTGCCGGTGATCGCCAGCACGTCGTAGGTGGCGGACTTCAACGCGAAGTCGAACGGGCCGGCCTCCACCGTGTTGGGGCTGCTGGCCATGATCACTTCCATGGTCACCTGCGGCACGCCGGACAGTAGCCGGATCTGGCGCAGCACCTCGCGGTCGACGTTGTCGATCACGATATCCACCTGCGGCAGCTGGTCGTCGCGCTGCGCGGGCAGGCTCAGCTGCATGGGGTACGGCTGGTAGGTGCCCGCCGTGCGCACCACGGGCTGGGTGTTGTTCACCAGTCGCAGTGTGGTGATGTCCGGATGGGTGATGGTCAGGCACACCAGGAACACCTCGCCGGTCTCCTGCGCGAACATCGCGCGCATGGCGTTGATGCTCACCTGCGAGGTCACGGTAGTTTCTCCAGTTGCAGCGTCACCAGCCAGCGGTTGATCGAGCCTTTCTGGAAGCTGCCCTGCGGGCGCTGGATGAAGCGGTAGGTAGCCGGGTCACCAGTGCGGAAGTCGGTCCAGTCAAACGGCAGCACGTCGGCCACGGTGACCTCGTAGAACGTGATCAGCGTGGCGTACTGCGATTGGGTGAGCTTGAGCGTGCAGTTGAACGGCGTAGCCACGGCGGTGAAGCGCCGGCGCACCTTGGCCACACCGGCCTCGGCGTTGCTGCGGATCGCGTTGCTCACCGCCTGGTAACTGGCGGTGTTGTCTGCCAGTGGTGCCTGCGGCAGCGTGCTCGGCCACGTGGAGTTTGCCATGCTCAGCCTCCCGCCGCGGCGTAGCTGCGCGCCGGCCGGCGCGTGCCGGTGGCGGCGTGGATTGCCTGGCCAAGCCGGCCGCCGCGCGCCACGTCCTGCGCCGCCGCGTTGATGAAGATGTCGAGGTACTTGCGCCCGTCCGCGCCGTCGCGCTGCTCGGTGCGGGCGCCGTTGTCGGCGCCGTAGATGTTCACCACCACGCCGCCCGCATCCGTGCCGCCCGCCGCGCCGCTGCTGCCACCGATCGGGCCGCCGGTGGCATAGCGCGGCAGGCGCTTGGCGCGCACGTCGTCCATGAACCGCTCGCCGTAATAGTTCACGGCATCGGCGGTCTGCATGTATTCGCCGTTGCTGGCACGGATCAGCACGCTGTCGCTGGTGCCGGTGCCGGGGCCGCGGATGGGGCCGCCCTCGGCGTGGCCGCCGGTGCCGGCGGTGGCGAGGTTGAAGCCGCCTTCGCCGGTGACGGAGTTGTAGCCGCCGCCGAAGTAGCCGAAGCTGCTGCTGTCGTACGACGGGCCTGGCGCGAACAGATTGAGTAGCGCGGTGGTGGCCTGCGCGATCAGCGCCTTCGCCACCATGTGCGCCAGCATGTTTTCGAAATCTTTTTCGAAGGTCTTGAACGATAGCTTGCCGCCGGCCAGCCAGTCGGCCATGGAGTCTTCGGCGTCGCTGAAAAGTGTGGCGAAGCCGCGTTTGGCTTGATCCGCTACGTCGGCAGCTTCAGCAGCGTAATTCTTCCAAGCCGCGCGGGCGCCAAGCATCCAATCGCCTTGAGTTTCGTCCATGCGCCGGAAGCTGTCATTATATTGCGCTACCTGCTGGTCCAGCGCGTTCCTTTGCGCTTGCACTGCCGCTTCATACGATTCCTTCGATAACCCGCCCGACTCTCCCCGAATACCCTTCTCGCGCTGCAGCGCCAGCCGCTCCTCCGCCTCGGCCTCCGCCTGTTTCGCCTTGGTGATTTTCATCGCCCGGGCGTATTCCTGGTCACCCATGCCTATACTGGCGATCTGGTTGTCCAGTTGCTGCTGCAACACCTCGTTGCTGTGCGCCAGCGCGTCGGCATAGGCCTTCTGGCCTTCAACCTCCTTCGCATGGCTGTCTTCCAGCGTGCGCTGCAGTGCCTGCTGGCCGCGGTTGAACTCGGCTGCCGCCTTGGTAGCATCGCCGCCCTTCTGCAGGTACACATCCATCTGCGCCGCGAGCTGGGCAATGCCCTGCTCGTACTGCGTCAGCGCGCTGGTGTCGGCCTGGATGTTTTTCCGGTCGAGCGCGTCCACCTGGCTGCTGAACGTGTTGTAGGCGGCGGGCTCCTTGCTCTTGGGGCCTTGCGGGCCGGCCAGCTTTTTCAGCGACGCCTGGTAGGTGTTGTTGGCCGCCTTCACCTGGTTGTCGAACTGCGCCTCGATCAGCGCGCGCTGCTGCGGGTCGACGACACCATAGAGCGCGGAAGCGCGATCCATGCGCAGCTTGTCCAGCGTGTTCTTCAGCACCACGTCGGCCGGGGTGCCCGCGGACAGGCGCCGTTGCGCCGCGATGGCCTCGGCGTTCAGAGCCGCGTCGTTCGACGTTTGCTGCGACGCGAACTGGTCGGTGATGCCCTGCAGCTGCAGCGCCGCCAGCTGCTTGCGCAGCGCCGCCAGCTGCTCACCACCCTGCGCCTGCACCAGGTTGCCGGCGCGGTCGAGGTGCGGGGTGGTGAGCTTGTCGATCGCGGCCTGCACCTCCTTGATCTGATCGGTGATGCTCTGCGTGCGGCCCAAGCCTTTCATCGCATCCCACGCCTTGTTCCACTCCTCGGCCACGGCGTGGCCGGCGCGGATCATCCAGTTGGCGTTGTCCTGCACGTCCTGCGCACGCTCCTTCATCGCCGCCGCGTCGAGCTGGTTGGCGATGCGCGCCGCCTCGCGCGTGTGGCCCTCGGCTTCCAGCGCGGCGATCTGCGCGTATTGCGCGGAGGTCAGGAAGTGATATTGCTCGTTGAGCTTGGCGATCGCCTCGGACGGCTTGTCGCCGATCTCGATGATCTTGGCCACCGACTTGTCGATGCTCTCGCCGGTGACGGTGGACATGTCCACTGCCTGCTGCGCGAGCACGTCCAGGCTGGTGCCGAAGCTCTTGCCCGACCCCACTAACTGCTCGATGGCCTTGCGCGCGTCGCTGTACTTGCCGGTCGCCGCGCCCACCGCCTCGGCCATGTCGTTGACCTGCCCGACGGTGGCGCCAGCGGCGCCGCCGGTGGCGATCAGCGATACGCGCAGCTGCTCCGTTTCAAAGTAGCCCTTGGCGGCGGCCACGGCAAAGCTGCCCAGCGACGCCACCGCACCACCGATGAGCAACCCCGCGGCGCTGAACGCCAGGCCCATCACGCCGGTGTTGGCGCCCAACGTGAGCACGCTCTGGATCAGCCGGCCAAACTGCCCGGTGGCCAGATCCTTGGTGATGTAGCCCAGCTCGCGGCGCGCGTTGGCGTTGTTGACGCTGAACCCGTGCATGGCGTTGCCGGCGGCGGCAATGCGCTCGCGGCTTTGGTCGATCGCCGCGCTGAACATCTTGTAGTCGTCGGCGCCGAGCACGCTCTTGGCGCGGAATGCGTCCAGTTTGGCCTGCTGCGCATCAAGCTTTTCCAGCGCGGCGATGGTGGGGTCGATCTGGCCCAGCAGGCGGCCCAGCTCGGCGCGCTGTTTCTCCAGCCCGGCGGTGTTGGCGGCGGCGGCCGCCGCCTGCTGTTCGGCGCGCACCAGGTCGGTGGCGCCGTGCATGGCGCGGGTCTGCGCCGCCACCACGCGCTCGTAGCCGGCCGCGGCGGCGGCATTGGTGGCGGTGCTGCGCTGGGTGGCGGCAATGGAGCTGAGCTCGGCCTGCTGGCGTTCCAGCGAGGCACGCACCATCGCCTTGATGCGTGCGGCGGCTTCGTCGTTCGACTCGCCCAGCGCGGCGGTGGCGCTGGCGTTTTCCCGCGATGCCGCCGTGGCGGCATTGGTGGAATCCACCACGCTGCGCTGTGCTTCGTCCAGGTTGGACACACCCTGCGCGGCATCGCCCATCGTGGCCTTGAATTGGCCGTCGCTGGTTGCCTCAAGCTTCACCCGCAGGATGTTTTCGCTGATCACAAGGGGCTCGGTGAATTAGTGAACGATTCCAGCTGCTTTCAGTACAGTTATTCCGGCGGCGAGTCGCCGCGTTTTTCGGCGGCCTGCTCCGCCCACGCCGTGAGCAGGGCGTCCTCGATCGTGCGCAGGTCATCCAGCAGGTCGGCGACCTCCATGCCGTGCAGCGCATCCCCCGCCGGTGCCAGTGCCTTCCAGCGCGGCAGGTACAGCGCCAGCGTGGCGATGCACGCGCCGTAGTCCAGCCCGGTGGTGCCGGCAAAGCCCACGCGCATCTGCGTGCTGCAGGTGTCCCATGCGCGCAGCGCCGGCAGGCATTCGGGCAGCAGGTGCGGCTTGGGACAGGCATCGCAGCCGCCGGTGGCGCGGCAGGTCTTGCAGTAGTCCGGCAGGTTGGTCTCGTCCGGCCATTGCTGCTCCGCGTCCCACAACCGTTGCTCGCTGCCGTCCGGCAGCTTTACGCCTGGGCGGGCGCCGGCAAGCCAGCGAGCCCAGGCCGTGAGTTTTTTGAGTGTGCCCCGCTGCTGGCATCCACCAGGCCCTGCAGCAGCGTGTCGCGCAGTACCTCGCTGCGCAGGAATGCGGCCAGCGCGGCGGCGCTGAACGGGATCGGCACACCGTCCTGGTCGACGATGTCGAACCAGCCGAGTACGCGATCGGTCAGCAACGCGTCGTCCGCCTGCAGGCGCTGGTCGGTCAGCGTGCGCCGTTTCGCCGCGTTCTCGTCGGCGTCGGTGGCGCCTTCGGCCGGCATCAGTCCGCGGATCTGGCGCATGAAATCGGTCATGGCGTTGTCGCGTGCGCGCAGTTCCTCGCGCGTCATCACGCGATACACCACCGCAAAGGTCTGCGCGGCGGTGCTGCCGTCTTCCTGCAGCTGCTCGATGGTGACCGGCCAGCGCACGCGGCCGTCCTGGGCGAATCGGAACATGGTGACCCCTTATTCGATGGTGGCCAGCGGCGACTTGAGTACGGCGGTGACGCCGATCTCGCCGGTGGTGCGATGGGCGGTGAAGCTGGCCTGAAGGCGTACGCCCTTGGGGCCGCTGATCACCGGCGTGGTGGCGGCAAACACCAAGGCAGGCACGGTGATGGTCAGCTTCTCGTTGCCCGCGGTGCCGTCGCCGGTGCCGCGCGACAGGGTGAGCACCAGGCTGCTGTCCGTATCGGACAGCGCGGCGTCGAGCAGGTTGCTGTCTTTCAGCAGCGCCTCCACCGTGCCGGTGGGCACCAGCTTGCCCTCGGGCAGGTCGCCGCGCTTGCCGGCGCCGCCGACCACGTAAGTGTCCTCGTCCAGGTTGTTGCTCAGCGTCAGGTCGAACTTGGTCACGTCCAGCGCCAGCGAACCGCCGCCGAACACCAGCGTCGCGGCCAGCGCGCCGAACGCGGCGTGGCCGTTGTCGGTGGGGGATGCCTCCAGCGGCGTGGAACTCTTGACGTAGTCCGCGCCGGCCACGGTGAAGGTGGCCTGCACGAAGCCGCTGGGCGACAGCGAGAACTGCGCCTGGCCGATGCGGCAGCCCACGTAACGCACGTAACGCGCGGTCGAGGTGAATCCCGCACCAAGGTCTTCCTCCAGCTCGAAGCCGGGCGGCAGCGCGTTGGCGCCACTGGCATTGACGGCAAAGCTGTGCGTGTACGGCGAGGCGGAGCCCGAGGTGGTGGGCACGCCCAGCAGGTGCTTCAGCCAGAAACCGATGGTCTGCGGCGCGGTGTTGACCTGCACCGTGCCGCTCACCGTGCGATTGCCCGCCACGCTGCGGGTGGCGCCGCGGTAACCGTCGATGGTCTCGTCGGTATCGCGCTGCTGGTCGGCCTTCACGTTGTTCTGCACGTACGGCAGGATCAGCGCATCGGGCGATGCCGGCGTGGTGCCGAAGGTGGCCTCGGTGCAGCCGATCAGGCGAACGTTGGCGCCGCGTACTTGAGTGCCCATGTCACTGCTCCTCGTTGCTGTCGTCGACCGCAGGCGCGACCGGCGTGGATGGGGTCAGCTCGCGGCGTGCCGCGGCTTCGTCGTCCGGGTCGGCGAAGGCCAGGCCCTTGGTGTCGACCAGGTGCACCGCCTCGGCGGCGCTCACCTTTCCGCTCTGGCCGCGCCGGATGCCGCCCACGGCAAACACGCCGGGGCGCGCGGTATCGGGGAAGATCACTTCGTACTTGTTCATGCGTCCCTCGCGATCGGGTAGTCGGCCTGCAGGCGGGCCACAAAACACTGCACGGGGTGGCGAACGCCCTGGTCAGGAATCCATTCCTGCAGCCACGCGCCATTCACGTCGCCGGGCTGCGGGTTGCGCAGCATCAGGCGGGCGAACAGCTCCGGCAATTGGCTGCGCTGGTCGGCGGCGGTCTCGCGATCCTGCTGGAACCACAGCAGCGCCACGTCCAGCTCGCTGGTGAAATCCTGCGAACGGTGGCCGATCACCAGGCCGTTCTCATCGCCGGTGCCCCAGCCGCTGGTCTTGCCCGGCGACTGCTCCACCACAAAACACGGCAGCATGGCCGCACCGATCTGCTCCCACGGCGTGTTGCCGCGGATCACGCGCGGCACCGGGGCGCCGATCAGCGCCTCGATCTCGGCGGTAAAGGTGGCGTCGCCGGCAAGCAACGTCGCCACGGCATCGGTGAAGGTTTTCAGGCCCATGCGCTGATGGCCCCCTCGACTTCACGCTGGATCACCATCAGCGGCTGCTCGCTTTCCACCGCGTCGTCGATGAATGGCCGCGGCTTGTGGAACACCATGCGGTGTTTGCCGCGCCCGGCCCAGCTCGACACGTAGCCGCTGTGGATCGCGGCGGCATAGGCGGCCGTATTGAAGATGTACGCCACGGTGGGCGACTCGATCTGCATGCCCTGGTTGGCGCGCAGGCCGCCTGGCGTGCGCACCGGCACGGGATACGTCCACGGCGCCGCCTTGCGGCTGCCGCTCAGGTTCTTGATCGCCGCACGGTTCACCGCCGTGGCGGCTTTCTTCATGCCGCGGCTCAGCGCCGCATCCAGCGCCTTGACCAACGCCAGCAGGCGCTTGCTCATCTGCGCGGGCGTGTAGGCGGCCATCAGCCCACCCCGATGACGCTGGTGGTGGTGAGCGGGTAGCGGCCGGTTTCCACCACGCCGGCGGCCAGGCCGCTGCCCTCGAACAGCGTGGTGTCGTCCACGCCACTGGCGCGCAGCGACTCGGCCAGCCAGTACAGCGCATTCTGCAGCGCCTCCTCGGCTTTCTTGCGCAGCTCGGCCAGCACCATGGCTTCATCCTTGTTGCTGCCGGATGCCGCATTGCTCTCGTAGTACGCATAGCGCCGGCGGTACAGCACCATGGACGAATACTGCACCTCGGCCTGGCGTGCGCTGTCCTCGGCGTAGCTGCCGGACGGCATGGCGCCGTAGACCGTCGCGCCGCACTTCTGCTCCACCCACAGGCTGGCGGATTTCAGCACGCGCGCCAGGTAGCCCGTGGCCGGCGTGTCGAAATCCGCAGGCATGCCGAACTGCGAGGCGGTGAATCCCTCGTCTTGCAGGTCCGCGATGGTGGCCTTGGGTGCGCTCATGCTGCCTCGTTCGAAAAATGCCGCGCGGGGTGACCGCGCGGCATTCGTGGATGCCTGCCCGGTTGACCGATCAGGTGAACTTGACGCGCGCTACCTGAGCGGTATCGCCGATCGCTGCATTCGCCTGGAACGTGCCCACGTAGTCGCTGGCGCGCACGTAGATGTTGCGGGCCGACTCGATGGTCAGGTCCATCCAGTTGCCGCGCTTCAGCTTGCGGCCCGGCAGCACCAGGTAATAGCCACCGAGATCGGCCGGCAGGTTCGCCGTGGCGATCACCGCCTGCACGCGCACCGTGATCGGCTGCACGTTCGCCTGGTAGGCCACCACCAGGCTGCCCGCCGTGGCGGTCAGCATCTTGGTGATACGGCCCACGTCTTCCGGCGCGCAGTAGATCAGGAAGCCCGCGTTGCTGCCGGCGCCATAACCCTTGCCCTCCACCGCACGCAGGATCTTCGCGGCGGCCTTGTTCAAGGTCTTGGTGTCGTCGGTGTCGAATGCCACGTCGACGCCGCTGCTCAGCGCGGTGAACAGGTCGTAGTGCCAGCTGGCCAGCTTGTCCTGCGCTTTGGCGTTGAACTCCGCCACGGTGTCGCTGACCGCCCACCACTTCTGGAAGCGCAGCCAGTCGTCCAGGATGCCCACGCCATCGGCGAAGGTGCACACGCTGACGCTCATCTTGCTGTCGGTCACGCCGCGGCGAATCTTCACCTCGGCACCCGGCTTGTACTGCTGGAACGTGATGCCGTTGTTCGCGTCCAGGATCTCGAACGTATCCTGGTTGCTCGAGCGCATGTCCACCAGGTCGAAAGCCTGCTGGTAGCCCAGGTCCATGTCCGGCATGTTGGTGTGGAAGAACTCCACCACGCGGTTGCTGGCGTCGACCAGGTTGGGGTTGTCGCCGGGCACCACCCACTTGGTGGACAGGTGCGCCTTGACGCGCTCCACGCTGGGCACCACCAGGTTGCCATCCTTGCCGCCGATGACCTTGATGCCGTCCACCGTGGCGATGCGCGGCGAACCACCCAACTCGCCGAACAGGGCCGGCAGGTTGAAGTCGGTGTTGATCGCCTGTTCCAGGGCCTTGAGCTGCTCGCCCGGGTCGGCAATGGTGCCGAGCTTTTCGAACTTGCTGAAAGTGCGCATGTGGGCTGGCTCCTTAGGCCGCGAAAGCGTTGAAGGCGATCAGGCCGGTGGTGGCGTCGCCCGACAGCGCCGGTTCGATCGCATAACCGACCAGCGTGTTCGAAGTGGCCACGTTGGTGAACGCCTTGGCCGCGTTGTCCCAGTACACCTTGTCGCCCACGGCCAGTGCCACGGCCGCCTTGGCGCCGCCGCTGATCTCGGCTTCATACGTGAAGCCGTTCAGCGCGTTGGCGTCCGCCGTGCTGGTGGGGATGAGCAGGTGCGAATTGATCAGCACCGGCACGTGCGCGGTGGTGGCCGCGGTGTGCGACATCTGCAGGGTCTTGATCTGCGATGCCGGGGAGCGAACTTGCAGGCCCATGGTGCTGTCTCCTCAGGCCGCCAGGGCCGGGTTGTTGATCGGGGAATCGGCCGGCGCCGCCTGGGTGCCGGGGCCGCCGGCATTGGTGTTCGCGCCCTTGATCGCGCCGCTGCCCGGCAGGCGCTTCTCGTAGCCCTTCTGCATGGTCTGCAGGCGCTCCACGCTGAACTCGCCCAGGAACGCCTTGGCGGCGGCCACGTCTTCCGGCGTGTCGCCGGTCATCTTCAGCTGCCGCTCGAGGGCAATCACCTCGTCGACCAGCGCGGTCTTGAACGCCTTGGCGTCGGCCACGTAGGCCTTGAGCTGTGCCGGGTTCTCCACCAGCGCGGCGTCGTCGCCCAGTGCGGTCTTGATTGCGGCCAGCGCGGTGGTGGCCTTGTCGCCGGATGCAGCCTTGGCATTCAGCGCGTCGAAGTCTTCCTGCTTGATGTCCATGACATGCTCCAGCGTGGGGTCAGGGGTTTCGGGTGATTCGTGGGTTGCGCCTTTGACGGCACGGGCGCCGGGCTGGGAGCCCAGCCACACCAGCGACATTTCCAGCGCCTTGGCCGGGCCCATCCAGCGGCGCGCGGTCAGCTCGTTGCCTTGCGCGTCCGTCACTTTCTGCAGCGACTGCGCGGTGAAGCCGATGGATACGTCGCCGGCAATGCCGGCGTCCTGCTTGATCAGCAGGCTGGCGTTGTCGGGGGTCTTCGCGAAAAACGCGGATGCCAGCAGCAGCTTGGCCTGGCTACGATCCGGGGGCAGCTGCAGGTCGGGCTCGCGCAGCAGCGTGCGCGCCTCGTCCAGGCTCATGGTCTTGGTGCTGGTGGCGTAGACGCGGCCCTCGGCCGGGCCACCATCACCCTGCCAGCTGCTGGGGTGCTTGATGTACACCCCTTTGCCCGGCAGGGTGCGTGCGAAGTCGTCCAGCACACTCTCGTCGAAAATCTCGTTGTCGCGGTCGATGCAGTTGTGCGCCAGCACGTACTCGCGAACCTGCAGCTCGTCGGCGGCGAAATCGCGCAGCGTGTATGCGCGGATGGCAGCCAGCGCGGCATCATCTGCCGCCTCGGCCGCCTTCACGCGCAATGCCAGCGATTTCTGCTGCACACTCACTTCGTGCGCGCCTCGCGTACTGGCTTGATGTTGGCCACGCGCCAGGCGGCCTGCTCACCGTCGAGCGGGCCGGTGTAGTCCGGGTGGCGGAAGTCGGTGGCCGCAATCTTTTCGACGGCGGGGATCTTCCCGGCGCCTTTCGGCGCCGGGTCGACCTTTTCACCACCGCCCGTGGGAGTCTTGTCGCCCTGCTCGTCGCCGGCGCCACCGTCCAGCGCGATCAGCGCGGCGTCGATGGCCGCCAGCGCGGTCGCACGATTCTTGCCGGCCGTTTCCTGCGCCTGCAGTTCCACCAGGCTTTCGCGGTCCAGCGCCGGCAGCTGCTCGGTGAGCTTGTCCACCGACAGGTCCAGCACGTCACTGATCTGGTTCTTGTCCATCACATGGCAGCCTCTGCGCGCAGATGTGCGACTCAGTAGGCTGCATCAGACTTCAACACCGCGATGCGTTTCCATGCGCGGATGTGCCACCGCAGCGGCAGCTCCCGACCCCGCTAATCCGCCCTGCCCGCGATCACGCAGAAACACCCCGGGTGCGAATCGCGCACGGGGATCGGACCGGTGGCTACGTCGTAGGGGCCGGCGGCTTCGATGGCGGTGCAGATGCTGCAGGCTTCGGGGGCCAGCATCCAGTCGTAGCGGGCAATGCCCATGTCGGCCAGCGCCTTTTTCTGGCCCATGGCGTGGCTGGCGGCGATCTCACTGCCAGCCAGGCGCTCCCAATCGTAGGCGTGGGCCTCGAACTTCTTGCGCAGCTCGGCGGCGACTTGCCGCGGGTTGGTGCCGTTGTATGCACCATCGGCCAGGGCCTTCACGATGTCATCCTCGTACACGCGCACCGTGGTCTTCTGCAGCACGGCGTGCAGCTCGGCCGGCAGTGCGGCGGCGCGCTGCTCGCGGGCAGCAGCAATGATTTCCTCGGCGCGATCTTCGGCGTTCTCGGCGGCGGTGGTGTTGGCGATGCCGCGGATCCACGCCTCCAGCGCCTGCTTCACCAGCGCGCTGCCGGCGCCGGAGTGATCCAGCACGAATTGGGTCTGCAGTTGCAGCAGTTGCTGCAGCAGCGCAGTGGCGTCGAAGGCAAACGCGGCCTTGGTGGTGGGCAGGTCGAGCAGCTGCAGCGTGTCGTCGGCCAACTTGTCCCATGCCGCCATCAGCGCGTCGCGCGTGGTGCGCACCAAGCGCGGCAGGGCCGGGTCGTCGATTGCCCAGGTTTCGGCGGCGGCCTTGTGCTGGTGGGCCGGTGCGCCCTTGAGCGCGGTGCGCAGGGCATCGCGGGTGATGTCGTCCATGCCGGCGAACAGGCTGAGCAGCGTGGTCTTGGCCGGCGCGTCGTCCGGCGCGGGCTGCTTCGGGTCGGGCGGCGGCGCGTGGCCGCCGTTGGCCTGCATCATCTGCGTCTGCGCGGTGAGGAACGCGGCCTGCGCGCGCTTCAGCTCGTCGCGCAGGTTCGGCAGGCGCTGGGTGAGCTGCCAGTCACCGGGGCGCCAGGTGATACCGCGGCCGCGCAACCACGCTTCCGCCAGCCGCGTCATGCCGGGGCGGCGGGCCTCCCACCGCGTCTTGCTTTCCTGCAGCACCACCTCGGCCTGGTTGTCCGCCATGCGCTCGGCGGTGGAGAACTGCATGCCCAGCATCCACGCCGGCAGTCCGGCCTTGGCCAGGATCTGCTCCAGCATGTGGCGAGCCGGCATCTCGATGCTGATCACCTTGCCGTCGCCGCCGATGATGCTCACGGCAATCTCGTCGTCGCTGCCCACGGCGGTCACGAAATCGGCGCTGTTGCCGTTGCGCTTGGCGGTCAGCGCGGCCTGCAGGTTGTCGCTGAGCAACTTGCGGCGCCTGTCCAGCGCGTCATCCTTCAGCGCGCGGTTCTTGGTCTTGTAGTTCACGTGGAACACCGGGTCGCCGAAGCGGTCCCACACCTGCCCGGTGGCGTTGTGCATCTTCAGCAGGATCTGCCCCACGAACTCGATGCTGCGCAGCAGGCTCACGCCATACGGCCCATCGTTCTCCGGGTTGAACGCGGCGTAGACCATGCTGGCCGGGTCCAGCAATGTGTAGCCCTTGCCCTGGATGATGCTGGCGTTGAGCTGCCGCCCGTTGTTGCGCAGCACTGTTTCCACCGCGTCGGTGCCGTCGCGGCGGCCGGTGGCGTTGGGCAGCGGCGGCAGGTACCACGTCTGCAGCTGACCGCTGGCCGGGTCGCGGTGAAACAGCACGCCCTTGCTGTCGGCCACGCGCAGCCCGATCAGCTCGCGCCCGCGGCGGTCGAACACCATCTCGCCCACCGCGCAACCCTGCTCGTACAGCTCGTTGCCTTGCGCCGCGAAAAACGCCTGCAGGCCCGCCTGCAGGTCGCCCACGGGGATGCCGCCGATCAGCTCGCGCTCGATCAGCTGCACCAGCTTGTCGTTGCCGCCCTCCACCGCGATGATGCCATCCATCGTCACCATGCGATTGATCGCGCCATCGAGCACGCCCAGCGCCTCGCGCAGAGCCTCCAAATGCCATGGATTAGTCACGCGCGGGACAAATCCTGACAACGCCTGGCTCCATGGCCCCATAGACATACCGACACGAACCAAAGCGCTACTTTCGGGGTGAGCAGCCTTCTTGGACGAAAACCAGCTGCGTGGATCAAATGCGTTCATGATGTACCCCTATGCAAATGGCGCCAACGCTTCCCCAAAAGGATGGCAGAGACGTGCGACTGATTAATTCCAAACATCTTGGCAATGTCTTTTTGAAGCAACCTCGCCCGGCGTAACTCAAAGATTGTGGCCACGTCGGCCTCGCTGATTTTGGCCATGCGGTGGCACGAGCCGACTAGCCCAATGTGTGCCGGGTTCTTGGCTAGCCCAGTCTTCAGCGCGTGGGCTCTATTGCCACTGACCGTCACCCATTCAAGGTTCGTCGGCTGGTTTTCTGATTTAATGCCATTGCGATGGTTCACCTCGAAGAGCCCTTCACGCGGTGGCGTCCCGTGAAAAGCGAGGCAAACCACCCGATGCACCATCGCCGTCGTGCGGCGGCTCCCGTCCCACATCTCGCACATGAGGTAACCTCTCGCATCAGGCCACTCTGCGAGCTGTCGTTCCTGTTTAGAATTGCGAAAGTTGGTGTTTATTACGTGCCCGGCTTTCGTGGCACGGTAACGGCCAGATGCGAGGCAACTCAGGATGAACCTGTCGAGGGAACCCGTATGCGGCCAGCTCATCTCAATGCACCAGGAATAGCGTGTCGTTGCGGGCAAATACACGGTTCCACCGCGCCTCCATCATCGACAGCAGATCTTCAGCCGGCATGCCGCTGACCATCGCCATAGCGATCACCTCCATGAAACCCATGCGCATGTCGTGACCCTTCACGCGTTCCAACACCAGCAAGATCAGCATGCCGGCATTGTTCACCTGGCCTAGCGCTTCCGTCTGTTGGGCAGCGGCGATCAGCTCGGCGGCCAGCTTGCAGCCGGTGGCATGGTCGGTGGCATAGTCCCCGGTGGGCTTGGGCAGGCGCCAGCGATTGGTGGCGCGGTCGGTGGTGGTGTGAAAACTCAGGGTGTTCAGCGGGTGCGTGCGCAGGTGGTCGGCTTCGGCGCGCAATTCGGCGGCAGTACGCATGGGCAAGGCTCCTATCGTCGATGGAGTCCGGCACCACGCTGCTAAACGGGTGACGGACGACGCAGGGTTAGCAGACCGGTAGGAGTCACCGGCAGGGCCGAAGCCCTCCCCACGCCGCCCGCCATAGACTGGCTGGCTTTGGCCCATTGCTGCGAGTGGACGGCCAAAACAAAAGCGCCGGCATCGGAGGATGGGCGCTTGCGCGCTCCTGAACAGGCTGCTAAACCCGGTCGCCGATTGTGCGGCGACGGGAATAGCCTGCGCCAAGGGCCGCCGACTTGTCAACAGGGCATATTTGGTTTTTGATAGGCGCTGCACTATCACAGGGGAAAGATCATGGCATTGATGCTCATCGTGGCAATGCTGCTGGGTTGCATTCCGGCCGCCATCGCGCATTCCAAAGGCAGGGATTTCATGTTGTGGTGGATTTACGGCACCCTGCTTTTCATCGTGGCGCTGATTCACGTGCTCTGCATTGGCCGCACGCCGCAAGCGGTGGAAAAAAAGCAAATCGACAGCGGCATGAAGAAATGTCCTCGATGCGCCGAGTTCGTGAAGGCCGACGCAACAGTGTGTCGATACTGTCAAGGTGAATTCGGAGATGCCTAATCTCATGCCGCCCGCGCCTCCGCACCGCAACTGAACACATCAACCTGACTACCCACTTCATCGAATACTTTGCGCAGCATCTGCATGCGGCGCGCGTCGATGTCGTGGTCGTCCTTCTTCGCGTAGATCGGCCACTTGGTGCCCGCGCGGGCGGTGTGGTTGGTCATGTGGTTGAGCACTTCCACGTCGTAGGCCATGGCGTAGCCGGCCGACTGTAGGCGTCGGCTGATACATTGCGTCGCGAAGTGCTTGGCCGGGGCGCGCACGATGCTCTCGCCGCTGCCGTCGTCTTTCGCGGTGTCCACCAGCGGCTCGCCGTCTTCGCCGATGCAGTCCACGGCGTTGGAGAACTGCAGGCCGGTCATCACCTCGTCGAAGTGCATGTCTGCATAGGCTTCCATGGTCTGCAGATCCTTCACGACCACGGTGCCGGCGCTGCCCAGGTCGACGCCCCAGTGCGGCAGGCCGCCGAACAGCTCCTGCAGGCAATAGATCAGCTCGCGCTGGATGTAGTAATCCACGCCGCGGGCCTGCACGCGCAGCACGTCGACCAGCTGCGGACCGCGCTGTTCGCTCAGGATGATTTCGGTCGGGTCGTTGGTTTCGCCCAGGTCGGCGCCGGCCCAGTACACGCCGGCGGTGGCGCCGGTGAGGTGTTCGCGCAGCACGGCGCGCATGACCTCGCGGCGCTCGGCGTCGTTGCGGCTGGCAAACGGGGCCAGCGGCAGGCTGATGTCGCACAGCCAGTCGTAGCTGCCGCTCTTGCGGCCTTGCTCCACGTGGAGCACAACGCGTTTCACGCCCACGTTGAACTCGCCGCGCTGGCGGTCGATGTTGATCGACAGCACGCGGTAATCCGGCAGGTCGTGCACGTTGGGCAGGATGGTGTCCCAGCTCCACACGGGGTTTTCGGCTTCGCCCCACTCCCCCAGCACGTTGCGCTTGTAGCCCGGCGTGTGCCGGCCGCCGAAGTCGCGGATGAACTGCGCGTCGCGCTCGGGCGTCCAGAACGGCGGCGGCATCAGGGTCTTGGGCCAGAGGAACAGGCGGCGGCCCGGCTTGCCTTGCGGCAGATTCACCACGGCGTCGTTGCACATGGCGAAAAAGCCGGTGCTGCGGTCGCCATCGGGCACGCTGTAGGTACGTTTCACACAGCCAGGCTCACACGAGCGCCAGAACTCCGACCACTGCACCGCGCGCTTGAGCTTGGCCGCCTCGTCGACCAGCGCCATGGCGTTCACGTGCACGCCGCGGAACGCTTCGCCATCGTGGCCGGCAGGGCGGTAGTAGACGCGGCCCACGCCGGGCTTCTCGCTCTCGCCCAGAGGGATGGTGAGGAACCGCTGCATCATGTGCGGCGTGCGCTTGGGCTTGAGCCAGAACTGGCTGAGCAGCGAGCCGCTGGCCTTGTCGCCTCCTTCCTGCGCGCCCACCTGCGTTTCGATCGCGAGAATGATTTCGTCCAGGTGCGTTTGCTGCGGCGCGCCCACCAGCATCCACGGCCGGCGCACGGTGAAGCCCATGGAGGTGCACTGGCCCCAGAGGATCAGCACGGTGATCTCGCGCGTCTTGCCCACCTCGGCGCCGTCCTGATGCACCACGTCTTGCCGCCAGCTGCGCGCGCTTTCGCGCTGGTAGTCGAAGAACTGCCACGGCTCGCCGGTGCGTGGTTCCACGAGGAACGTCTCGGCCCAGCGCACCGGGTCTTCGAACACGAACAGGAACATCGCCTGTTCCAGCGTCACGCCGTAGTCGCCGCGGGACAGCGCCTGCCACGCCCAGCCTTGCTTGCACAGCCACGCCTCGAACTCGTCCGGCGCAAACACGCCGCGCTCGTCCATCTGGCGCAGCACGTCGTGGTCGGCGGTGGGCAGGCGGCGCTTAGCCATGGTTAAACCTTCTTCCAATCCTTGGGTGGGCGATCCCCTGCGGCAAGACAAACTGGGCACCAATAGCGAGCGTTGCCTTTTCGCGTTGTCCAGCGTGCTGCAAGGTCGCCACTGTTGAACTTATGGCCAGCCCGGCAACGTCGTTCGTAGGTGCTTTCAGCGTGTTGCATAGCGACTCCACGGTCTACAACTCATTCATCGCTCGGCGCCGGCAGCTTGCGCTGAGCGCGGTTGAAGATGGCGCCCAGCAGCGACTGCAGACCGCCGGCGGCCTCGTCGTCGTCTTTCAATTTCTCGCGGGCACGCGGCGTGGCCATCAGCTCGGCGAGGTTGATGCCCAGCGATTCGTTGAGCTTGATCAGGTGCACCAGGATCGGGTTGGGTTTCATGTCGGCAACCATCGGTTTGCCGTCCTGGTCGCGCACCACGTCGCCATCCCGGGTGATCACCGGAATCTCGATCAGCAGGCCACGCTCGGCGATCTCCTCGCGGATCTGCCGCAGCAGCTGGAAATTGCCTGCCATCTCGGTGGCAAGCAGGCCGTGCATACCGTCCATGTCGCCCTCGGTGAAGGCGGACATCAGCGAATCCAGCGCGTGCACGTAGACGGTTTTGTCCAGGCAGCTGCCACCGGCGCGGGTGAGGCCATCCAGCACCAGGCTGCACGGCGCCTCGGTGCGGTCGGGGTTGTCGGGGTGGAACGGGCACGTGGTCACGCACGGCTTGCCGAACATCTTGGCGATGCTGGTGGCGCCGCTGGCGAACTGCGCGCGGTTGATGGCGCTGTAGCGGCCATGCTTCCACGCGTTGCGGCTGCTGGCCGCCTTGCCCTCGTCGGTGATCGGGCCGGTGGCGGCGGCCGCGGCGGCTGGCAGGTTGTCGCGGCGCTGTTGCACGGCTTCCTCGCTCATGGTGTAGCCCGATTTCGGCGCCGAAGCGCCCGCCGGTGACGCCTTGCGCCGCTGCTCCAGCGCGGCCGGCGACAGCGTGTATGGGCGTTTTGTCGGTTTGTCCGTCATCCGCGCTATTTCTCACGGGTGGCCGGTGCAGTTCCATGCGCGCATGTGCCGCGGTGGCGGGCGGCGATGCGCTGCACCTGGGTGTGGCTCATGCACATGCGCCGCGCGATCTCGCGCTGGCTCACGTCTTGGTCGAGCAGCGTGGTGATCATGTTTTCCAGCGTGGGGCCGCCCAGGGCGTTGAAGAACGTGCGCCGCGATGGCACCCACACCGCGCCGTTGCCGAATTCGTCCAGCACCACCATCAGCGCCTCCAGCCCGGCACGCTGGGCGATCAGCAACCACAGCTCCTGCGTGGTCGATGGGTGATGCACGGCGGCCGCGTCGAGCAACTGACGCTCGAACGCGGTCGGGGCTTCACCCGGTCGGGAGAACACTGGATCCATGGCGCTTCCTCTCGAGGTCTTGGGCCCACAGGGGCAGGTCGTCGGGCACCGTGCCCAGCGCGGCGTGCTGGCGGTGCGCTTTCAGCGTGTAGCGGTTCATGCGGTTGCTCACCGCGAGGTAACGGCGCGTGGTTTCGATGGACTCGTGGCCCATCAACACGCGGATGCGCTCGATGTCGGTGCCGTCGTCGTAGAGCATCGTGGCGAACGTGACGCGGAAGCGGTGCACGCCCCAGCTGCCCAGCCCGGCGCGGCGCGCGGTGCGCTTCACCACGTCCTCGATCGCCTTCACCGTGACCGGGCCGCCCTTGATGCACAGCCCGGGCCGGCCGCCGCGCGACAGGTTCACGAAAACGCTGTCGGTGCACAGATCCGGCACACGGCTGCGCGCTTCCAGCCAGCGCAGCAGCTCACGCACCACCGGCCCCTCGATCGGCACGGTGCGCTCCTTGCTGCCCTTGCCGAACACGTGCACCTGGCCCTTGCGCTCGCTGGCCAGGTCCAGCTGGTCGACGCGCAAGCCCGCTATTTCCTCGCGCCGCAGGCCGGCGGCGAGCAGCAGCAGCAGGATCGCGCGGTCGCGCTGCACCACCAGCTCGGTGTGTCCCTGCTTGACGGCGGCGAACAGCGCCTTGAGCTGCGTCGGGCTGTACTTTTTCGCCTGGGTGGAAACCCGCTTCGGCGCCTTGTAACCCTTCGTCACGTCGCTGCCTTCGCCGCGCGTGGCGAGGTAGCTGTACAGGCTGCGCACGGCCATCAGCGCCGACCGACGCGCCGATGCCGACAGCCGGCGCTTGACGTACAGCCATTTCTGCCAGTCGTCCAGCTCGCGCACCGTGATTTCGCGGAAATCGTGGCCCGCTTCCTCGGCCCAGCCCATGAACCGCGCCACAGCTTCGACGTAATCCGCCACCGTGGTCGCCCCACGGAACCCGCGCACCACCACCAGGCACTGCACCCACAGCCAGCACGTCGCCAGCCAGCGCGAATCGCGCCACGGTCGCGCCTCCACCGCCCGCATCGCCGACGCCAGCGGCCCACCCTCGCCCAGCAACCGCGCGCGCAGCTGCAGCTCCTGCGACGGCAGCACCAACCCAGCCGGAATCGGCGGCACTTCAACCACAGCGCACCCCCTCGCGGCCAAAAACCCAAAACGCTCCCCATTTTTCGAGGCCCCACCAGGTTTGGGGTCGGGCGGCATGCCCCCCTGCTTTTGAGGGGGGGTGTCCTGCACCGACCCCAGCCGACACCCCGTAGGCCGCGCCAGCACTGGGTTTCAGGCATTCGGCATCCGGGTTCTTTGTGGTCTCACCGTAGCGTGAGACTGGAAACGAGCGCGAAGCGGGATGGATGGCGTCAGCTCGCCGTTCCGGCGGTGGATAACTCAGGCTGGGACTAGCGGAGAGAACAACGGTTAGGCGAGTGCTCATGGGGAAATCCCAAGGGAAACAGCGATCTGGCGACGTATCTCGGCCACAGCCTCAGGCTCGTGCCCAGGCGGAATCGGGCGATGGACGCGCGATGGCAGCGCCTGCCTGATCGGCTCAGCGAGGGTTTCACCTCGCGCCAGGCGGTCGAGGGCAGTGCGGTACGCCACGTCGAACGCCGTGCGCACCGCTCGCTCGTCGAGCGTGCGCAGGTTCCACGTGCCAACCGATCGCGCTGCGGCGCCGATGGCTGGATGCGTGAACTCGTGGTCGGTGTTGCGCGACCAGGCCAATGCCTCGCGCAAAGCCTGCTGCAGATCCGGCGCCGATGGCCGGCACAGCGCAATGAACTCCTCGTCGCTCGGTGGCCAACCCGTGCCCACCTTCGACAACGCCGCCAGCCCCAGCTTGGTCGCCTCGGCTGAAACGCCAGCCGCGCGCAGCGAGGCAAACCACACACCGCGGGCATGCGGATCCTCGAACCTGTCTCGCCAGCGCTGGCCGTACTTGCGCTGGAAGATCGCGAACACCTGCGCCACAGCCATGCGCAGCGCCTGGTCCTCAGCGAGTGCCGGCGAATTCGCGGCTGAGCTGATCACCTCGCTCATAGCCACCTCCGGTGTTGGTGTTGGTTTCAGCCGTTGCCGGCACGCCGGCGATCACGTCGTCGACGAAGCACGCGAGGAACCCCAGGTTCACCGGGTGCTGACTGCGCTGCTGTTCGCGTTTCCGCTTGGCCCGGCGCATGGCCTCGGCCAGGTTGGCATCGGTGAGCCCGTGGGCCAGCCACTCGGTCAGCTTGCCGCGGTTCATCGTGCGGATGCCGATGTGCGCGGGGATGCCCTGGTCGGCGACCCATGCCCAAAAACCACCGGCATCAATGATCGCGCCCGCCTGCTCGCGCACGGTGCGCGTAGTAGGTGACTTTAGACTTGGGTTACCAGAATCTGCAGAAGCATCGGAGAAATCGCAGTTGCTCTGCTCTTTCTCCTCTGTGGGAGTTACTCCGTTACGTACGGCGTTAGTCACGGTAGTAACGCCGTTATTATCAGGTCGAGCAGCAGCGGCGAGTGCCCGCTTCAGCTTCTCACGATGCCGCCTCTGCCTGGCCGCGTTGGTGGCGTCCAGCTTGACCGGCTGCTTTTCCAACCAGTCGCTTATCTCGCCGTCGACAATCAACCCGCGATCGCGGATGGCGTCGACCACGGCCGTGATCTGCTCCAGGCGCCAGCCCGTGAAGTCGGCCAACGCGTGAGCATCGAACGAGGTCACCATGCCCCTTGGCGAGGCCTTCGAAGCACACTCCTTGAGATACCCCCACACCACGAAGACGTGGCCGGGCGTAACACCGTTACCGGCAGCGCGCGCCACGCCAAGCCAGCGCGGATCGCAGACCTCGCCGTGATATTGACGGAACCAATCCATCAGCGCGTACCCGCCGCTGAAAGCGCTGGGTCATGCGCGGCGCATCCCGACGTGGCAGGATGGCAATGCGAGGCGGCAAGCCCCGCAAGGCGCTGTGCAGAAAAGACTTCCCACATGAGGCTCGTCCTGAGCCGGTGCGCGAACTGATCCTGTCAAACTGTATATTATGTAAAATATAGAATACATCATCGAGGCATCGACCTCCACACGCTATCGGCACGTGCTCTTGTCGATCTCGGTCGACTCTGTGCCTGGCACACGCTCGCGAAAGAACGGCATC
>ERZ778017.164-NODE-164-length-113758-cov-34.181438_pt1 | contig 113758 bp, 108 predicted proteins | sample MGYA00375747_ERZ778017 | MGnify/ENA primary metagenome ERZ778017 (study PRJEB29350, sample SAMN05509838) | bioreactor metagenome | biome: bioreactor; material: wastewater | place: South Africa: University of Cape Town | collected 2014-03-17 ... | reverse complement strand
GGGCGGGCGCCTGCATCCCGTTTCAGGGTCGCATCTTCCTTCGGAAGATACTGCTCCACCTGCCACGGTCGCCCCGGGAGCGTAGCCCGAGGGACCCTGCAAAGCGGGGATCGGGCAGCGAAGGGCGCCGCAGCGACCGCAATTAAGGGCGGGCGCCTGCATCCCGTTTCAGGGTCGCATCTTCCTTCGGAAGATACTGCTTCACCTCATACTTGCTCCCAAGAGGCAATCCGGCGAAATATCCGGATTAATGGAATCCCGCACTCATTCCCAAACCACTCAGCGTTTCCGCCAGGACTCCCCCAAAACGCTTGGCGAGGCGCTCGGCAACTCCCTCCCGGGTTGTGTAGTCGACAATGTGTTCCGCTTTGATAATTTCCCGCGCCACATATTCCGCGCTGCCCATTCCGTCAGCAAGTCCCAGTTCGACACTTTTTTGACCTGTCCATACCTGGCCGCTATATATCTCCGGCCTTTCTTTCAGGCGTTCGCCCCGGCCTTGCTGAACTACCTGAATGAATTGCTCATGGATATCCCCCAGCATTTTCTTTGCATATTCCTCCTGCTCGCGATTGTTGGGAGAAAATGGATCGAGAAAGGCCTTGTTTTCCCCTGCCGTGATCAACCGCCTTTCGATGCCAAGCTTTTCCATTGCTTTTGTGAAACCGAACCCGTTCATCAGGACACCGATGGAACCGACGATACTTGCCTTGTCCACATATATCTTGTCGGCGGCAACCGCTACATAATAGCCGCCTGAAGCGCAGATATCTTCCACGACCGCATAGAGCGGTATTTCAGGATATTCTGCGCGCAGCCGGCGTATCTCATCGTTGATGTATCCTGCCTGTACAGGACTTCCCCCAGGACTGTTGATGCGCAGGATCACACCCTGTGTTTTTGCGTCCTTGAATGCCTGCTGCAAGCCGGCGGTAATGTTTTCCGCGCTGCTGATGCTGTCGGGAGAGATTACACCGCGTAAATCGACGAGAGCCGTATGCTTTCCGGAAATGGACATGCCGCTGTCCCCAAACCAGCCGAGACCGAAAAATAGCAGGATAAACAGCCAGCCAAAAGTAAGAGACTTGAAAAACACTCCCCACTGCCGCGTGCGGCGCTGTTCCTCCAAGGTGGAGAACACCAGCTTTTCCAGCACTTTCCTGTCCCAGTCTTCGTTTCGATTCTGTGAATCAGACATAATTATTTTGATCCTTCAATTCAAATAAAGCGCCCTGCCGCAGCGCAGGCACAAACATAAAACTGTCAAAACTGCTCATTGGCTTCCGCCCCTGGCTACCATACCTGTAGCGATCTCTATTGAATAGGATACTTGAATTGCTGCGAGAGAAGAAAGTCAGGAGAATGTCCTTTCCGCCGGAAGCCTCGATGGCTTATCGTGGCTATCCATCGCATCCAGAAATTTTTGCAGATCGTCGGGCAGCGGTGCTTCGAGACGAAGTTTTTCATGCGTGACGGGATGCGTGAATCCCACCGCCCAGGCATGGAGAAACATGCGCCCCAAACCAGGAACACACCGGGCAATATCCTTATTCAAGGCAAAATCACCATACTTGTCATCTCCTGCTATAGGAAACCCGAGATAAGCAAGGTGCACGCGAATCTGATGGGTACGTCCGGTCTTCAGTTCAGCCTCCAGCAGGCTGAAGCTCTGCCACGATTTCCGCAGGATGAAAATAGTATGGGCACTCATTCCGCCTTTTTTCTCATCTCCACCTTTTTTTTCATCTGCCCCCTTTTCCACCGCTACACGCCGCTCGCCGGCGGGTGTCAGATATTTTCTGAGCGACAGCCTGACACTCTGACGCGCATTACGCCACTGTCCCTTGACCAGGGTCAGGTAGTGCTTTTCCACCTCTCCAGCACGAAGTTGCCGATGCAACTCTACAAGTGCCGGCCGGTTCTTGGCAAGGAGCAGTACGCCGGAAGTTTCCCTATCCAGCCTGTGCACGAGCTCCAGAAATCTCCAGCCAGGATGCTGGGCGCGCAATTGCTCTATCACTCCGAAACTTATGCCGCTTCCTCCATGCACGGCAACTCCGGGAGGCTTGTTGACGACAATCAGCGCATCATCCTCGAACAAAACCTGGAATGCAATAAAACCCGGCTTGCTCAATTTCTTCAGGGGCGGCGCCGATTTTTCCACCATTCTCATCGGGGGTATGCGAACGACATCCCCGGACCGGAGATGGTAATCCGGAGCAGTTCGCTTGCTGTTAACCCGCACCTGCCCGCTGCGCAACATCTGGTAGATGTGGCTTTTGGGCACGTCTTTCAAGCGTTTGATTAAAAAATTATCAATACGCTGACCCGTGCTGTCCTCCCCTATGATTTCCCTCACCGCGGGACTTGGAGGAAATTCTTTGCGTAAATCTTTAACTCTACTTATACTTGTCAAGTCAGGGTTCCAGCCTATCCTTTATCCGGTGCACGTGGTGGTACTGTCGATGGGATTTTATCCGAGGGAAAAGAGCTGACCCCAAGATATGGTTAATGTCGCTCACCAATAAAGTAGCGATAGTAATGGATTTACGCGCTCAAAGCACACGTCGATTTCAGTTTTCAGTTTCGAAGCGCCTGGTTACGGGCAGCCCTAGTCGAAGCCTGATTGAAACTAATTTCCTGGTTCTGCTTGCAAAATAAAGCAGAACCGCAGTGACAAGCCAGAGAATAAGCCAGAGAAGTGGCTATTTTTAACAAGCAGCTACCTAATAAGCAGCTACCACGCCATGATCAAGTCGTCTGACTAAAAACTCTCTTATACGCCGCGCAAGGCATATTTTCTTGCGCGCGTAGGCTGTCTGCCCGTGACTAGAGCGCGGGAGGCATGAAAATGAAACGCATGTTATTTAATGCGACACAGCCGGAGGAATTGCGTGTCGCTATTGTCGATGGTCAGAAACTCATCGATCTCGACATTGAATCTGCCGGCAAGGAACAACGCAAGAGCAATATCTACAAGGCCGTTATCACCCGTCTTGAACCAAGCCTCGAAGCCGCCTTCGTCGAGTACGGCGGTGAGAGGCATGGTTTTCTGCCGTTCAAGGAAATTTCCCGCGCCTATTTGAAAGAGAGCCCGGACCCGGGCCGGGTTCGAGTCCAGGATGCGCTTCATGAAGGCCAGGAGCTCATTGTCCAGGTGGACAAGGACGAACGGGGAACAAAGGGAGCTGCACTTACCACCTATATCTCGCTCGCCGGGCGTTATCTGGTGTTGATGCCCAATAACCCGCGCGGGGGAGGTGTCTCACGCCGCATAGAGGGCGAAGATCGCGCCGAACTGCGCGATGTCATGTCACATTTGAATATTCCCCAGGGCATGAGCATCATAGCCCGGACAGCAGGGATAGGACGCAGCGAAGAAGAGTTGCAGTGGGATCTCAACTACCTGCTGCAGTTGTGGCGCGCTATTGAAGATGCTTCCAAAGGCCAGAGCGGCGCTTTCCTGATTTACCAGGAAAGCAGTCTCGTCATCAGGGCGATCCGGGATTATTTCAATCAGGAAATCGGTGAAATCCTGATTGACACGGAAAGCATCTATGAGCAGGCATGCCAGTTCATGGGACATGTCATGCCAGGCAATGTAGCGCGAGTTAAACTCTATCGGGACGACGTACCCCTGTTTTCCCGCTTTCAAATCGAACACCAGATCGAAACCGCATATTCGCGACAGGTTACCCTTCCTTCAGGTGGAGCGATCGTGATTGATCACACGGAAGCCCTGGTATCGGTGGATGTAAATTCAGCCCGTGCCACCCGGGGTTCCGACATCGAACAGACGGCCCTGGCTACCAATCTGGAGGCAGCAGACGAAATTGCGCGGCAACTGCGGCTGCGCGACCTCGGCGGCCTTGTAGTCATCGACTTTATCGACATGGAAGTTTCGCGCAACCAGCGCGAGGTGGAAAACCGGTTGCACGACGCGTTGCGCTACGATCGGGCACGCGTGCAGATGGGCAAGATTTCCCGCTTCGGTTTGCTCGAATTATCGCGCCAGCGGCTGCGGCCTTCCCTGGGTGAAAGCAGTTACATTTCCTGTCCGCGCTGCCACGGCACCGGTCACATCCGGGGCACCGATTCCTCGGCGTTGCATATCCTCAGAATCATTCAGGAGGAAGCGATGAAGGAAAATACGGCGGTGCTGCATGCTCAGGTCCCGGTAGATGTAGCGACCTACCTGCTGAACGAAAAACGTGCGGAAATTCATGCAATCGAAGCACGCCTGAAAGTAAGTGTCGTTCTGATCCCCAACATCCATCTCGAGACGCCTAATTACAGCATCACGCGCCTGCGCCATGACGACGTAAAACTTGGTGAAGTTCAGACGAGTTACCAGTTGGTGGAAAAACCGCCCCAGGAGATCCCCCTGCCTTCTAACGGACAGGAAGTCAAGCCCGTGCGGCAGCAGGCAGCGGTACGAGGCATCACACCGTCGCAACCTGCGCCGGTACGTGAGCAAAAGCCGCAGCATGAACCGGAACCGCCTTCCCTGCTCGATAAAATATTCGGCTGGTTCAAACAGGTGGGAGTCGGCGAAAAGACCATTCGGCACGAACCGGTCCCCGCTGCCGCACATCGTGAGGAACGGGGCCAGGGACGCCGCGACCGCCGGGAAGGACGCAACGGTGAAAATGAAAAGGCAGTACGCGCCGCCCAACGTCCACGTGATGAGCGCGTGACGCGTGGAAACGAGGTCGGCGCAGGTGGTGCGTCGGGACCGGTGCGCGAAGCTGTGCCGCAGCGCCAGGAACGCAGTGAGGCAAAAACTCAGGGCGAAAAAGCTGCTGCGAAAAAGCATTCCCGGCCGCAGCGTGACGAAAAACCGCGGACGGAACTCAAGCCTTCTTCCGAGCAACTGTCCGCTGCGGAAGAAGTTGTACAGCCAAGTGAGGAAGGCAGCCGCCGCAGACGGCGTGGTGGCAGGCAACGCGACCGGAGCGAGCGCCTGGATCGTGCAGCGCGTGAAGCCAGACAGACCATTGCAAAGGATTCTCCTCTCCAGCAATCTGCCGATCAGGTCACGCATGAGGACAGTCCTGGGGCGGATATCATTTCGAGCCCGATAAATGGAACGCCGTCGCTTGCCCTGGCCTCTGCCCTCCTGGATGAAAAAGAGGCATTGGTGGAATCCTCCGCAGGAGCAAGGAGTGATATCCATTCCGAATCTTTGCCTGCGGATAGAACCCTGCCGGTAGTTGTGCCCGAAGCTGTATCCAAAGTTGTGTCCGAGGTGGCTGCAGTGGAATCTGCTCCTGCTCCGGCAGCTACCATGGCCGAGATAGCCGAAAAAATGGCTTCAGCGAATGAACAGCAGATTGCTCATGAACCATCCGCCGAGCTTCCCGAGGACCGGAGGGAGGCAGCGGCCGAAGCAGCGGTTATGGGTGCGTCGATTTTAATGGCACCAGAACCGCCGGTATCAGAGCCGCCGGTATCAGAGCCGCCGGTGTCAGAGCCGCCGGTTGAAGCAGCAACGGTCGTTCCGAAGGACGACACCTCCAAGATTCTCGTGAGCGCCCTGGAAACAGCTATGCCCCGTGCAGAAACCGCAGAAATCGAACAGGAAGAAGTCCGGGGGCAGAAGGGACATCAGGCTGAGCCTCCTCAGCAACCAGAAGCTGCGCCATCCCTCGATTTAAGTGCAGCCGGTCTGATCATGATCGAGACCCTTCCCGAAAAGATAAGACCTGCTGAAACCGAAGCGGAAGGAGAAGCAATGAAAGCGCAGCCTCGACGTAAAAGAACGCCTCCTCCCCCGGTAATCGAGCAGCAGGAAGCGCTTGTACAGGTAGAGACTCATAAATAAAAGTCTCATAAAAGAGAAGAGGCGACAGACCGTCGCCTCTTTTAAAGATTCAGACAAGCCAGCCAAAAGCCGAACCCGGTTCTCCTGCTGAAGAATATACGAACTGCATATGTATACATTCCATTCCGTCTCCAGCGGGATGAGCACGCCTGTAGTTCATATTCTGCCTCGCGCTTACTTTCCGTTACGAATCCGGTTGAGCAACCCCCGCCCGGCATCCTCCACCAGGTTGAGTACGTGCTCGAAACCCTGGCTCCCCCCAAAATAAGGGTCTGGCACTTCCTGTACTCCTTCGGAGAATTTTTCACTGTACTGCATCAGTAATCCGAGTTTGTGACTGTATTCCACTGGACATTCTCTCTGGAGGGCAGCCAGGTTCGATCTGTCCATCGCCAGAATATAATGAAAGAACTCGAAGTCCTTTTCATCTACCATGCGGGCACGCAATGCTTTTGTGTCATAGCCCCTTCTACCCGCTGCTCTTTGCGCCCTTTCATCCGGCGGCTCGCCGATGTGGTAATCATGTGTACCGGCAGAGTCGATGTGGATTTCGTCCTCCACCCCAGCCGCGATGACCTGGTGCCGAAAAACTGCTTCGGCGGTAGGGGAGCGGCAGATGTTGCCCATGCACACGAACAAAACGTTGATCCTGGTGCCCTCTCTCCTGTTCATCATATTCACTTATATCTCAGTTTGACTTCCCACTCGGGACACTTCCATTCCTGTAGTTTGCTGGCAACGTCCTTCGGAACATTCCAGCAGCTCATCAGCATGCGGCAGAAAGATTTCCCTTCATTTGATGAGGCAATTCCGCGTCCGGTTTGACTTTCAGGATCGCTCTGCAAAAATCGTTCTGAATACGCTTCAAAGCTGCCTCGCTATCTGCCTCGAAACGCAGCACGATTACCGGCATGGTATTGGATGAGCGCGCGAGGCCGAAACCATCCTCATATTCGACTCGCATTCCATCGATAGTAATGATGCGTTCAGCCCGGTCAAAGCGCGCCGTTTTCTGCAGCTGCGCGATAATCGCGTAGTTTTCCCCTTCCTTCAACCTGATCTGCAATTCCGGCGTGCTGACCGCGTCCGGAATCAAGTTGAATGCAGCATCAATACCCTCACTGGAGCTGAGCAGTTCCAGCAAACGCGCTCCGGCATAGAGCCCATCGTCGAAACCATACCAGCGCTCCTTGAAAAAAATGTGTCCACTCATCTCCCCCGCCAGCAGCGCCCCGGTCTCCTTCAGTTTACCCTTGATGAAGGAGTGGCCGGTTTTCCACATGATCGGCTCGCCGCCGTGCTGCACGATCCATGGCGCCAGGTTGCGCGTACATTTCACATCGAAAATGATCCGGCCACCCGGATTCCGCGACAACACATCGGCTGCAAACAGCATCAATTGTCGATCCGGATAAATGATCGTTCCACTTTTGGTAACCACCCCAACCCGGTCACCATCTCCATCGAACGCCAGCCCTATCTCGGCGTCGGTCGTTTCAAGTGCCTGCACTATATCCCGCAGATTCTCCGGTACCGAGGGATCCGGATGATGGTTGGGAAAAGTGCCATCGACCTCGCAAAACAGCTCCGTCACATCGCATCCGAGCCTGCGGTACAGTTCCGGAGCGTATAAACCGGGTATCCCATTGCCGCAATCGACGATAATCTTCATGGGCCGCGCCAGCTTTATGTCCGCGGTTATGCGTTGGAGATATCCTTCCGCAATATCCTGCTTGTGGTAGCTGCCATTGCCGTGAGCAAGGTTTTCATTTTCGATGCGCGCACGCAAAGCCTGTATTGATTCCGCAGCAAGCGTTTCTCCCCCCAGTACCATTTTAAAGCCATTGTATTCCGGCGGATTATGGCTCCCGGTTACCATCACGCCGGAATAACCGGAAAGCTCATGCGCCGCATAGTAGAGCATCGGGGTCGCGACAGCACCGACATCGATTACGTTGACGCCGCTTTTTTGCAGACCCCTGGCCAGGGCTTGCACCAGTTCGGGACCTGACACCCTGCCGTCGCGCCCTATGGTAATGGCGGCAAGTCCGCGTGCACGCCCCTCGGAGCCAATGGCGTGACCAATCGCTTCGGCACCTTCGACGGTCAGTGTTTTTCCGAAAATCCCCCGGATGTCATAGGCTTTGAAAATTTCTGATGGAAGTTGGCACATGGATAATGGGTGAATAGTAGATGAGCTTCAGCTGTATCAATGGTCTCAATGGTATCTTCAGTGCAGTATTCGCACTGTTTACGATTGTGCTGCTCGCATTTTGTATTTGGGCTTTGAGGTGTTCAGGTCAATGGTGGCCTGCGACTGCGCCACCCTTGAGTACATAATGTGTGCCGCAGTAGGGACACAGCGCTTCTCCCGTTTCTTCTATGGGCAGAAAAACCCGGGGATGCGAATTCCATAACAGCATGGAAGGCGTGGGACAGTGAAGCGGCAGATCATCGGACGTCACCTCGACCTGACGCTGGGTATTGGAGGCAAGCTTCTGCATCGGATTTTCCTAAGACGTATCGCTTAAATATATTGATGAGGATATAAAGTTTTATCAGACATAGGTAAGCCAGTCAGCATGTTTGCCATTGCCCCTGGCGCATTCAAAAAAGAGGGTCTGGAGCTTTTCCGTGACCGGGCCGCGCCTGCCGCTGCCGATCATGCGGTTATCCAGCTCCCTGATTGGCGTTACCTCGGCTGCCGTACCGGTAAAAAAGGCTTCATCCGCGCAATAGACTTCATCGCGGGTGATGCGCTTTTCGATTACCGGAATGCCGATTTCTCCTGCAAGCTCTATGAGAGACGCGCGCGTAATGCCCTCCAGGCAGGAAGTCATGTCAGGGGTATACAGTTTGCCCTGCTTCACGATGAATATGTTTTCACCCGCTCCTTCGGCCACATAGCCGTCCACATCGAGAAGCAGGGCCTCATCATAGCCGTCATGTGCCACCTCCTGATGCGCGAGGATGGAATTTGCATAGGTAGTGACCGATTTGGCGCGGCACATATTGACATTCACATGATGCCGCGTAAATGACGAAGTCTTGACACGGATACCTTTTTCGAGGCCATCAGGGCCGAGATACGTCCCCCACGCCCAGGCTGCAATGGCCACATGCACGGAAAGTGTTTTGGCTGAGATTCCCATCGCTTCCGAACCATAGAATACGATGGGGCGGATATAGCCCGACTTGAGATCGTTCTGCCTTACGACATCGCACTGCGCCTGCATCAGGGTAGCCCTGTCATAGGGCATCTTCATCATGAAGATGTGCGCGGAATTGAATAAACGATCGGTGTGTTCTTTCAGACGGAAAATTGCAGATCCGCGAGGAGTTTCGTAGGCGCGCAATCCTTCGAATACCCCCATCCCATAGTGCAGGGTGTGGGTGAGTACATGAGTGGTAGCCTCACGCCACGGAATCATCTTTCCATCACTCCAGATCACACCGTCGCGATCAGCCATTGACATTCACAGACTCCGGAGAGAATTTAAGTTCGTATATTCTAACGTATTTTATGGTCCTCTGGATTCCCTTTCGAGAGAAGAGGCGCAGGAAAGCGGACTGTTCGCACCGGACTTGCAAGCGTTCCACATACCTGTCCCGGCCCGTCCCTGAGTGCCGGGGATTATTCTGGAATTGCCATCAAAAGGGAATTTATCCTGAATGCCGGCGCACAGAGATTCAGATGTGCATGCATCCAGGGAAGGCTAAACCGCGGATGCGTCGAAGACCTCATTCCACAACCGGCATACCGCCGCGAATTCATTCTCGAAATAATCTGCTTCAACACGCGCAAACTTTTGCGACTTGCCGTTCGCGGAAGACGGGCCAGCGAGATCGGAGTAACCGCTCAATCTCAGCCGGTGTTGCGTCCGCCGGAATTCCCGATAGGCATTGAGCGCCGGCTCTGCGACTTCATTCCTGATCAATCCCAGTTTTGCCGCCAGCTTCAACAACGCGATATTACCGATATTACCGGTCAGTTCCTCATGACGGCAGGCATGCCCAAGGACCAGGTACTGCACGATGAATTCGACATCGATAAGACCTCCACGATCATGCTTGATATCGAACAAGCCGCTGGTATTGGGGTGAGCGTCGAGCATTTTTTGCCGCATTACCAATACTTCCCGTTTCAGATCCGGCAATTCCCGCGGGTGACGCAGCACCTCCCTGCGAATACGCTCGAATGCCTCCCCTACCTGTGCATCTCCGGCTACGAATCGCGCCCGGGTCAGCGCCTGATGCTCCCAGACCCATGCATGATGATGCTGGTATTCGGCAAATGCCTGAATCGAACTCACCAGCAGGCCGCTGCTGCCGTTGGGGCGCAAACGCAGGTCTGTCTGGTAGAGCAACCCCGCGGAAGTGTAACTGGTAAGCCATGAGTTGATACGCTGGCTCAGCCGGGCGTAGCTTTCCGGAGCGTCGGGATGGGGATCGTCATAGAGAAAAATGATATCGAGATCGGAGGCATAACCAAGTTCCTTGCCGCCGAGCTTGCCATAGCCGATGACGGCAAAAGCAGGGATATCTCTATGCCTCCTCCTCAGCCCCGACCAGGCAAGATGCAATACGGTATCGAGCAACAAGTCGGCAAGATCGGAAAGATGATCGCTCAAGGTTTCAAGGGGCAGCAGTCCTTCCACATCCCGCGCCAGCAACTGAAATACCTGGGCATGGTGGAAATGCCGCAATATATCCATTTGCCGTTCGACATCGGTACCGCCGGAACCCTCCGCATCCTGCAATTGGCGCAGCAGCCTTTTCTGCATACGAGACCAATCGAGCGGATTGCCAAACTGTCCCGGGAGCAGTTCGTCCAGCAGGATCGGATGCCTGTTCAGGTATTCACTGGCCCAATGGCTCGCGCTGACGAGCTTGGCCACCCGCCCCAACGCATGGGGATGCTCGCGCAGCAGGGCGAGATAAGCTGAACGTCTGCTGACGGTCTCCAGCAACTGTATCAGTCGTTCCAGCGTGAGGTCTGCGGAAGGAAACCTTGCGGCCATTTCGATCACGGCAGGAACAAGTGCATCGATACGTTTTTTGCTCGTTTGCGGCAGTTGCCTGTAGCGGGTGCCCGAACGAAATTCCTCCACGCACTCAATAATTTTCTGCGGATTGGAAAATCCCAGTTTAGCGAGTTGCGTCTGCGCGCCTTCGGCCCGAACGCCGTCTTCTCCGGCTTTCCACAGGTCGGCAAGCGCATGGGAGGCCTGCGAAGTGCGCGGTGCCGCGAAGATAGCTTCAAAATGTCGCGTTACATTCGAGCGATGGTGGTTGAGCCTCTTTAAAAATCCGTCATAGGATGAAAAACCCATCGAAGCCGCAATCAGCGACTGATCCGAGGCGTTTTCAGGCAGAACGTGGGTCTGCTGATCGTCAAGATACTGCAGGCGATGCTCGAGATTGCGTAAAAAGGCATATGCCTCTACCAGTTCTGCCACCGTTTCTCCCGGTAACTGCTGCTTTTCCTCCAGTAAGCGCAGTACAGCGAGGGTGGGCCGAATGCGGAAATCCGGGTCGCGCCCGCCCCGGATCAGCTGGAATACCTGGGCAATGAACTCGATTTCGCGAATACCGCCCGCCCCAAGCTTGATATTTCCATACATTTCCCGGCGCTGAACCTCCCGGCGGATCTGCGCATGAAGTGCGCGCATGGATTCATAGGCGCCGAAATCCAGATATTTGCGAAACACGAAGGGTTGCGTGATCTGTTCTACAAGTGCCGGTTTTTCTTCATGCGGACCTGCTACGACGCGGCTTTTGATCCATGCGTAACGCTCCCATTCCCGCCCCTGGGTGATCAGATATTCTTCCAGCATGGCAAAGCTCATCGTCAGCGGACCGCTTTCCCCATAAGGCCGCAATCGCATATCCACCCGGAAAACGAAACCGTCTGAGGTGACGTCATTAAGACTTGCAATCAGTTTCCGCCCCAGGCGAACGAAAAAATCCTGATTGGAAATTGACCGGCGCCCATCGGTCTCGCCATCTTCCGGATATACGAAAATAAGATCCACATCAGAGGAAACATTGAGTTCGCCGCCGCCAAGCTTTCCCATCCCGATGACCAGCATCTGCTGAACCCGGTTATCGGCGCTTTTCGGTTGACCATAACGCTCTGGCTCAGACAGCCAGGTGTACAAGCGCTCCAGCGCGAAACCGATGGCAAGCTCCGCCAGAGCTGTCATGGATGACGTCACTTCGGCCAGATCAGCCAGTCCTGCCAGGTCCCGCGACGCTACCCGCAGCAGCACCTGCTTGCGCAAGCCGCGCAGGACCGCGTGCAGTCCGTCCTCATCATTTATTCCTTGAGCGGATGCATGCAGAAATGCCTGCATTTCCTCTCGCATGAAAGGACGCTCCAGGTTTTGCCCCAGCTCAGCCAACAGACCGGCGTCGCTTGCCAGCTGACCTTGGACGTAACGGCTCAGCGGCAGGATAGATTGCACTATTTCTCTGGCGGGACTATCGGAAGGCATGGTTGAATTCAGGTTAAAATAAAACGGGAGGATAATGAGTAAAACAGATAATTCCTGCACAACCTGTACCGCAGCTCCTATCGAAGGATTGAACAAAGAACCGGTTGCTGCATCTAATCCGCTTTGTCACGTCTCCCCCGGCATTCACTCCGGATCAGGTTCCTTCCTGTAAGTAGGATTTAACGAATAATCGACGGCAGTCCGGATGTTCCTGAATCCTTCCCCCAGTACCCGTATTGGAACAATCTATTGAATCTGTCAGCAATTTCACCTTTTGTGCTGCGGAGCTTCCTGTTCCGGCTTTCCGTATGGGTGCTGATTGCAGTTGCAGCCGTCTTTTCGGTTCTGCTGTTGTCTCTCCGCTACTGGCTGTTGCCGAATATCGAACAGTACCGTGAAAACATCGCTTCCGCCATCAGCCATGCTTCCGGCCAATATGTAACGCTGGGCGAGATCAGCGCGAATTGGGATGGGTTCCGCCCTCACATGATGCTGCGTGATGTGCGCGTGCATGGTAACGAAGGGATCACCTTGCTGCTGAACCGCCTTGAAGGCACCTTTTCATGGCGTTCGATAGTGCATGGCGAACTGCTTTTTCGTGAAATCGCAATCGATCAGCCTGACTTGATCGTACGTCGAGACGCCGCCGGCGTCATTCATGTCGCCGGATTCGCACTGAAGCAGGAATTTACCGGAAGTGAAGATGGCTTTTTCGGCTGGCTCCTCAACCAGAGGCGAGTCATCATAAACAATGCCGATATCCTGTGGCAGGATGACCGGCGCGCCGCTCCGCAGCTGGAACTGCGGGTCAACCTGCGCCTCGAGAACCGGGGCAGCCATCATCGCTTCGGCATTCGTGCCGTACCCCCCGCGCGGCTTGCTGCCCATCTCGATATGCGCGGGGATTTCAAGGGAGAGTCGCTCGCAAATCCCGGATTATGGCGAGGTCGGCTTTTCATGCAGATAACCCGCGCCGATATAGCAGCGTGGCGCGCCTGGCTGCCCTTCCCCGAGGAAATAAAGTTGAATCGGGGTATTGGCGCGCTGCGTATCTGGGCGGGTATCGACGGAGCAGATATGAATAAAATTACGGCAGACATGCGCCTGCAGAATGTAAAGGCGCGGCTGGCGCCGACTCTGCCGGAGTTGAACCTGACCGGGCTGGCTGGCAGGGTCGGATGGCACAGAATAGATGATAGAGGCAGCAACGGCAGTCAACTTTTCGCACGTCGGCTCACCGCTGCGTTTCATGGCAAACCGCCCTTGCCCACGCTGGATTTTTCGTTGCAGCAGCTTCACCACGATGCCGGCAAACCGGATAGCAGCACATTGAGCATCCAGAACCTGAGACTGGACAGACTGGAGGAGCTGATGAAATACCTGCCAGTGAGCGAGCCGCTCCGGGCTAGAATCCGCGCTGTTTCCCCCCGCGGCAAACTGCATTCGATGTTGATAAAATGGACGGGCGAATGGCCGATGCCCTCTTCTTTCCATGCCATGGGGAGATTTACCAGGCTGGGAATGAAAAGGTCCGATAGCATGCCTGCCTTCACTGGTGTCAGCGGGAATATTGATATTACCGAACAGGGAGGCACGCTGAATCTGGATTCCCAAAACACCGTACTGCAACCGCCCGGTACACCCGCTGAACCGGTAACGCTGAACATACTTACCGGACAGATAAGATGGAACCTGACCAGCAACGGTTCAAAGTCGATAAAGTTCAGCAATATCTCCTTCTCCAGTGCATATGCAGCCGGGTCAGCCTATGGAAATTACCAGACAGTATCCGGCAGCCCGGGTATCCTCGACTTGACAACTCATCTCACCCGCGCTGATGTGCCTTCTCTGCTGCGTCTCCTGCCGGCGAAAAGGGAAGGGAAAGAGTATTTTCCTGACTGGCTGGGTAAATCCATTGTTGCAGGGAATATTTCGAATGCCCGGCTTCACCTCAAGGGGAACCTGGCTCGACCTCCCTTCGTCTCAAGCAATCCCGGCGTCTTTGAATTTGCCGCGAAAATATCGGGCATGTTGCTCGATCACCTCCCCGGCTGGCCCCGGCTGGAGAATCTCGCAGGTAATGTGCGCCTTAATGGTAATCGCCTGGAGATCAATGTTTCCAAAGGGGACGTCCTTGGCGCACGCCTGGGGAAGGCAAGACTGATCATTCCTGACATGGCTGCCGACGAGGCGAGACTCAAAACCGAACTGGAAGCGACCGGCGCCACTCATCAGTTTCTGGCATTCGCTGCCGCAAAAACCCCGGACGCCTACGACAACTGGCTGGTGGACAATACCCGTATTTCTGGCGACGGGAAGCTGCTGCTCAAACTTGATACTCCCTTGGGCGGTTCAGGTGAAATCAAACTGTGGGGCAACTACCGATTCATGAATAACCGGATCAATCCGGGTCCACATATTCCCGAACTGGAGCAATTGAACGGCGCACTGACCTTTACCGGTTCCGGAATAAGAACGGAAAACCTGAGTGGCCGGCTTCTCGGCGGTCCCGTGCTGATCACTTCCTCTGATATACCGGGCGGCGGGGTACGTTTTTCCGCTACCGGCAAGGTCAATTTCGACAACCTGAATGAAGCCTCGCAAGCAAGCGTGTCACGCAGCGTCCCTTTCTGGACCCGGTACCTGCATGGCAGCAGCGATTGGCAAGCAGCAGTGCTCGTAGACAACCGGTCCACGGATGTGATCGTTGAATCATCCTTGAAGGGAATTTCGTCGGATCTGCCCGAGCCGTTGTCGAAGGCCGCGCATGATGCAATACCAGTGAGATTCGAAAGAAAGGCAACAGGTATGCAGAACGAGGAACTGCACCTGAGCTATGGCGACCGCATCAAGGCAAGGATCAGCCGCGATCGGGATGATGCCGGTCATTTTTACATGGAGCGCGGTTCCGTCGTTTTCGGTCCCTCAACCGTTTTCCTTCCTGAAGAGCCCGGTATCATGATAAAGGGTGCATTGCCTGTATTGAATCTCGACCGCTGGCGCCTCTTGCTCAAGCAGCTCGAAATTCAATCTGCCGCCCCTTCCCGTTTGAGCAGCTTAAACCTGTATATAGAATCGCTTGGCTTTCTGGGCAGACAGTTCGATGATGTCAGGCTGGATGCCAACAGAAAAGACGGTCTGTGGTATTGCAGGATCGCAAGCGAGGAGATCAATGGAGGCATCACCTGGAATCCATCCGGCCCTGGCAAGATAGTGGCGCGATTGAACAGGCTGATCATTCCTGCAAACCCTCCTTCCGGACCAGATACGGTATCCACCAGGAGCAGACAACAGGAAAAGGATCTGCCGGCGCTCGATGTGATCGCGGACGACTTTGTTTTTGGCGAGAAACAACTGGGTAAGCTGGAATTGGTTGCAAATCAGGAAGAACGGAACTGGTACGTCGACAAGCTGCACATTGTCAACCCGGACAGCTCGATAACAATGCGAGGTTTATGGAAAAGCCGGACCGCAACTCCGCAGACACAGGCCACAGTCATGCTGGAAGTAGATGACATTGGGAAATTTCTGGAGCGGATCGGCCTTCCTGATCGCGTAACCAGTGGAAGCGGCACGCTTGAGGGCATCCTGTCCTGGCAGGGGGATCCCCTGTCGATAGATTATTCCACCTTGTATGGCAAGTTTAAGCTTGGCGCAAGACGTGGGCAGTTTCCCGGGTTTGAGCCAGGAATTGGCAGACTCTTTGGCATTTTCAATCTCCGTTCGCTGCCGCGGCGGATCACCCTGGACTTTCGTGATGTGTTCAGTGAAGGTTTCGGATTTGACGATATCTCCGGCACCATATATATCGCGAGGGGCATTGCATTGACGGATGAGCTTAATATAAACGGGCCGGCTGCAAGGATTACCATGAATGGACAGATGAATCTTGAAGCGGAAACGCAAAAACTTCACATCAGGGTTACTCCTTCCTATGGGCTTGCATCTCCCGTAGTCGGGATGGCATCGGTAATTGCAAGCACAGCCATGAAAAAAACCCCCACTCCATCGAGAGACTACAACATTAGCGGCACCTGGGCAGATCCTGTCGTAACCCGGATAGAGCAACCCGCCCCGGAACTGGCAGAACCTCAACCATGACCAGAGTCTCCTCACGCGAGTTATACGACACCCGCCAAACCAGTCCGTGCATTAAATCCAGTAATTCAGTATGCGGTAGCCCATGGGTGATTATGGATAATGTCGGAAGCGGTATCAGTCCCGATACTTTATAAAGACAATCTTTTAAGTTACTCTGTATTCCCACTGTTCCCACTGCCCGGAAAATACACTTCAAACATGCAAGACTCCGTAGCCTGCAACCCGCTTCCTCCTGAAACAGCCCCCAGCGGGCCGATTCGTGTTGCCGCCATTCAAATGGCGGCAGGTCCGAATATCTACGCCAATCTGGAAGAAGCCGGACGGCTTCTGGATATTGCCGCATCCCGCGGTGCGAAGCTGGCGGCGCTTCCCGAGTATTTCTGCCTGATGGGAATGGAAGATGCTGATAGAGTAGCGGCGCGTGAGCAGGATAATCAGGGGCCGATACAGGAATTTCTGGGCAATACTGCCAGGCGTCTCGGCCTGTGGCTCGTAGGCGGCTCGGTGCCCCTGGTTTCTTCCCGTCCTGACAAGGTGCGAAACAGCTGCTTGGTATACAACGACAACGGTGAGCAGGTCGCACGGTACGACAAAATACATTTGTTCGGTCTGGAGCTGGGGACTGAACGCTATGCTGAAGAAGAAACCATTGAGGCAGGCCAGGGTGTCGTTGTCCTGGAATCTCCCTTTGGCCGCATCGGGCTTTCCATCTGCTACGATATCCGCTTTCCCGAGCTTTACCGTTCCATGGGACAGGTAGACATTATCTTCGCCCCGGCGGCTTTTACCGCCACCACGGGCAAGGCGCACTGGGAAACCTTGATTCGCGCCCGCGCCATCGAAAATCTGGCATACGTCGTTGCGCCTGCCCAAGGAGGATACCATATCAATGGGCGGGAAACCCATGGGGACAGCATGATAGTCGATCCCTGGGGCGTGGTGCTGGACCGCCTCCCGCGCGGGCCAGGAGTCGTCATCGCGGATATAGATCCGGAATATCAGGCGAGCTTGCGCAGCAGCCTGCCCGCCTTGAATCACCGCACGCTGCGTCACTGCTGAATTCCATTGAACCTTGTTCTCTTTCTCCACCACTAATTATCATGATTACAGAACAGACTATCCAGGTTAACGATCTTTTCGCGACGGCCAGCAACTGTCTGCTTGCACCTCATGAATTGGATGCAACCGGATTGCAGAATGTGTTCGGCCAGATGCTTGCGCACCGCATCGATTATGCCGACCTGTATTTTCAGTATAGCCGGGCCGAGGGCTGGGCTCTGGAAGAAGGCATAGTCAAATCCGGCAGCTTTAATATCGATCAGGGCGTGGGTGTACGCGCAGTCAGCGGAGACAAGACCGCTTTTGCGTATTCGGACGATATCAGCATGCCTGCGCTGGTGTCCGCGGCACAGGCTACCCGAGCCATCGCCCGCCATGGCGTCACGCAATCGGTGCAGGCCGTCAAACGCAGCAAGGGGCGCGAGCTTTATCTGCCGGAGGATCCGATTGCCAGTCTCAAGGATACGGACAAGGTGGCTTTGCTCGAAAAGCTCGAGAGTTATGCGCGAGCGCTGGACAAACGTGTTATTCAGGTCATGGCTTCCCTCTCAGGGGAATACGAGGTAGTTCTCGTTGCCCGCAGCGATGGTCTTCTGGCAGCTGATGTGCGTCCGCTTGTGCGGCTCTCACTGCAGGTTATCGCCGAGGAAAACGGCAACCGCGAGCAGGGAGTTGCAGGAGGAGGAGGACGCTTCGATTATGCATACTTCACGGATGAGGTGCTGCGCGATTATGCTGCAAAAGCGGTTCACCAGGCGGTCGTCAACCTGCATGCAAAACCGGCGCCTGCCGGAACCATGACCGTGGTGCTCGGTGCAGGCTGGCCGGGAATACTGTTGCACGAGGCCATCGGCCACGGGCTTGAAGGAGACTTCAATCGCAAGGGAAGCTCCGCATTTGCCGGTCGAATCGGCGAACGCGTGGCTGCACCGGGAGTGACGGTGGTGGATGACGGGACTATTGCACGCCGGCGGGGTTCGCTCAATGTCGATGACGAAGGGAATCCCACCCAGTGCACAATGCTGATCGAAAACGGAATACTCAAGGGTTATCTGCAGGACAGCCTGAATGCACGGCTGATGAACGTTCCCGTCACTGGAAATGCAAGACGCGAATCGTTTGCGCACATTCCCATGCCGCGCATGACGAATACGTATATGCTGAATGGGGACAAAACCCCGGAAGAAATCATCGCTTCCGTGAAGCACGGGTTATATGCGGTCAATTTCGGCGGGGGACAGGTGGATATCACCAGCGGGAAATTCGTATTTTCGGCTGCGGAAGCCTACATGATCGAAAACGGAAAAATTTCGTATCCGGTGAAAGGCGCTACCCTGATCGGCAACGGTCCCGATATACTCACCCGCGTTTCGATGATCGGTAACGATCTGTCGCTTGATCCCGGCGTAGGCACCTGTGGCAAGGAAGGCCAAAGCGTGCCGGTAGGTGTGGGTCAGCCAACTCTTCGCATAGATGGGCTGACAGTGGGAGGAACGGCGTAGCCTCAATCCCAGATACATATACGCCGCAGTTCCAGGTCTGATCGGAGACGACCCTCGAACTGCGGGTCAGGTTGCGGTCCCAGTCACAGCTTCCGCCTCATAATGCGTTCGGTCTGCCAGGTATTCTACTGCTCGATCTTCACGATCCGGGTACCCGCAAGCCGATCATGCAGGAACAATCCATCCCGGTCGAATAACGCCCACAATATTCCACAGCCGAGCAAAAAGATGCCGATGACGGCAAAGAGATAGCGTGCGAGCGCCTGTTTCAGATTAAGATGACCTCCGTCGGCACTGATCACACGCAGCTTCCAGGTTTGCATGGGTAATGTCTGCCCACCGTGGGTCCAGAACCAGGTGAAATAAACACCTGCGACCACGAGCAGGTAAAGCTGGAATGCGGGTCGGAAAAAAACGGAACTGGTATCCCGGAAGACAAGATGAAAAACGAAACTGGCGATAAACAGAATCGCAACCAGAATCAGCGACTCATACAGCATACTCAGTAATCTCCGCCCCAGCCCCGGCGCGGAAATTTTCATGATGTCGGAAAATCCATTCAGGAAGGCTTTCGTATTGGTCTTATTGCAGTGCAGTATCGAGAAAAAACAGGAAGCAACTCAGAAAACCGAAGACGCCTGCTCAATGGGATGCCTCATTGCTGGTGTTCATGTTCACGCCATTTGCGCTTTATTTCCTGGCGCTTTTCCGGCGGTAATTTCTTGATGGTTTTATACTTCTCACGTACCAGTTCCCGCTGTTCGGGGGTCAGCGAATACCAATCCCGCATCTGCAACTGGGTCCGGTGCTGCTCTTCGGGTGTCATGTGCGGATAGCGTTGGGCAATGCCCAGCCATTTCTTCTTCTTTGCAGAGTCCATCCCGTTCCATTCCTGCGCGAGCGGAGCCAGCGCCTCTTTTTGCTGCGGCTTCAATTCCTCCCAGGCAGGTTGACCTGCTTCAACCGGGACCGAAAGTAACAGGCACAGCGCCGATGCAATGGCTACGACTGATTTAACCATTCACTGAACTCATCGTCCAGATAGGCGCCTATCGGCAGATCATCCACGAGCAGCATTATCTCGATTTCCTCATTCTCATCGCTCTGCTGCAAGTTCTGCCAATAAATGGCCACCGCCAAAGCCAGCAACAATGTTATCACCGATAACAACCTGCCGGTCCGCGAATGACCATGATGTCCTCCTCGCGATGAAGCCACCTGTCCGCTCTGGCCAAGCCGGACGACTGTTTCCGCCACATGGTAGTTTTCCAGAGAAGCCCGGCGCGCAGACTGGAGACGATTCAATGTGCCCTGCTTGATGTCATCGAGTCCGCAATCCAGCAACCGCGCCACTTCCCTCCCTACATCAGTTTCACTCATAGCCCGATTCCATGTTTTTTCAACATTGCGGCAAGTGCGTGGGCTGCACGGGAACAGTGCGTTTTCACGCTCCCTTCAGAGCACCCCATGATTTTCGCAGTTTCCATAACGTCCATTTCCTCCCAGTAACGCAGTAGAAAAGCCTCGCGTTGACGCGCCGGCAGGGTTTCAATAGCCTTCTCGAGCAGATTGATAAGTTGCGACTGCTCGAGTTGTCGGTGAGGATCATTAACCTTAGATGATGACGCATCGGATTGCAAAGTTTCCAGCAGATCGAAATCTTCGCTTTCCTTTTCTTGATCGGAAGGAATGAATGCTGAAAACAGCGTCGTCCATAGTGAGCGCGTTTTCTGTCGACGATAAAAATCCCGAATGGTATTTTGCAGGATGCGTTGAAACAGGAGAGGTAATTCTTCCAGGGGTTTGGCTGAGTATTTCTCGACAAGCTTCATCATCGAGTCCTGAACAATATCCAGGGCAAGATGTTCATCGCGTATGGCAAACAAAGCTTGCTTATAGGCGCGCCGTTCGATTTCAGCCAGAAAATTCGAAAATTCCTGTTTTGTAGCCAGGACGATTCGCCTCTCGGAAGATGAAAGAACAGGAGCAAACTCCCACCGGCGGCAATGTTAGCAAACTTTTGGCGGGTTACTGTAGCTGTTTTAATAAAGCAGATAATGCCGGATGAAGTTTATTCACATGCCTCCCAGGGCAGGCTTGAGCAAGGTATGAAAAAATACGGTCTTCATGATCCCATGCCCCGTATGGCGGGGAACCAGGCACCGCACTTGAGTCATGAAGAAAGGAGATTGAAAGGACGTTTTCGGAGAGACTATCTTTTGCTCCTGCGACAATTTGTCACATTGCGATAATGCTTTTTCCTGCCTATCATGGACGCGGGCTCGTCGGAGATATGGAAAATTCCTTTCCAGAGTCGAAAAAAGTTGACCAAAAATTCTGAAACCGCATTCGAATATTTGTACAGACGCCTGTTAGTGGTACAATTCCGCCTTGAATTGCAAGTGATTCTTAATTAGATTTACATTACCAATGCCCGGTACTCTAAAACTTCAATCTGCCCCGGCGCTCCGCGGTCTGTCCAGCAACCCTGGCAGGCGTATGCTTCGTATGCTTCGGATGACGCTCGTACTGATATTCTTCCTTGGTGCTGCCGGCATCGCCGCCGCGGCGGAAAGTATTCGCCCTTTTACATCGGGAAGCCTCGAGCAAGTGCTTGCATCCCGTGCGAACAAACCTTTCATTCTCGTCCTCTGGTCCCTCGATTGCCAGTATTGTCCCACTGAACTCAAAATGCTGAGCGAGCTTGAAAAGAGTCACCCCGGACTGGATGTGGTACTGATTGCCACCGATACGATCGATGACATGCCCCAACTCGCCGACCGGGCGGCAAACTATGGAACCGCCAAGTTCGAACAATGGGTTTTCGCAGAGGATATGCCGGAACGCCTGCGCCAGGAAATCGACGGCCGCTGGTACGGCGAAGTGCCGCGGACTTATTTCTATGATCAGAAACACCAGCGCACGGTCAGGATGGGCCTGATCAACAGGTCGCGTGTCGAGGAATGGCTGGCGCGAAACACTGCCGATACTGCCAGTGGAAAGCACTGAGATGACAGGGCATGCAATGAACTTGAAGCACAACAGCATATCCTTGTCCGGTTTGATGTTCGTCGTCTTAATCCACGCCGGATTGCTTTATTTCCTGTTCAAACAACAGCTGATTCCCCCACCGGAACAATTAGCGACACTGATAGTAAATTTCATTCCTGCGCCCCAACCGAAAGAAGAGGCCAAGCCTGAAGCGCCACCTCCTCCGCCGAAGCCCAAACCTAAACCTGTAAAGAAACCGCAACCTCAGCAACTCGTTGCAAAGGCGCCGCCGCTCACCGAAAGCGAGCCGGTCGCGCCGCCTCCTCCAGTGGAGCCGGAACCCGAAGCCGAGCCTGAAGCCGAACCCGAACCGGTGGTGGAAGCAGCCCCTGCGCCGCAGATGCCGGCTGGCCCGGTTTCGCTTTCCTCGGAATTATCGGTCGCGTGCCCTCACTTGAATGCGCCGACTTATCCGGCGCTTTCGAAACGGCTTGGCGAAGAAGGAAAGCTCGTATTAAGAGTGGAACTGGATGAAAAAGGATACGTCAATGTGGCACACGTAGTGAACAGCAGTGGTTTCAAACGGCTGGACGAAGCTGCCATGACCGCTGTCAAAACCTGGCGCTGCACACCCACCGTACGCAATGGTCAACCGGTGCGGGCTGTTGCCCTGCAGCCCTTCAACTTTGTACTCCAAGGAGATTAACCTAATGCAAACAGGTCTCGGATTTTCAAATTTTCTGGCGCAGCTCGACGGCGTCGGTATGACAGTGCTCATACTGCTGCTTGCGCTCTCTGTAGCAAGCTGGTATCTCATACTGACCAAGGGTATCTCCAATATTATGGTGGGAAAGCGGGCTGACGCCTTTCTCAAGCGTTTCTGGAGTGCAGGTTCGTTGCAGGAAGTAAATTCGACGCTGAAAGAGGATTCGGATGACAACGCCTTTGCGCAGCTTGCCCGGTTGGCAATGAACGCAGCCGCAGATTCGGAAAAACATGGATTGCAGAATCTCGCGGCAGCGGGCGGCGCGAGCGAATTCATCACCCGCATACTGCGCAATGGCCTCGACCAGGAAGCAGCGCAGGTGGAAAACGGTCTCACAGTGATCGCATCCGCAGGTTCGGCGGCCCCCTATATCGGCTTGTTTGGCACGGTATGGGGCATCTATCACGCCTTGATCCAAATCGGATTATCCGGGCAGGGCACACTGGACAAGGTAGCAGGCCCCGTGGGAGAAGCGTTGATCATGACAGCGCTTGGGCTGGCGGTGGCAATTCCCGCGGTTTTAGCCTATAACACATTCGTACGACGCAACCGCATCTGGCTGGCGCGACTCGATGCTTTTGCCCATGATCTTTTTGTCCTCATCACGGTTGGAACAAAAACAGGCGGATCTCCCGGCGATGAGCGTTCCTTGCGGGTGGTTACTCCGTTGGTTTCCCCCGCAGCGGCACCCGGTGAAAGGAGGCTGTAATGGCATTCGGCAGCATGAACAGCAGCAACCGGCAGCTACCAATGGCTGAAATCAATGTCGTACCACTGGTGGACGTGATGCTGGTACTGCTGGTGATTTTTATCATCACGGCGCCGTTGCTTACGCATTCTGTAAAAATAGACCTGCCGAAAGCATCGAGCAGTCCAAACATCACTCAACCGGAGCACGTGGAATTTGCACTGCGTGATGACTCCAGTCTTTACTGGAACGGTGAATCGGTTACAATGGATCAACTGGCGCCGCGGTTCACTGAGGCGGTAGGGCAAAATCCAAATATCGAGCTTCATATCCGCGCCGACAAACATGTCCACTACGAGCATGTAGCGCAGGTGATGTCCATTGCAGCAAAGGCGGGACTGGTGCGAATAGGTTTCGTTACCGACCCTTCAGGAAAATAACAGTTGCCGAAGCACGACTGCAGAAGGAATATCGATCACGATCAATTCAAGCCCTGACAGACACACCGGCAAACGCTTCGTCATTGCGGGGGTATAGGCCCATGCCTGACATAACCCGCGACCGGTGGTGGCTACCGTTCGTGGTGCATGGCTCCATCGTAGCCATCGCCGTAGGGCTCGGCCTGCTATCCTGGTTCATTGCAGCGCCCATAAAGACGCGTCTCCATGAAACCATTCCCGGCCAGCGGCTCACTGTTCTTGCAACACCCGATATCGCGATCAGTCTCGATGCCGACAGCAGTGTTGCTGTCACCAATACCGAACCCAGCGGGATTGAACTGTTGCGGGGCAATGCTTTTTTTGATGTCAGGGGCAATCAGCCCGGAAAACTGAATCTGAAGGTGGGCACCACCTATATCAGGGACAGCGGCACCCGTTTCAGTGTCAGCAAGCGCACCGGTGGCGGTAGCGTTGCCGTGGCGAATGGGCAGGTTGAAATCCTGGTTAAGACCGGAACTTACCTCGTGGGCGCACACGAACGCGCAGATTTTGATGGCATCCAGGTTACCGGCCAAAGGATGATTGCGGATGCGGAGATAGCTCCCTGGCTCCCCGCTGACCGGTACTAAATATCTGAATTCCCTTTTCTCCCATTCCTGCTCGCCAGCAAGCGGAGTGCAAACACATCCATGAAGCCGGTGGCAATCTTCAGGCACTTTCCAATTGAAGGGCCGGGCTATTTCGCCACGTTTCTCGATCGCCATGCCATTCCCTGGCAACTCATAAAAATCGATGCCGGTGAAAATGTACCTGCCGACGCGGGTCAATTCGGAGGCCTGGCATTCATGGGCGGCCCGATGAGCATAAATGATGATTTGCCCTGGATCAGAAACGAACTCTCATTGATCCGGCAGGCAGTGGCAAACGATATTCCTGTATTGGGGCACTGTCTCGGTGGTCAATTAATGGCGAAAGCACTGGGAGGAGTGGTTGCCAAAAGCCCGGTCAAGGAAATCGGCTGGGGTGAGGCAAGCACTGCCGATAATCAGTCAGCCCGGGAGTGGCTCGGTAATCTGTCAAAATGCGAGGTGTTCCACTGGCATGGCGAGATCTTTACCCTCCCGGATAACGCCACACTATTGCTTTCCAGCCCCTGGTGTAAAAATCAGGCATTCGCACTGGATAAACACTTGGGATTGCAGTGTCATGTGGAAATGACCGAAGAAATGGTGAAAGCCTGGTGCAGTCACGGTGCGGAGGAAATTGCCTTGGGCCCAGGCCCCGCGGTGCAGCCTGCAGAGGCAATGCAGGCGGATTTGTCCAGCCGGATAGGGGCATTAAACCAGGTGGCCGATCGCTTGTATGCGAAATGGATCAACGGGATCGCTCATTGATCAATCGCGGAAATTCTGAAATTGCAGGGGAAAATCCGTGACCGATTTCTTGACCAGTTGGATGGCCTCTTGCAAGGTATCCCGCTTTGCGCCTGAAACACGCACGGTATCCCCCTGAATGCTGCCTTGCACCTTGAGTTTGCTGTCCTTGATGAGCCTGATAATTTTTTTAGCCAGCTCGCTTTCCACGCCGGTTTTAACCGTGACGAGCTGCTTCACCTTGTTGCCGCTGATTTTTTCCACCTGATCCTTGTCCAGGGAGCGCACGTCGACATTCCGCTTGGCCAGTTTGGCAGTCAGGATGTCGAACACCTGGTCCAGCTTGAACTCATCGTCGGCAAAAACAGTAAGCGTATAATCCGCCTGCTCCACGCGGGCGTCAGAGCCCTTGAAATCGAAGCGTGTGCCCACTTCCTTATTCACCTGGTCAACTGCGTTTCTAACTTCCTGCTTGTCGACTTCGGAAACGATATCGAATGATGGCATATCAATTTTCCCAAAAGAATTTCATGCAGCTTTCATAAAACGGGCCTTCCACCCTGTGCTGGCGCTGCTCTGTCCATGTATCATCCAGGATGTGCGGGCTTCGTCCCGATGCATGATACACGCATCACTCTCAACGCCTCCGGTTCCATTGCTGCCGGTAGTCCCAGCGCGATTATCTGCGATTTCTCAAATTGGCGGCAATCCGCATCCTGAGTGCGTTCAACTTGATGAAACCGGCAGCGTCCATCTGATTGTACGCACCCTGGTCGTCCTCGAAAGTGGCGATGTGGGGGTCAAACAGCGAATCCGTTTTCGAGTCTCTCCCCGCGACAATCACATTACCCTTGTAGAGCTTTACCCGCACCCAGCCGTTCACATGCGCCTGTGACGCATCGATCATGGTCTGCATCATTCTGCGTTCGGGACTCCACCAATAGCCGTTGTAAATCAACTCGGCATAGCGTGGCATAAGCTCGTCTTTCAAATGTGCGACTTCACGGTCCAGTGTAATGGATTCCATGGCTCGATGAGCACGCAGCATGATCGTGCCGCCGGGGGTTTCGTAGCACCCGCGGGACTTCATACCGACATACCGGTTTTCGACCAGGTCCAGGCGCCCTATCCCGTGTTTGCCGCCCAGTTCGTTGAGCCTGGCGAGCAGGCGCGCCGGCGAAAGCTCTTCCCCATTCAATGCCGCGATATCGCCCTGCCTGAACTCGAGGTCGATATATTCCGGACTGTCCGGTGCTTTTTCCGGCGAAACACTCCAGCGCCACATCGACTCTTCCGGCTCCTGCGCAGGATCTTCGAGAATACGTCCCTCATAGGAAATATGCAGAAGGTTGGCATCCATGCTGTAGGGAGAGCCTTCCTTTTTCTTCATTTCCACCGGGATTCCGTGCTGCTCCGCATATTTCAGAAGCTTTTCCCGGGACGTAAGATCCCATTCGCGCCACGGCGCAATCACCCGGATATCCGGTTGCAGCGCATAGTAACCGAGTTCAAAACGCACCTGGTCATTGCCTTTCCCGGTCGCGCCGTGCGACACGGCGTCCGCACCGGTTTCCCGTGCGATTTCGATCTGGCGCTTGGCAATCAGCGGACGGGCGATGCTGGTGCCGAGCAGATACTCTCCTTCATAAATGGTATTGGCGCGAAACATGGGAAAGACGAAATCACGTACGAATTCTTCGCGCAAGTCATCGATAAAAATTTCCCTCACGCCAAGCTGCTTCGCCTTTGCGCGGGCAGGTTCCACCTCTTCTCCCTGGCCAATATCAGCGGTGAAGGTGACAACTTCGCACCGATAGGTATCCTGCAGCCACTTCAGGATTACCGATGTATCCAGACCCCCGGAAAATGCCAGGACTACTTTTTTAATCTCAGCATTCGCCTTGTTTTCTTTTCCCATGCTTGTCTCATTGATAAAAAAATGCCGGCTGGACTTCGCCGGATAATCCATATTGAAAATCCTGCCCTATCAGGCGTTATCCAGTCTTCCCAGCAACAGGTATTCAATCAGTGCCTTTTGCGTATGCAGCCGATTCTCCGCCTCATCCCATACTACCGATTGCGGTCCGTCTATCACTTCCGCCGCCACCTCCTCGCCGCGATGAGCAGGCAGGCAGTGCATGAACAACGCATCCTTGCGGGTATGCGACATCATTTCCTCGTCCACCCGAAAGTCCGCAAAATCCCTTTTCCGCTCCTCGGTTTCAGCCTCGAATCCCATGCTGGTCCAGACATCCGTGGTGACGAGATCTGCGCCTTTTACTGCCTCATGTGGATCGGTGAACTCCTCATAGTGGCTTGTCCCGTAAAGGCCGGCCCGTTCCGGCTCCACTTCGTAGCCTCGCGGAGTGGAAACATGCACGTTGAAATCGAACACTTCCGCTGCCTGAAGCCACGTATTGCAAACGTTGTTGGAGTCCCCTATCCACGCCACTGTCTTGCCGGTAATGCTGCCATGATGCTCGATGAACGTAAAAATATCCCCGATAATCTGGCAGGGGTGATATTCATCGGTCAGTCCGTTAATGACCGGAACACGTGAATGCGCCGCAAACCGCCTGACGATATCATGCTCATGGGTACGAATCATGACGATATCCACCATCCGCGAAATCACCCGCGCCGCATCTTCAACCGGCTCACCGCGCCCCAGCTGGGTATCACGAGTGGAAAGATAGATTGCCGCTCCGCCCAGCTGGTGCATGCCCGCTTCAAACGAAAGCCGGGTGCGGGTTGAATGCTTGTCGAAAATCATGGCCAGCGTACGGTCTTCCAGCGGCCAGTAACGCCGGTATTGCTTGAACTCCTGCTTTATCCAGCGCGTGCGCTCGAACAGATACTCGAATTCCTCTCGGGAAAAATCGTTGAACTGTAAGAAATGCTTGATCTGCATATTTTTGGTGTCAGGTGCGGGTCCATTGCAAAAACCATCTCGAGGACTCAGGCCCGGATGACTTCAACCGTTCACTTTTCACGATCGCAAAAACTCAAGCTGCCAGAAATTCCTTCACAATGGGAGATAAAGTGCTGACTACCTGCTCAGCTTCGCTTCGCTGAATCACGAGCGGCGGTAGCAGACGCACTACCTTGTCGGAGGTTACGTTGATGAGAAGGCCTTTTTTCAAAGCTTCCTTCACCAGTTCACCGCATGGTCTCGAAAGCTCGATACCTATCATCAGGCCCTGGCCGCGAATTTCAGTTACATCCGGCAAGCCTCCCAACTGCGCCCTGAACAGGCTGCGCATGAAATCACCCACTTCCATTGCATTGCGAAGCAGGTCTTCTTCCTCGATTACCTGGAGCGTGGCGAGCGCAGCACTGCAGGCGAGCGGGTTTCCACCGAAAGTGGAGGCATGATTGCCTGGCCTGAAGACATTTGCTGCGACGCCTTTCGCCAGGCAGGCGCCAATGGGCATGCCCGATCCCAGACCTTTGGCGAGCGTGACGACATCCGGTGTAATGCCGCTGTATTGAAAAGCGAACCAGTTTCCGGTTCGGCCAATTCCACACTGCACTTCATCCAGCATCAGCAGCCAGCCGTTCTGGTCACAGAGGTGGCGAAGACCTTGCAGGTAGCTTGCCTGCGGCACGTTGACCCCCCCCTCCCCCTGGTAAGGTTCAACCAGGATGGCGACGACATTCTTGTTGTGTTCCGCAACCTGCGCCACGGCCTCGAGATCATTATAGGGAACTCGTGCAAAACCGGTGAGGAGCGGCTCGAAGCCAGCCTGCACCTTGCGGTTGCCACTTGCAGTCAGGGTCGCCATGGTACGTCCGTGGAAGGATTTTTCCATGACGATGATGGTCGGCAAATCGATATTCTTCCCATGCCCATACAACCTCGCGAGCTTGATCGCTGCCTCATTGGCCTCGGCCCCTGAATTGCAGAAAAATGCATTCTCCATGCCCGAGAGTCCAGTCAATCTCGCCGCCAGCTGTTCCTGCTTCCTGATATGGTAGAGATTGGAAGTATGGATAAGGGTATTTGCCTGTTCGCAAAGCGCCTTGGCCAGCACGGGATGGCAATGCCCCAGCCCGCATACCGCTACTCCGGCAAGCGCATCGAGATAGCGCTTGCCCTCCTCGTCCCATAACCACACTCCTTCCCCCCTCGCAAATGTAACGGGCAGGCGCAGGTAGGTGTTCATCAAATTCGACATAGGTAAATTTGCCAGATCAGAATGCAACACGGCGGCATGAGCCGCCGTGCGACGTGGTGGAATTTATTGTGGTTTATTCTGTGGAATCCTTTAGTTTTACCTATTTCGCAAGCTTTTTCAAGCTCTTTTCCTCGACGTCGCTCAGCAGCCTCAAACACGGCAGATAGCCATCATAAACGATCCCGTGCACTTCTACCCGTTTCTGCGACCGGAGCATGCCGATTAGATATTGCACCACCTCGGACGTGATGGTCTGGCCTGGCACCAGCACGGGAATACCCGGCGGGTAAGGCGTGATCTGGTCCGCGCAGACCTTCCCTTTCAGGCTATCGTTCACCCGTTCCTGCTCGTCGAGCAGCGGGACGGTCTCGCCACCACAGTAAAAGGCATCCCGCGGCAGATACTTCAATTCGGTAAATCCCGGAAGCTCCGGAATCTGATAGAGTCTCCGCGGAGCTCTGCCTTCGCGTGCAATACGCATGAGAGCATCGTAAAGGCGCGACACCTTGCTGCGCGTGGTGCCGATGGTCAACAGCAGAGTGAGCGTATTGAAAGTGGATTTTTCCACCTGAATATTATATCGCTCGAACAGTTCCCGGACCAAATCTTCCACGGTAAAGCCGCAGCGGGAGATATCGACCGTCACTTTGGTCGAATCGAGCTGGATATTGTCGTTCTTCACCTCGTCAGGCAGCAGATCCGCCAGTTCCAGTACGCGAAACACGCCAGTCGAATTGATTTGCTCCCGCACTTCCTTCGCCAGCTCCAGTGTACGCGACAGCAGCTTGTATCCCTCCATCACTACCTGTTTACGGGCTACGTCGAGGCTTGCAATCATGCTGTACTGCGGGCTGGTGGAAGTATGCATGTTGAAATTTTCCCGAAACAGATGCTCGTTGAATTCAGGATCATTGATATGAATCATGCTCGACTGGGAAAAAGCCGACAGCACCTTGTGTGTACTTTGAGTAGCATAATCGGCGCCTGCCTCCAGGGCAGTGGGACGGAAAGCCGGATGAAAGCGGGCGAAGCCGTACCAGGCTTCATCGATGATCACCTTGATGCCTTTGGCATGTGCAGCCTCGATGATCGGAGGCAGGTCATAGCGGAATCCATCGTAGGTGCAACTCGTGAGTATGAGCGCCTGGGCATCGGGATGTTCTTCGATTGCCCGAAACAGCGTCTGCTTGGGCACAGGTCCATAAACACCGAATTTCTTGTTTACCGAGGAGTCGAGATAGATTGGATGGGCGCCGGATAAGACGACCCCGTGATGAACCGATTTATGACAGTTCCGATCCAGCAGCAGCTTTTCACCGGGGGCAAGCAGCGTCTGGAATATCACCTTGTTGGCGGTGGAGGTGCCGTTTGTCGCAAAAAAAGTGCGGCGGGCGCCAAACGCCTTTGCCGCGATCTTCTGCGCTTCGGCAATGACGCCGGAAGGCTCCATGAGTGAATCGAGCATAGGCACCGACACCGACAGGTCTGCCCGAAAAATATGCTCACCGATAAACTGATAGAAATCGCTGGCCCAGGGACTGTCTCGCAGCGAATCTCCTGAAGAATGCCCCGGCGTGTGCCAGGCATCCTTTGCCATCAATACATAATTTTTGAGCTGATCGTAAAAAGGCGTGCGCGCTTTTTCCTGAAGCTGCGCGTTCAAAATCCGGTACATGCCGCGGTAATCGCGCTCTTCGCGGTAGAAATAACCATCCACGGTTTCAGAAAACAGCGCATCCACCACCTCATCCTCTTTCTCCTGCGCGATCAGGATATAGATATCCAGTTCAGGGCGAAAACGGGTTATTTCCTGTACCAGTTTCAGCGCGGTCATCTGCAGGATGCGGGAGCCCTTTTCACCATTTTTCAATGTGTAGAGTGTATCGTCCACCAGCACGGACTGGATGTCGCCGTCGTCCTGGATGGCCTGAAGCGCCTCGCGTGCAGTAGTGACGCCTGAAAACGTAATGCCCAGAGGATTTTCAAGGGACTTGGCCGCGGCGTTCAACCCTTTTATCAGCTCCTTGAGTATCAGTTTTTCATCATTGATAACGAGAATTCTGCTTACCGGTCTCTTCATGAAATAATGAAATAAATACTTTTAATATGGAAGTCGCTTTATGCGCCAAAACAAAGGGCATTGCAAGCGCCTGTCAAGCTTTTTTGGAGAATTTGTAACGGATGAAACGGTCTATATTGAATAAATGAAACTGCTCATTCGAACTCTTTCTGCCGGTATCCTGGCGATACCGCTTCTGCTGCCGTCAATTGTTCGAGCTTCCCCTGTCGTGGTGCTGAAAGCCGATGGCCCCATTGCTCCGGTCAGCGCCGATTTCATTCAGCGAGGGCTGGAACGTGCAGCGAACGAGAACGCGCTGCTTGTGGTGTTGCAACTGGACACACCGGGAGGGCTCGACACTTCCATGCGCCAGATCATACGCGGCATCCTGGCTTCACCCGTGCCCGTGGCAACCTTTGTGGCACCGAGTGGGGCTCGGGCAGCCAGTGCCGGTACTTATATTCTTTATGCAAGCCATATCGCCGCGATGGCGCCGGGCACCAACCTTGGTGCCGCAACCCCAATAGAAATGGGTGGCTTTCCAGGATCAGAGCCTGAACCCGGGCCCAAACCGAAATCGGGCGGGAACCGCGAGCAAAATCCGGAGAAAGAGAACAAGCTTCCCGTAAAGAATGAAACGTCACGCAAAATGATTCATGATGCTGCAGCGTACATACGCGGCCTGGCGCAGATGCGCGGGCGTAATGTCGAATGGGCGGAAAGAGCCGTCCGCGAGGCAGTCAGCCTGTCGGCCTCCGAAGCGCTGAACCTCAAAGTCATCGATTATGTCGCTGCCGACATCGCGGATCTGTTAAAGCAGCTCGATGGCAGGCAAGTGAACGTACTGGGCCAGGACCGTACGCTCGATACCAGCGCCACCACCGTGGAAGTCGTGGAACCCGACTGGCACACGCGGCTGCTCGCCATCATCACCAATCCAAGCGTCGCCTATGTCCTGATGCTTATCGGCATCTACGGACTGTTCTTCGAGTTTGCCAACCCCGGTTTTGTGCTGCCCGGTGTGGCAGGCGCCATCTGCCTGCTTATCGCCCTGTATGCCTTCCAGTTACTGCCGGTGAGCTATGCCGGACTTGCCTTGATCCTGCTCGGTATCGGATTCATGGTGGCCGAAGTGTTCTTGCCCAGCTTCGGGGCTCTCGGTATCGGTGGAATTATCGCTTTCGTCGTGGGCTCCCTGATGCTGATTGACAGCGATGCGCCCGGTTTCGGTATCCCCTGGCCGCTCGTCGGCGGAGTAGCCTTGGCGAGCGCCTTGTTCCTGATTTCAGTAATCGGCATGGCGCTCAAGACCCGCCGGAAACCGTTGATGAGTGGTCAGGAGCATATGGTCGGCGCAGTGGGAGAAATGCTGGAAGACACTTCCGGTGACGGCATGGCACGTATCCGCGGCGAATTGTGGACCGTGCACTCCGCCCACCCGCTGGTTCGGGGCCAGAAGGTGCGTGTGACAGGAATCGACGGCCTCGTCCTGCACGTAATCGCAGCAGAAAAATAACCAGGAGACACTTATGCTCGCCAATTCGGTATTCGGCACGCTCGCCCTCATTCTTATCCTCGCACTATTCTCGATATTCCGGATTTTGCGCGAATATGAACGAGGTGTCGTGTTTCTGCTCGGCCGCTTCTACAAGGTGAAAGGCCCCGGCCTGATCATCATCATTCCCGGAATTCAAAAAATGGTGAAAGTTGATCTGCGCACCGTGGTGATGGACGTACCGAGCCAGGACGTGATTTCACGCGATAACGTCTCCGTGAAAGTCAGTGCCGTGGTGTATTTTCGTGTGGTCGATCCGCAAAAATCCATTATTCAGGTGGAGAATTTTCTTGCCGCCACCAGTCAGTTCGCACAAACCACGTTGCGATCGGTATTGGGCAAGCACGAACTCGATGAGATGCTGGCTGAACGCGAGAAGCTCAACATGGATATCCAGAAGGTGCTGGACGTCCAGACCGATGCCTGGGGCATCAAGGTCTCGAATGTCGAGATCAAGCATGTGGATATCGATGAATCCATGATACGAGCTATTGCCCGGCAGGCAGAGGCGGAACGCGAGCGCCGTGCCAAGGTGATTCACGCAGAGGGGGAACTACAGGCATCCGAGCAACTGATGCAGGCGGCAGAAACGCTCTCGCAACAAGCCGGCGCCATGCAATTGCGCTATCTCCAGACTCTCACGACAATCGCGGGCGATAAATCCAATACCGTTATTTTTCCAGTGCCGATGGACCTGGTATCGACGCTGACAGAGGCGGCCGGGAACCGGAAAGCGAAAGCTTCCGATACAGAAGGGCCAGAAAATGCCCACTCGCTTCCGATACATGATTCCGCTGAATCTACGTAAGCATCGCTAATGCCGACACCAATGCGGACCCCCACCCAGCCGAAACCGATCCTTTCCTGCTCAAATCGGAGACTTTTGCGTACCCATGTCATGGATCGGGTTTGCCAAACCATTGACACATTGACAAAAGGAGCCTCAGCAAAAAAGCCCGGGTGCTTCCCGGGCTTTTTTGCTGAGGCTTGAACGATCAGGCCATCGCCTTGATCGCCGCCGAGAGGCGGCTTTTATGACGGGCTGCCTTGTTCTTGTGAATGATTCCCTTGTCCGCAATCGAATCTATGGTACCGACAGACGCCTGATATGCGGCCTGGGCAGTATTTTTGTCGGCCGATCCGATCGCCTTTCTCACATGCTTGATCACTGTGCGCAACTCCGAGCGCAGACTCATGTTGCGGTTACGATGACTGGTATTCTGTCTAGCACGTTTTCTTGCTTGTGCGCTGTTGGCCATGAAAATTCCTCGGATTACCCTTTACGGAAAATTTTCGAATGATACGGGTGTTTGCGCCTGATTGCAAGAAAACTGGCAATCCTATCTGTTGTTGCCAATCATCGCGGCGATGTACCGATTTGATCCCTTCGGCAAGCCGGTTTTCTGGATTCCGGACCAGTCCCGGAATGACGGAATTCATAATATTCTCCGGCCGGGACAATAACGGTGGAGCAACCCCAAACCTCAAGTATTCAGTTAACATATGCACCCATGAATCTGCTCAAAGCCCTTGTCACCGTCAGCGGGATGACGTTCATATCCCGCATTCTGGGATTTGCGCGGGATGTCATCATTGCCCGCATTTTTGGCGCAGGCATCGAAACCGATGCTTTCTTTGTGGCATTCCGCATCCCTAACCTGTTGCGCCGTCTGTTCGCCGAGGGCGCGTTTTCGCAGGCATTCGTGCCCATACTTGCCGAATACAAGAATCGCCGCACCGCCGAAGATACGCGCGATCTGGTAAGTCATGTCGCAACGCTGCTGTTCATTGCACTATTCGCGGTTACGCTGATCGGTGTTATTGCCGCGCCGCTGGTCATCTATGTAAGTGCGCCAGGATTCACGGCAAGCCCCGAGAAATTCGAGCTTACGGTGGAACTGCTGCGGATCACGTTTCCCTACATCCTGTTCATCTCGCTCGTGTCGCTGGCTGGCGGCATTCTCAACACCTGGGGCAGATTCTCGGTGCCTGCGCTGACTCCGGCCCTGCTCAACCTGTCGTTTATCGGCTGTTCGCTATGGCTTGCGCCACTCATGGACCCGCCAGTGCTGGCGCTCGCGTGGGCGGTATTCATCGGGGGATTGCTCCAGCTCGCCTTCCAGGTACCGTTCCTCATGCGCCTCAAATTGATGCCGCGCCCGTGCCTGAAATCCCACGACAATGGCGCATGGCGTGTTCTCAAGCAGATGGGGCCGGCTGTTTTCGGCATGTCCATCAGCCAGATCAGTCTGCTGATCAATACGATATTCGCTTCCTTTCTTGTCACAGGCAGTGTTTCCTGGCTTTATTACGCGGATCGGTTAATGGAGTTTCCCGCCGGTCTGCTGGGTGTTGCACTAGGTACAGTCCTGCTGCCGTCCTTGTCGCGGCACTACGCCGACAACAGCACGGATGAATATTCCCGCCTGCTCGACTGGGGTTTGCGCCTGACCATATTGCTGACATTGCCCGCGGCGGTGGCGCTGGCGCTGCTGGCCATGCCGCTTATCACGACACTGTTTCATCATGGCGAATTCTCGGCCAACGATGTCTGGATGACACGCAATGCTCTTATCGCATACAGCGTGGGTCTGCTGGGATTGATTCTGGTGAAAGTGCTGGCACCCGGCTTCTACGCAAGACAAAACATCAAGACCCCCGTAAAAATAGCCCTTATCACGCTTGTCGCGACCCAGTTGATGAATCTCGCCTTCATCATACCGCTGCAACACGCCGGGCTGGCGCTTGCCATTGGATTAGGCGCCTGTATCAATGCGGGCATGCTCTATTACAAATTGCGGCGCCACCAGATTTACCAGCCTCAACCGGGATGGGGTATTTTTTTGGCAAAAATATCGGTGGCCCTGGTGGTGATGGGAACCATATTATGGTTTGCTTCAGGCAGCGATATTTCGTGGTTGACGGATACGGCAGCGGTGCGAGGGGTACGGTTGGCAGGAGTCGTCATAATCGGTGCGGCAAGCTACTTTGTCACCTTATGGCTGCTCGGTTTTCGCCTCAAGGATTTCTCCCGGCGCGCTGCATAGGAAAAACAGCAGACTCTCAGACTTCATCCGGGAACCAGGAAAGTGACCCGCGGGCAAATTCAATTCAGCAGGATTCCATGGACCGCATGAACAGCGACAGAAATGTGAATTCCTATCGGATGCCAGATCAAGCGGCTGCCATGAATGAATGTTCTAACGTACAAATTCCCAGGCCCGCTGCAAGTACGCCAAAAACCTTACCTTGTAAAGAACTCTCAGATGGGAGCGGGAACACTACTTGATACATCAGTTCAAGTGGATTCCTTGCACGCGTTTCAGTTTATCGCGCTGCACAAGCTCGATTTCTGTCATTTCATTTTCCTTTACCTTCAAGGCATTGGAAACATTGTAAACATCCCGTACCAGCTTGCGCAAACCATCCGGTTCCAGCGAAGCGGCATGATCAGTTCCTTTCCATGTGCGATCCAGAGTGAAATGTCGTTCAATCCAGGATGCGCCCAAAACCACGGCAGCAATGTCAACGGCAATGCCGAGATGATGGCCGGAAAATCCAATTTCCTTGACACGCGAGCCAAATCTCTCGATGAGAGTTCGTATCTCCAGCAGGCAGACTTGCTCAAAAGGAACGGGATATCCCGAGGTGCATGCATACAACACTACCCGGTCGGCGGCGCGGTACTTCTCCATCAAACGAACGATCTGCTCTTGTTCGGCAGGAGTAGTCATGCCCACGGATACATGAATATCTCCAGCATAATGGATTGCGAGATACTGGAGCATGGGAAAATTAAGATTGCACGCCGAGGGTATCTTGATGAATTTGGGATTGAGGCTGGCGATTCCTTTCGCCGAGGTAAGATCCCAGACAGATGTCGAATAGTCGATCTTGAACTCCTGGCACCACTGTTGTAATTGCTGGTGCTGGTCTATATCAAATTCCAGAAATTCGCGATGAGCACCATAACTTTCACCATAACTGTTTAGAGGATTTGGATGGCGTGCATTATATTCTTCAGGGGTAAGCAATTCCCTGTTCGAGCGCTTTTGAAACTTTACGATATCGCATTTTGCAAATGTGGCCGCAATCCCTATCATCTTTCGTGCAATCTCAATATCCCCTTTATGATTACAGCCTATTTCAGCAATGACTCTTGGTATCTTCATAAATAATATGATGTTATCCCTGGCTCAACTCAATAAATATCAAGTCCCCGCGTTCATCGGCTGGGATCAGTACCCTAATCATGGAGGTTGGAAAAGTTTTTTGAAAAGAGGCCTCAGAGAGCCGCTAACCCTGGATTTTGAACAGATGTTTTGAATATTGCTTAACGCGAATATTGCTGAAACGATTCAATAAGCGGCCAAACTGTGCAACTTTCTTCTCAATCTCCGTGACGGAGATCTGGGGAAAACGATGATCGTGATATGAAAGCCTGTTGGGGCCGGGACGCCGCATGTTCAGTTTCGTGACAGAAGCCTTTAGCTTCGCGAACGCCCATCCCTGAGCATATGTTTCCAGGGATGGGGCAGGTGGCTGGTTTTCAGCATAACCGCTATCCTGGAGGATATCGACAATACGTTCGCAAGCCAGGCGCCCATTCCGGGCCGCCAGATAGTAATCAATGAGCGTCTTGCGTTCCTCGCCTTCAGGAGGACCGAGCCTGCCTTCAAGAATTTGGGTCAAAGTGTTCTGTAATTCTTCAAAATTGAAGGACTGATAACTTAGCCTGGTGGGAAGGCCCTGGAAGTCATGGTCGTAGAATTCATTGAATGTGGAAAGGTATGATATGACCGGTACCCCAAGCGCATACGCCTCCAGGCCCGTTGTACATCCGTTATGTATCATTGTCTTCGAAGCCAGAAGCCAGGGAATGACGTTGCCTTGATTGATGACTTTGACCCGCTTGCATCTTGTGGCAATATCGTTGTACACCTTGAAATTTTCACTCGGATGCGGCCGGACCACGATCATCCGATGGGGGAAAGCCTGTTCGAGGGCCGGGATGAGCTGCTTGAAATCTTCAAGTATTGCTTGTTTATGGTTCCAGAGTCCTTCGGCAAATTCGCGGCTTACTCCAATTCCGGCTTGACCCCGCCGGGATGTCTTATGTCCCTCTTTTGTCGGCACGAATAGGCCAATACCGGGAATAAAAGGGTTTACATCGGTAAAATTGGTATTAACAAGAATGAAATCCCCATAAAGCTTACGTAGTTTTTCTACCTCCGTGTCGAAGTAGGATCGCATTTCCGGCCGCAATATATCTCCGCGCGGATTTCCAGTAATGTGAATAGGTAGTTTTTTGGGCAGTTGCGGATATTGCTGGAGCAAATCGAAGTTCTCCTGACCCCAGGCAAATATATGGGACACATTACTGATCGTCGTCGGGGACAATCGCAGGTTGAAATAGGTTTCCGCCGGAGGATGAACCAGTGCTTCTTCTTCCCATGCCACAATCTCATGCCCAAGCATGCGCAGGATCCTGAACATCGAATTGCTCAGGCTGCGCATGCTTTTCGCCAAGTACACACCCCGTGGAAGCGATGCCGCCTCGAAATGAATGAACGCACGTGAGCCAATAATCACCGGAAAGCCGCGCTCTGCAGCTACACAGGACAGCAGGAGCTTTCCGTCCAGCTCGCGCACCTGATTTTCGACAGGGATGATGAGGGTTGAAGCGGAATTTCTCATAGCGGATGATTTAGCTGATAAGCCAGTTTCCATTTAAGCAGAATTCAAGCTTCAACTTATTAAAAGGCCCAAGCGGTTCTTCCTGCAGTTCAAAGTAATGAATATCTCCGATCGGGTCATGCAGATAGGCCCAGTTTCGACGCAGATACGATTTCAAGAAACGAGCGTTAGCAGTTCTGCCGTCTACCAGAATAAGTGTGCCTGGTTCGAAAAAAAACTCAATTCTCAGAATATCCGCGGACATTGGCATTCTTGCTTTGCTATTAAACGAGAAACCGTTTATTTCCTGCGTAGTAGCAAACTGGGAAGGGCCGTCGAGATAAACAAAATCGGGGGATATGTTGGGCAGTTTTGAATATACGCTTGCAATCCTATTGTCGTGAATCAGAACATCGATAGAGCTACGCGAAACGGTGGCAAGTGTTTTAAGTTTTGACCCGAGCCTTGATTTGGTGATTTCCAGGAAACGCTGCTCTTCTTCCACGGCATACACATGAAAGGGATTGTCGCTGCGTATGGATTTCTTGGCCCAATTACCGAAGTACTTTTTAAGTATGCGCATCGCATCAGCGAGGACCACTGTGCTATAACCGCTGCCAAGCTCGAGGATGTTAATGACTTTACGATTTAACGCGATCCAGTGAAGGCGACACAAATCATCATACTTCGGTTCAAAGGGCGCTTCCTCAAACGGAGAGACAGATTTTTCGAGCGCAGAGTTTTTACTCTCTGCCCGATCTGTTTCCAATGCCTTACACAACGTTCGCAGAGAGAATAAATCTACATATTCCTCGACTCGTTCGGGATCGTGAAAACATGGCAGTGAAAATCTTTTTAATGAATCCTCAACAATCTGAAACGACGGTGATGAAACAATATCGGGAATATTGGCTTGGTTGGCGGAAAAAGCTATGGCCATTTTATATCTGTTTACTCGTGTGACGGGACTGTGCGATTGATCGACACAATTTCTCTGTGAGTCAAGCCAGGAATCAGGTCTCTGTCAAGTTATCTTCAGGCAGACGCAGTCGATCTTCTCAAGCAGAAAAATCTAATCGCAGGCGATGGCGATGGCGATCAGTGCATTAAAGTGAACTGCTTCGAAGCCCGGAGGCACCGTTACACCAACTCCTTCCATTACAATTCAAATTCCAGGAGCATATATCCGATATCGGTTATCGTGTTTTTAATAGCCATCAAAAGTATAAGAAGGCGATTCTGACATAACGATGTCGCAAGGATTACAAATCTGTAATGCCAGAGGGCTGATCGGTACTCTTTCGGACGCCGACTGCAAGTGCTTGCTGCGCCTCGACGGTACGCATCAGATTGAATGCCAGGAGTCTTCCCAATCGCTGATTGCCCAGGGGCACGCCTTCCACCCGCTGGATAATGTCCAGATCGGGCGCCTTGTTGGCTTCCATGATGCACGGACCACTATCGAGCAGCGCAACATCCCATCCGATGACAACCTGGTCGAAAAACGCGGCGCCATGCGCATATTGCACCAGATCGACCAACTCAACCCAGCACGGCAGCTTGCGATTCAAGATCTGAATCCCGGTTTCTGGATGCTGCTCATACCATCCGTCGGCTGTGACCCCCCAAGCCCCCCGCGTGCCCCTTCCCAGCGTACCGGTGGAAATGTCGACATTGGCGGCAATACCTCCGGCATGAAAGTTATCGACGACGACGAGCTTGTTCCGCGCCATGCGAAAAGCCGCATTGGTCACTTCGACCCCCTCCTTTTCGTTACGGCATGTCATTACGCGAACGGTGGAAAGTGTCCCGTTGGCCAGATCGGCAATCTCATGGTGACTCGCAAGCCGCGGCTGCACGAGAAAAGCACCGTGCCGGGATGCGTGCCGCAGCCGCTCCAGCACTTCACTTCCGGTAGCAACCCCGCCATCATTGCGGCGGAAATTCCCGGAACCGATATATTCCCAGCGGGTGGCCTTTTTCCCGCCCTGACCGTGCACCGGTTTTATGAAGAGATCACACTCGGGTAATTCGGGCAGTGCCGATGGTTCTGACGAACCCCAATCAACCGCCGTAATCTTTTCCTGGGCAATATAAAAAAAAACGGGAGCAGTCGCGATCCCATGCTCGCGGCAGCGGACCCTGAAGCGCATCTTATCCTTTATGGAACCGGTGCTGCGCTCCGCGGGAACAGGGAGGCCACCGTTGTTATCGCGCAGGAAGCGATAGAGCCCTCCTTTTGTTTCAAGCCTGTTCAGATACTCTCCTGCATGCAGTTTCCTGTCATCGTCGTGCAGTTCGAAAATGTAATACCATGGAGGCGGAATCGCAAAGCGTACCGCAAGCCCGATCTGCTCCCGGATCTGCCGGATCAGTCCTTTCCCCGTCCGCTTCTTGATAGCGGGACCATTGATCGCTGTGAAAGCCGCTACCAGTACAGCAAGTATGAACGGCACGAACGGCAACGCCGCGCGCATGATGATCCGATCGCCGAGTACTTCCTTGCTCCAGACCTCGCGCTGAATGCAGCGATGGATGTACATTGCCGCCGAACCGTCGTTCGGCAACCGGGTGAAGATCCACATCGCACCGCTCAAATCACGGGTTATTCTGTCAATAATCAAGGTTACTGGCGATTTTCACCGCCCTCCGTAATGCGCTGCAATATCGGCTGCCTTGCTTCAGATGCCAGAGCAAAAATAGGATCTTGAAGCTCATGCAGTCAGATCAGCACGAAAATCTGCCGCATGGTGCACACTGAATCCAGGCACTGCGCATCAGACAAGGCGGGCAAGGATACCACTGTTCAGGCCTTGCAGTATGAGGGAACCCAGCTGCGCTGGATTATGTGTGCAGGCAATTGATTGAAGTCAAAGGCAATGCCGTCCTTGATCATCCGGCTGACATTGAACAGCTGCCTGATTTCAGGAATATCGTTGAAAAACAGTCTATAAGACGGCTCAAGCAATGCTTTCGATATTTTCATCCCTATCGGCCCGATAAAATTCCTGCGCTGCCCTACATGGGCTACCTCATCAATGGTAATTTCATCCAGCAGTTCTTTTAGCCGCTGACAGACTTCGGGTTCCTCGGCCAATACCTCATCGAACAATTGGTATAAATGGCAATAAAAAGTTATCCCCATCAATTCAGTCACAAAAGCGGGAGGGGCCATCAAGAGTTCCGGAAATTTGGGAAACTGCTCGTAAATCTTTTCCTTGATCGGACCCAAAGGCACCCATTCCACCTGATCGAGACCGCAGGTACGCAACATTTCGTCAAAAAGCCGTATATGGCAGAATTCTTCCGCCAAATGTACCCGGCTGATCTTATCTTCCACCGTGTATGAAGATGCCATGGCGGGAACGGCATCCCAGGCCGCCTTTATTCCTACCCACTCGTGTCTTGCGAATTTGTAGATACATGTCAGCATCAACGTCATGCGATCCAGGGACAAAGGATCATCCTGCATCTCGACATAATTACGATAAAAGGCTCCGGGATTGGCAAGCGGCTGGCGCAAGTTGACCGGATAATCCCGAAAATGCTTGAGCCTGGCACGCTTTTTTTCCAGGTCTTTGTCATCCTCGAAGAATTGTCCGCCATGTTGCTGGGTAAATTCCCAATAGTTGTGAAAATTTTCCCGTCTTTGCTGCTTCGTTGCGGGAGAAAAAATGGAGAGATATCTTGCTGATGCCATAGGCTTTGGGGCTCCGGTTAGTGGGCATGAGGATCTTGCAGGCTGCTTATAACAAATAAAATGGAAATGTGAGGTTTACATTCCCGAGCCATGGATGAAGATGGGATTGATCAGCAATCGACAATGCGGATGAATGGTGGAAGTAAATCAGTTGCCAAGCTGATGATTATTACCACAGCAGCACCCGGCAGCGCCTTGATGGACAATAATGTCACTTCAACTTCCTCCGTTGTATTCCCACAATGTTCTAATGGTTATAGATGGAGATTATAAAAAGAGAATTCTGACAGAATGATGTCTGCGACATTACAAATTTGTAATGTTCGGGAAGCGCGGCTGAGAATTGGAAGACAGCAGGATTGAGTGATGCAGAACCCCCTGTGGACAAACCTGATTACAACGGAGTTACCAAAGACTATGACATGCGCTATATCGGAAAGAAAAGCTGTATGGAAGTGCCTTGGCCAATAGTGCTTTGTACACCGATCCTGCCACTGTGAAGACTGATGATGGATTTTACGATAGCCAATCCGAGCCCTGCGCCTTCTTTCGTACTACGGGAAGGATTGACCCGGTAAAAGCGATCAAATATTTTTGATAGATGTTCCTGTGCGATTCCTTCTCCACTGTCGCGGCAGACAACCTCGAGCCCGCCGTCGACACGTTGGACGGAAAAGGTGATTTCCCCACCGCCTGGAGTGTAATGCAGGGCATTCGAAAGCAGGTTACTGATGATTCTTCGAAAAAGAATCGGATCAGCATCCATCATCCCATCTCCCGTGCATGTTACTCGAACCTTCTGTTCCGCAGCCAATGCTTCATAAAAATTGATGACTTTCATGATTTCCGTGCGCACATCGACCCGGTTGCGGGTAACCATGGCCTGCGCATTATCGGCCCTGGCCAGGAATAGCAGGCTGTCCATCATGCGCGACAGGCGATCGTACTCCTCGAGACTCGATGCAAGTATCTCGCGGTATTCATGAGCCTCCCGGGGCCTGGAAAGGGCCACTTCGGCTTCTCCCCGCAGGTTGTTGATCGGAGTGCGCAATTCATGCGCCAGATCGGCCGAAAACTGAAAAAGGCGATCAAATGAATCTTCCAGCCGATCGAGCATCGCATCGAATGCGCGTGCCAGCGATCCCAGTTCCTGAGGCCATGGCACGACATCGATGCGCTCATGTAGCTGGCTGGCCGTGATGCGTTCAGCAACTCCGGTAATATCTACCAGGGGCTTCATGCCGCGCCGCGCGATGATGGCCCCAATGGCTGCGGACACCACAATGCCGGTTAACAGCACACCGGCCGAGTAGTGCTCGTACCGGCTGATTAGCACCTCTTCGTCTGTCTCATCCAGTGCCATCTGGATTTGCCAGCCGAAACCATCGCTTCCTGTCCGGGCGGCAACCAGCAAATAGGTTTTATTGTCAGCAGAATGCCATTTCTTTATCTTTCCTTTCGATTCTCGCGAGTCGGGAAATACAGTGGGAGGAGTCTCTTGATCCATTCCGGGAGTCTCATGAAGAGTGATCCCGGATTCATTAAGAATACGGGTGTAGGTTCTATACTGGGAGTTGGTAAATCCGACATTTTCCTGGGAAATTTCACCTTCCAGGGCTTCCCGATCGTCTGCCCGCAAAAGGCGCTCGAGAAACTTGATCCGTCTGTCGAAAAACTGCTCATCTTCTTTTTCCAGTGTCGTGATGAGAATCCAATAAAGGAATCCTGAAGCGAAGATGAGCATGACGGAGGCCGATAACGCATAAAGCCAGGTCAATTGCTTGGTGATCGACCAGCGCGAATGACTGGATGTGGATGCGACCCTCCGCAGGCTATCGATCTTCAAACACGTACCCTACGCCACGCACCGTATGGATCAGTTTTTTTTCGAATGGATCGTCTACCTTGCCGCGTAGCCGGCGTATCGCCACATCGATTACATTGGTATCACTGTCGAAATTGATATCCCAGACCTGCTCCGCGATCAAGGTCCGGGATAAAACCTCTCCCGAACGCCGCATGAGCAGCGACAGAAGCGCGAACTCCTTGGATGTCAGATCAAGACGATTGCCGCCGCGAACTGCCTTCTGGCGCGCGAATTCAATCTCCAGATCGGCAATTTGCAAGGTGTCATGATGTCTTTGGGGGGTACGCCGCAATAGCATGCGAACTCTGGCCAGCAATTCTGAAAATGCAAAAGGCTTGATCAGATAGTCATCTGCCCCGAGCTCCAGCCCCTTGACCCGGTCTTGCACCATATCCCTGGCGGTGAGGAAAAGCACCGGCATCTCTTTTCCCGTCTGGCGCAGTGTCGAGAGAATGGACCAGCCATCGCGACCGGGCAGCATTACGTCCAGAATGATCAAATCATAATCGATGTCGAGAGCCAGAAGCAGTCCCTCATCGCCATTCATCGAGGCATCGACGATATAACCCGATTCGGTTAATCCCTTCTTGAGAAAGGAAACGGTCTTGTCCTCATCTTCGATAATCAGGATACGCATAATATCGTGGTCGAACACACAAGTGCTTTTCGGTCTGCCCAAAACGCCTCGGACGAATTTACCCGCCTTTGGCCTGGCTGCTCTTCCGCCCGGCCGGAGAAAGAGTGGAGAAGACGGCCTTAAGACCGCGAAAACCGCGCCGTAAAGCAGAGAAGCAGGAACAAACATATCAGAAAAAGCCGCATGATCGAGCGAGAAAAAAAGTGCTTTCCTGCTTGAAATTAGGAATATAATGACGAAAAATATTCCCTGTCAACTTCAGGATTTATCTTGACTATGGCACGCTCTGTCAAACCTTCTCCCCTATTATTGCCGTTACTTCTTGGATCTCTCCTTAACGGTGGGGCCATAGCCAAGGACACTGCGGCTGATGGAAGCGCTCCCGCAGAGAAGAACGCTTCGGCCGCCAAAACCGCTTCTGTTGAGGACAACAGGCAAGCCGAGGTGATCGAGGGACCCGTATTCAAAAATGCCGCTCCGCCTGCCACTTATCCACCCTACAGTAAAAAAGACCCATGGGAATCCGTCAACCGCAAGATATTTTCATTCAATGAATCGGTTGATGACTATGTAATGAGACCGGTCGCAAAGGGTTATAGATGGATAATGCCGGACCCCCTCGAAACAGCGGTTGGAAATGTGCTCTCCAACCTCGGTGACATACCGATCACGCTGAATAACCTTCTGCAGCTCAAATTCAGTAACGCCTTCACCAGCAGCACCCGGTTCGTCGTGAACAGCACGCTGGGTCTCGCCGGGATCGTGGATCTGGCGAGCGGTATTGGGTTTGAAAAGCATAATGAGGATTTCGGGCAGACTCTGGGTCATTACGGGGTCGCAAGCGGACCGTATGTCGTGCTGCCCTTCCTCGGGCCTAGTTCGGCGCGGGATGCAGGCGGGCGCGTCATTGACACCGTGACCGACCCCGTATTTGTGGGCAGTTTTTTCGTGGCACCTTTTATAGGCCCGATAGTGGGCTCCACCAGGGTTACAGACGCCCGCGCCGAGCTACTCAAATCCGAGAAAACCCTGGAAGAAGCTTCCCTCGACAAATACGAATTTATCCGGGATGCCTATCTCCAGAGACGGCAAAGTCTGGTGTATGACGGGAATCCGCCGAAGGATGCGGAGGAGGAGGATGAAGAAATTTGATCTGCCCAAGGAATAAGGACAAGGAACAGGAAAGTAAAAGCTGTCAAACCTGATGCGTCAATTCTGACGGGACCAAAAAAGGCGGAAGCATGTCCATGCTCCCGCCTTTTTTGACTGATCAGGTCATCGCGCGAAGCGCTGCAATACGCACTTCAAGTGGCGGATGAGACATGAACAGGGTTCTGAGACCCCCTTCGCCTCCAGAAATACCGAATGCTTCCAGCCTCTCCGGCAACTGGGAGGGCTCGTCCCGGCGTTGCAGGCGTTCAAGCGCCGCGATCATTTTGTTGCGTCCCGCCAGCTGCGCCCCACCCGCGTCCGCGCGAAATTCGCGCTGGCGGCTGAACCACATCACGATGATGCTTGCCAATATCCCAAGTACCATTTGAGCGATCAGCGTGGTAACCATGAAGGCAGGACCATACTCCCGCTCGGTTCTGAATACGACCCTATCCACGAAATGGCCGATGACTCTTGATAAAAAAATCACGAAGGTATTGACGACACCCTGAATCAGCGCAAGCGTCACCATATCGCCGTTGGCAACATGACTTATTTCATGTGCCAGCACCCCCTCGATTTCATCTTTCGTCATGGCCTGAAGCAAGCCGGTACTTACCGCCACCAATGCCTCGTTGCGGTTCATGCCGGTAGCAAAGGCATTCATGTCCGGCGCATCGTAGATCGCCACTTCCGGCATACCGATCCCGACGCGCTCGGCCTGACGCCGGACAGTTTCCACCAGCCAGCGCTCGGTCGGATCGGAAGGCTGTTCGATCACAACCGCACCTGTCATGCGTTTCGCAGTCCACTTGGACATGGCAAGCGAAATCAGCGAACCGCCAAAACCGATCACTGCCGCCATGACAAGCAGTGAATTGTAATTGATGCCCACACCCTGCTCATCAAGCATGCGATCAACGCCCAGCAAGCGCAGCGTGATGCTCAGCACCAGCAAGATGGCCAGATTGGTAACTACAAATAGAAAAATTCGCTTCATGGGCAGTTCCGTTTCCTTATGTCAAGATGGATCATATATAGGGATGGGAGTTCAATTTTTCAAGGAGACGCTGCAGGCAGGACCTTGCTCCTCGCAATATTCCTGCCCTGCCCTGATCGGCTCAGTCCTTCTTCAACGAGTTGTCCTGAGCCTGTCAAAGAGGCTCAGGACAGGTTCAGGGCGAACGGTGGACAGAGGGGTTCAGGACGGCCGTCAGTGTATCACTGGCGCCGGTTCTCGCGGATGAGCAGGACATAAATCGAGAGAGCGGCAAGGATCATGAAAAAAATTGCCGACCAATCCGGGAGAGTAAGCGAAGCAAATTTCCATGTGACATCGGCGCAATCACCATTTGCTTCGAACATATCAGGCCACCATCGTGCCAGCGGCAGCGCGTTCAGAAACTCTTCTTCAGGACTGATACCGCATTCGAATGCCTCCGGGTAGCGGACGAGCCAGGCATGACGCAGCGCGATCAGCCCGCCGGCAAAGGCAAAGACTGTCATCAGGCCTGCATAGATGCGGCGACCTGTTGTTGACCGAATATGAAAAAAACCGGCCAGCGCGGTTAAGCCTGTCAACCAGTAGGCAATGCGCTGCACGACACAAAGCGGGCATGGCAAAAGGTTTTCCACGAGTTGCAGATAAAGCGCGAAACTGATCAGGGCCGTACAGCCCAGGAATATCGCCAGGCATATGCTTCGTACCGGCACTATAGGGTTACTCATGCCCGGCTTCCGTTACCTGCCCTGGCTCACCGATGGCTGTTTTCTTCGTTTTGCGCATCCCGCCCGATACCATTTTATATTCCAGCAAGCGGCATTCCAGCGCACCGTTAAAGAGTGGAATACGTCGCGAAGCTGTCAAACGTATGAGCTTGGGAAGCTGCGGATCAGCCGTCAGTATGTAGGCATTCCATCCGCTGAATTTCTTCTTGAGCACGTCCCCGAGTTTCGGATAAAACTCCATGAGCTGTTTCTGCTCCCCCAACCTCACTCCGTAGGGCGGGTTGGTGACAAGAAAGCCGGAGGATGCGGGCGCCGACAGTTCCAGCACGTTTGCCTGCTTGAGAGTAACTGCTTCAGACAGCCCGGCAGCGGCCAGATTGGCCTGGGCAACGGCAATTGCACTGCCATACAGATCGCTGCCGAATATCGGTTGCTGCGATTTCGTCTTTTGCCTTGCAGTTGCCGCCTTTCCGATCCGTTCCCATCGTTTTTTGTCAAATATCCTGAGCTTTTCGAAAGCAAAACTTCGTCCCAGTCCTGGGGATATATTCAGTGCGATTTGTGCCGCTTCCAGTAGAAAGGTTCCGCTCCCGCACATGGGATCGAGCAGCGGAATCCCTGGACGCCAGCCTGCCAGCGATAAAATTCCTGCGGCAAGATTTTCCCGTAGCGGAGCCTCCCCGGTACCCTTTCGGAGGCCGCGCCTGAATAACGCATCGCCCGAGGTATCCAGATACAGGAAAATCCTGCAGGCATCGAGAAAGCCGTGAATCCGGATGTCCGGTTGCACGGTATCGACACTTGGCCGGCTCCCCGCAACTTCGCGGAATCTGTCGCAGACCCCATCCTTGATCTTGAGTGTAACGAAATCCAGGCTCTGCAATGGACACTTGATAGCGGCCACATTGACCTTGATTGTAAGCGCCGGAGCGAACCAGTCGTGCCAGGGCAACTGGCGCGCAACCTTGTATACGTCAATTTCGGTAGCGTAAGGTTCACTGGCAACGCGCCAGAGAACACGGCTGGCAATACGGCTTTCCAGATTGGTTCGATAGCAGGTATCCCAGTCCCCCTGAAATTCCGCGCCCCCGTCCTGACGATTTATGGCAGAGGCACCGAGGCGCTCCAGCTCGGCAACGAGCGCGGATTCCACGCCACGGGGACAAGGAGCAAAAAAATGATGAAGCGTCACAGGATGCAGTGCAGGTGATTCAGGATATCAGAAGAGTCCCGACTTCCGGATACTCGCAGAAATGGTCTTATTTTGCGGCCCACGAGCCGTAGGCAAGCAGGATCCATGCGGTGAGGAATGACACGCCGCCAAATGGAGTGATGATGCCAAGTCCGCGCATGCCCGTGAGGCTCAGCGCATAAAGACTGGCAGAAAACAGAATGATTCCCGCAAGCATCAGCCATCCGGATAACATCACCCATCTGGAGGCGGGAAACTGAAACAGCACGAGACCCACCGCGATAAGGCCGAGCGCATGATAAAAGTGATACTGCACACCGGTCTGGTATACGGCCAGCATATCGGCGGAGAGCGTCTGCTTCAGGCCGTGCGCACCGAACGCACCCAAAGCGACACAGAGAAATGCATTGACTGCGCCCAGCGTGAGAAAGATTTTTGGAGACATATTTTTGTGGAAAGAGCTGATAGGATTCAGTAGCCAAGACCAGTGGCAGAAACATATGAGCGGAATTGAATGGCAACGATCTCCATGGCGTCCCTTTACCGGGAAAAGACTTGTCTCTCCCTGCGGAAGAACGGGAGTTCGATGCGGATTCGACACAATTCCACCCAACGATCAAAGTCTGCACCACCCTTGGCCGAATGTCCAGACTCGACAGAAAGTTGAGGAATGCGCATCCTGCTATTCGCCCTTCTCCGTCACGGATGCCTTGCTCCATCCTTTCGCGAATTTCACACGGATGGCATCGCCAACGTCGACCTGGTCATTTCTTCTTAATACCGTGCCATCGAGGGCATAGGCAATACTGTAACCTCGCGCCAGAACGGAATCCGGATTCAGATGAGAAAGATTTGCTTCCTGGCGCTGCAAGTGCATGCCGAGAGTTTCAAGCCGGGATGCGATCACCCGCTGAAGGCGTAGACGGAGCTCCTGCTGGCGCTCTTCCAGCCGCGGGAGGCCGGGCCGGGCAATCTTCATGCGCTGCTGAAACTCACGCAAACGCCAATAACGCTCCTTCTCATGACGCTGCCATGCGCTTTCCAGGCGCTCGCGCAAATGCACAAGCTGCGCCAGTTGCGCTTCGATGCGCTTTCCCGGATGCACCAGGCGGCATCCCAGCATATCGGTATGCTGCATCCGGCCTTCGATGCGCCGCTGCATCGCGCGGTGCATGCGTCCATAAAGAATTTCTCCATGTCTCGCCAGTTCTGTGCGATCCGGACACACGAACTGGGATGCGCCGGTCGGCGTGGGAGCCCGGACATCGGCGACAAAATCCGCAATGGTAAAATCGGTTTCGTGACCTACTCCGCTTACAATGGGAATGGAGCACGCCGCAATTGCGCGTGCCACCACCTCCTCGTTGAAAGCCCACAGGTCTTCCAGAGAGCCCCCGCCCCGGCACAGTATCAGTACATCGCACTCAGCCCGGCTTGCAGCGGTTTGAATGGCGCTTGCGATCCTGATTGAAGCGCCGGCGCCCTGAACAGGCGTTGGATAAACAACTATGGGCACGGAAGGCATGCGCCGCTGCAAGGTGGACAGTACATCGTGCAGCGCGGCGGCGGCAGGAGAAGTGATGATCCCGATCTGCTTTGGAAATCCGGGCAAGGGTTTCTTGCGCTCGGAATCGAACAATCCCTCTTTTCCAAGCCTCGCCTTGAGTTGCCCGAAAGCTTCAAACAGCGAACCGAGCCCGGCGTGACGGATAGCCTCGATGTTCAGTTGAAAATCGCCGCGTGCATGATACAACGTTACCAGCGCGCGTACTTCGACCCGCATTCCATCTCGCGGCTGCCAATCCAGGTACTGGTTTTTTTCCCGGAACATGACACAGCGCACCTGGGCAATCTCATCCTTCAGGGAAAAGTACCAGTGGCCGGAGCCATAACACTTGATATTGGAGATCTCGCCAGCCACCCAGGACAATGGAAAAGCCTGCTCCAGCAACTCCTTGGCATTGCGGTTCAATTCGCTCACGCTCATGACCGCCCGCTCGAAACCCATTTCCAGAACATGATTCATCTTGACATTTTACAATAATCCACACCTGTCACGGAAATAGCCTATTATACGATGCCAATCCGCGTGAAATCCGGGTACAACATAACCCGGGTACAACATAACCCTATGTTTTAGAATAAATTATAATAAGTTTAAAAATTAGTCTAATCAGAGAAAGTTGTTATGGAAAGGCGACTTAAAAGCTCTATCTGCATACTACCCACAAACTTATCCACAGCAATTGTGGACAATAAGAATCTTTCAACCTTGCTGAAATCACAGTAGCACGCTACATTAAGACGATTCCTGAGACCCTGATTCGCTCTGATCCGGACTCGATTTCTGTATTTTTACCGAGGAGACTCCCCGCGTGTTCGCGTTGATTCAAGCCGCCGGCTGGCCGATCTGGCCGCTCATTCTGGCATCCATCGTCGCGGGAGCCATCATCGGCGAGCGCATCTGGGCACTGCGTCTCAACGTGGTCGCACCTCGGAATCTCCTGCCTCTGGTAGTGCGTGAGTACCGCGAAGCGGGCGTATCTTCCGAAATGCTCGGCCGTCTCCAGAAGCATTCCCCCCTCGGCCAGATTTTTTCTGCCGGACTGAAAAATGACACCAGTACCCGGGAAGTCATGAAAGAATCCATAGAAGAAGCTGGTCGTGCCGTTGCCCATCAACTGGAGCGCTATCTCACCACCTTGGGAACGATCGGCTCCATAAGCCCGCTGATGGGCCTGTTCGGGACACTGGTCGGCATGATCGAAATATTCGGCGCGAGCACTCCTGCCAGCGGCAACAACCCGGCTCAACTGGCGCACGGCATCTCGGTAGCACTTTATAATGCCGCTTTTGGCATCCTTGTCGCCATTCCCAGTATCATGTTTTACCGGTATTTCCGGGGAAAAGTGGATGAGCTGGTAATAGAGATGGAACTGCAGGCATTGAAACTGGTGGAAATCATCCATGGCGAAAGAAAGGGCTGATTATTACTGGAGCGGCTATGCCTGATCGTCATAATCCGCGCACCTGAAACTGCTCTTATCCACTCTCCCTTATTCCATCGAATCCTGGTCATGAATTTTCAGCGCGGCAGACACAAGGAAGAACCTGAAATCAACCTGGTCCCGATGATCGATGTGCTGCTTGTCATCCTGATTTTCCTGATGATTACCACCACCTACTCCCGGTTTTCGGAACTGGAAATTACTTTGCCGCAAGCCTCTTCCGAAAAATCCGGCGAGCGCTCGAATGTCATCGATATCTCGGTCAGCGCGGCGGGGAACTACATGATCAATCGGACGCCTGTCCAGTTTCGGAATGTCGCCCAGTTCCAGGGCGAATTGCGAACGGCGGCAGGGAGCCGCATGGACCCGGTGATAGTCATCAATGCGGACGCCAGGGCGACACATCAGTCGGTTATCGCAGTGATGGAGGCAGCGCGAATGGCAGGATACAATCGCATCACTTTCACCACTCGGAATCCGGAATAGCGCCGGGAAGCCGAAGGCCGGCAAAAAACCGGACTTTGTCTTATCCGGCCAGAAAATTATCATGAATCCCGTCATTCCGGCTTGACTCGAATCCAGCAAACTGGAATCCAGCCAGGCCAGCAATGACATGCTTTGGCATCACTGGAAAGCATCTGTTAAAGCAGAGTGTCCGGATAATGGAATGCTCGGCTGACTGGAAGCAACTGGTAGAGATGAAATCTTAAAATGAGGTTGAATTATGGATCCGAAATTGCTCGACATTCTGGTATGCCCGTTATGTAAATCGCCGCTGCTGTACCGGAAGCCTGAAAACGAACTTATCTGCAAGGCCGACAGGCTGGCATTCCCCATCAGGGATGGAATTCCCATCATGCTGGAAGATGAAGCCCGAAGACTGCCGGTGGAGGAAGAGATCAATTGATAGAAATCCGGGCGACGATATCGGGTTTCCGGTCTCAGACAGCCTGAAAGGATATGAAGAATGAAGAGCCTGAACAGTGAGGCGGTTCTTGGCGCCTTGGTTGCGGACAGCGCCGCCCTGGGGCTGCACTGGATTTATGATCCTGTCCGCATCGCAGAGGTCGAAGCAGCCCGGGGCCCGGAGGGCCTTGTATTTCTGCAGCCGGAGGAGGCAAATTATGCCGGGGCAAAGGGATACTTCGCGCACAGCGGAAAGACCCCCGGCGAGTCAAGCTCCTATGGAGAGATTTGCCTGCTGATGCTGAAGCATCTGGCAAAGCACGGACGGTTCAACCGGGTCGAGTATCAAAGCGAATATCGCGCCTGCTTCGGGCCCGGCGGGAAATACGTGGGGTATATTGATTCCCCTACCCGCCTCACGCTGCGCACCTTGCTACCCCTGGAACCGGCTGAATTTCCGGCAGCCTCCGGCGCGGATGACGACCAGCACCCATCCCTGGCGGCGATCCCGCCGCTGGTGGCCGCACATACCGGAACGCTGGATGAGCTCATGCGGCAGGTCGATGAAGTGGTGCGCGTAACGAACAATAACGAAACGGCCGTCGCTGCCGCGCAATGTTCTGCCGCAGCGTTATTCAACCTTTTGTATGGCATGTCGATGCCACAAGCCCTGGCAGATGCTTTGCCGCTTGCGGGCAGCGTGCTCCGGCCGCTGCTTGAAGAAGCACTTTCAATGCCCGGGCCGGATGGCATTGGCGCAGCTCAACGCTTCGGTCCCGCCTGTCATGTCACGGAAGGTTTGCCTGTCGTCTTCCACATTGCGCAAACTGCGAGCGATTACCGGAGCGCAGTCGAAACCAACATACGCGCAGGGGGAGACAGCTGCGGCCGGTCGATCATGCTGGGCGCCCTCGTGGCGATACATGCGGCAAGACAGAATACTTGCGAATTCCCTGTTCCATTTCAGTGGCTGGCGCGATACCGGAAGTTCATGGAGGCTGCGGACGCCTGCGCAGCCATAGATAGTGTCTTATAAAGTATCATTAAATGTTTTTGTCCCTTTAAAATCAATAGTATTACCCCACACCATCCTCTTATAAAGCATCATTAGGTCTTGCACAATCTCGGCACTTCTTGTAGAGTGACATGTATATCATTTCTACAGCGTCGCAATGGGCAAGGCTCACAAATTTTCGGATTTAGCAGTTAGAAGGCTTAGCAAGCCCGGCGTGTATGGCGACGGCGCAGGCTTATACCTTAGGGTGACAGAAGGCGGTTCCAAGCACTGGATATTCCGCTTTACCCTGTCCGGAAAAGCTCATTGGATGGGACTGGGATCCTATCCCGATGTAACGCTTGAAGAAGCTCGAGAAGAGGCTTTAAAAGCCCGGAGAAAGAAACGCTCAGGTATTAATCCCATCCAGGCGCGCAATGCTGAACCATCATCCCGCACGATAACCTTTCAAGCCTGCGCTGATCAATACATTGCTTCCCACCGTGCCAGCTGGAAAAGTCCTAAACACGCAAATCAATGGACGAACACCATAGCAATTTACTGCGGCCCCGTTATTGGGACGGTTCCAGTAAACGAGGTGGACGTTTCGTTGGTCATGAGGGCGCTCAGTCCTATCTGGACCACTAAAACAGAAACCGCGAGCCGCCTGCGCGGCCGAATCGAATCAATACTTGATTGGGCGACTGTTCACGGCTATAGGGAAGGCGAAAATCCGGCACGTTGGAAGGGACATCTGGACCACCTGCTGCCCAACATAAGCCGGACGAAGCGAACGACTCACCACGCGGCTCTAGGATACGCGCAAATAGGCGAGTTAATGGTTAGGCTTAGGCAACAAGATGAAATCTCAGCCAGAGCCCTGGAATTCACTATTCTGACCGCTTGCCGCTCAGGAGAGGTCCGTTTAGCCACCTGGAGAGAAATTAATCTAGATGCCCGGATATGGGTTATTCCCGGGGAGCGCATGAAAGCTGGCAAGGAGCATCGTGTACCACTTTCTGATGCTGCCATGGACATACTCAATCAGATGGACAGATCCGGAGATTTGATCTTCCCTGGATCGAAAGACAAACCGTTATCCGACATGAGCGTTTTAAAAGTATTGCGCCGTATGGGTGACCCCGACGTAACTGTTCACGGCTTCCGGTCCACTTTCCGAGATTGGGCTGCAGAGTGCACCAACTACCCGCGCGACGTTGCGGAAATGGCCCTTGCCCATAGTATCGGGGATAAAGTGGAAGCGGCTTACAGGCGCGGAGATCTCTTTGAGAAACGCACCAGAATGATGGAAGACTGGGCGAAGTTCTGTAACACGATACCAAGGAGTAATACCGTGGCCTGACGGACTTCAGGCAATAAAGCGGGGCGAAAGGTGCTACCAACACCAGACACCCCTGACCACAACGTAACCTATGAAGGAGGTTCACATCATGGCTAACGCCAATTCTACACCTATCCGCACGTCCCTAGACCGTCTCAAGGTAAGGGAGTATTCGTGGGGAAGAATTTACCAAGGCACCCAAGTTGACCTTATTGCTTCTGGGCTAGTAAAACCTGAATGGTTTCCTGGCCCAGGAACTGCAAAAAATGCGAGCAGGATTGCTATGGTTGACGGAGAAATGAGGGTTCTTCCGTTCGGCAGAGCAGCAACATCGGAGCAAAGAAGACAAGGCCTGGTACAAATTTTCAAGCGCAATAAGCGGGAATTTGAGGCTTGGATCGGGTTTAACGAAGAGGAAAAGGATAGGCAACGCCTTAAGGAAGAGATAGAGAAGCAGCACGCTGAGAAAAAAAGAGCATTGGATAGAGCCCCAAAAAGCCCTCAGGATTTTCGGGAAGATCGAAAGGGGCTTATCAAGGCTTGCTTGGGGGGCGTCTTTAATTTATTTCGGCGGGCTGATAATGGCTACCACTATTCCCGGGAAGTGATTGAGCAGGCAAATGATCTTATGTGCGACCTGTTGGATCTGGCTGAAGATGGGAAAGTATATTTTGACCCAAAGCGGCAACAGTATTTCCTCGATGACATCGAGAAAAAGTTCGAGAAAGAAAATCCGGAATTCTCGGCATTCATGAAAGCGACTCTTGCTATAGGGAAAGCTGCTTTGTAGAAAGTTAAGTCACCACTAGCCCGGTGTACATCTGGCCATCGGGCAATTTTTAAAGGAAGAAAAATGGACGGAACAATCAGGCAGAAGCTCAAGTACGTGAACGAAAAGACGGGCTGGTTACAGCTTAAGAGACTGTTGGATGAGGCAAGTAAGGATCCGCATATCTGTGCCGCAACCCAGGCAAGTAAATTTGTTGAGTATATGCGGATGGTGGCTTCTGATGCATTTAGAGCCAGGTCTCTGCTAGAGGTAGAGGGCTTTATTGATAAAGAGGTTGTTTCGAATCACGCCCGGAAGATTGCAAACAAAGGCCATTCTTCGGATTTGCCGATCATTGCCTGGATAAGAGAGGAGTGGGAAAAAAACGGCGGGAAAGATAGCAAGCGAGCTTTTGCGAAGAAGTACGTCCCGCTAATACAAAAAAGATTTGGCGTAAGTCGCAAGGAGAGAACTATTAGCGGGAGCTGGTTAAAAGGTTGTTAATACAGTCTGCCGCATAATGTATACAGTCTGCCGTATGCAGAATATTTTCTTTTAATAACAAAGCCTTATAATTCACTCATACGATGTTGTTAGGTATCAGGTAATAGAACAACATCGTTTATGTGAAGCTAAAACGTCATGATCAACAAATAAAAAGGAGCAATTAATGCTAGCAGGTAAAGGGTTTATCCGCGCGAAAAAGCTTGCGCCAGAGCTGGATGTTTCTGAGCCGACTCTCTGGAGATGGTTAAAAGAAGATCCCACTTTTCCAAAACCGGTGAAATTGTCAGCGAGGGTTACCGCATGGAAATTAAGCGAGATACAGGCGTGGCTCGACGCGAAAGTGAGGTAATAGAACGAATGATCTACCCCACAAAAGAAAACGCCTCGGCGGCAACCGAGGCGGCATATCAAAAAAAACTGAACCGTGATTATAAACGATTCCCGCCTTACGGCAAGCAACTAATGATCATACGGGAAGCAGGAAATGCGCCCTCCCGGATGGTGATAGTTGCTTTCGATTGGGATCTTGGCAAGGCTTATCCCCGCGTCATCATCCCAAATGATCTCGACCCCGCAGGGCTTGAATTAAGGTTCCTTGCCGGCCTGTCTGTACAAATAACCTACCGCAGCAAAGACGCGCATCGAGTGGATGCTGTTGCACAGGAAGTAGCCAGGGTTAACCCATGCTTCCTCGCAACGTTCGCGCTTGACCTTGCCGGTACCGGCGATGCCTGGGCAATCCTCAAGCCTTACCTTGCAATACAGGAGGCCGCGTGATGCTGAACGTGATGGGAGAAACAGTACAAGCGACACCGGAAGCGCGCGCGGAGTTCATGCAGTTAATGGGGCTTCCACTGCAAGAGTGGTCCGATCCTCAACCCTTGATGGCAAAGGTACCGCCTGAGCCTTACCCAGTAGATGCCCTTCCAGACACGATCCGGCATGCAGTGGAAGAGGTGGCAGGATTTGTGAAAGCACCTGTTCCCCTGGTAGCTTCATCAGCTCTGTCATCTCTTTCCCTGGCAATCCAAAACCATGTAGATGTGAAGCGGGCTGAAAAGTTATCAGGTCCAGCTGGACTATTCATCCTAACGATAGCTGATTCCGGCGAACGCAAATCCACGTGTGACGGTTTCTTTAACAAAGCTATACGGGACTACGAGCAGCAACAAGCCGAGATGGCAAAGCAGCCGCTCAAAGACTACAAGGCGGATATAGAGGCTTGGGATGCCAAACGTGGCGGCATCAAGGAAAAGATACGCCAGCTTGCTAAAGACAATAAGTCCACCGAGAGCATGGAGATGGCACTGCGCGATCTGGAGCACAAAAAGCCTGAGCCACCCCGCATTCCCCGCCTGTTCTATGCCGATGCAACTCCCGAAGCATTGGCGTATGGACTGGCGAAACAATGGCCTTCCGGTGGGGTGGTATCGGCAGAAGCAGGCATTGTCTTCGGTTCGCATGGCATGGGTAAAGATAGTGTCATGAGGAACCTTGGCTTGCTGAATCAGCTCTGGGATGGAACCAGTTTGACGATTGACCGGCGATCAACGGAATCCTTCACAGTGCGCGGCGCACGGCTAACCGTAGCCCTGCAAGTACAGGAACCTACGCTCCGGGAATTCTTTGCAAGATCCGGAGCGTTGGCAAGAGGAACGGGCTTTTTTGCTCGATTCCTGGTTGCATGGCCCGAGTCAACACAAGGATACCGGCCCTTCACTGAAGCACCGGCAAACTGGCCTCATGTTGCCGCGTTTGATCGGCGCATTACTGAAATCCTCAATATCCCCGCTCCCCTGGATGAGGATGAAACCCTCACCCCTACTCTGCTCACCCTGGAACCCGATGCAAAGGAATGCTGGGTCGAGTTTCACAACGAGATCGAATCCGAGTTGCGCTCCGGCGGGGAGCTATACGACGTACGGGACGTGGCAAGCAAATCAGCCGATAACGCTGCACGGCTTGCCGCTCTGTTCCAGGTATTCGAGCAAGGTATCAGGCCGATTAGCTACGAATGCTTTGAATCTGCAAGCCGGATTGTTGCTTGGCACTTGAGCGAATCAAGGCGATTCTTTGGGGAGCTTGCCTTACCTGCAGAGCTGGCGAACGCGGCAAGACTGGATAACTGGCTGATTGAGTATTGCCGGAGAGAGCAGGTTGCGCTCATCGGGAAAAACTATACCCGGCAGCATGGCCCCCTTAGAGATGGATCGGCGCTGGATGCCGCAATACGAGAGCTTGAGGAACTCAACCGCGTCCAGTTGGAAAAGGATAACAAGCGGCGAATCATCAAGATTAACCCCGCTCTCCTAAATAAGGAGGGTGGATGATGGCTTTATCTGCGCTGATCAAAAAACGACAAGACAGAGACATTGCTACTGCTACTCCTGCTATTCCTGCTACACAACATGCCGAATCAGAGGAAAGAGTAGCAAAAATAGCAACAATAGCAGTAGCAAACCGTAAGGAGGAGCAAGACTCGGAGCGCGCAGAACTTATCAGTCTGGTTCGTTTCATTGCCGACTTCCATGACTTTACCGAGGAAGATCATGATGAAGCGCTGGCCATAGCACTGGCTGATTTTGATAACGCCCTGGTTTGTTTTAGAGCACTGAAACAGGATGCGTTATCTACAAGGTCATTATGATACTTAATAATACCTAATGATATTATCATTAAAAAAGAATATTGACATAACCATGAAAAGGAGTATAAGTATAAATGAAATCAATCACTTGGAGATTTTTTAATGATCCACCACATCAAGGAGCAACGAGCCCTGGCTGTCGCAGAAATGCGCGGCATGGTCGAAAAAGCGCAAGCCGAAAAACGCAATCTTTCTGCTGACGAAGCAAAGATATTCGACAGCCTGAAAGCAAAGATCACCTCTTTGGAAGAAGAAGAAACCCGCGCAACCTTCCTGGCAGAAGCCGAGCGGCGCATGAGTGGAACCCCGGTAAGCGGCGACAAGTCATTTTCCGAACTGGAAAACAATGTCAGCCTCTTGAGCGTGATCCGGGCAGGCATGGAAGGCCGGGCGCTGTCTGGCGCTGAAGCTGAATACTCGAAAGAGATCGAGCGCCGTACCGGGCGCAAAGCTGGCGGAACGTTTGTTCCCCTTTCCGTTCTTGAGAAGCGCGTCAATACCACTTCAACCGCTGGTCAAGTCGTACCTGTAGACCACCGCGCTGATCAGTTTATCAACCCGCTACGCAATAAACTGCTTGCCCGTTCCCTTGGCGTACGTGTGCTGGAAGGTCTGCAAGGCGACGTACACGTTCCCGCTTATGGCTCTGGAGTTACCTCTGGCTGGGTAGCGGAAAATGGTTCTCTTACAGCTTCCGATATGACCTTTGCCAGCAAGTCGCTTACTCCGAGACACGTGGGGGCGCTTTCGGAGATCAGTAGACAGCTCGTTCAACAGAGCAGCCCTGACATCGAGCAGTTACTTCGGGATGATATGTCTTTCGCCATTGCGGCAGCTATCGATAGCGCACTTATCAAAGGTGGCGGCACGAATGAGCCTACCGGGATCATCGGCACAGCAGGCATTCAGACCCACTCCTTGGCTACACTGGATTGGGCAGGCATTGCATCCATGATTGAAAAAATCGAACTGGCGAACGCCACAGCAGGCGCATGGTTGACTTCCCCTGGGGTCGTAAAAAAGCTGCGCGTCACGCTGAAATCAACTACCGCCGGTGCTGCCTACCTGTGCGAAAACAATCGAATGGCCGATCTGCCTGTTCATAGTACCAAGCAGGTTCCCTTGGCTACCGCTAAAGGCCAATTGATCCTGGGTGACTTCAGCCAGGTGCTGCTGGGAGTTTGGAGCGCCTTGGACGTATTGGTTAATCCTTATGATTCAACAGCTTATGCTAGAGGGGGAGTCTTAGTGCGCGCATTCGCAACTTGTGACATAGCATTGCGCCAACCTACCGCCTTTGTCCTGGCAAACGACATAACCGTATCGTGATCGACAGGCGCGCAGTGATGGAAACCTTGGAGATCAGATCAGGGGGCGACCTGCGCGCAGTCTCTCCCGGCAAGCTTGCGGGATACGCGGCAGTATTCAATTCCCAAAGTCAGGACCTGGGAGGTTTTGTCGAGCGCATCCTGCCTGGCGCATTCAAACAGTCTCTTACGAAACCCGACAATATCCGCGCATTGCTCGAACATGATCCTCAGCGTCTTTTAGGCCGAGTGGGGGCGCGTACCCTTACCCTTCAGGAAGACAAGAAAGGCCTGTACTTCGAGCTATCGCTACCGGATACCAGCTATGCCCGTGATCTGAGTGTGCTGGTTGAACGCCGGGATATATCGGGTTGCTCCTTCGGTTTCCGTGTACCGGATGGAGGCGCTAACTGGGATATGAGATCAGGTCAGTTAACTCGGGACCTGATTGCCATTGATTTGCACGAAATAACCATCACCGCAAATCCCGCTTATCTCGATACCACTGTTGCCAAGCGCAGCATGGAGGAATGGAAAGGCGGCCAGCTGGAAGCAAATTTCCGCTGGCTGGAAACGGTGGACGATGATGATGACGATTGGATGAATAGACGATGCGTCCGAATCTACTAGACCGCGCACTTAATTTTGTTGGCCTGGAGCGGCGTGCGTATAACGCAAAGGATCCATCCTGGAATCATCCCCTGCTGCGTGGTGGGAGCATTACGCCTGGCAGAGCGGAAAGCCTCTCAACCGTCTACGCGTGCGTATCGGCAATCAGTGAAACGATTGCATCCCTGCCCCTGATCCTTTACCGGCGCACCCCTGACGATGGCAGGGAGCGGGCCCCGGATCATCCTCTTTATCGCGTATTGCACGAGCAGCCGAACGAGCTACAGACTGCCCTGGAGTTCCGGGAAATGATGACCGCAATGGTGCTGCTGCGCGGCAATGCTCATGCTGAAATCATAAGGGGCAATGATGGGCAGGTAATCGCCCTGGTTCCCCTGATGCCGGACCGGGTAATAACGCTGCAGCTCGATAACGGAAGGCTTGCGTATGACGTTACGGATACAAAGGGCAAGGTAAGGCGCCTGCTGCAAGAGGAAGTATTCCACCTGCGCCACCGTTCGGATAATGGACTGGTAGGCGTGGCGCCTATCACGGCAAGCCGTGAGACTGTTCAGCTGGCGCTGGCTGAGCGTGACCACGGTAACTCCACCTTTACCAATGGAACCAAGCTATCAGGAATACTGAAGTTTCCAGGCAGACTGAATCAGGATCAGCGTACCAATATTGCGGATAGCTGGGCCACTCAACATGCTGGGGGAGCGAACGCCGGAAAGACAGCCATCCTTGAAGAAGGCGTGGACTACTCCACAGTATCGATGAGCATGGAAGATGCGCAGTGGCTGGAAGCGCGTCAATTCTCTGTTGAGGAAATAGCAAGACTGTTCCGCGTACCCCCTACCATCATTGGCGACCTGAGACACGGCAACTACTCCAACAGTGTCGAGATGAACCGGGTATTCGTGGTTCATACGCTGCGCAGGCATATGAGTATGTGGGAGCAGGCTATCAGCTCATCATTGCTTACTCCTATCGGCAGGAGAATCTACTTTGCCGAGCACAGCGTGGAAGGACTGCTGAGAGGGGATAGCAGCAACCGTGCTGACTTCTATTCCAAGGGGATAGCTGATGGATGGCTACTCATCGATGAGGTACGCAAGTATGAAAACCTGCCCAGGTTAACCGATGCCGAACGTAATCAAACAGCACAGACCAAACGCGCCGAGACTGAAGGCGGACAGAAAGAAGGCGCTGACCCCGAACAGGACGCTGGCGCTTAATGGAGCAGCCTGGGCACGCCTTAGGAGATATGTACTCAGCCAGCAGCCTTTATGCGCGGAGTGCCAACGACAGGGACGTACCAGGGCAAGCCTTGATGTGGACCACGTTGACAACGATGCCAGCAACAACGACCTCAGCAATCTGGAAGGCCTTTGTCATAGCTGCCATTCCCGCAAGACGCGCAGAGATTATTCGCGGCTCAGTTAGAGAAAAAATCACCAGAACGAAAAACCCCCGAACCGTGCGCGCCCCCACACGCACGCGTCCGCACTTGGATATTGAAGACCATGGCAAATAGACCCACTCCAACCGCACTTAAAAAACTCGCAGGGAACCCCGGTAAAAGGCCAATGAATCATGCCGAGCCCATGCCTTCCAAGGGTGCGCCTGTCTGTCCTGACTGGCTGAAAGGTGACGCCCTGGCCGAGTGGAAGCGCATCGTTCCCGAGCTGGACCGCCTGGGCGTTCTGACCTCTGTTGATGGCGCGGTGCTTGAAGCGCACTGTGTAACCTATGGCGAAATCGTGGCGACCGTGAAAGCGGGTGAGCCGTTGAAGGCGGCACTCCTGGGGCAGCTTCGATGCTATGCCGCTGAGCTTGGCTTGAGCCCTGCCTCACGTGCCAAACTTGTTATCCCAAAGGGACCTGAAGATGACGAAACGGCGCACTTCTTCTCACACTGAGTTCTGGTTCGATGAAGCCGCGGCGAATCGTGCTGTCGAATTCTTCTCCAAGTGCCTGACCCATACGAAAGGCGAATGGGCAGGCAAACCTTTGCACCTGGACGAATGGCAGGCCGAGAAAATCATACGGCCGCTATTTGGCTGGAAGCGCAAGGATGGAACGCGCAAGTACCGCACCGCGTTTATCATGATCCCGCGCAAGGCGGGCAAGTCTACCCTGGCTGCTGGCATTGCCAATATCCTGCTATTTGCCGATAACGAACCAGGGGCGGAGGTCTATAGCGCAGCGGCAGACCGGGAGCAGGCCGCTATCGTATTCGAGATGGCAAAGGGCATGGTGGATGCGAGCGAACCACTGCGCAAGCGTGCCACCTGCTATAAGCGGTCTATCGTTGTTCCCTCTACGGCCTCGAGCTATAAGGTGCTGAGTTCCGATGCGTTTACCAAGCACGGATTCAGTGCGAGCGGCATTGTCATAGACGAGGTTCACGCACTGCCGAACCGGGATCTTTGGGACGTGCTCACCACCTCTACCGGCGCGCGCCGACAGCCTCTTACCGTGGCGATTACAACGGCAGGTTACGACCGGCATTCACTCTGCTTTGAACTGTACGATTACGCCGTGAAGGTGCGCGACGGGATCATCAAGGATGACGCCTTTCTGCCAGTAATATTCGAGGCAGGCAAAGAGGATGACTGGACGAGCCCTGTCACCTGGCGCAAGGCGCATCCAGGCCTGGGCGTTTCAGTAAAGGAAGAATACTTTGCGGCGGAATGCGCCAAGGCGCAGCAATTGCCAGGATACGAAAATACCTTCAAGCGATTATTGCTGAACATCTGGACAGAACAGAACACGCGATGGATCCCCATGGAAGCATGGGACAAATGCAATGAGCCCTTGCCGGACCTGACAAAACAGACCTGCTACGCGGGCCTGGACCTGGCAACCACCACCGATATTGCCGCTTTGGTGCTCGCATTCCCCCTTGGATCAACCGTTCACCTGCTGCCCTTTTTCTTCGTGCCCGAGGAAGGCATCAGGAGGCGCTCAGAGCGTGATCGGGTTCCGTATGAGGTATGGGCTAGGCAAGGCGATTTAATCGCAACTGAGGGCTCCGTAATCGATTACGAAATAATCAGATCGAAAATAAACGAGCTGGCAGAGCAGTATCACATCAAGGAAATAGCAATCGACCGCTGGAACGCCACTCACCTTGCAACCCAGCTCTCCGGCGACGGATTCGAGCTGATCGGTTTCGGGCAGGGCTACGCTTCGATGAGTGCGCCTACAAAGGAATTCGAGCGGCGCGTTCTGGCACAGGAAATAAACCATGCCGGCAATGAAGTGCTCCAGTGGATGGCTTCCAACGTGAGCATCAAGCAGGATGAGGCGGGAAACATGAAGCCGGATAAGAGCAAGTCGAACGGGCGCATTGATGGGATCGTGGCAGCTTTAATGGCGCTTGGCCGGATCATGCAATACGACGACGAGCGGGGCAGTGTTTATGACAGCGGACAGATTACCTTTGTTTGAATGATTGCTCAGCAGGGGCAGATGCAGCCTTGATGCATCCGGTAAGTCGGCGAGTGCGATAACCCCGACAACTTGCGGCAGCTTGGCTCCAGAGCAGCGCGGCAGGTAAGAGATCAAACCCCGGTGGGCCAGCCCTCGGGGTTTCTCTTTACCAGAGGCTCTACAATCGATTTAAATTGTATACTTTATTGTATACTGTAGACGAGCAATTAAATAAATCTCGTTATTAATCATCTATTTATGAGATACATTTAGCGGACGCCTGCGCAGCCATTCAATGATAAAACGCCAACGCAGGTGACGAAGCGGATGATGAGGCAGGCAATGGCACAGCAACGGACGCACGTTCAGAGGCTTTCCGGCTTCCGAAACACTTCCGGAGGCCATAGGACTCCCGTTAATCGGGGGAAAATTTCCTTCTTGTGGCACCTTTTGCCCCGCCCCGCCTTTTGCATTGTGACAATAGACGAAGCACCGGTAATCAGGTCAAATCCGCCACCGTTCCTCCAAGCACATCAATAAGCTGAGCCGGAAAGATACCCAGCCATACAAGCAACAACACCAGCGCTGCCAGTGTCGCACTTTCCGCAAAGGAGGGTGCTGCAACGCGCAGCATGATCGCTTCACCGGCTGCCTCCGGGCCTGACGCATACATCACTGCGATAATGCGCATATAATAGAACAGCCCGATGATGCTGCCGATAACCAGCGTAATCACGGGCATCCATAACGAGGCTTCCACCCCGGCTGTCACTATATAGAACTTGCCGATAAAGCCCATTGTCAGGGGAATTCCCGCCAGCGACAGCAGCATGGCGGTAAACACTCCCGCCAGCCACGGCCTGTGCCAGAACAGACCCGCATAATCCGCCAGCCTGTCGCTATCCCTTTCCGCTGCGCCATGGAATTCGCCAGCGGACCCATTGAACCCCTCGGACAATACCGTTACCACGCCGAAGGCACCCAGCATGGTGACGAAATAGGCTGTCAGAAAATAAGCTATCGCCTCGATTGCCAGCTGGTCAAAGGCCAGGAACCCGACCAGCAGATAGCCAAGCTGTGCAATCGAGGAATAGGCGAGAATCCGCTTGATGTTATTCTGTAACAGGGCGAGCAGATTGCCAACCAGGATCGTCGCGACTGCAACCAGGCTCAATGCGAATGTGATCGACTGCGACTGGTGCCCGCCTGCCATGAGGAAATAGCGCAGCAGCAGGACAAGCATGGCACCCTTTGAAACAGTGGCGATGAACGCGGTAATCGGCGCAGGCGCACCTTCATATACATCCGGAGTCCACATGTGGAAGGGCACCAGTGCCAGTTTGAATCCGACACCGGTCACAATCAGCGCGAGCCCCGCCAACCCATAGAGTTCCAGTGCCCCCTCAGGCGCAGCGAGCATTGTCCCGATTTTCACAAACTGCATCGTCCCGAGCTGCGCATAGACCAGCGCCATGCCGAACAAGAGCAACCCGGATGAGAACCCGGCGAGGATCAGGTACTTGATTCCTGCCTCGAGGGGATGCTCTGTGAACCGCGGATAGGCGATCAATGCAAACAACGAAATGCTGAGCAGTTCCAGACCCAGGAGAAACGAAGCAAAATGGCTGCTTGCCACGAGAACCCCACCGCCAAGGGCGGCGAGCAGTAACAGGATGTAAAGCGCTTCATGCCGGCTTTCGCCTCCGCCGAAGTAGCGGTAACACAATACCGCGACGACAAAGGTCGCGACAACGATAAGTCCGATAAAAAACAGTGCATAATGATCCAGTACCAGCAGAGTTGTGACCTGAGGAGACGCGGTGCCCGCGATGCCTTGAGGCAGGAACGGCAGGAACAATGCAGTAAATGACACAACCAGTCCGGCGAGCGTCAATATCATGACCGGTCGCGGATGACGGTAAAAGGCTGCGGCCAGCATCACCACTACTGCAGCTGCGGCAAGGAGAATGAGCGGTGACAGAACTGCGAGGTCCAGGTGCAGGGAATCGGAGTGTAGCGCGGAAGGCATTGGGTTCATTCCACATTGACCTCAATGGCGGGTGACAGCAATCGCAGGCGGACTGTTTGCGGTGTTTGGCGCGGCATTCAGGACTGGCTGCGGATACAACCCCAGCCATAGGGTAATGGCTGCCATTGAAAACAGGGTTGCCATCTCACGGCCTGACAGATCGTGCAGTTGCCAGCCATGCTTATTCTCGCCATGAAAAGTTTTCTGCACCAGCGCAAGCGCATATACGACACTGGCGACAAATACCACGGTCGCGACGGATGCAAGCACGCTGCTGCTGCTGGATAATCCCATCAGTACCAGGAATTCCCCGACAAAATTACCCATTCCCGGCAGCCCGAGCGCGGCAATGGCAAAAAACAATCCCATTGCGGCCAGGCGCGGCATGACGCTCCAGAGGCCTTCAAAGCGCTGCATATCGCGTGTGTGGGTCCGCTCCTGCAAAATGCCCGCGATTACAAACAGCGCTCCCGTACTGATACCGTGCGCGATCATCTGCATCACGGCTCCCCCAAGCGACCAGGGATTCCAGGCGAATATCCCGAGCACAGCAAAGCCCAGATGACTCACGCTGGTGTAGGCCACGAGACGCTTGAAATCCGTCTGCGCGAACGCCAGGAAAGCGCCATAGAGAACTCCGGTTGCTCCCAGCACCATCGCCACCGGAGCAAAATACGCCGCAGCCTCGGGAAATAGCGGAACAATAAAGCGCAATAATCCATAGGCTCCTGTTTTCAGCAGCACTCCTGCAAGAATCACGCTTCCTGCTGTCGGCGCCTCGGTATGTGCATCCGGCAACCAGGTATGAAATGGCACGATGGGCGTCTTGACTGCGAACGCAATGAAAAAGCCGAGCATGATCCACAGCTCGGTGGAGGGAGACAGGGTGGCATTCAGCAGATCGAAATAATCGAATGTCAGGACTCCAGTACTGCGGTAATGGACGAATACCAGCGCAAGAATTGCCACCAGCATGAACATACCGCTCCCCTGCGCGAAAATGAAGAACTTGATCGATGCATACTGCCGGTTCTCATGGCCCCAGATCCCGATCAGGAAATACATCGGCACCAGCATCAACTCCCAGAAGAAGAAAAAAAGAAACAGATCCAGCGCAAGGAATACACCAACCGCCCCTGCCACAGTCCATAGCAGGTTGAAGTAAAAGAATCCGGTACGCTTCTGGATTTCCGTCCAGGAACATGCCACCGATACTATCCCCAGAAAAGCGGTCAGGACGACCAGGATGAGGCTTATTCCATCCACGGCCAGGTGAAAGCTCACTCCGAAACGCGGAATCCATTCCGCCCTGGTCTCGGCAAGCCACCCCCCGTGAGCGGGAAGAGCCATAGCGCTGGCAGATTGCAGCCAAAGCCATATCGCCAATACGAACTCGATGCCCGCCGTGATCAATGCGAGCCACTTTGCCGCGCCCGGATGCCAGTGATCCGCCATCCATGACAGCAAACCTCCCGCTATCGGAATGAAAATCAATGCAGCGAGGATCATGTGAATACTCCCATGAATATGAGACCGATCGAGCCGGCGGCAATCGCTGCCGCGTAGCGGCGTACCTGTCCGCTTTGCGTTGCACTCAAGGCACGATGGAGAAACAGACAAAGCCCGGCCAAGCCGCTATAGATACTGTCGATCAGGTCGTGCCGACTGATCTTCTGGAGCCACCTGAGGGTGCATGAAAACGCCATGCGGTAGAGATCGTCGATCACGTCACGCTGATCAGCGTGGGCAAGCCAGAGATAGGGCCGGACGAACAGGAACTCATAAAGATGGTCGAAACCCCAGCCAAAATGCCAGAACTTCCGGATGCTTGCCAATGCCGGGACCAGCATCAGTCCATGGAGAAAGGCGGGATATCTCAAAAACAGCAGGTACGCCAACGCAATGCTGCCAAGAGACGCAGCAATTGCGAGCAGTTCCAGAGCGATTTCGTCATTTTTACCGTCATGAACGACCTGAGTCGGCGGCAAGGCATGCTGAACAAAATCGGAAAACAGCGTTAAATTTCCGAGAAAAGATGGGGTCTCAATCCATCCGCCAACCACAGAGAAGGCTGCAAGAACGATGAGCGGTAGTGTTATGCGCAGCCCCGGCCGTCTGGTTTCGGGGGGCGCCACAGTCCTCGCTTCGCCAAAAAAGACGAGAAACACCACGCGAAAAACGTAGAGGCCCGTCAATATCGCGCCTCCCCATCCCGCGGCCCATAACCATGGATTCCCGCCTGTCGACGACCAGGCCTGCCAAAGAATCAGATCCTTGCTGTAGAAGCCCGCGGTAACAAGCGGCAGCGCCGCAAGCGATGCGCTGCCAATCAGAAAAGTCCAGAATGTGACGGGAAGTTTTTTCCTCAATGCACCCATCCGGAAAATATCATGTTCCTCGTGCAGGCTCATGATGACCACGCCCGCGCTCAGGAACAGCAGAGACTTGAAGAAAGCGTGCGTCACCAGGTGAAAGATGGCGGCTGACCAGGCCCCTACTCCCAAGGCAAGGAACATATAACCAAGCTGGCTGATGGTCGAATAGGCCAGTACCCGCTTGATGTCGTTTTGTGCGAGCGCACTGAATCCCGCCAGCAGCAGGGTAAGAGCGCCGACCACTGCTACCGCGAACTGCACTGCTGGCGCGAGCACAAAGAGCGCGTGCGTGCGTGCGATCAGATATACGCCTGCTGTTACCATGGTCGCCGCATGCATCAGCGCGCTCACCGGCGTGGGGCCGGCCATTGCATCTGGCAGCCACGTCTGTAGCGGGAGCTGGGCGGATTTGCCCACCGCACCGCCAAGCAGAAGCGCTGCAGCGAGAATAGCGAGTTCCGACCCCTCCGGCCACTGCTGCATCGCGCGCTGCATCAACGGCTGGATATCAAGGGTTCCCAGATTAATGAACAGCAGAAAAAAGCCGATCGCCATGGCGGTATCGCCGACCCGGGTCACGATAAATGCCTTGCGCGCCGCGCGCCCGTTGGCAGAATCGCGATACCAGAATCCGATCAGCAGGTAGCTGCAAAGTCCCACTCCTTCCCAGCCCATGTAAAGAAACAGCAGGTTGTCGGCAAGAACCAGGATGCACATCGAGCCGACGAAGAGATTCATATAGGCGAAAAAGCGGGCATAGTCCCCATCGCGGTTCATGAATTCTGTGGAATAGAGATGTATCAGGAAGCTGATGACAGTCACGACCAGGACCATCACCAGCGATAACGCGTCAAGATAAAAAACAAATCCTGGCGAGAAACCGGCCACAGCGATCCAGGTCCATGCTTCCTGCCGGAAAACAAAACCCGGTGGCGGCGCAGCGATGAAATCGATCCCGATCAGGGTGGCAATGAGTGCCGAGAGCGCCACCGATCCTGTCCCGATTACCGCAATACTGCGATGCCCCAGATGATTTCCACCCAGCGCCAGCAGCAGGAAGCCGGCTAGAGGCAGCGCGGGAATGAACCAGAGCAGGGGCAGCATGTCATCCCCGCATTTTGCTTACCGCATCGGCGTCCAGTGTCTGGAAGCGACGGTGCAACAGCAGCAGCAATGCCAGGCCGACAGAGACTTCGGCCGCCGCCACTGACAGGATAAAGATGAACATCACCTGCCCGTCGGCCTGTACCCAGTGTGAACCGGCCACCACGAAGGCAAGCCCGGCGGCATTCAGCATGATCTCGATCGACATCAGGATAAAAATCAGGTTGCGCCGTACAAGGATGCCTATCATTCCTAGCGCGAAGAGGATGGCGGCGAGCAGCAGGCCATGATGCATGGGAACAGCAGCCGCAACTGTGGCAGCAGCGGATGAGGCGGTGCTGGCCGTCGTCATGACCTGGCTCCACCCGAACGGGATGCCGGATGCGAACCGAAACGCAGCTCGGTGTGCCAGCCGAGATGACAGGCGCCGACCAATCCAGCCAGCAGCAGCAGCGATGCCAGCTCGACACCGAGGAGATAAGGACCGAAGAGCGCAATGCCGACTTCCTTCGAATCGACTACAATCCCACCGGAGAGGGTGGCGTCCCCGTATGCGCCCTGCACATCCTGTACATTTGGGACAAGGATATAAATCAGTTCTGCCAGGAGCAATGCCGACAGTATGGAGGGCCCCACCCACATGCCGGGGCTCAACCATTCCCGCTCCTTGACCGCGGCGGCTTTACCGAGGTTGAGCATCATGATCACGAACACGAACAGCACCATGACAGCGCCTGCGTAAATGATGATCTCCAGTGCGGCGACAAACGGCGCCCCCAGCACAAAAAAGATGATCGCCACCGCAAGCAGGGACACGATCAGGTAGAGCAATGCATGTACGGCGCTCGCCCGCGTAACGACCATCAGCGTGGCTGCGACGGCAACCGCTCCGGACAAGTAGAATGTCGCTTCCATAACCTCCTCCTGAATCAGTAATCAAAGGTACGGATCAAGGCAACAGCGAATGCGGATCTACCGACGGGGCTTCATTCTCGGCCTCGCCCTTGTTTTTTCCTCCGATTGCGACTCCCGCTACCCGGTAAAAGTTATAGCCGGGATATTTGCCGGTGCCATCAATCAACAGATCCTCTTTTTCATACACCAGGTTTTTCCGGTTGTATTCGCCCATTTCAAAGTCCGGCGTAAGCTGGATCGCGTCGGTAGGACAGGCCTCTTCGCAATATCCGCAAAAAATGCAGCGCGAAAAATTGATGCGGAAGAACTCGGGGTAGCGGCGCCCATGCTCATCTTCGGTGGCCTGAAGCGCGATGCAATCCACCGGGCAGGCTGCCGCGCAGAGGTAGCAGGCAACACAGCGTTCCTCCCCATCCGGATCACGGCTCAGAATGATGCGCCCACGCCAGCGCGGCGGGATATTGGGCATTTCGTCCGGGTATTGAATGGTTACCCGGCGGCGGAACATGTGCAGAAAAACGATCCACATTGTCTTCAGAGAATTCCACATGATCTTCTCCCGAAGCTATATGAGCAGTTATGCCATTGACAATACGACTGCGCCGGTGATCAGCAAATTGACGAGCGTGACTGGCAGCATGACTTTCCAGCCGTAGGCCATCAGCTGATCGTAACGGGGGCGCGGCAATGCCGCCCGCAGCAGGATGAAGCAGGCGACGATGATAAAAGTCTTGAACAGAAACCAGACCAGTGGAGGCAGCAGCGGGCCCAGCCACCCGCCGAAAAATAATGTGACGATCATTGCCGAGATAAGGGTGATTCCGACATATTCGCCAATGAAAAACAACCCGAACTTCATGCTGGAATATTCGGTATGAAAGCCTGCCACCAGCTCGTTCTCCGACTCGGGCAGATCGAAAGGAAGTCTGCGCGCCTCGGCAATGCCTGCCACGGCAAAAGTTGCCAGGCCCAGAATCTGCGGTACGCAGAACCAGAGATTTTCCTGCGCGGCAACGATATCGCGCAGATTGAATGAACCGGCGAGCATGACAACACCCATGAGCGCCAGGCCCATGAAGACCTCGTAGCTCAACATCTGTGCCGCGGCGCGCAAGCCTCCGAGCAGCGAATATTTGCTGTTGGACGCCCATCCACCGAGCACGATGCTATAGACGCCAAGCGAAGACATGGCAAGAAAAAACAATAATCCGATGTTCAGATCGACCACGCCGATGCCCGGCGCGATTGGCACGACGGCAAACGCAAGCAGCGTGGTGATGGCAACGATTGCCGGCGCCAGCACGAACACCGCCCTGTCTGCGAAGGGCGGTATCCAGTCCTCCTTGGTAAGAAGCTTGATCGAATCGGCGACGATTTGCAGAACTCCGAACGGCCCTACCCGATTGGGCCCGTAGCGATCCTGCCACAGGCCGAGCAGGCGGCGCTCGATCCAGGACAGCATCGCCGAGAAAGCAAACACGACAGCCAGGATCAAAATCAGGTTCATCCAGATGGCGACCCATTCGTTCATGGCTGAATCCACTGAATCCATTCGCAGCTTCCTTCCTCTTCTATCCTTCCATTTGCTTTCCCTGTTACTCCTTTTTACACTTTTCCTTCTCCATCTTCTTTAGCTCGCCCCATGCTGGCAAAGCGATTCCGGCAAGATTATCCATGCCCCTCAGGCCGACAGGGAGTCCCGCGGTACCGTGCAGCAACTCAGGCTGGAAGCGCAACGGCAGCCGGAAAATTTCAGTGAGGTGAACGGCGGCGTTCGCCGGGCCATCTGCCGTAACGTCCACCTGCGCCTTCAAACGCAACTGCACCTCATCCCCGGCAGCCAATCCGAGATTTCTTGCATCCTCCGGATTGAGCGCAAGATAGGGCTGGACACCGAGCTCGGCGATGCCGGGCGCGAGGATGCTCAATTCCTCCGAACCAAAGATGTGATGCAGCGGCAACAGCAGCCATTCGCCCGCACGCGGCTCGAAGCCGGCCGGTATATTTTCAAAATAAGCGGCTTTTTTCCCTGCTCCGGGCATCGGCTCGATCAGGCGCTTGCCCGGATCACCGCCTTTGAGCGGACCACCCACTTCGTCCTGGAATTTGTTTAACGCCTGTACCGAGTTCCAGCCGGGCGCCCAGAACCGGGGAATAAGCGCTGGCGGTGGGTGGCCCGTATAGCCTTCCATCGAAAATGCCAAGGCTGTATCGGAATCATGCGGCTGTTCGGGCTCCTGGATGTTTACGTTGGCGTGCATGGCGGTGCGCCCGCTATAACGATGGGGCTCACGCGGAATCTTCTGTCCGTCCATACGGAAAGCCGCCGGGGGGGCGGCGCGTAAAATGGGTTCCAGGAAGGGAATCGCTGCGGTGCAGGCGGCAGTGACAGCGTCCAGGCTTGACCATTGCCCTTCATCCCCGCGGCCCGCAACCATGAGGTCCCGCATCCAGCGCCAGCTTTCCTGGATATTGCCGGGAATATCGCGTGGAGTATTGTCCCCGATATCATCTTCGATCTCTCTATCGGGCACAAATACCTGAAAAAACCGCTGCGCCCGCCCTTCGTTATTCACAAGGGTGCCATCGGCCTCGGCAAAGGTCGCTGCCGGCAGTACCACGTCAGCCTTCGCGCTGGTCGCATGCTCGATGTGGTCGATCGTCACGATGTGCCGCGCGGCAGCGAGAAGCCGATCAATCATGGCGGCATCTGCCCGCCGATAAAGGTCATTTTCGAGAATGATGAGAATATCCGCAGCAGCATCGTTCATCGCTTCCAGTGCGGTTTCGAGACTGCCGCCGCCGAGCAGAATGGCGCCAAGACTGTTGCATTCGGGAACTACATAGCAGAGTTCAGCAGGGCGGCCCATGTTGCAAAGCGCCCATGTCACATTGGCCGCTGCCTCAACAACGGCTTTGTCCCCGCAACCCATGCCGGAAATGACCAGTGGATGCTCTGCCGCCTTCAGCTTTTCGGCAATTGCACCTGCCAATGCTCGGGCCGCATCGGATAAATCCGGCACCTGCGGTGCAACCGGATCGAGCGCGTGCGCGATTGCGAATCCCAGACGGGCTAATTCAGCGGGAGGCCCCCGGAAGGTGCGGGTGGCGATATCATCGATTCGGGTATCCGCCGGGGTGGCGATAAACAAGGGCCCATGCTCTTCCTGCATCGCCTCCCGCACCGCATGATCATTCCAGAGCGGAATATCCATTTTTTTCACCCTCTTTTCCGGCTGCCGGCGTACCGACTGCCGCAGGGCCAGCCCGAGCCGCGGCGCAGTATTGGCCACATCCTCACCCAATACCAGCACCGCGTCCGCCAACTCCACTTCATGCAATGAGGGGGTGCGGGCAGGGCCTTTTTTTAAAATATCCAGAACGGACGCAAGCAGGCGGGAATCCCTTTCAGAGATGCCGAGATAAAACCGGTCGCCCCCAACGAGAGTGCGCAACGCAAAATTGGCTTCGAGTGACGCGCGGGGAGAACCGATTCCGATCGCCCGAGCCCCGCCCGATAGCATTTCGCCCAGATGCTGAAGCACATCGCGCTTGCTGACAAGTTGCAGTGTTTCGGTTCTGTTTTTTCGAAGCAGGGGTTGTCTGATCCGGCGCTCGCTATTGACAAACTCGTAGCCGTAGCGGCCGCGGTCACACAGGAAATAACCGTTTACCGCAGCGTTGAAACGGTTGCGGATGCGCCGCAATGCGCCGTAACGCTCGCCGGGAATAGTGTTGCAACCCAGTCCGCAGTGCACACACACCGAGGGTGCGGTTTGCAAATCCCACTTGCGCGTATAGTGCCGCTTCAGCGTCTTGTCAGTAAAAACGCCGGTAGGGCAAACTTCCACCAGGTTCCCGCTGAATTCGCTTTCGAGAACGCCATCCTGATGGCGGCCGAAATAGACCTGATTGCGCAGCACCAGTTCTTCCAGGTCCCGGCCGCCGGCATAATCACGATAAAACCGCGTACAGCGATAGCATTGAATGCAGCGGTTCATCTCGTGGTTGACCAGCGGGCCGAGGTTCTGGTTATGGAAGGTGCGCTTGCGGCCATGGTAGCGGCGGTAGACATGCCCGTTCATGACCGTCATATCCTGCAGATGGCATTCGCCGCCCTCGTCGCACACCGGGCAATCGTGCGGATGATTCACCATCAGCCATTCCGCCACACTCGCGCGAAATTCCCGCGCTTCGGGATCGTCGATGGAAATCCGGATTCCGTCCTTGGCCGCAGTCATGCACGCCATGATAATCTTGCCGCGCTTGTCTTCCTCGTTCTTGAACTGCTTGATCGCGCACTGGCGGCACGCGCCTACCGAACCGAGCGCGGGATGCCAGCAGAAATAAGGCAGGTTGAACCCCAGCGAAAGGCACTCCTGCAACAAATTCTCGCCATCTTTGACAGGATAGGGACGATTGTCGATATGGATAGTCGTCATCACATTCGCCTTGCCAGCCTCGCTATATTTCCCGTTTCAACTCTCACGCCTGGTTCCAGGGACAGCGTTTCTCATGAATATGCCGCTCGAAATCATCGCGGAAATACTTGAGGCCGCTTTGCAGCGGCTCGGCTGCGCCCGGCGCCAGGGCGCAGAAGGTATGCCCGGGACCCAGGAGGCGCGCATGGGATTCCAGCAGTTCAAGGTCGGAAGCCCGGCCGCGACCCTCCTCCATATCCTGCAATATCTGTTCGATCCAGGAAAGCCCCGACCAGCATGGGGTGCACCAGCCGCATGACTCCTGGGCGAAAAAATGCTCCAGATTGAGCAGCATTCCAACGGGACAGGTCTTGTCATCAAGGACAATCATGGTGCCGGTGCCGAGGCGGCTGTCGGCTTTTTTCATCGAATCGAAATCCATCGCCAGGTCGAGGTGCTCGGCAGTAACAAAATCCGTCGACGCGCCACCCGGCAGCAACCCGCGGAACTGATAGCCGTCACACATGCCGCCCGCATGCTCTTCCAGAATCTCCCGCATGGAAGTGCCCATGGGCAATTCCCATAACCCCGGATTCTTCACTCTCCCGCTTACCCCGTACAGCTTGGTTCCGCCATCGTCGCTGCGGCTCAGGCTCTTGAACCATTCGGCGCCCTGGCTCACGATGTGCGGAATATTGCACAGGGTTTCCACGTTATTGACTATGGTGGGCTTGCCCCACAGGCCGCTCACCTGGGGATAGGGAGGCTTGGCGCGTGGATTGGCGCGCCTGCCTTCGAGGGCATTGAGCAGCGCAGTCTCCTCCCCGCACATATAGCGCCCGGCACTGATGTGCAGGTGCACCTCCAGGCTGTATGGCGAGCCCAGGATATTTTTACCCAGGTAGCCGTGGAGATATGCTTCAGCGATTGCCTCCTCCATGCGCCGGGCCGCCAGCTTGTAGGCCCAGCGCAGAAATACGTAAGCCACATCGGCCTGGATCGCATAGGCGCTGATGATAATGCCCTCGATCAACTGGTGGGGGTCGCCTTCGAGCAACATGCGATCCTTGAATGTACCCGGCTCCATCTCATCGGCGTTGCAAACGAGATACTTGGGCCGCGGCGCATCATCGCCCATCGGCACAAAACTCCATTTCTGTGCGGTTGGGAACCCCGCTCCCCCACGCCCCCGCAGGTTTGATTCCTTCACCACTGCCTGAACTTCCGCCGGCGCCATGCCGAGCGCCTTGCGCAGCGCGGCATAACCGCCGGTCTTCTCGTACTGCGCAAGATCCGGCGGCTCCCTGCCCGGTGAAATGTTATGAGTCAGCGGCGTTTCCATCAGTCGATTTTTCTTCTTCCTTTTTTTCTCCCTGCTGATAACCTGCCAGAATTTCATCGATCCTGGCGGGATCCAGATCCTGGTAATGCGCATCATCCACCATCATGACAGGAGCATGATCGCAGGCGCCCAGGCACACATTCGGCAACAGCGTGAAGCGCCCGTCGGCGGTGGTCTGACCCGGCCTGATACCCAGCCTGTCCCCCAGGTGCTCGCGCAGGCGTTCATAACCCATGATCCAGCAACTGACGCTGTCGCATAGCAAAATGACATGCTTGCCTACCGGTTTGCGGAAAATCATGTTGTAGAAGGTTGCAACGCTCTCCAGTTCAGCCGGCTTCATCTGCAGCGCCTCGGCCACGTCGGCAATCCCCTCGTTCGATACCCAGCCGCGATACTGCTGCACGATCTTGAGCGCCTCGATGCATACCGCCCGGTTATTCGGGTAGTGCCGCGCATGCGCTTCTATTTCTCTCCTCTCCTGTTCGCTCAGCATTGTTTCCCCTCGGTATCCCCCCAGCAATTCGCAGCAGTGATCCAAGCCGGCGTCCACATCAGCGGTCCACGTCAGCCATGACAAAATCGATACTGCCCAGAATGGCGATCAAATCCGAAATCATCAGTCCACGGCTGATCAATGGAATCATTTGCAGGTGCGGAAAGGAAGGCGTGCGGATACGCACCCGATAAGCCATGGTATTGCCGTCGCTGACCAGGTAATAGCCGTTGTTCCCCTTGGTAGCCTCGATGCCTACAAATGCCTCCCCCGGAGGAATGACAGGCCCCCAGCTCACGCCCAGGAAATGATCGATAAGCGTTTCGATGTCATGCAAGGTATGCTTCTTGAGCGGCGGCGTGGTGAGCGGGTGATCCGCTTTATGCGAGCCGGCCGGCATGTTTTCCAGGCACTGCTCGATGATGCGCAGGCTCTGGCGGATTTCCTGCACGCGGACAACGCAGCGATCATAGCAATCGCCATGTTGCCCCGTTGGCACATCGAACTCGAACTGGTCATAGCCCGAATACGGCCGCGCCTTGCGGAAATCCCATTCGAAGCCGCAGGCACGCAGACCCGGTCCCGTCACACCCCATTCGATCGCCTCCTCTGTCGAGTAACTGCCGACGCCGCGTGTCCGGGCTTTCAGGATACGGTTGCCTACAGCAATCTTGTCATACTCATCCAGTCTGGCTGGCATATAATCCAGGAAATCCCGCACCATCCGATCCCATCCATTGGGCAAGTCCTGGGCTACACCGCCGATGCGGTACCAGCTCGGGTGCATTCGCCCCCCACAGATCGCTTCGACGACATCGAACACGCGCTCGCGGTCGGTGAACATGAAAAAGACCGGGGAAAGCGCGCCCAGATCCTGGGTAAAAGTTCCATAGAACACCAGATGGCTTGCTATGCGAAAAAATTCAGCCATCATCACGCGCATCACCTTTACCCGGTCAGGCACTTCAATGCCTGCCAGTTTTTCCACGGCCAGCACATAGGGAAGGTTGTTCATGACCCCTCCCAGGTAATCGATGCGGTCGGTGTAGGGAATGTAGGTATGCCAGGATTGGCGCTCACCCATCTTTTCCGCTCCGCGATGGTGAAAGCCGATCTCTGGCACGGCGTCGATGATTTCCTCGCCGTCGAGCTGCAGTACAATGCGAAATACGCCATGTGCGCTTGGATGGTTCGGCCCCAGGTTGAGGAACATGAAATCGGTGCCGTCGTGTGCGCGGCGCATTCCCCATTCTTCAGGATGAAAACGCAGTGTTTCCTGCTCAGCCTCCTCTTTCTCCGCGGACAAATGGAACGGTTCCATCTCGGTCGCGCGAGCCGGATGTTCTTTGCGCAGGGCGTGCCCCTGCCACCAGGGAGGCAGCAAAATTCGGCGCAGGTGCGGGTGCCCGTCGAAGACGATCCCGAACATGTCCCATATCTCACGCTCATACCAGTTGGCCGCAGGCCAGATATCGGTAATGGTGGGCATGCGAAGATCAGCATCGGGGAGCGCGACCTTGAGGCGCATATCCGCATTGCGCTCGAACGACAGCAGGTGATAGATGACAGTGAATTGCCCTGCCGGCTGGTCGTCACGGTGTACGCGGGTACGCTCGTCAATCGCGGTCAGGTCGTACAGCATGCGGTAAGGCCGCTCCGCTTCCAGTTTCAGGTAGCGCAGGACCTCATGCACTCCGTTCCTGGAAACCCATTGGGTGGGAAGGTCATCGCCCGTTTTTTGCACCAAACCCATTGGCCCTCCTGAGTTGCCAGCTTCAGGGGGGCCAAAGCGGCTCTTCAGTTCTTCCAGCACACCTGAAGCGTTCGGCGCATCAGACATATTCGGCTCCTGCATGTGCCGCGGCAGGGCAAGGCTGGAGGCCGCGCTCACTTTTGCACCTCGTCGGGACTGCGCAGGGTCGTGGCGCGCATTCGCCCGGATCGCTTGAGATCCCGCTGCGATCCCTCAGCCGGCCGTTCGATCCCCTGCGGACCGATCACCCAGCTCAACGGGCGCTTTTCCTTGCCGATCGCATCCTGAAGCAGATTCAGCCCCTGCATGAATGCGTCGGGCCGAGGCGGGCAACCCGGAACATAAACATCCACGGGAAGGAATCGGTCTACACCCTGCACCACGCTGTAAATGTCATACATTCCACCCGAATTCGCGCATGAACCCATCGAAATAACCCAGCGTGGTTCAAGCATCTGATCGTAAAGTCGCTGGAGCACGGGCGCCATCTTGATAAAAACCGTACCGGAAATAACGATCAGATCGGCCTGGCGCGGAGAGGCGCGGATGACTTCGGAGCCAAACCGGGCAAGATCGTACTTGCTGGTGAAGCTGGTCGCCATTTCCACATAACAACACGACAGGCCAAAGTTGTAAGGCCAGACCGAATTCTTGCGGCCCCAGGCAACAAGGTCCTGCAATCGCGTCAACAATACGCTGCGGCGCCCGTCTTCCTCAAAACCGTTATCGCGAAGTATTGAAGATCCGGATGCTGCCGCCCCGGATGGTTTGTCGGAGGGCTTACTTAGAGACCACCGCATGGTTTGGACTCCTTGAATCTTTGGTAAATCCCCCAGCCGAATGCCTGGCCGGCCCCCAATCCAGCGCACCCAGCCGCCATAAATAAGCGAGGGCCGCTACCAGAATGAATATGAAAATGATCGCCTCGATATAACCAAACCAGCCCAATTCACGAAAAGCAACGGCCCAGGCAAAAAGGAATACAGCTTCCACATCGAAGATCACAAAGAACACGGCGATCAGATAGAATTTGGCGGACAGGCGCAAGCGCGCAAGATCGACAGTGACAATACCGCTTTCAAATGGCTCGTCCGCGGCCTTCGATCGATGACGCTCGCCAATGATGTACGAAAGCGCCATGATGCCCGCAACCAGCCCGACGACGAGGAAGAAGTATGCAACCAGGGGCCAGATTTCTGTTGCTTGTGTCGCGGAAGCATTCAAGGATTAGGCTCCTTTGGGCTTGGTCCTTTGATTGATTCACCAGACTAAACAGGCCGGTCCACATAAAAGCGGCGGACCCAGAGAGGGATGCTTCAAGTGAAAAGACAGTATTTCCCATCGAGCAGCAGGCTTCTGTGCGATAGCCAACACAAAAGTGGTATGCGCGTTGTTATCCAGTATGAAATTACGCTCACCCGCCACGCTTATCCGAGCGTGAACCCCGTCGCGAAAAACGGCAAAGACCGTGCAGCCAGTTTTTTCACCGGGCTGCTATTGCTGCTTCTATTACCGGAACGGATGGCTCTGGCCGGCAATGACTCATTCAAAGCCGGATGCGAGAAGCTGATGAGCCCCGGCAAGGTGGTGGTTGCGTATACGGATATCACACCGGCCGAGGACGGTTCGCGCACGGCCAAGGCGCTTCAATCGGTGCCAGGAAAGACCAGGGACGCGCATCACCATGTGTACGGACTGACGCATGCCCAACCGGAATTCAGGTACAAATTCCGGGCAAGGTGGCGGACAAGCACGGACGGACGAACGTGCATGGTGCCGGATGTCTCGGTCAAACTGGGATTTACGGCAATGCGGGTATATCTTGCCAGGGAGCTCAACGACAGCTGCAGAAAAAATATCGTGCGCGCACATGAACTGGAACATGCCTCAGCATGGCGGTCGCATTTTCGTATTGGCGCGAGAATGCTGGAGGAACCTCTGCGCGCGGCCTTTTCCCGACCGCGTTACTATGCTTCGCAAAACCAGGCCCGGGCTGACTCGAAGCCCTGGGTGGAAGGGATACTGAAACCTTTGCATCAGCGCCTGATGAATGGCGCCGTCGCCGCTCAACGGGCCATCGATTCACCGGCAGCCTACCAGCGCGTAGCGCAACGGCTGCACGCTTGCCCGGAAAGGCCAGTGGCATACCGTGAATTCTGATGGCTCAGATTTTACTTAAGCTGCTCCTTGCTTCCGGCTACTCCTTGCTGCTTCCTGCTGCTGTTGCTTCTTCACTACCTCTTCTTCATATAAAATGTGAATTCACCCGCCGCTTCCGACAACGACAGCAGCTCATTTCCCGTCTGCTCGGCAAAAACCTGGAAATCGATTACAGCGCCTGGGTCCGTGGCCATAACTTTCAGTACCTGACCGGATATCATATCCACAAGGGATTTTTTAGTGCGCAATATGGGCAGCGGACAGTTCAGCCCGCGCACATCCAGTTCTTTATCATAATTCATGCAAATTCTCCTTTACTCGTGACCCGCCCCCGGTCCACCTTCATCGCATTTAAGTGGCACCACCAGGTAAAAAACGGGGACCGACGAACGAAAATCGTTCGCCGATAGCAGCATTCAGTTACAAAAATTCTAATTTCTGTTTTGTTCAGGTTAATGCCGGACTATTCGGCATTATCAGCGGCTGAAAAGATGAGATGGAGGAGAACCTGAAGATGGGTTAGCATTGCGTTTTTTCACAATCTGCTCTTCCGATTCAAAAACAAAGGTGGACGATAATACCACTGTCTTCTTTTAACCGAGCATCGATTGCGCTTCATTCGCCAATTACCTCGCCTATCTATTATGCCTGTCAACTTTACACCTGCCCTGCCCGAACAACTCCTGGCCATAAAAGGCCTCACCCTGGGCATAGTGGAAGCCAACATCAGGAAACCAGAGCGCAAGGATCTGCTGGTCATCGTTCTGGATGACGGCGCGAGGGTGGCGGGAGTGTTTACCCGGAATGATTTTTGCGCAGCGCCGGTCATAGTCGCCCGCGAACATCTCTCGGCCCTCGATTCAAATGGTTCTATTCGTGCCCTTGTCATCAATACGGGGTGTGCCAATGCCGGCACTGGTGAGAGAGGCATAGAAGATGCCCGCACGACCTGCGCCGAGACTGCCCGGCTGCTCGGATGTGACCCCGAACAGGTACTGCCTTTTTCAACGGGCGTGATCATGGAACCGTTGCCGCTCCCGAAAATCGTTACCGGATTGCCACGGGCAATAAACGACCTTGGAGCCGATAACTGGTTTGCCGCCTCCGAGGCGATCATGACCACCGATATTGTCCCGAAGGCAGCGTCCCGGCAGGTTTCCCTCAATGGTACAACCGTGACAATTACCGGGATTGCCAAGGGTTCGGGGATGATTCGTCCGAATATGGCAACCATGCTGGGTTTTATCGCAACCGATGCCGCCATAAGCAACCCGCTACTGGAATACATGGTCCAGCACGCTGCTGACCATTCATTCAACTGCATCACGGTGGACGGCGATACTTCCACCAATGACGCATTCATTCTGATGGCTACCGGACGCGCCGCTCACTTACCCGTCGTAGATAAGGAAAGTCCGGAGTTTGCGCAATTGCAGGATGCCATAACAGGTGTCGCACTGGAGCTTGCACAGGCAATCGTGCGCGACGGCGAAGGCGCGACCAAGTTCATCACAATCCAGATAGAAAGCGGCAGAACCGTGGCGGAATGCCGCAAGGTTGCCTATGCGATTGCACACTCGCCCCTGATCAAAACAGCATTCTTCGCTTCAGATCCTAATCTCGGCCGAATACTGGCCGCCATCGGCTATGCAGGCATAGAAGCTCTTGACATCAACAAACTGCAACTTTATCTCGACGATGTACTGGTTGCGGAAAACGGGGGGAGAGCTTTCACTTATGAGGAGAAGGAGGCACAGCGGGTGATGAAACAACCGGAAATTACCGTGCGTGTCGCACTGAATAGAGGACGGGCCGCAGCCACCGTCTGGACCTGCGATCTGTCATACGATTATGTAAAGATCAACGCCGAGTATCGGAGCTGATACCGGTACGCATGTCGCTGGTACGCAACACTGCAACCGGGCAGGAAGACAACAAGATATAAGTATAAGCGCCGATGCCCTATCATTCTGCAACAGGGCAACCTTGCCGATAACCGGTTTTAACCGATTTTAACTGGTTATCGGCAAGGCGGAATCATCACTGCGCTGACGAACAGTGCTTTACTCGCCCATGGGCCTCATATGGGGCAAATCACGGGGAACCGTCTCGCCCGCGCCATATTCGCGGTAACGATGCACATCGGCGCCGCTATCGCGGTCACCGCGGTATTGGTCGCCTGATCCACGATACTGGTCACCGGACCGGGAGCCGTGACCATGACCGCGGTATTTTTTCCTCATCGCGCTGGCCTCATCCTTATCGATATACCCATCCCTGTTGGCATCCGCCTTGTCAAACATCATTTCAGCGTGGCGGGCGTGCTCTTCCCTGCTTACCCTGCCATCATTATCGGTGTCCGCCATGGACATCCCGCAACGACCTTCTCCGTACTTCTTGTCACCACCGTAGGTATCCTTCCTGTCGCCATATCCCGCGCCCGCGTCACCGTATCCGCCTTTGTCATCGTAGTGACTGCCCGCCACCATGAAGCCTTTCTGAAGGGATTGCGCAGCGAAAGGGTTGTCGGCCGCAGAAGCAACGGAAGCAGTACCAAGCGTTGCAGCAAAAGCGGATCCGAGCGCGAGAGAAATGATTGACTTTTTGCTGGGCATATTATTCATAGTGAATTCTCCTGAGTGGTTGCTCAATTTAAAGGAAGTTTCCCGGAAAGCGTACGCTTGCCAATTGCTGAAACCCATCAAAGATTTTTATCTTCTTGGTTTTTACGGTTCGACGGAACCGGAAACCGGGAATCCGGCATTATACAACTGCCTGACGTACCGCGCTAAATCATGGCGTTTTTAGCTGAGCGGTTCCGTTCGTTAGCGCACATAAATCATGCGCTTGTCCCAGCTTCCGGCGGCAGGTACCGGAGGCAGAGATCGCCCCGATACTGCCCGAAGCTTACACTGATCTTTCTTGATGCACCTCCAGCTGATGCACCTCCAGCTGCCGTGAGCGAGTTCGTGACGGGCTCCGTGGCCGGACCCCCGGATTTGTTACGGGTATAATCGAGCAATTTCAGGGCTGCTCATGAATGATTGGAACAAGTTATATGATCGGGCGGAAACCCTGCTGTCCCGTCTGGAGGGGCTGCTGCGCGCTGACGCGCCCGATCCGGACTGGAATGCGGTGGCTTTCCGCTGGCGAAAGACAGGACGCACTGGATTCATCGAACCGGTGCGCTATCCCGATCGCATCACGTTCGAGGCATTGCAGGGCATAGGGCAGCAAAAAAATCTTGTAGACCAGAATACACGGCAATTCGTGCAGCATCATCCTGCCAATAACGTGCTGCTTACGGGAGCCCGTGGCACGGGCAAGTCGTCGCTGGTAAAAGCAATGCTGAATAAATACGCGGACGACGGGTTGCGTCTCATCGAAGTGGAAAAGCACGATCTCATTGATCTGCCTGAAATCGTGGAGAAGATATACCGCCGCCCCGAACGCTTCATTCTCTATTGTGACGACCTGTCGTTTGAATCCGGCGAGCCAGGTTACAAGGCGCTGAAGGTGGTTCTCGATGGCTCCATTGCCACTGCGTCCGAGAATGTGCTTGTCTACGCCACCTCCAACCGGCGTCACCTGATGCCCGAATATATGGTGGACAACCAGGACACGCGGCATATCGGCGGCGAGATTCACCCGAGTGAAACGGTCGAGGAAAAGACGTCGCTATCGGAACGTTTTGGTTTATGGGTGTCTTTTTACCCTTTCGACCAGGAACAGTACCTGGGTATTGTGGCGCGCTGGCTTGCCTACTTCAGCATAGAGAAAATGGACGACACCATACGGGAAGAGGCGCTGCGCTGGGCCCTGGGACGAGGTTCCCGCAATGGCCGGGTGGCATGGCAGTTCGCGCGGGACTGGGCAGGCAGAGAGAAGGCCGGGCGGAAAACCGCGGACAAAACAGAGTTCCACCAGGAGCGATAAACCTCTTCATACTCTTCATGCGTCCTGCTCCCTCTATCGTGGAAGTTGCTGCCGCCATCATCATCCGGACCGATGGTTCCTTTCTTTTAGCCCGCCGGCCGGAAGGAAAGCCCTATGCCGGCTACTGGGAGTTTCCGGGTGGCAAGGTAAACCCGGGTGAGCCGCTGCTGCACGCACTCAAGCGCGAACTGCTGGAAGAATTGGGCATACATGTCAAGCATGCATACCCCTGGATAGTCCGCGCATTTACCTACCCTCATGCAGCTGTACGGCTTCATTTCTATCGCGTGCTGGAGTGGCAGGGCGAGCCTCATCCGTATGAAGACCAGGAACTGTCGTGGCAGCTTGCGGACAATATCTCTGTCGAGCCGTTGCTTCCTGCCAACGCACCCGTATTGCATGCACTTGACCTGCCCCCCGTTTATGGGATTACGAATGCCGCGGAGTGGGGACCAAAGGTTGCAGCAGCCCGAATCGAATACGCTCTCCAGAAAGGACTGCGGCTGCTGCAGCTACGCGAAAAAGGAATTCAGGGTAAAGCGCTGGCTGCCTTTACCCGTGAAGTGACTACACTGGCCCATCATTACGGCGCCCGCATCCTCGTGAACAGCGGTATGGGTAACACCAGCCTCTGCCATGAATTCGGCATGGATGGAATCCACTTTACATCGGCTGATCTGATGCATCTTTCGAAGCGACCCGATGTGGAATGGTGCGGAGCCTCCTGCCATAATGCCGAGGAGCTTTTTCGGGCCGGGCAACTGGAAATGGATTTTGCCGTTCTGGCTCCCGTACTGCCGACATCGAGTCATCCCGATTCTCCCGCATTGGGCTGGCGGAAGTTTGCCAGACTCATCCACGGCAGTTCCATTCCTGTATATGCGCTGGGTGGACTGGGGTACGAAGATCTGGCCATTGCCTGGGAACACGGCGCCCACGGCATCGCCCTGATGCGCCGCATTGGGCAGGCGCGCGACAGCCGGCAGAAGACTTAAAAACCTGAACGGCTCCTGGGCATGATGTTTTCAGGAACGCCTGCGCTATCCACTCGCTCACTCAGGGAACCGCTGCACGCCTTGGCAACCTGGTCGCCCTGTCCTATTTCTCGTTATTTCTCGCTTCCCGAGGGATCGCTCTCTTTTTCCGGATCCTTTCCCGTGTCCGGAATACGATAGGATTCCGTTGCCCACTGCCCCAGGTCGATCAGCTTGCAACGCTCCGAACAAAACGGGCGAAAAGGATTGCTGTTATCCCAGACGATACTCTTGCCGCATTGCGGACAATTGACAACAGGTCGTTTCATGCAGGCCTCGCAGTCATCCCATGATATCCAGTATTAAAACATTATAGTTGCAAGCTGCCTGTTTGCCCGTCTGTCTGTGCGACCTTTCAAAGACTTCAAATCCCGGACTATTTCACCTGGAACCATTTCAACGGCGGAGAGCGCATCAATAACAATACATGCCCTATCCAATTGATATAAATAAATAATATTTCCACCCCCCTGGTTTTGCCCACTCAAACCATCTTGCAATCAATATTTATTTTCCAATACGTATCATGGTAAAATGGTCAAGTTTTTTTATAAATTTTTCTGGAAGTCCAAATCGGAAAACGGGACTGCAAATATGGCGGATATTGAAAAAAAAGAAGGTATGAACAGCAGGAGGCGTTTTCTCCTGGCCGCGACTTCTGTTGCCGGCGGGATCGCGACTGTTGCGGTAGCGACTCCCTTCGTAATGAGCATGATGCCCAGCGAACGTGCCAAGGCGGCGGGGGCGCCAGTCGAAGTGGATATCAGCAAGGTCGAGCCGGGCATGCTGCTTCTGGTGGAATGGCGCGGCAAGGTGGTGTGGGTTCTGAACCGCACTCAGGACATGCTGGCCACATTGCCGAAGCTCGACGGCCAGGTGGCCGACCCCAAATCTGAAAAGAATCAGCAGCCAAAATATGCCCAGAATGAAACCCGTTCGATCAAGCCCGCCATTCTCGTGGTTGAGGGGGTCTGCACCCACCTGGGCTGCTCTCCGGTATTCCGAAAGGACATTGCGCCCGCAGATCTCGGCCCTGACTGGCTTGGCGGTTTTTTCTGCCCCTGCCACGGCTCCAAGTTCGACCTTGCAGGACGTGTGTACAAGGCAGTTCCGGCACCCACTAACCTGGTTGTCCCACCCCACATGTATTTGAGCGACACGCGCCTGCTGGTCGGGTCTGATAAGGAGTCTGCATAAAATGAGCAAGCGATTGGAGGCAATGATCAGCTGGATCGACGCCCGATTTCCGTTAACCTCCAACTGGAGGGCGCATCTCAGCGAGTACTACGCGCCGAAGAATTTCAATTTCTGGTACTACTTCGGTTCACTTGCCATGCTCGTGCTGGTGAACCAGCTTCTCACCGGTATTTTCCTCACGATGAACTACAAGCCGGATGCCAGCATGGCATTCGCCTCGGTGGAATATATCATGCGCGACGTGAATTACGGCTGGATTATCCGCTACATGCATTCCACCGGCGCCTCGATGTTCTTCGTGGTCGTCTACCTGCATATGTTCCGCGGGATGATGTATGGCTCCTATCGCAAACCGCGCGAGCTTCTCTGGCTCATCGGCATGGGCATCTTTTTCGTCCTCATGATGCTGGCATTCACCGGCTACATTCTGCCCTGGGGGCAGATGTCATACTGGGGCGCGCAGGTGATCATCAGCATGATCGGCGCGATTCCTGTGATCGGTCAGACGCTGTCGAACTGGATTCTGGGCGACTTCATGCTCTCGGATGCGGCGCTCAACCGCTTCTTTGCCTATCACGTGGTGACCCTGCCCGGCCTGCTGGTAGTGCTGGTGGTCGCCCATATCCTGGCGCTGCATGAAGTAGGCTCGAACAATCCGGACGGGATCGAGATCAAGGCCAACAAGGACCCCGTGACGCATGTTCCCGTGGACGGCATTCCCTTCCACCCCTATTATTCGGTAAAGGATATTTTCGGCGTTGTCGTGTTCCTGATCGTGTTCACCGGCATCATATTCTTCATGCCGGAAATGGGCGGTTACTTCCTCGAGTACAATAATTTCATTCCCGCCAACACGCTGCAGACTCCCGACCACATCGCACCGGTATGGTATTTCACGCCGTACTATTCGATGCTGCGGGCAGTTACAGTCAATTTTCTCTGGGTAGATGCCAAGATCTGGGGCATCGTGCTGATGGGCGGATCCGTCGCGATCTTTGCCCTGTTGCCGTGGCTCGATCGCAGTCCGGTGAAATCCATCCGGTATAAGGGGCCGATTTTCAAGTTCGCCCTTGCACTTTTTGTCATCAGCGTCCTTGTGCTTGGCTGGCTGGGCACGAAGTCGCCCACACCCCTCTACACGTTGCTCGCGCAGATATTCACGGTAATCTATTTTGCTTTTTTCATTCTCATGCCGTGGTACAGCAAGATCGATAAAACCAAGCCTGAACCGACCAGGGTGAGATAATGAGAAACCTTAAAAGCATCGTATTTGTTTTTTGTCTGGCTCCGCTTGTCGCATTTGCAAGCGAGTCGGCAGTACCGCTTGATACGGCGCCCATCAAGCCGAGGGACATGGCTTCCCTGCAGCGGGGTGCAAAGACTTTCGTCAATTACTGCCTGTCCTGCCACAGTGCGGATTTCATGCGCTATAACCGCCTGCGCGATCTCGGTCTTACCGAGTCGCAGATCAGTGAAAACCTCATATTCACAGGTCAGAAAGTCGGCGAGCTCATGGCGGTGGCGATGCCGAAAAAAGAAGCAAAGCAGTGGTTCGGCGTAGCTCCGCCTGATCTCTCCGTCATTGCCCGCTCTCGCGGCCCTGACTGGCTTTATACCTACCTGCGGAAATTTTATCGGGATGACAGCACTGCAACCGGCTGGAACAACCTTGTATTCGACAAGGCCGCCATGCCCCATGTGCTGTACGAACTGCAGGGAGAGCAAATCCTCAACGTAAAATCCGAGGATAACGGTCACGGCGGGAAACACGAAATAAAGGAATTGGCACTCGCAAAACCGGGATCGCTCTCCAAAACGGAATACGATGCATATGTTGCCGATCTGGTGAATTTCCTGGTTTACCTGGGCGAACCCGCGGCCAACAAGCGCATACAGATCGGAATTATCGTGATGCTCTTCCTGTTCCTCATGCTGGTACTGACTTACGCCCTCAAGAAGGAATACTGGAAGGACGTTCATTGAGATTGATCATTATCCGGAAAGCCGCCGATTTGATATCGTTGGGAAATAACTGGTCATGATGACCTTGTACTCAGCCACTACCTGCCCGTACAGCCATCGCTGCCGGATCGTGCTGTACGAAAAAGGTATGGATTTTCAGATCATCGATGTCGATCTGCACAACAGGCCTGAAGATCTTGCAGTGATGAGCCCTTATGGTCGCGTTCCCGTCCTGGTAGAGCGCGATCTCGTCCTGTACGAATCCAATATCATCAACGAGTATATTGACGATCGCTTCCCTCACCCGCAACTGATGCCCGCGGACCCCGTGATGCGGGCGCGGGCGCGCCTGTTTCTGCACCGCTTTGAACAGGAACTTTTCTGTCATCTCGAAGCAGTGGAGAACGGCAACCAGAAAGCAGCCGAAAAAGCCCGCGCAACGATTCGCGACAACCTGACGCTGATCGCTCCTGTCTTTGCCAAACAGAAACATATGCTGGGGGATGAATTTTCCATGCTCGATGTCGCCATTGCACCGCTGCTGTGGCGGCTCGATTATTATGGCATTCAGCTACCCAAGCAAGCTGCGCCCCTGCTGAAATTTGCCGAGCGCCTGTTCAGCAGACCGGCATTCATCGATGCGCTCACAGCCTCTGAAAAGGCCATGCGCAAATGAGAGAGCTTTCCACCAAGCCTTATCTGATTCGCGCCATTTATGAATGGTGCTCGGACTGCGGCTATACGCCCTACATCTCGGTTAAAGTGGATGACAACACCCGCGTACCGGACGAATATGTAAAGAATGGCGAGATTATTCTCAACATCAGCCACGACGCTGCGCACCACCTCACGCTTGGAAATGAAGTGATACAGTTCTCGGCGCGGTTTGCCGGCGTCTCGCGTGAAATCTCCATCCCCGTGACGACAGTCCAGGGAATATTTGCCAAAGAAACTGCACGCGGCATGATTTTTCCACCCGAGGTGGAATCGGATGCCCCTCAGGATGAGGCTGCCGGAAAAGAACCCGATGAGCCCCAACCCTCATCGCACCGGCCGCCTGCCAGGGCAACCAAAAACCGCCGGCTTCAGGTGGTCAAGTAAGTTCGACTTGCCACCCGTATCACCGGTTTGCTCCCCTCCCTCCCAGTCTCTATAATTGCATCCACGCCGGCATAGCTCAGTTGGTAGAGCAGCTGATTTGTAATCAGAAGGTCCCGAGTTCGAATCTTGGTGTCGGCACCATAAAACAGTGATCTAGGAATGTATCAGCTAGAGTAAAGCTGATCTAGGCAATAATTTTAGGCAAACACTTGTGATAAACGATAGGTGCGCCTTGTAAGTCCTTGGTTTATCTTTTTAATCAACGCTTAACGCCACCCCCTCCTTTTAGGCAATCACTAGGTATTTTTCGACGTGTCTCTTTTCCGCGCAGACTTCGATGCAATATCGGAGTCGGACCTTTTAGAACTTGTTGACGGGAAAGTACCCGAAGATCATCGCCTTGACTATAAGCGCGATATTTACGGCCCATCTGACAAGGATAAAAAAGAGTTGCTGAAGGATGTTTCAGCATTTGCAAACGTAAACGGTGGGTACATCGTTATAGGCATAGATGAAGCGGCAGGGGTAGCAGCGCAGATTTGCGGAGTTAAACCTTCCGACATTGGCTCTGAAGTCTTACGAATGGAACAAATCCTAAGTTCCGGCATTGAGCCTCGCATCCCAGGACTGAAAATTCGTTCCCTACAGCTAACTTCAGGTAGTCACGCCATCGTAATCAAAGTCCCAAAAAGCTGGCGAGCCCCGCATCGTGTAAGTTTTGACAAGTGGCACAAGTTTTGGATGCGAAATTCTGCGGGAGCGCACGAGGCGAGCATGGAAGAATTACGTCATATGTTTACGTTATCAAGCTCCGCAGTAGACCGCGCACGGGCGTTTCGAGATGATCGAATAGCGCTTTTTGGTCAGGGCGACGAGCTTCGGCCATTAATCGGCAGCGGTCGTTTTATACTTCACATTTTCCCGCTTTCTGTGATATCGACTACAGTCACCATTGACCCCGAAAAGATATATGCGGGTCATGCGTCATTTGCACCGCTAGGAAGCATGAGCTTGTCCCCACGTTATAATCTCGATGGAGTTATTAATGAGCGTGGCAATGAAGCTAATTACGGATATACGCAGATATTTAGAAACGGGATCGTGGAAGCAACAAAAGCAAATCTTGTCCGTGAAAACGGTCATGGGCGAAATAGTATTTGGGCACCAAATCTTGAGGAGCACATTTTTAACGCCCTACCCAATTATATTAATGGTTTACGATCTTTAGACGTTCAGCCTCCTTTAGTTCTTATGTTGACGTTAGAGGGGGTGGCAGGCGCGTTTTATCTCGTGAAGAATGATACATACTTCGATGAACTTCAGTCTTTTGATCGTGCTATTATTCGGCTGCCCGAATGCATTGTAGAAGAATACAGTGCTAATATTGTTGATTATCATCGGGCAGTGAAACCGGCATTTGACGCACTTTGGAATGCAATAGGCTTTCCAAAATGTCTTTTTTTTGATGAAACCACGGGTCGGTGGAGAGGCCCCTAGATAGCAACAGGTACCAACAATTCCGCCCCGTTAGTATTCTTGTTCGTCTAGTTCAACTCTCTACCTGAACCTTTGATTGATCAATAGCATTACGCACATGGATGAAAGGGCAAGAGATGCTGAGTTTACGCCGGTTCGAGCTTGAATTCCATAATCACAAACAGGTATCGACTTGCCGTACGTGCGAAGCGTTGCGGAGAGCCATGGTGGAAGCGTCGCGGTCGACAGCTTCACCTTATCGCGGCACAACCTTCACGATAGATATTCCGGTGGATGCAAGGCTCTATCAAAATGCTCTGCAACCCTCGCAGAAGCCAGAATGACTTTTAATAACTTCGATACCATCTGATCGTTTCCCCCTATTTCACGCGGCTTCCCGACTGACCCTTGACAAGCTTGGGATGAACGGGAGGAAAAAACCAAGGCGAAGGGGATGAGGACGTTCAACTCCCGTAGGTGTCATCTTAATTCCTCTTGGCTATTTGCCGCTTGATTTCCTCCAGTTCCTGCTGAATCTGCTCCACCGATGCCGTCAGATAAATAAGGCCGAGATAAAGATTGTATTTCTCCGGCTGGGTTTCCTTATCGCCAAACGCGTTCAGGTTTTCCACAAACATTCTTTTCGCATCCGAAGTTACCGACATTTCTTATCTCCTTCACCAAAGGTATCCGTTGCAATGAATCGCTGAATACAAGGATTCACTACCTCTTTCGCCACATCCCTCATCTTCTCGAAAGTCGATCGCTTTATCGCTTCATTTCACTCCTTTTCCTTACAAATAGTTAAATGTCATATCATGGAAAAGAAAAAAGCCCAGAACGGAGGGCTGCCGTATCTGGGCTTGGGTCGTAAGGGAGAGGATAGACCCGAGGGTGTTCACGTAAGAAGGGGTAAATTGCGAACACCGGCACCAATGTTCTCATAACGATGTGTCGAATCTATGACAATGAAAGCTGCCAGCCGGCAGATGATTGACAAACTTGCCGAGTACGGTGAAGACTCTTTGACTATGGCTGCTTTTTTGCCCCCTCCGCCAGATATAGCCAGGTATCCACGACGGTATCGGGATTGAGCGACAGGCTTTCAATGCCCTCTTCCATCAGCCATCGAGCGAGGTCAGGGTGATCGGAAGGCCCCTGTCCGCATATTCCGACGTATTTACCGGTTTTACGGCACGCCTGGATAGCCATGCTCAGCAGCGTTTTTACCGCCGGATCGCGTTCATCGAAGGCTTCCGCAACGAGGCTGGAATCACGGTCCAGCCCGAGGGTGAGCTGGGTAAGATCGTTGGACCCGATCGAGAAACCGTCAAAATATTCCAGAAACTGCTCCGCCAGCAAGGCGTTGGACGGAATCTCGCACATCATGATCAGGCGCAGTCCATTCTCACCACGCTTCAAGCCGTTCTCCGCCAGCAGTTCCACCACGCGTTTGGCCTCGGCCAGCGTCCGCACAAACGGGATCATGATTTCCAGGTTGATCAGCCCCATTTCGTCGCGTGCTTTCTTCAGCGCCCGGCATTCCAGCTCGAAACAATCCCGGAATTCGTCCGCCACGTAGCGTGAAGCGCCGCGAAAGCCAAGCATCGGGTTTTCCTCTCGGGGCTCGTAGTGATGGCCACCGATGAGACTGGAGTATTCATTGGATTTGAAATCGGACATCCGCACGATTACCGGTTTCGGGAAAAAGGCAGCGCCCAGGGTGGCGATCCCCTCGGTAAGCTTTTCCACGTAAAAACTGACGGGGTCGGGATAGCCGCTGCTTTGGGCTTCCACCTGCTGCTTTACGTCTTGCGTAAGCCTGGCAAATTGCAGCACCGCTTTTGGATGCAGTCCTATCATGCGTGCAATGATGAACTCAAGCCGCGCCAGCCCCACCCCATCGTTGGGAATGCGTTGAAACCCGAAGGCGAGTTCGGGGTTGCCGACATTCATGCTGATCTTGACCGGGGCCTTCGGCATGCTTTCAAGCGCAAGGTCGCTCACTTCGACTTCCAGCTTCCCCTGATAAATATTGCCGGTATCCCCTTCGTTGCAGGATACGGTGACAATCTCATTCTCCGTCAGCAAGCCGGTGGCATTGCCGCAGCCGACTACAGCGGGAATCCCCAGCTCACGCGCAACAATTGCCGCATGGCAGGTTCGCCCTCCGCGATTGGTGACGATGGCGGCGGCACGTTTCATTACCGGTTCCCAGTCGGGATCGGTCATATCGGTTACCAGCACGTCACCCTCGCGCACCCGCGACATTTCCCGGGCGTCCGGAACCAGGCGCACCGGGCCACTTCCTATTTTCTGGCCGATGGCGCGCCCTGACACGAGTATCGCGGATCTGCCCTTCAGGCGATAGCGCCGCAGTGTATCCATTCCGGCGCGCGCCTGCACCGTCTCCGGCCGGGCCTGCAGAATGTAGAGTTTGCCATCCGCGCCATCCTTGCCCCACTCGATATCCATCGGTCTCTGATAGTGCAACTCGATCACGAGAGCGTGACGCGCCAGCTCTTCCACATCCGCGTCGGTAATGGAAAACCGTTTGCGATCCCCCTCTTCCACATCCACTGTTTCGACCGAGCGAGTAGCGCCCTGGCCTTCAGCAAACCGCATCCTGATGAGTTTCGAGCCCAGATTACGCCGCAGAATGGCCGGCCTTCCCTGCGCCAATGCCGGTTTGTAGACATAGAACTCGTCGGGATTGACTGCACCCTTGACGACGGTTTCACCCAGCCCGTAGGAGGCGGTGATGAAAACCACCTTGTCAAAACCGGATTCGGTATCCAGTGTAAAAATCACTCCCGCGGCGCCGATGTCGCTGCGCACCATCCGCTGTATCCCGGCTGAGAGCGCAACTTCGGAATGAATGAAGCCTTTATGCACGCGATAAGAGATGGCCCGGTCGTTATAGAGAGAAGCAAAGACGTCCTTGACCGCCTTCAGGAGATTATCCAATCCCTGGACATTGAGATAGGTTTCCTGCTGTCCGGCAAACGAGGCATCCGCCAGATCCTCGGCAGTGGCCGAAGAGCGTACCGCTACCGAAATTTCCCCTTCCGCCTCGCGCAGCATTTTCTCGTAAGCAACAGAAATTTCAGTTTGCAGACGAGAGGGGAACGATGTCTGCACTATCCAGGAGCGAATTTGTGCGCCTGCCGCAGCCAGCGCCTGAACATCTTCTATGTCGAGTTCAGCAAGGAGCTGCTCGATACGCCGGGCGAGTCCATCCTGAGCCAGGAAATCGCGATAGGCGTCCGCAGTGGTTGCAAAACCGCCGGGAACCCGGACTCCCATCCCGGTCAGCTGGCTGATCATCTCGCCAAGGGACGCGTTCTTGCCGCCGACGCGACTCACATCCGTCATGCGCAGCGTGTCAAACCAGGCTATATAGGGCGACTCGTCCATTTTGACTCCCGATTGTGCGAATACTGGGCAAAGAAGAATTGTGCTACATTTTGAAGCGGGATTTCCACCCGGAAATCATCCATAGTTTCTCATAACCATGCCGATCACTGCCAAACCAATTCATCGAACCGCCTTCTTTCTTTCAGACCGTACCGGGATTACAGTGGAAATGCTGGGGCATAGCCTGCTCAGTCAATTCGAAAATATTCCCCTGGATGAGATCACTCTACCCTACATTGACAGCAGGGCAAAAGCCACCTCGGTCGTCCGGACGATCAATGAGCAGTGCATCGCGGACGGCATGCGCCCGCTGGTGTTCAGTACGTTGGTGAATCCGGAAATCAGGCTTATTATCAATTCCGCTGATGCTCTCCATCTCGATTGCTTCAGCATTTTTATTGCTCCTCTGGAAGCTGAGCTGGGCGTGCGTTCGTCGGAAAACACGGGGCGTTCTCACCGCGTTTCCGATACGATCGAGTACCGGAAACGCATCGACGCAATAAATTACGCTCTGAAGCATGACGATGGCTTGTCGCAGAAAGACTGGAGCCGGGCCGATGTTACCCTGGTAGGCGTTTCCCGTACCGGCAAGACGCCGACCTGTCTCTATCTCGCCTTGCAATATGGAATTTACGCGGCAAACTATCCGTTGATTCCCGAGGATTTCCAGCGCGGAGAGCTTCCTGCCCAGATCAGGAATGTGCGAAGCAAGCTGTTCGGCTTTACCATTCACCCTGAGCGGCTCCATGAGATGCGCAGCGAACGCAAGCTGGAGAGCGTGTATGCTTCCCTCGGAAACTGCGAGTATGAGGTACAGAACGCGGAAAAGCTGATGCGCCGCGCAGGAATTCCCTATCTCGACGCAACCAGCAAATCCATCGAAGAACTGGCGACCGCGGTACTGCACGAAGCGAAACTCGAACGGAAGATTTATTAACCCGGAGACCGCAAAGCGGATCGGGAAGACCGAGGGCTGAGCCGTATTGTTATACGACGACACTCTGCTCGAATGGGCGCGAACGCTGTCTTCGCGCCCATTGTTGTTCTTGATCCTCAACGACACATCCGATACTTCTTCCTGTTCTGCTGATGCCGTTCTCAAAGCCCTTTGCAGGCACAGCTTTGGAGAACAGGTTGCCTTGCCCGTAATCGCAGCCGACGAGAGTAAGCAGATCACGTTGTTCCATTGTCTCTATCCCTTCGGCGATCACCTTTATTCCCAATTTATGCGCCATGACGATGATCGCTTCGCATAACACTTAAGACACACCAGGTCAGGGCCGTACGATTACAAACACAAGACCGCCCAAGCCCAACAACACGAAGGCGCTGATGCGGGTATAGAGCAAAACAAACGTTGCCGCCAAAGCAATGCCCCAGGCCCAGACACCGCCTTCAGCTGCCTTCAGTATCGTTCCCGTGGCGGCCAATATCATGCCTGCAGCGATCGGTAACAAGCCTTGTTCAATCGCTTTAATCAAAGGACTGTGCTCGTAACGGCTCCACAATTTTGCCAAGCAATAAAAAAGCAGCGCCGACGGTACAAATATGGCGACCGAAGCAACAATAGCGCCAGCGAAACCGGCTACCTCCCAGCCTACAAGGGTGGCCAGCAATGCTCTGGGCCCAGGCGTCAGCCTAGAAAGAGAGAATAGATCAAGGAACTGTGAGTTGGTGAGCCATTGATGAGTCTCGACCGATTGGGTATGAATCGCTGGAATAATGCTCTGCCCACCCCCTATCGTCAAAAATGAAAGCGGTACGAAAACCCGGAATAACCCAAACAAAATCTCGATCACTTTAGCCACCTCGGCTGCCGTTCTCTCTATACCAGGCAACCGCGATGGAACACGGTGCCACGCACAGCACCACCCAGATCAGAGATACTTCAAGAACGAAAATAGCCACAAAGGTTCCGGTCATAATCAATATGGGCAGGATGCCGTTTACAGCCCTTCTAGCCGCATGAATGCCCGCCTCCAGCGACAGCCCGATGGCGGCCGCTGCAATGCCAGCCATCGTGTAATGAACAGATGGAGAGTCCTTCAGCAAGGAAAATATCGCCGCCATGCCGATCGCAACCAGGATGGCCGGAACCACCATTCCTGTAGCCGCCGCAAAAGCGCCCCAGCCGCCACGCAGGTGGTAGCCGAGCCAGATGGATAAATTAACGAAATTAATACCCGGAAAAGCCTGCGACAAAGCGAGACCGCTCAGGAACTCGTCCTCGGATATCCAACGCCGCTGCTTAACGAATTCACGCATCATCCAGCCGCCCAGCCCTCCGCCAAAGCTGGTGGCACCGATACGGGCGAAAGCCCAGAAGATAGTCATTAGCGAAGGCGCTGCCGACAAGGCATTCTTAGTCGTCACTCAAACGCGCGCGGACGCGATCGGAAGAGCTCCGGTGCCCAAGATGCGGCTGCCGTCGATGCGCATCTCGATCTGGTCTCGCAGGTTCAGTTCCGAGATGCCCACTGGCGCATCGAACAGGTACTGCACGTTGCCCCCGATCAGGAGCGAGGCCCTGCTGTCGGTCAGAACCGGTGGGAACACCGCCAGCCCGGCTACGGCAGCCTGCCTTGCATCGTGTGATGTCCTGTCGTGGGCTGGTCCCGTCAGAAAGGCGCTGGCCCACCATTGCGGGTCGCTGGCGGTGACGCCGACTGCGGAACGCGTGCCTGCGCCGATACCGGCGGCGACTTGCTGGGGCGCGGCCCGCTCCATAAAGGTAATATTGTTGTTGCCTGTCACTTGGTCGAGAGTATAGGGCGCGCTGAGAATTCCGCCCCAGATCTTGAACAGCTTCAAGCCGCTATAAGTAAGATAGCCTTTTGTCGAGGACCACGCTGGTGGCTCCGCCGGATCCCTCGCCCTCGAAGACAAAGCTGTGCTCCCAGCCGTCCAGAAACGTGCCGATGACGCCAAACTGCGATCGGCGTACCCGCTGGCGAGGATCACAGCGGTAGACGCCGTCGCCGTGAGAAGATTCCGCATCGCTTCACGCAATTGCATCCTAGTCTTTCAATGGTTTGGGAATTGACCTCCCTTTGTCCTTTTCAGCCACGATGAATTCGAGAAAGCGGAGTCTCTCCGTTGAACTCGGATTCCAGTGCGCATGAATGGTGCCAGCCGGAACGAGCAGGCTATCGCCGGCACGTAGAGTGACCGGCGGCTTACCTTCCTCCTGCCAGATGCCAGTGCCGGAAAGGATGTGGAAGGTGACCGCAGCTGGATGCAGGTGCCGTGGATTGATACCCCCTGGCTCATATTCGGCGTGATAGACGGCGACTTCCTGGTTCGCCGTATCGGGCACCGCTGTCTTCAGCAACGGCGCATGTGAGATCACGCCTCGCTTTTCCTGGGCGAAGGCCGGTTGGGTGCAAGCCATACATAAAGCTCCTGTTGTCGCAATGACGATGCTGAAGAGAACGCCTTTGGTCATGCCTGTGCCTCCTGATGAGTCTGCGATGCCCAAATTCCGGGCCGACTGGAAGTGGACGTTGCACTGACGATAGCCCATCAAAAAACTGAGCCTGCACCAGCGCGATAGTGCACACGCAGCTTCCGTATGAAATAAGATGATTATTAGAGGCATAATATAGAGAGGATTATTGCTGAGCAAACGTTTTTAACTTACCGTATCCCCAAGTAAAAATTGGGGTATTACAGATTGAGATCTCATATGGTGCGACGATTACCCTCGCTGAACGGGCTACGCGCTTTTGAGGCGGCAGGCCGACACGGCAGTTTTACCGCTGCGGCAAGAGAGCTGAACGTCACCCAAACCGCAGTAAGCCGCCTGGTTCGCTTGCTGGAGGGTCGTTTTGGTTTTCCTCTGTTCCGGCGACATGCGAACACGCTTGAACTGACGGCGCAAGGGCAGGCGCTGTTGTCTGGTCTGACTGATGCTTTCGATTCCATTGCCCGGCTCACTGAAAGCGTTACGGCGATGCGTAGTGGTCCAGTACTGACAGTTGGAGTCGGCCCAACCCTGGCAATCACTTGGCTGATCCCGCGACTGGCAAGCTTCTACCGCAGCCATCCCGACGTCGAAGTACGTGTAGCGACGGGTGGCGCAACTCGCCCGGTACGCGATGACTGGACCTGCACTATTCGACGCGATACCAACGCATTGCCGGGCTACGATGCCGAACATCTATTCCCGAGCATCGTCGTGCCGGTCTGCACACCTAAGCTTGCATTGACGCTGCGCTCACCCGACGACTTGCGCAACGCGACCCTCATCGTCGTGTCCCACATGCCCAATGAATGGCCACACTGGTTCGCGGCGGCGGGTTTACGCTCCCCTGCGCATCCCGCCAGTGAGGTGTCATTCGAGAGCAACGCCATGGCAATGCAGGCAGCGCTCGACGGTATCGGTGTCGCTATTGCTCAAATCCCTTACGTCAGCGATGCTCTGGCAGCAGGCCGCCTGGTCGCGCCATTCCCGATCGTCGCACACAAAATCGAGAGTTGGCTTCTAGAATATCGCGCGATTCGAAAGGAAGATCCGGCACTTCTGGCATTTCGCGGTTGGCTGCACCAGGAAGCCGATCGCGCACGTCAAATTCAGAACATGCTAATGTCGTAAGTTAGAATTTCATAGACAAAATATCGATGCTGACGGGGATGCCATCCCTGGATTTAGCCAACACAAACAGTTTGAGGTTGGCATTGTGAACGGCGAGGCATTGCCGGATCGCCTTCTCGGGTAGAGCAAGCAGTCGTGTCGCCAGCCGCCATCTGAATCATCAGTTGGCATCGTCAAAGCGGCATAGGACAGGCTTTCCGGCCACAACTCGGTAACAAGAGGTGTTTCCTATACGGGGTTTGAAGTCCAACGGAACGAAAACGTACGCTAAGGGCTACTCGTCCAACTCCGATGGCTGTTTCAGCGGTCTGAGTTGCCCATTCATTACTTGCTCTGCCAGTGTGAATGAATAGTGGCCAAGCATATTTACATGTTTGTAGCTGATAACCTGGCCTCGTCTTCCTCTTTCACATCTTTGCCCTGTTGCTTCAGGTGAGCTTGGCTCCCTCGTCGTTGACCCGGCAATTGAATTCGCTTGAGAAAAGTCTGGGCACGCTTCTCCCGAACCGCTCCACCCGCGCCGTCACACTCACTAAAGCTGGGCGGCAATATTACGAAGATACGCGCAGGATTCTCGAAGAGCTTCAAAACGCGGATCGTTCCGTAAGCAACCTGACTGGCCCGCCCAGCGGTTTGCTGCGAATCTCGCTACCGGTTGCGTTTGGCAGACTGCATGTAGCACCCGAGCTGCCTACGTTTTTGCGTGTATTTCCGGGCCTGCACTTGGACATACAGCTCAGCGATACAGTTACCAATCTGGTTGAGGAGCGCATCGACCTCGCCATCGTCTGGGCTCCCCGGTGTCACAAAATCTGATCGCCCGCAAGCTTGCACCGGCGCGTGATTTGCGCTAGAGAATTTTTCTTCTAATTGGAATCGGGAGGGTTGCTCTGTGCGCCAAAACAGGGGAAGATCGGGGTGGGGGTGAGACAAGCCGAGAGCTTATTCCGAGGATTTGCGCCGCCGGGTGGTGGCGGATGTGGACCGGGGTCTGAGTATCAGGGCGGTAGCCGATAAATATTCAGTCAGCCCGTCATTTGTATCGAAGACAACCTGCCTGTGGCGACAGGAAGGGAGTGTTTCCCCGCGCAGGATCGGAGGCTAGCGGCCTCATGCGCTGAAAGTCCATGCGGCTTTGGTCAGGGGCAAGCTTCTGGAGGACAAGGGAATAACGCTTGCACAGTTGCGCGACTGGATTGAAGAGACCTTGGGGGTTCGTGTCCACGTTTCCTCCGTTGACCGGTTTATCCGCTCGCTGGGATACAGCTATAAAAAAAACACTGCGGGCCAGCGAACAAGAACGGGCTGATGTGGCGGCGGCAAGGTGCCTCTGGCGGGACTGGCAAAAGACCTGCGAGCCTGCGCGCCTGATCTTTCTCGATGAAACGGGAGCAAGCACGAACATGACCAGGCGGCACGGCCGCTGCCCTGTGGGAGAGCGATGCCATGACCACGCTTCCGGCGGTCGCTGGAAAACCATGACTTTCGTTGCCGGCCTGCATCTTGACGGCCTGGTTGCACCGTGGTGCCTGGATGCTCCCATGAACGGCAGAGCTTTCCTGGCTTATGTAAAAACCCAGCTCTGCCCCGCGCTCAAGCCCGGCGATATCGTCGTCTGCGACAACCTGGGCAGCCATAAGGTCGCGGGCGTCCGCGAAATGATCGAGGACAAGGGTGCCGGGATCCTTTATCTGCCGCCCTATTCTCCCGACCTCAACCCCATCGGGCAGGCCTTCTCCAAAATCAAAACCCTCCTGCGTAAAGCCGCCGAACGATCCTTCGATGCCCTCCGGGCCGCCATCGGCCGCATCATTGAAACCATCCGGCCCCAGGAATGCCGCAACTACTTCGCCAACTCCGGATATGTGTCCAACTAAACGAGAAATGCTCTAAAGGCAGCCACATGGCAATTTCGTTGTGTCCCTGTTGACCCAGCTGGTCTAGTGAATCACCCAGGAATTCGATCTCATCTTGTACCTGAAGCGCTTAACATACCGTCATTTTCCTGCTATCGCCGTATTGGCCACACTCGGTATTGTGGCTGCCCTGTTTATCGGGGGCGGCAACCTGTAGCTGTCGGCTTGATACCCCATTCTTGAGATAAGCTGGTCCATGCCAGTGTTTTTGCTTTGTTTGCCTGTACAATCGGTTTGTCGAGCAATCTGCGTGGATGGCATAAACTAGCCGCCGCATTTTTTGGCGCTTTGCTGGTCGGTGCGCAGCGTTTCCTTCATAGTCAAGCGAGCTTCCTGCCCAGATCAGGAATGTGCGAAGCAAGCTGTTCGGCTTTACCATTCACCCTGAGCGGCTCCATGAGATGCGCAGCGAACGCAAGCTGGAGAGCGTGTATGCTTCCCTCGGAAACTGCGAGTATGAGGTACAGAACGCGGAAAAGCTGATGCGCCGCGCAGGAATTCCCTATCTCGACGCAACCAGCAAATCCATCGAAGAACTGGCGACCGCGGTACTGCACGAAGCGAAACTCGAACGGAAGATTTATTGACCGGAGAAGCCGTAAAGAGAAGATCCGGCAGCAAAAGCACACACTTCCAGTAATTTACCCCTACGGTATGAAACCCGAAAGGCCTGGTTGGGAGATGAAAGGGAGATGGAAATGAGGAAATTCATGAGGGACACTCACAATTGATAAATACGTACGTTATCAAGGGTCAAGGGTAAATGCAGGAATAAAAATTTAGCCGCCCCTAATTCGCTTTTTCTTTATCTTCATCTATAAATTGGAATGAAATGCCGAATACCGTGCCACTAGGCGATCCGCTATCAAACTTTTACTGGAGATAATCAGACGAACGCCATAGAGAGCAGGTGCCGCCCGGCAGCGATAAGCGCCGGGAATTTGTCTCGCTTCTCGAGGATGCGCTTCACGAGGGGACACTCTTCTCAGGGGAACACGCTTCTCACGGACAGTGAGACGTTTGTCGATCTAAAGGTTCGTTACGCCGAACCCATCACGTGGCTCAACCCGGCCGGCAGCTTATTCGCTGGCAGGTACATACAGGGGAGGAGATTTCATGTCAGAAAGAATCAATCTTGGTAAATCCGCTCCAGCCCTTTACCAGGCCGTCATGGGCCTTGAGAAGCTGGCAGCGGAGGCTATTGCTTCCGCAAGCATCCCGGATGGCTTTGCACATCTGTTGCGCCTTCGCGCATCCCAACTCAACCAGTGCGCATTCTGTGTCAAGATGCATACTCATGACGCCCTATCCAGTGGCGAATCGAGCGATCGCATAAGTGTCCTGCCTGCCTGGCGGGAAACCGGGTACTTCACTGAAAAGGAACGTTCATCATTGGCGCTGGTAGAAGCAATTACACTGATCTCCGAGGGACAAGTGCCGGATCCCATCTATGAGCAAGCAGCAGCCCATCTGTCAAAAGATGAAATATCGGCTGTCGAGTGGCTTTCGGTAGTCATCAATGCCTGGAATCGCATTGCCATTTCCAGCCGTTATCCTGTGAAGCCGTGAGCATGGCTGACAATTCTCCACCAATTCCTATCAACGAAAGGAGGCATAATGTTTACCAGACTTCTCTGCGGGGTTGCCTTCGCTGCTCTCTCCATAAGTGCAGCTTCAGCCGATAACCTGCCTGCTGATAAATCCAGGGTAACGCTGGTCTTTGATCATGCCCTTCCGAATGTGCCTGGCAAAAGCATGAAAGGCGTGCTTGTCGAATACGAGCCGGGAGGCTCATCGCCCGCCCATACCCATCCAAAGTCGGCTTTCATCTATGCAACGGTCCTGGAGGGGGAAATTCGCAGCAAAGTCAATGACGGTCCGGAAAAGGTTTATCGCGCCGGCGAGAACTTCGCGGAACTGCCGGGCGATCATCATGCCGTCAGCGCAAACAACAGCAAGACTCAGCCCGCACGCCTGCTGGCCGTCTTTATCGTCGATACCAGCGAAAAAAATCTCGTCACGAACGACAAATAGTGAGATGAAAAGGACGGGTATTCGAAAGAGCAGCCGTAGAAAGATTCTACTGCCGTCTCAACAGGATGGCGGGTAGAATCTTTCTACGAACTAAACTTCGAGGGGAATCTGGAAAGAAAGGACGCCATAAAACAAAGCCACTGGCAGAGAATGCCTCTGGTGAAAGCCTCTGTGGTGAGAACTACGCAACGTTCAGCCAGCTTGCGCCGTAATCATAGCGGTATTTCGTCAGCATCGATTTCACGTCATCATCTTCCAGCACCTTATCAGCTGCATCCTTGAATGCCTTGTCATCCGGATAGAGCTCCGAAAACGCGATGATGGACATGGCAGCCAGCTCCCATTCTTTCCTGGCAGATTCATTGTCAGTGCCGTCCCTGAAATCAGGATTGCCAAGCACCGCTCGCGGTCTGTCCACCCGAACGCTCATCTGATACAGGACATACCCGACTACGAACATCACCACCCCCGCGGCGAGCAACTCCTTGAGAATGTAAACCACGCCCAGGAAGAACGATGTCAGGGACAAAACGAGGCTATTGCGCTGCTTTTTCCAAGAAGTGACCGGATATGCCAAAGCCATCCAGTATTTCACAATGTAAGCGGTCAGTTCCTCCGCATTGTTCCATTTCACCGCGAGGACCTTCGTTATCGTCAATCGAGGAATATCCGCTCTGCCGATCAAGGCATGCGGCGCAATCACAAGGGCATATAACACCGGCAGCACGGCACCCCAGTAAATGGCGAGCATGTGATTGAGTGAAAACGCGGCATACAGCGCAATGAAATTGATGATCAGTACCATCCATGCTCCGGTCCGATAGTTGGATATTTCGAATAATGAACGATATACGATTCCAATCAATATCGATACGAATTTCGTAAGATTCAGCGCGGTCCGGAAAGAAGCTTCTTGCGTGAATGTACAGTCTCTTTGAACGGCCGCTCCATGAAGGCGCTGAAGTTACTGAAATTACATTTCAATATAGCATGCACGCTGATAAAACATTTCTAACAGGAAAACTGTACTTTTCCTGGGCAGGCCAGTGGCTACGAGCCGAGTGAAGGCCAATGCCAATCCTGGATTTCGGGCATATCCTCCCCATACTGGGTGATATAGCGCTTATGATCGATCAATTTGTCACGCATCAATTGCTTGAGGTAGGCGCCTTTGGAACTCAGCCCGGGGACACGGTCAACCACATCCATTACCAGGTGAAACCGGTCCAGATCGTTTAGCACTGTCATATCGAACGGCGTAGTCGTGGTGCCTTCTTCCTTGTAACCGCGCACGTGGAGATTGGGATGATTGGTGCGACGGTAAGTCAGGCGATGGATGAGCCAGGGGTAGCCGTGATAGGCGAAAATGATGGGCTTGTTGATTGTGAACAGCGTGTCGAAATCCCAGTCTGAAAGTCCGTCCGGATGTTCCGACTGGGGCTGCAGGGTCATCAGGTCGACGATATTGACAACACGAATCCTCAACTCCGGCACATGGAGCCGCAGCAGATCCACGGCAGCCAGCGTCTCCAGGGTAGGAATGTCGCCGGCGCAAGCCAGGACCACATCCGGCTCGCCCCCCTGATCGTTGCTCGCCCACCCCCATATGCCGATACCCGTGCTGCAGTGCTTGATGGCCGCATCCATGTCCAGCCACTGGAGTGCTGGCTGTTTTCCCGCAACGACGACGTTGATGAAATTTCGGGAACGAAGGCATTTGTCGGTAATGTAAAGAAGGGTGTTCGCGTCCGGCGGAAGATAAACACGAATGATACTTGCCTTCTTGTTGATGACATGGTCGATAAAACCGGGATCCTGATGGGAAAAGCCGTTGTGGTCCTGGCGCCACACATGCGACGTCAACAGGTAATTGAGGGAGGCGATGGGTCGCCGCCAGGGGATTTCCTTGCTGACCTTGAGCCATTTGGCATGCTGGTTGAACATGGAATCAACGATGTGGATGAAAGCCTCATAGCAGGAAAAAAGCCCGTGGCGCCCGCTAAGCAGGTAACCCTCCAGCCAGCCCTGGCATATGTGCTCGGACAATATCTCCATCACCCGCCCGTCGGGAGAGAGGCGCTCATCCTCGGGCAGCCGCTGGGCAACCCAGGTTCGATCTGTTACGTCGAACAGGGCGTCAAGCCGGTTCGAGCTGGTTTCATCCGGTCCCATTACCCGAAAGTTGCAGCTGTCCAGATTGAGTTTCATGACATCCCGAAGAAACTTGCCCATTTCCCGCGTGGCTTCGCGCACTTCCGTTCCCGGCACAGGTACGTCAACGGCATAGCTGCTAAAATCGGGTATTTCCAGCTCTTTCAGTAGCAGACCGCCATTGGCATGGGGATTGGCGCCCATGCGCCGATCGCCTTCGGGAGCAAGCGCCGCCAGTTCCGGCATGAGACAACCGTTCTCATCGAATAACTCTTCGGGCTTGTAGCTCTTCATCCAGTCTTCCAGCTGCTTCAGGTGATCCGGCTTGGAGCCGAGTTCCGCGAGGGGTACCTGGTGTGAGCGCCAGTAATCTTCCAGCTTCTTCCCATCCACTTCTTCCGGTCCGGTCCAGCCCTTGGGGCTGCGCAGGATAATCAGCGGCCAGCGGGGATAGGTCATGGCTTCCCGGCTCTTCTCCGGATTTCCTTCGGCGCTGCGCGCCTCCCGCTGTATTCTCCGGATATTCTCGATTGCAGCGTCCAGCACGGCAGCCATTGCCTGATGCATGGGCTCGGGGTCGGCCCCTTCCACGAAATAGGGCTCGTACCCGTAACCCGTGAACAGGTCTTCCAGTTCTTCTCGGCTGATGCGCGCGAGTATCGTCGGATTTGCGATCTTGTAGCCATTGAGATGCAGAACAGGCAGCACCGCGCCATCATGGGCCGGGTTGAGAAATTTGTTCGAGTGCCAGGAGGCTGCAAGCGGTCCGGTTTCAGCTTCCCCGTCGCCCACCACGCACGCCACGATCAGATCCGGATTGTCAAAGGCCGCTCCAAAAGCATGCGAAAGTGAGTAACCCAGTTCCCCGCCTTCGTTTATCGAGCCCGGCGTTTCCGGGGCAACATGACTCGGAATCCCTCCGGGAAAGGAAAACTGCCGGAACAGCCTCTTCATTCCCGCCTCATCCCTTGAAATGCGGGGATAGAATTCGCTGTAGCTGCCCTCCAGCCATGTATTCGCCACCATGGCCGGTCCACCATGGCCTGGCCCGCATATGTAGAACATATCCAGGTCGAATTTCTTTATCACCCGGTTCAGATGCGCGTAAATAAAACTGAGGCCGGGGCATGTGCCCCAGTGCCCCAGCAGCCGCGGCTTGATGTGCGCAAGCGTAAGCGGTTCTCTGAGCAACGGGTTGTCCAGCAGGTAGATTTGCCCCACGGAGAGATAATTGGCGGCGCGCCAATACGCATCGATCTTGCGCAGTTCGTCCGGCGAGAGCGGACTGCTTTCGGTTTGTGCTGCAGGCGAAGCACGATTCATATTGAATCCTCCTTTTTTCCAGGCACTGGTTACTGCCGAAGAATCCCGGCACTGACGCAAAGGCTAGCGGCGGCTGGAAATGACTGCTTCTGCTTCCTGTGCGAGAATTGCCGCCTCATTCACGGGAGTCACCCACACTTCAACGGAGCTTGTTTCGCTGCTGATGCATGACATTCCGCTCGCATCGCTGTTCTTTTTAGCGTCAATACTGATTCCGCACCATTCCATTCCTGCCAGAATCTTTTCCCGCACGACTGGAACGTTCTCGCCTACGCCCCCGCCAAAAACCACTGCATCTGTCCCGCCCAGCACGGCAAGATATGCGCCCAAATACTTACGTACGCGGTAACAATACAGCTCGACTGCCAGGCCAGCGTATTCGTCTTTCGATTTCAGCAGCTCCCGGATATCCGCGCTGATTCCTGATACTCCCGATAAACCGGACCGTTCATTCAGCAGCCGATCCATCTCCTCCGGCGTCAAGCTCTCCTGCCGCTGCAAAAACATCATCAGACCCGGATCCAGGTCGCCCGAGCGCGTCGCCATCATGAGCCCCTCCAGGGGCGAGAATCCCATGGAAGTGTCGCGGGGCAATCCCTTGTCTGTCGCCGTGATCGAGCAACCGGCGCCGAGCTGCATCGAGATGATTTTTCCATTTTGCAGGGAGCCGGAATGTTGACCGCGCCACGCCTGCCACATGGCCTGATGCGCCAGGCCGTGAAAGCCATACCGCCGCAATGCATACTTTTCGCTCAATTCATGCGGGATTGCGTAAGTTTGCGCAACTGTCGGCAGATGGGTAAAAAACGCGGTGTCGAATACCGCAACTTGCGGTGTATGAGCGCCGAGTACTCCCCTGGCGACACGTATCCATTTCAATGCGATGGGGTTGTGCAAGGGCGCCAGCGGCACGAGACGCTCGATTTCCCTTTCCACATCGCGATCGATCAGGCAAGGGGAAGTAAGACGCATGCCTCCATGCACGACGCGATGCACCACGACGTTTACCTTGGAAAGTTTGTGGGTCTGCACGAATTCCTGGAGTGTGTCTTCCGGCTCACCGCCGGAATCTTCCCTGACACTCGCAAGCTCCGTCAGTTTTCCCTCATGGCGAACGAATGCTGCCAGACGTACCGATGAGCTGCCTGTGTTGACCGTCAAAATTTTCATTGCAAGGACTTGATCGGAACTCATAAGATTCAGCACTCCGTCAGCTTCGAGAATTACACCGCCATATTATGACATGATCATATTATGGGCTGACGACGAGCACATCGCAGGGGGTTTCATAAAGGACATGCTTTGTGACCGACCCGAATAGCGCTTCATCCAGTTCGGTCTGACCGCGCTTGCCTATCACGATGAGATCAATATCGAGCGCCTGCGCTTTCTCGCGAATCACATCCGGCGCATGGCCGTATTCGATAATGGATGCAACGCGCCTGTCTCCGTGCGCGTAATCGCTCACTATCTTCTCCATGCCTTCGCGGGCATGGATCAACATTTGACTGCGAAAGTGTTCAACCCGCTCCGCATCGAACCCCGCCTGCTTCATTTTCTGCCCGAGCGGCATTTCCACCGCATGCAATACGTGAATGGATGCATCCATCACAGCTTTCAATGCCAGTTCCAGCGCATCCAGGGAGTTTTTCGAAAAATCGACAGGTACCAGCGCGTGCTTGTACTTGTCCCCGGGGCCCTGCCTGACGATCAGCAGGGGATGATGGCCGGTACGGAGCGTTTTCGATGCAGTCGTCCCCAAAAAAAATTCGCGCGCAAAGCTTTCCCCCTGATCCCCGATCACCACGAGATCGGCATGATGGGACTGGGCATAACGGTTAATCTCGACGTGCGCCCTCCCAACGGCAACATGAGACTTTACCCGTATGCCTTTCGATGCCAGTATTTCCGCCCTGTTCTGCAGGGCCACCTTTGCCCGGTTGTAGAGCTTCTGCTCGGTTTCCAGCGGCGTTTCGGCTATCAGGCGCTTGAATACTTCGAACGGCAACGCGGGAAGGACATGCAACAGATACAATTCGGCCGCATGCTCCGCGGCAAGTTGCGCGGCGCGCTGCACCGCTCTTTCGCCGCGCTGGGAGAAATCGGTGGCGATGAGTATGCGCTGGATCTTCTCCACCTATGTTCCTCGCAATAGCACCAGTTGCACCATCCTCATCACATCCACCTGGCCATCCTCAACAAAATAGCACCTGCTGCACCTGTCGAACACGGTCCCTTGAAATCAGGCTAAAAGGTATTCTGCCTGAAGATGCTGCGGCAGCCGAAACAGGATAAACGAATGATTTTTCCAGCCCCTGTGATCCTTCAGCCCTTTCGGTCCTCGGCCTAGTGCGGATCCAGGCAAGCCAGCCTACGATTAGAGACACGATCTCCGGTCGCGTCTGTACGTCAGCCATCATATGACAGATCAGATGTTTTGCCATTCCTCGCTGCCGGACGGCCGTGGCCGCTGCTATAGCCGGCTGCTCTCCGAACTCATCCGTTTTCCCTCCCAGCAATCGTTCATCCCTGAAAGGATTCCTCAAACACGTGGCGATTCCGATTTTAGACGACATTTCCTTGAATTGATGGTGCTATACTCTTTACTTTAACCGTATCCCGGGAGACCTTCATGAAGAAAATATCGACTCTGTTGACCCTGGCCGTTTTCAGCTTCGGGTTGGCGACCTTCGATGCCGAGGCGAAACGCTTCGGTGGCGGTCAAAGTATCGGCAAGCAACGGGAATCCATGAGCCAGCAGGCAGCGCCCCAACCTGGAGCGGCGCCTAACGCCGCGCAGGGAGCGGCCGCACGCCCAGGCGGCAACAAGTGGCTGGGACCGCTGGCGGGTCTGGCTGCGGGAGGATTGCTGGCTGCGCTTTTCATGGGCGGCGCATTCGAAGGGATCAATATGATGGACGTGCTGATGCTCGCAGCGTTGATCGGCGGGGTCTTTTTTGTCATGCGCATGCTGCGCAAACCAAAACAGGAACACTCGGCTCGCCCGATGCAGTATTCGGGCATGCAGGGAACCTCAACCGACCACGGTGTCACACCCGGAGCAACCTCGACTGGCTCCGGACCGGAGACAACCCCGAGAGCAAGCACCGTGGCGCCGCTTTCCGGCACAGCCAATATTCCCGCCGACTTCCAGGTGGAACCTTTCCTGCGTAACGCGAAGACCTCATTCATACGCTTGCAGGCAGCAAATGATGCGCGCGACCTGAATGATATCCGGGAATATACCACCCCCGAGATGTATGCGGAGATCAGCATGCAGATCAACGAGCGGGGTAACGAACCCCAGCGGACCGATGTGCTGGCGATCAATGCGCAACTGCTTGAAGTGGTCACGGAAAAAGACATGGCAATCGCCAGTGTCCGCTTCAATGGCCAGTTGCGCGAATCGCCCCAGTCAGCGCCGGAAGCGTTCGATGAAATCTGGCACGTGCAGAAGGATCTCAAAGATCCTGAGGCTGTCTGGCTGCTCGCTGGAATTCAACAAGTCTCCTAGAGACCGGATTCCATGCTGGCATCGGCGGCGCTAGCCCCGCTCAACCATATGCTGCGTGGAGAAAGCTGGGCGCGCAAACGGCTGCAGCCGTGCGCCGGGAAGACTGCCCGTTTTCGCGTCCCGCCTTTTTTTGATCTTGCCGTCGTCATCCAGTCTACTGGCGAGGTGGCGGCGGCATCCACCGCCGCTGGCAACGACGCCATCCTGACCATCATGCCGGCGTTGCTGCCGCGCCTGCTTGTCCGCGATGAAGCCGCATACCGTGAAGTCAGGATTTCCGGGGACAGCGTATTCGGCCAGGAAATCCTCGAGATCGGGCAGAATCTGCGCTGGGACGTGGAGCAGGATTTAAGCGATGTAATGGGGGACATCCTCGCTCACCGGGTGGTCCGGGCGGGGGAGAGCATGGTCCACTGGCATAACGAAACCCTTCATAATTTGTCTCGGGCGTTGACGGAGTACCTCACCGAAGAGCAGCCGGTACTTGCCAAGCCAACCGACATGCGCACATTTGCCGATGAAGTGAGCGGATTGCAGGATCATGTATCAAAACTGGAACTGCGTGTGGAAGGCCTCATAAACAAGTCTCTATAAGTGAACTGAGAAGATCAAGGAACATCCGGGCAAGTCCCTGGGCGAACCGGGGGTAGCAGAATAGAATAAATGCGTTTCTTTCGTCTTCTCAAAATACTCGCCGTTTCATTCCGCTTCGGCCTCGACGAATTCTTCCTGAGCCACGAGCGTCTGCGCCTGCTGCGGCCTGTCGTCAGAGCGGCAACATTCTGGCGTAAACTGGACCGTGCGCGTGGTGAACGCCTCCGCCTCGCACTGGAGGCCCTGGGTCCCATCTTCGTCAAGTTCGGCCAGATGCTCTCCACGCGGCGGGATCTTCTGCCGCCCGATATCGCCGACGAACTGGCGAAACTGCAGGATCAGGTGCCGCCATTTCCCTCCAGCATTGCCCTCAAGACACTGGAGGAGGTTTATGGAAAACCCGTCAATGAAGTTTTTCTGCTGTTCGATGCGGAGCCGGTAGCAAGCGCGTCCATTGCCCAGGTTCACCTGGCAGTGCTGCATGATGGTACGGAAGTCGCAGTCAAGGTACTGCGTCCCGGCATCGCACCCGTGATCGCCCATGATATTGCGCTGATGGACACAGGCGCCCTTCTGCTCGAAGCAACCTGGCCGGATGCCAAGCGGCTCAAGGTACGGGAAGTCGTGAGCGAATTCGCCCGTCATCTCGACGATGAACTGGATCTCATGCGCGAAGCGTCCAATTGCAGCCAGTTGCGGCGCAATTTCCTGGACTCTCCCCTGCTTCTCGTGCCGGAAGTCTACTGGGATTACTGCTATTCGAACGTCATGGTGATGCAGCGCGTCAAAGGCACGCCCATCAGTCATGTCGCAACCTTGCGCGAGCAGGGGGTGGATATTCCGCGGCTTGCCCGCGTCGGGGTGGAAATCTTTTTCACCCAGGTGTTCCGCGACGGCTATTTTCATGCCGACATGCATCCGGGAAACATTTTTGTCGGCAGTGACGGACGATACATCGCTGTCGACTTCGGCATAATGGGAACCCTTACCGACGAGGACAAGAATTATCTCGCGCAAAATTTCCTGGCTTTCTTCCGTCGTGACTACAAGCGTGTGGCGGAAGCGCACGTGGAAGCGGGATGGGCGCCGAAAAACACGCGCGTCAATGATTTCGAAACCGCTATCCGGGCAGTGTGCGAGCCTATTTTCGACAAGCCCTTGAGCGAGATTTCATTTGGGCGGGTATTGCTGCGGCTGTTTCAGACATCGCGCCAGTTCAATGTCGAAATCCAGCCGCAACTGGTGATGCTGCAAAAAACCCTGCTCAATATCGAGGGACTGGGACGGGATCTCGATCCCAATCTCGACCTGTGGACGACGGCCAAGCCATACCTGGAAAACTGGATGGCGGAGCAGTTGGGCTGGAGAGGATTCAGCCACCGCCTGCGCAAGGAAGCCACGAGCTGGGCGGTAATCATGCCCCAGTTTCCCCGCCTGATACATCATGCCCTGACGGAGATACGCACCAGCGCCCTGGAAGAAAAGATGGACCGCTTTATCCTGGAGAAAAAACGTGAGAGCCGGCGACTCACCGTCCTCATCGTATTGCTGATCGTAGTGATACTGTGGCATCTGGGGAAATAAAGCCGGATTTTTTTCGCACGCAAAAATCTTTCCCTTCCTCGCTTTTCGCCAAGTCATAGGCTTCCGCGAGTCGCCCGTTACTTTGAGGCGGTGCTTCACCCGTCATGGTCCGTGATCCGCAAGCGCCACTTACGGTGCGCCCTTAAATTCTCCTTTGAATTCCTCTTTGTCCGGCACGGTCCCGTACTCCCGACGCAATCTCCGCAACACTCCAACGTTCTGCAAAGTAGAGTCACGTTCTGAGTTGATCCGCTAGGGTGATCCACTGGGCTGATTCATCCAGGCCGTCGTCCGCGACCTTTCATCGGCCATCCTTCATAAGAAATCCTTGAGGGGGATTGGGGGTTGACCAGGGGGTATCTTCACAGTAAGATAACAAAAGCTTCACAAAAAAATCACAACTTCTTAACAAATCGCGGTATCGGTAAAGACGAGGCTTTGATAAGGAGAAAGATGATGAAAATAGGAAAACTTCTTGCCCTCTCATATTTTACGGGCATGACGGTAGCACTGTTGGCGGTAGCGCTCTTCTGATCCATCGAGGCTGCCAGGGGGACTTCCCTCAATCCCCTGGATGTTGCGGCAGCACTCCTTGATCCGTGGAGACGCCAGGGGAAGTACTCCTCCTGCACTTCCCCTGAATTTTTGTTCTTGATTTCCAGATTCCTTCGGGGATTCTGGATTATTTGCAAAAGGAGCTGGTGATGGCTACTGCAGTTGAAAATAGAGTAGTAGTAGATAAGGCAGTGAAGGCAAGCAGTTCTGCCTACGACATGTCGGAGTGGTATGACTCCAGGTGGTACAAGCTGGGTCTGCTG
>ERZ778017.158-NODE-158-length-116005-cov-13.384467_pt1 | contig 116005 bp, 87 predicted proteins | sample MGYA00375747_ERZ778017 | MGnify/ENA primary metagenome ERZ778017 (study PRJEB29350, sample SAMN05509838) | bioreactor metagenome | biome: bioreactor; material: wastewater | place: South Africa: University of Cape Town | collected 2014-03-17 ... | reverse complement strand
GCTCGTCAGGCTCATAACCTGAAGGTCGCAGGTTCAAATCCTGCTCCCGCACCCAAGATTAAAAAGCCCCGATGGCATACGCCTCGGGGCTTTCTGCTGTCTGCGCCTAAAACAATGAGAATACGGGCTCGCTCTCTGGGCCCGCGATCCGCATGCTTATGACTACGGTCTGGTCCTTCCTAGTGGAGTCGATAGGCTCAGTTGTTTCAGCCGGGCGGCAGGCAAGAGGTTCTCCTCCGCCAAGCTGTTTACGTGCCCGTGCCGAAGCCCTTGGGGCCGCCGGCTCCGGCGGCTCCATCGCCGCCTGTTGAAGGCGTTGCGTTTCTGTCGGCTGGATTATTGTTCGCTAAGGGGTCTTGATTGGCTCCCGTCTTCCGGGCCTGACGACCAGCCTCGACTTCTTCGCCCTTCAGATCGGGAGCGTCGGCTTGATCACGGTTGGGGTCATTGGGTTGGACGTCGGTCATTATGATCTCCTGTTGGTTGAATAGAGCCAATCAACAGGCGCTGAGCCTGTTCCTGCGGCCCCGCTACACGATAAGTTTTGGGAAGCGGTCGGAACCTCAGCGTGAAATCGGATCGTGGCCAGCCGCTGAGAAGGCGCAACGGCGCCTTTTCGCGGACGCTCTTGACGATTTCGACGCCGAGAACGGTGAAGAGGACTGAGGTCAGAGCTAAGCACGCGCCTTCTTCAAGCGTTCCAGCAGAACCTTCCGCTGCGCCTCGTAGGCCTGTCGCTCGTCGTCGCATCGCGTACGCAGGGCCTGCAGCTCCTCATCCCATCGTCGCGCCGCCTGGCCATGCATGGTGTCGAGGTCGTCTAGGGCGAGTTGCGCCTTCTCGACCTCTGTTCGGTCAGCCGCGCCTGGCTGTTCCGCCTTGGGGGCGCCGTTGTCGCAGGGGGGCTCGGTCATGGTCTTCTCCTTCTGGCGTCTGGAGAGAAGACGAAGGGAAAGGGGATGTTCCCTTTCGCGTTGGGGCGCGTGATGCACGACTCTCGGTCAGGCTTCAGCCTCTGTCGACGTCATCCAGCGGGCTCGGACAGTTCGGCGTCATTCGACGATGCTTGCTTTGAAAGGGCGGGAGCCCCTTGGAACAGCCCTGCAGGCGTCACGTTGGCTGATCATGGCTGAAGATGTCGCAAACTTAATAGGCTCGGCTGCGGCGCTCTGCTCAATCACCAGTTTTGCGCCTCAGGGCTATAAGATCTGGCGAGAGCGTGATGCGTCGGCGGTCAGCCTGAAGACCTATTCGCTGACCGTCAGTTGTTTCATTCTGTGGACGATCTATGGCGTCATGGTCTCGGCTTGGCCGGTAGCGTTGGCCAACGCCTGCGCCTTGTTCATGGCGTCAGGCGTTTTGCTCATGAAATGGCGTTTCAGGGACGGAAAGCCGGGCGCGACGCCGCCCTGAACATCACGCGGCGATGGGCAGCCGCACCGTGAAGCAACTGCCTTGACCGGGGCCTTCGCTGACCAGTTCTATCGCGCCGTCGTGCATCTCGACCAACTGTTTAACCAACGCCAGGCCGATGCCGAGGCCCTCGCGCGAACGATCGTCGGGGCCTTTGGATTGGGTGAACAGATCGAAGATGCGACCTTGCATGTCATGCGCCACGCCGACGCCGTTATCGGCGATGTCGATCCGCACGTGGTCCTGATCGACGTCGGCCGAGACGCGGATCTGACCTTCAGGCGGCGTGTATTTGGCGGCGTTGGTGAGCAGGTTGCTGACCACCTGCGAGAGCCGCGTGAAGTCCCCTTTCAACCACAGGGGCTGGGCAGGCAGGGCGACCGTGAGGTCATGCGCCCCGGCCTCGATCTTGAGGCGACTCGTGTCGACAGCGGACTCGATGACGCTCTGCAGGCTGACGCGCTCGCGCTTGAGGGAGATCTTGCCTTGGTCGATCCGGGCGACATCCAGCAGATCTTCGATCAGGCGTGAGAGGTGGTGGGCCTGAACCTCCATGCGCGCGTGGATGCCGGCTTTCATCCGCTCGTCAGACTGACGCTCCAGCAGCTGAAGACCGGCCCGCAGAGCCATGATCGGATTGCGCAACTCATGGCCCAGCATGGCGATGAAGTCGTTCTTGCGCCGATCGGCGGCGCGCAGGGCGTTGGCGGAGGCTTCCAGCTCGTTGCGTTGGGAGAGAATTTCCATTCGCTGGCGATAGAGGTCGATGAAGACCTTCACCTTGCTGCGCAGGATGTCCGTTTCGACCGGCTTCTGGATGAAGTCCACCGCGCCGGCCTCGTAGCCCCTGAAGCGACGCTGCAGGTCCGCGCTACCCGCCGTGACGAAGATGATGGGGACGTGGCGCGCGTTCACATTGCCGCGCATGAACTCGGCCAGCTGGAATCCGTCCATGCCCGGCATCTGCACGTCCACCAGCGCCAGGGCCACGTCGTGAACCAGCAGTAGCTCCAGAGCCTCGTCGCCCGAGCGGGCCTTCAGGCAGACCACGCCCTCGCGCTTCAGCAGCGCCTCCAGCGCGAGCAGGTTCTCTTCAAGGTCGTCGACCAGCAGAAGATGGATCGGCTGTTCCGGGCTGGTCATGCTTTTCCGAGACCTTTCAGATGTTCGGCGATGCGTTCGAGCGGCAGGGCGAGGGCTGCGTCGCAGGCGTTGCGGGCGGCCTGGGGCATGGCCTGGGCGTAGGCGGCTGCGGGCTCCTCCACCAGGGCGATCCCGCCCGCAGCGGCGACGGCGCTCAGTCCTGCGGCGCCGTCCTCATTGGCGCCGGTCAGGATCACGCCGGTGAGGCCGGCGCCGTAGGCGTCCGCCGCGCTCTCGAACAGCACGTCGATGGAGGGGCGGGAGTAGTTGACGGCTTCGTCGGAAGACAGGGCCAGATCGCCGTTGCTCTCGACCAGCAGATGGTAGTTCGAAGGGGCGAAATAGACCACGCCGGGCCGGGCGGTCTCCTTGTCTTCGGCCTCCTTGACCTCAAGCCGGCATTTGGCCTCGAACAGAGGGGCCAGCACGTTGCCGCGGTCGGCCGGGACGTGCAGGACGATGAAGATCGGCCAGGGAAAGTCCGCTGGCAGCGCCGGCAGAAGAGTGAGCAGCGCCTGCACGCCTCCGGCGGAGGCGCCGATCGCCACGGCCTGGTCCGGGGAGGGACTCACGGTTCGCGTTTCCTGTAGATCTTCTCCGCCGGGACGAACTCCGAAAAGGCGGCCGCATGGCGCGAGAAGCGCAGGTTCTCCTTTGATCCGATGCCCAGAAAGCCGTTGCGCGCCAGGGAATCCTGGAACAGGCCCACCGCGCGATCCTGAAGCCCCCGGTCGAAATAGATCATGACGTTGCGGCAGGAGATGAGCTGCATCTCCGCGAAGACGGCGTCCGTAACCAGGCTGTGGTCCGAAAAGACGACATTGGCGCGCAGCGACTTGTCGAAGACAGCCCGGCCGTAGTCCGCCGTATAATAGTCGGACAGCGACGATCGTCCGCCGGATTTCTGATGGTTCTCTGTGAACTTGCGTATGCGATCAAGGGGATAGATCCCGGCTTCGGCGGCGCGCAGGGCGTCAGGATTGATATCGGTGGCGTAGAAGAGGGTGCGGTCAAACAGGCCTTCCTCGCGGAAAAGGATGGCCATGGAGTAGAGTTCCTCTCCAGCGCTGCAGCCCGCGATCCAGACCTTGAGCGAAGGATAGGTGCGCAGGTGGGGTAAAACCTGCTCGCGCAGGGCGCGGAAATAGTCGGGATCACGGAACATCTCGCTGACCTGAACGGTCAGGAAGGCAAGCAGACGCGGCAACATTTCGGGGTCGTGCAGCACGCGTTCCTGCAGGGCCGTCAGGCTCGGCATGCCGAAATGGCTGCGCGCCTGAAGCAGGCGGCGCTTGATCGACGCCCGCGCATAATGGCGAAAGTCATAGTGGTAGCGTTGAAACAGCGCCTCCAGCAGAAGCCCGATCTCGATGTCCTCGATCTCGTTCGTCATGGCGGAACTCAGCGGGGCATCCAGACACGGACCAGGGACAGCAGCTTGTCCACGTCCAACGGTTTAGCCATGTAGTCGTTCGCCCCGGCCGCCATGCAGCGTTCCTGGTCGTCCGGCATGGCCTTGGCGGTCAGCATCAGCACCGGCAGCGTCTTCCAGCGCGGATCCTTTCTCAGCTCGCGCGTGGCCGCCAGACCGTCCATGACCGGCATCATCACGTCCATCAGCACCAGGTCGACGGCCTTCGACTGGTCGGTCGAGGATCGCTCCAGGGCCTCAAGCGCCTCCTTGCCGTTGCGGGCGATCTCGATCATGGCGCCGCGCGGTTCTAGGACGTTGGTCAGGGAGTAGACGTTGCGGACGTCGTCCTCGACGATCAGAATCCGACGCCCCTCCAGCACGGCGTCGCGGTTGCGGGCCTTGCGGATCATCTTCTGCTGCTCGGGCGGCAGCTCCGACACCACCTGGTGCAGGAAGAGGGACACTTCGTCGAGCAGGCGTTCCGGCGACTTTGCGCCCTTGATGATGATGGAGCTGGAATAGCGGCGCAGCTGCTGCTCGTGATCGGGCGATAGATCGCGTCCTGTATAGACGATCACCGGCGGGAAGCCGTGGCCGCCTTCGCGGCTGAGGGTCTCGAGCAGGGAAAAGCCCGACGCGTCCGGCAAGGTCAGGTCCAGCACCATGCAGTCGAAGGTCTGGCTTCTGAGTTGTTCCAGGCACTCGGCGGCGGTGCCCACGCCTACGGTCTCCACATCGCCTGAGGCCAGCAGGCGGCTCACAGCGTCGCGCTGGACCACGTCGTCCTCGACGATCAGCACGCGACGCACGGTGCGGGTCAGCTTGTCCTCCAGGGTGCGCAGAACCTCGGCGAGATCTTCGCGCTTCACCGGCTTGACCAGATAGCCGATGGCGCCCAGCGACAGGGCGGTCTGGCTGTGATCCTCGGCCGAGACGACGTGGATCGGAATGTGACGGGTGTCGTCGTCGCGCTTCAGCACATCCAGAACGGTCAGGCCCGACTGGTCGGGCAGGCCCACGTCCAGCACGACCGCGCTGGGGCGATGGCGCTTGGCCAGCTTGAGGGCCTCCTCCGCCGTACCCGCCACAATGCAGTGGAAGCCCAACTCGCGGGACAGGTCGCGAACGATGGCGGCGAAGCGGTCGTCATCCTCCACCACCAGCAACAGGCGGCGCGTCCCGGCCAGATGATCGCGGTCGTCCTCTATGCTTGCCGGCACATGAGACAGGCGGCGCTCGGGAGTTGCGTCCGATGGGGACGAAGTTTCCAGGGCAGGGGCGGGCGTTTCGCGAGAGGCGACCTGCGCCGCGTCATAGGTGCGCGGCAGAGAAAGGGTAAAGACGCTGCCTTCGCCCAGTCTGCTTTCCAGCCTGATCCGCCCGCCAAGCAGACGCGCCAGTTCGCGCGAGATCGACAGGCCCAGGCCCGTGCCGCCGTATCTGCGGCTGATCGTTCCGTCAGCCTGCTGAAAGGCATCGAAAACGCCCTTCTGCTGCTCGGGCGATATGCCTATGCCGGTATCCGACACGGCGAAGGCGATCCAGTCGCCGGGCTGTGCCGATATGCTCAGCTTTACCTTGCCGCTTTCCGTAAACTTGAAGGCGTTCGACAGCAGGTTCTTGAGGATCTGCTCCAGCCGTTGACGGTCTGTCTCCATCAGATCGGCTCCGGCGTCCAACTCGATGTCGAAAGCCAGGCCGCGATCGTCCGCCACCGGCTGGAAGAGTTGGCGCACGTCTTCGGTCAACCGCTGCATCGAAACCGCTTCGGGACGCGCCTGGATGTGACCGGCTTCAATCTTGGATAGGTCGAGGATGTCGTTGATCAGGGCCAGCAGGTCATTGCCGGACGACTGAATGGTGCGAGCGTAGTTGACCTGGTCCTCAGACAGCGTCCCTTCCGGGTTGTCCGCCAGCAGCTTGGACAGGATCAGCAGCGAGTTGAGCGGGGTGCGCAACTCATGGGACATGTTGGCCAGGAAATCGGATTTGTACTGGCTGGCCTGTTCCAGTTCGCGCGCCTTCAGCGTCAAAGCTGAGGCGCCGCGCTCCAGATCGTCGCGCTGGGTCTCCAGAAGTTGGGCCTGCTCCTCCAACTGGCTGTTGGTCTGCTCCAGCTCCGCCTGTTGCTGCTCGAGACGCGTCTGGGACTCCTTCAGCGCGCGGCCCTGCTCCTCCAGCTCTTCATTGGAGACGCGAAGCTCTTCACTCTGGACCTGAAGTTCTTCGGCCTGGCGTTGGGTTTCCTCCAGCATGTTCTGCAACTGGGCGCGGTAGCGAGCGGATCGCAAAGCCGTGCCTATGGCGGGGCCCGCCTCTTCGAGCAGCGCCATGAGCCGTTCGTCAGGCGCGTGAAGGAAGCCGAGCTCCAGAACCGCATTGACGGCTCCGTCCGCTCGCGCTGGGGCGAGCACCAGGTGCCGAGGCTTGTCGCGGCCCAGAGCCGAACCGATCGTCAGATAGCCTTCGGGCACGTCGGACAGGGTCAGAACCTGACCTTCAGCCGCCACCTGACCGAGCAGTCCCTCACGCAGACCGAAGCGCTCTGCGATGGGAGCGTCAGACGGCACGCCGAGGGCGGCGACGCGCCGGTAGAGGCCGCCTTCGCCCTTGAACAGCGCGCCGGCCTGCACGCCGGCATAACGCCCCAGATAGGCGAGGATGCTGTCCGCGAGTTGTTCCAGGGACTGATCTCCCATCATGGCGGCGGCCAGGCCGACCTGCCCTTCGTGCAGCCATTCCTGGCGGGCGCGCGCTTGCGCGCTGCGGCGGATCAGAGTGAAGACTACAAGCGTCAGCGCCGCTCCCAGCAGGCCGGAAAGCACGCCGCTGATCAGCGCCGTCCGATAGGCGGCGTCCATTTCGTTCAGGCGCAGTTGGCGCACCCGCTGCTCTTCCTGGCGCAGGAGCGTGATCTGGGCGCGGACCGCATCCATTTCACGCTTGCCCTGATCCGTCGCCATGCGCGCCAGGGCGGCTTGCATCCCCTCGGTGCGGCGCGTCTGAAGGGTGGCTCCCAATTCAGCCATCTTGGCGTCGATGTGGCGTCGCAGTTGGCGCAGATGAGCTTGCTGGGTCGGGCTGTCCTTCGTCAGATCGCCGACCTCGTCCAGACGTCGAGCCAAGTCCCGGCTCGCGGTTTCATAGGGCTGCAGATACTGAAGGTCGCCCGTCAGCAGATAGCCACGTTGCCCCGTCTCCGCATCCTGAGCGGCGGACAGTACTTCATCGACCGCGACGATCACCCGGTGCGTATGGATGATCTGTTGGTTGTTGGCCCGCAAGACTTCCACGTTGCGCCAGGCGATGACGCCGGTGGCGAAAAAGAAGGTGAGAACAAGGGCCAGCCCCAGCGTCGCCCAGGCTTCCATCTTCGAGCCCGTGGACGGGCGACGTAGCGATTTCATCAATCTGCAAAACCTTGGCGAGCCTCGGGACACACCCTGCCTACAGGCGGGAGCGAAGCGTGCAATAACCTATGCTGGACTCATCGCACAGGCTGGGCGAAGAGCGAGGCTGGGGGCGCCTGTTCGCCCGATGTTCGAGCCCGTCAAGGGAACCCTCTGCGAGCATGAGCTTTGGCTGCCTATGGCTTCCGGCATTCACTTTGGCCCCATACCGGCAAACGCCGCTCATCTGTGCGTGGACATGCAAAGACTGTTCGCGGAGGACACGCCGTGGCGCACGCCCTGGATGCCGCGCGTCCTGCCTGTGATCGTGCGTCTGTGCGAGCGCAAGGCCGAGCGTACCTGTTTCACCCGGTTCATCCCCGCCCGCTCGGCCGATGAGGGGCGGGGAGCCTGGCGTCGGTATTGGCGGCGATGGGCCTCGATGACGCTTGAAAACCTGGGGGAGGAACGGGTGGAGCTTCTGCCCGAGTTGCAGGCATTCGCTCCGCCCGGACAGGTGCTGGACAAGGCGCACTATTCTCCCTGGGTCGACACGGGTCTGGCGTCGGCACTGATGGCGAGCCAGGTCGACACCTTGGTGGTGACGGGCGCCGAGACCGACATGTGCGTGCTGGCGACCGTTCTGGGCGCCGTGGATCTGGGTTTTCGCGTGGTGGTGGTGTCGGACGCTCTGTGCAGTTCCTCAGACCAGTCGCATGACGCCTTGCTGGGTCTTTATCACGACCGTTTCGGCCAGCAGATCGAGACGGCGGAATGCGACGAAGTTCTCGAAGCCTGGATCTAGGCGGGGCCGCCCAGCAATCGCGCTAGGCTCGAATCGAAACCCTGAGCTTCTGGACCAGGCAGTAAGGTTGTGATGCTTCCGGTTTCATAAAGTTCAATCACGCGCGGATGCACATAGGAAGCCCGGCAGACCGTCGGCGTATTGCCAAGCAGGCCCGCGATCGTTCTCATGCAGGCTGAGACGTTGCGCCGGGCTTCGGTCTGGGACGTGGGGAGGGCCATCTCGCAGAAGGCGCGGGCGGCGGAAACGGTGGCCGCCCAGGTCCGGAAGTCCTTGGCGGAGAACTGATCGCCCATGGCCTCGCGGATATAGGCGTTCACGTCGTCTGAACTGATCGGCTTCAGAACGCCTTCGGCGTCGCGGTATTTGAAGAGGTGCTGGCCAGGCAGGCCTTCCAACCCGCGCATGACACGCGCCAGACGCCGGTCGCTGACCTTGACGCAGTGTTCCTTGCCGCTCTTGCCCCGGAACTCGAAGATCAGGGCCGAACCGTCGACTTCCAGGTGGCGTTTGCGCAGGGTCGTCAGGCCGAAACTGCGGTTCTGGCGGGCATAGGCGGCGTTGCCGACGCGGATCAGGGTGATCTCCAGCAGACGGACGGCCGACGCCACGACCTTCTCCTTGCAGGGCCCCCGGCGCGATAGATCGTTCTCCACCCGCGCGTGCAGCCGCGGCAGGCGGCGAGCGAAATCAGGCAGGCGGGCGAACTTGTGCGAGGCGGCCTGAGCCGTCCATTCGGCGTGATAGCGATACTGCTTGCGGCCGCGCGCATCGCGTCCCGTCGCCTGGATATGGCCGTTCGGGTCAGGACAGATCCAGACCTCCCGCCACGCAGGCGGAATGGCCAGGTCGTGGATTCGCTTGAGGGTACTCTGATCGCGGATCAAGCGGCCTTTGGCGTCACGGTAGCAGAAACCTCGCCCGCTCCGGCGACGCGTGAGGCCTGGGGTCTCGTTGCTGGACCAGATCAGTCCGTCGGAAGACGGCGCACTCGTCGGCATCACTGCGGCTCTGGCTGAGTTTGGGTCTAGGCAACGCCAGAGCGCAGCTTCGGCTCCCTCATGCGGCGCCGCAGCGGCACGAAAGATTTGAGAGGCTGTCGGCGTCCAGGATAGACGCCTTGCCGCGGCTGAAGCGCACAGCGCCCCTAGTCTGCAGGTTGCTGGCGGCGGCGTTGATGCTCGTTCTTTGGACGCCGAGCATGGCGGCCAACTGGGCCTGCGTCAGGCGAAGCGACGCGCCGTTGCCGCCGTGGTGCAGGCGAAGCAACCATTTCGCCAGACGCTCCGACACGCGGTGCGAAGCATTGCAGGCGGCTTCCTGTTCCAGAAACGTCAAACGCTGAACCGCCTGAAGAGCGATGAAACGCGACAGCCAGTCGTAGCCCAGCGCTTCGCGGACGGCGGCGGCTGGAACGCGAAACAGCCGAACATCCAAAAGCGGGCGCACGTCGGCGCCGCTGCCGCTGGAGCCCAGGGCGTGATCCCAGCCGTAGACGGAGCCGGAGACGATCGGCGCCACGCAGACGTCGCTGGCGGCGGGAAAGACGCCCAGAACCCCCGACAGAATGAACCAGAGGTGGTCCCTGTCCAGCGGGGTCTGTGCATCGCCTGACAGGTCAAGCTCCACCCCCTCGGCGATCAGACGCTGTTGGGCGTCCGACGGCAGGGCGCGATAGACCGGATGGTCGTGGATGTTGGGCCGGGAACGGCCGATAGGCCGTGCGGGCGAGGGGAGAACGGCGGCTGAATCTGCGGGCATGGGGCCTCCTGACCTGAAGCCCTGCCACGGAAGCCTAAGATCCCCACTTACATGGGTTAGTCGCGACTGGGCGGCGCATCCGCGAGATCGTCCGCGATGCTGAGCCCCGCGGCCAAGGCCAGACCCTGCAGGTCAGGCAGGATGGCCCGCCCGGTCCGGTAGTCGACCAGGCCCGCCCGTCGGAGCTGCTGCAGCGTGCGGTTTATATGCACGGCGCTGAGCCCCAGGATGTCCGCCAGCATGTCCTGGGTCAGAGGGAGATGAAGAACGCCGGGCTCGGCGGCGCCGAGGCGGCTTTGCCGCTCGTACAATTCCAGCAGAAGGTGGGCCGTCCGCTCATAGGCGCTGAGACGCCCCAGACGGATCACGTGCCGCGCCAGGCGCAGACGCTCCGCAGAGCGGACCTGGCGCCAGGCTTCCAGCAATCGGGGGCTGACGTCGACGCTTTCCGAAATCGCCTCCCACAGCAGGGAGGCGTCGAGGGTGGAAGCGTCGGTAAGGGCCCAGACCGCCATGTCGGCGTCCACGGCGTCGGCGGCCAGAATGACGTCGCCAGGCAGGCTGAGGCCCACGATCTGCCGCCGGCCGTCTTCCAGCATGGCACCGCGCGCGATCCAGCCGCGGGCCACCACGCGGGCGTCCTGACGTTCGGGATGAAGAGACACCGACCCGCCAGGCGGGTGAACCAGCGCCGGACCGTGGAACCAGCCGCGGACGCGATCGATGTCGGCAGGCGACAGCGCGACGAAGCTGGACAGCATCCGTTCCAGCGACGCCGCGGCTATGTCTACATCATCTTGATAAGACTGATTCTTCATCCCCCTGACCAACAGCACGGCCCGAGGTGTTTCGTTCTTTACATAGGTTAGTCGGAACGCTCGAACGTCACGCTTGCGACATCGTCGTCAGAGCTCTTTTAGGCGCGGTAGTAGGAATCCGAGCAAAGGGTGCGAAGCTGCCTCCACGTGGCCTTGCCTTCCAGTTGGAAGAGCTCAGCCTGGGTATACCGATCTGAGATCAGGGCCTTTCGCACTTCGCTAGGGATACGGAAACGCCCGCTGCGAGCCAACTCGAAGGCGCGCTCGATAACTGGTGTTCTATTCACGATACAAACTCCCCTGTTACGGGAAGACAATGCGGCTCAGGCCTCGCGGTTCTCTGTGTCGCATTTGCGGCCCCCGGGAACACCGGCGGCTTCCCCAGCCTCGCAACATTCGCGAGGAAACGGCGTTGTATTTCCGCCAACGTAGGGGGGCGAGATGCACGATCACAGCCGTCTTCTGGAGAACAAGCTGGAGCGCCGCGACGTCATCACGGACTGCGAACGGCAGGCCTTGCGAAGCGTGCTGACCCATGTGGTTCTGAAGCCCGCCGGCACCGACATCGTCTCCCAGGACGCTTTGGTCGATCATTCCAGTCTGGTCGTCGACGGCTTCTGCGCGCGTTATCGCGATCTGAGCGACGGACGGCGGCAGTATACTCAGATCAACCTGCCCGGCGACTTCATCGACCTGCACAGCTTCGTTCTCAAGCGTGTCGACCATGGCGTGCGTGCGCTGTCGGACTGTCTTATCGCCGAGGCCCCGCATGACCGTCTGCGCGAATTAACTGAACAGCATCCTCATCTCACACGCTTGTTGTGGCTGGAGACGGTGGTCGACGCCGCGATGCATCGCGAGTGGCTGCTGGCGCTGGGGCGGCAGGAAGCGCTGGAGCGGACGGCCCTGCTGGTCTGCGAAATTTACGCCCGCCTGGAGGCGGTGGGGCTGGCGCATGACGGCGTCTTTCGCTTCCCCATCATACAGGCTGAGATTGCGGATCTGCTAGGCATGTCCGCCGTGCACGTGAACCGTACGCTGAAGGTCATGCGCGAGGCTGGATGGCTGGAGTGGACGGGATCTGAGGTCCGTATTCTGGAATGGGACCGTCTGGCGGACGAGGCCGAATTCAATCCCTCCTATCTGCGGCTGGAGCGGCTGCCGGTTTAGCGCTGAATGAAGGCCCCGCCGCTGATCAGGCGGCGGGGCCGTCGGAATTCAGGCGGCGGGCTTCAACGCCTCGGCGTTGATCGCGGCGTCGGCGATGGCCGTCAGATCATCGTCGGTCTGGCTCTCTTCCTGCAGGGTTTCATCAAGCAGTTTGACGGCGTCCTTCAGCCCCATCACCTCGGCCCAGCGCTTGAGCGTGCCGTAGCGGGTGATCTCATAATGCTCGACCGCCTGGGCGGCGGCCAGCAGGCCGGCGTCCAGCGCCGCCGAACCCTTGTACTCTTCGGCGATCTCGTCGCCCTCGGCCAGGATGCCTTCGATGGCGTCGCAGGTCTTGCCGCGTGCGGGCTTGCCGATGATCTCGAACACCTGTTGCAGGCGCTCGATCTGCCCTTCCGTCTGCTCGCGGTGTTTTTCAAAGGCCGCCTTGAGATCGGGCGACTGGGCGGCGCGCGCCATCTTCGGTAGGGATTTCAGGATCTTGCGCTCAGCGTAATAGATGTCGCGCAAGGTGTCGTGAAACAGGGTCTGCAGCGTTTTCTCAGCCATGGGGCTCTCCTGAATATGAAAGGGGAGCCTGCGAAGCGGCAGGCGCACATGCGCGTTCCTAATGTTCGGATATGAACAGGGGCGGGCGCAACGGAACCCTTGCGAATTAGACGGCCTGGCCAATGCCGAAGGCGGCGGGGAGCCGCTGAATAGAAGAAGGGGCGGACTGCAGTCCGCCCCTTCGCGCCTTTTTATCCTTCGGCCGGCGTCAGCCGACCAGGTTGGATTGCAACTGCTTGGCGCGCTCCAGGTGGGCTTCGATCTTGGGCAGGACGGTGCGGGCGTGCTCCGCCAGGGCAGGGGCGTCCGTCTTGTCCGAGAAGCCGCGATGCAGGGTGACGGCCTCCTCATGGGCGGCGACCTGCTGGTCGATATAGGTCTTGTCGAAGTCCGCCGCCGAGGCTGAGCGCAGGTTGTCGATCAAGCCCTTGCGGCGCTGGTCCAGCTCGGTCGGCAAGGTCGTGTCCGGCGCAGCCTGCCCGGCGGCGGCCTTTAGAGCGCTCGAGGCGGCCGAGTGGTCCGTCTTGATCATCTGCGCCAGTTCTTTGACCTGGGCGTTTTTTGACCGCTCCAGGGCGATGTCGGCGGCTTGGATTTCGTACATGTCGCCCATGGCGGCGTTCGGGACATAGGCGCTGACCATATTGGCGCCCATGGTCGCCGCCGAGGTCTGGCCCACCGGCTCGGAAACGGCGTCCTGCGCCTTGTCGACGGCTTCGGACCCTTGCTGTTGATTACAGGCGGCCAGGGTGAGAGCGGCGGCTGAAGCGGCCAGGACGGCGGCGGTTTGCTTCATCATCATATTGATTCCTTAGTTGATCAGGATTTGGCGGCCATGCCGGGCGTGACGGGGGCCAGTTCTTCCGCCTGAGTTTTGGGCGGGGGCGCGTCGGCGTGCTGAAGGCCGTCGTCCGGCGTTTCTCGAATGGACAAAACGGCCTCGTGAACGCGCATCAGCGGGGCAGCGGCGTCAATGGCCTGGGCATCGGTAGGCGAGGCCACCCGCAGGCGTCTTTGAGGGCCGCTGTCGCTGCCGACCACGACTTCATAGAAGCGCATGGCGGTCTCCCGTCGCGGGGACGCCCGGGGGGCGGCGATTGCGATCGATCATGTCTTTAATCCTCCCTGTGACGGGAGCTTAAGCGGCGGGACGCGGCGGTGTTCCAAATGCTCAAGCCTGGACATGCCGTCACATGGCGCGTTCCAGCGGGGCTTCGGCGCCGGTCATTCGTGCATCGGGAGTTTTTGTTTGTGTGCGGAGAAAACCGGTCGCCGCCGTGGCCAGGTAGACGACGAACAACAGGGCCAGAAGGACTCCGACGAGCATCAACAGCCGGCGCGGACGTCGCAAAATCGGTGGTTTTTCCTTGTTTGCAAGCGGCAAAGAGAACTCCTTTCGTATTGATAGGAGAAGGAAACGACGCCGAGCCTGTTCCATACGGCGCCGGTCAGTCCTTATTTTTGCCGCGGGGATTTTAGGCTAGATTCAAAGGGCTTTGAGGGGCGGTTGCGCCGGGCCAGCACGGCCAGGGTCAGTTTCTCGGCCGTCAGCCGCACCTCATCTTGAACGGCTGGATCGCGATCCAAGGCGTCATGGCTGGTGGCGTAAGGCTCCCAATAGCCGATGTAACGATCGATCTCGGCGCCGGCCGGCGACAGCTCCATCGAAACCAGCCAGTCGGACAGAGAGCGACGCACGTTCTCTGCGCCTTCTGCATCGCCATGAACGACCAGGGCGAAACGCCGACCCGCCAAATGGCGGGGATAGGGCCAGTCGGCCAGCTCCAGCGCCTTGGCCATCGGAACGGTCTTGCCGTGCGTCGTGGTGGGGTCGGGGTTGCCGCCGTCGGCGCAGACCAGCCGGTCCATCATCAGCTTGAACGGGCTGGAGGCGTGATACCAGTTGACCGGGGTGACGATCAGGACGCCGTGCGCGCGGACCCACATCGGATAGATGTCATTCATCCAGTCGTGGACCTGGCCCAGGCTGTAGTTGGGATAGCAGCTGCACGGCCAATGGCAGAGGGCCGCTGCGGTGGAGAAGCAGGCCTTGCAGGGATGAATTTCCCGGCCGTATTCCGACGCCAGGCGTGACAGGTCGAGAACTTCAGTCTCCACGCCCGCGTGACTTTCCACAACTTCGCGGGCGATCTGGACCAGACGCCAGCTCTTGGACATTTCGCCGGGGCAGGTGTGCTCGGAACGGCTGGAAGCGTTGATGATCAGGATGCGCGCGGGCATGGCGGCGTCGTCATGCTGCGCCTCGGCGGCGCGGAGAGCTTTGTGGGCGTCCAGCCAGTCCAGCGCCAACTCATAGTCCGGCTCGGCGAAGCTCGGACCGGCGGGGCGCGTCAGCGGCGATTTCCGACCCCCGATGTAGCCGTCCCAGGCTGCGGCGGCCAGGCGGTCGATCTCGTCGCGCAGAGGATCGAAGGCGGGGTCCGCGAACCGGCTGCGGAAGCGGGTTTCAAAGGTTGCGCGGTCCAGTTCCGGGCTGGGCATGCCCTTGCGCGGTTCAGGGACGGCTGGAGCGTGGGGAACAGAATCTGGCATGCGGCTTCTCCGGCTCGGGTGCGTCGGAAACGTCGCGTCTGAAGACGACGTTCCGCCGCAGGAGGGGAACGCGCGGACAGAGGGCGACTTAGGAAGGCACGCCCTTCAAACGTCTACAGGAGCCGTCATGTCTGACCGCCTGACAATGCAGGATCCCCGTCACCAGTATCCGCGCCCGCCATTTCCGCGGCAGCCGCAACCGGCGCCCGGACTGGCGGCTGAGATGGAGCCCAGTCCCGATCATGGGGAGGAGAGCTATCGCGGCCACGGGCGGCTGAAGGGGCGTCGCGCCCTGATAACCGGGGCCGATTCCGGCATCGGCCGCGCCATCGCCATCGCCTACGCCCGCGAAGGGGCCGATGTCGCCGTCTCCTATCTGCCCTCCGAGGAGGCCGACGCGCGCGAGGTGATCGCCCTGATCGAGACCGAAGGCGTCAAGGCGCTGGCCCTGCCCGGCGACATCCGTGACGAGGCGTGGAATGCGACCATGGTGGCGCGCACGCTTGAGGCCTTCGGCGGCCTGGACATCCTGGTCGTCAACGCAGGTCGGCAGCAGTTCCGCGAGGACGTAGGCGAGGTCTCGACCGAGGATTTCGACGCCACGCTGAAGACCAATCTCTACGCCCTGCACTGGTTGTGTCAGGCGGCGACGCCGCACCTGCCGCCGGGCGCGGCGGTCATCACCACGGCCTCGATCCAAGCCTATGAACCGTCGGACATCCTGCTCGACTACGCCACCACCAAGGGCGGGATCGTCACCTACACCAAGGCCCTGGCCAAGCAACTGATCGAGAAGGGCGTGCGGGTGAACGCCGTGGCGCCGGGCCCCTTCTGGACGGTTCTGCAGCCCAGCGGCGGCCAGCCTCAGGAGAAGGTCGAAAAATTCGGGGCTCACAGCGCCTTCGGCCGCCCGGGCCAGCCGGTCGAGATCGCACCCGTCTACGTTCTGCTGGCGTCGCAGGAAGCCAGCTTCGTCACGGGCGAGGTCTGGGGCGTCACCGGCGGCGCCGGGATCGCCTGAGCTCAGACCTCGAATACGCGATAGGGCGTGTCGCCTAGCGCCCGCAGCACGGGCAGGGCGACGTTGTAGACCGGGACGCCGCGCGCAGTGCGGCCTTCGGGCGCCCCGCGATGCGCATGGCCGTGCACCACCAGCTTGACGTTCTCATAGCGATCGACGACCTCCGCCAGCCGCGATGAGCCGAGGAAGGCGTGGATTTCCGGCGGCTCGCCGATCACCGTGTCGACCACCGGCGCATAGTGGAGAAGCACGACGCTACGTTCGGTGCGCAGGGTGCGGATGGAGTTCTCGATGAGGTTGGCGTCCTCCACCGCCTCATTGACGAAGGTCTTCACCGAGGCCTCGCCGAACGAACTGAGCATGTAGCGGCCGAAGCCGCCCACGAAGCCTTTTCCCCCGGCGAAACCGACGCCGTCGATCTCATAGGCCTCGCCGGTCAGCATCTTCACGCCGGCTTCGCTCAGCATGCGGGCCACCTCCAGAGGTTGGCCGCACTCGTGCTCGTGATTGCCCAGTACGCCGACCATAGGGATGCGGCAGGCGCGCAGATCCTCCAGCAGGTTCTCCACCTCGACCGTCTTGCCGAAATTGACCAGGTCGCCGCACAGGCAAAGCACGTCCGCGACTTCATGCACCCGGTCGAACAGGTCGCGATAAGCGCGATGCGAGGTCTCGCCGACGTGCAGATCGCCGACGGCGGCGACGCGAAGCTTTTTCTTCGGTCCGGCTTCCATGCCGGGTTGAGGCGTCTGGCTTTCAGCGGCGGGGGCGGCGGGTTCAGGCGACGGGGTCATGGCGTTCCTCCAGGCCCTTGCCCACCACGTCGCCGAAGCCCCATTCGGAGATGTCGGCGATGTAGTCTCTGGGGCTGAACAAGCGGCCGCGGCAGACCTTTACGCGCGGCGCCGGCAGATCGACCTGAGCCTGAAGGCGGCCGATCAGCTCCGTCATCAGCCACGCCGGCACCAGGCCGCGCTCCGTCGGATAGGCGAAGCGGAAGTTGAGCAGATGCGCCATCAGCACCTCCCAATAGAGGTCCATCTGATCCAGAAGCGACTTCCAGTCGATGGCGTCGGCCTGCTTGAGAATGACGTGGTTCACATCGGCGCCGTCGTAGCGATAGCGGTCCTGAATGAAGGCCTTGGACAGGATCAGGGCGGTCGGCGGGGTGATCGTCACCTCATGCCCGTAGACGGTGATGCGATCCGGCCCGAACCAACTGTCGGAGACGGCGATGGTGCCGTTCGACATGGCGAAGATGACGTCAAAGAAGTGCTTGTCGTCCTTCCAGACCTTGGCGATCCAGCGTTCGTCCTCGACGTCGGTGCGATAGCCGTGCGCCTGGAAGAAGGCCAGAATCCGGGGGTAGTCGCCGGGCTTGCAGAAGACGTCCAGATCCTTGGTCGGCCGACGGATGCCTGTATAGGCCGTTACGGCGTAGGTGCCCGAGAGCAGGAAAGGAACGCCGGATTCCTTCAGCAGACGCAAGGACTCTTCATAAAAGGCCTGGGCTTCTGCGGGAGGCTCGAAGGCGGGGTCGGCGACGGTATCGGACATGAGCGGGTTCCTGAACAGGGCATGGAAACGGCGCATGGCGAAACCGGGTTCCGCTTCGTTTGAGCCGGCAGGAGCGGTGAACCGTCGCTGCGCGGAGGCGTTGGCCCAGGATGGTCGATATCGCGTGGACACCCTATTGCTAGCTTGCCCCTGACCCAGTCGAAGGATTGGCTGTTGGAACGGGGGGAGTTTTGCGCCGCAGCGGGCCGCCGATCCGGCTGTTTCCGGGGACCAACTCGTCAGGCGCTCTGGTCGCCGCCGTCGGCGTGACCTGGCAGACCGCACCGCTGGCGTTCTGAGAAATCGCTCCAGCCAAGCTGGATCATCTCATGAATGGAACATATCATGAACAAATGGCGCAGATTGATTTGAGACGAAAGCTGGCGGTGCTGGCTGATGCGGCGAAGTATGACGCTTCATGCGCCTCATCGGGTTCGACCAAGAGAGATTCCCTGGGCGGTCGAGGCATAGGCTCGACCGAGGGCATGGGCATCTGTCACGCCTATACGCCGGACGGCCGGTGCGTCAGCCTGCTGAAAATCCTGCTGACCAACTTCTGCATCTACGACTGCGCCTATTGCATCAACCGGGTGTCATCGAACGTCGAGCGGGCGCGTTTCACGGTGCAGGAGGTCGTGGACCTGACCCTGGCCTTCTACAAGCGCAACTATATCGAGGGCTTGTTCCTGTCGTCGGGGGTGATCCGCAACGGCGACTACACCATGGAGCAACTGGTCGAGGTCGCGCGGCGACTGCGCGAAGATCACGACTTTCGCGGCTACATCCATTTGAAGCTGATCCCCGAGGCGGACGCACGGCTGGTCGAGCTGGCGGGCCTGTATGCCGATCGCTTGTCCGCCAACATCGAACTGCCCCGCGACGAGGCCTTGGGCCGACTGGCGCCCGAAAAGGACGCGCGAACGATCCGCAAGGCCATGGGGCAGGTGCGGCTGAAGCTGGAAGCGGCCCGGCCCGAAAAGAAGGACCGAAAACGCCCGCCCGCCTTCGCCCCAGCGGGGCAGTCGACCCAATTGATCGTCGGCGCCGACGGGGCGCCGGACACGGAGATCATGGCGCGCAGCGCCGCCCTGTATGGCGGTTACGGCCTGCGTCGGGTCTACTATTCCGCCTTCAGTCCTATCCCCGACGGCTCCAACCTGTTGCCGCCGACCAAGCCGCCGCTGATGCGGGAACACCGGCTTTACCAGGCCGATTGGCTGATGCGATTCTACGGCTTCACCGCGCCCGAGATCGGGGAGGGGACGGACGATGGAATGCTGGATCTGGCCGTCGATCCCAAACTGGCCTGGGCCTTGCGTCGGCGCGAGGCCTTTCCCGTCGACGTGAACCGTGCAGCGCGTGAGGCGCTGCTGCGGGTGCCGGGACTGGGTGTGAAGGCGGTCGACCGCATCCTGTCCGTGCGGCGGCATCGGACCTTGCGGTTGGAGGACGTGGGCCGGCTGACGCGTTCCATCGAGGCGGTGCGGCCGTGGATCACCGCCCTGGACTGGACGCCCGGCGGCCTGACCGATGCGGCGGACCTGCGTGCGCGCCTGGCCCCCCGGCGCAAGGCCGAACAGCTGAGCCTGTTCTGATGCATACCCTTGTCCTGGCCGATCCGCTTGATTTCGACAGCTGGCGCGAGGCGGCCCGGCGTTTGCGGCTGGCGGGCGTCGAGCCGGCACAGGTGCGGTTCGTCGTGGGCCGTTCGCGCGGCGACCTGTTTGACGAGACGGCGGCTCTTCCTCAAGTCGAGGGCGCATTCCACGCCCCGCGCGCCTTCATGGAGACGGCGACGCAGTTGATCCAACATCGCTCCGAGGATCGGTTTGATCTGATGTATCGCCTGCTGTGGCGCTTGAAGGATCAGCCTGACCTGCTGGCCGTCCTGTCGGATCGGGACGTGGCGGAGGCGGCTGATCGGGTGAAGGCGGTGCGCCGCGCCGCCCACAAGATGAAGGCCTTCGTCCGATTCCGACAGGCTGAGGATGAGGCAGGCGACCACTGGGTCGCCTGGTTCGAGCCGGCGCATCGCGTGTTGCAGGCGACCGCGCCCTTCTTCGCCCGGCGATTCAGCGCCATGCGATGGACGATCCTGACGCCGGACGGCTCAGCTCATTGGCACGGAGAGACCTTGACCTTCGGCCCTGCCGGCGAACAGGCGCAGGCCCCGGCCGAGGACGCCGTGGAGGACTTCTGGCGCACCTATTACGCTTCGACCTTCAATCCCGCACGGCTGCGGCTTCAGGCGATGCGGTCGGAAATGCCCAAGCGCTACTGGAAGAACCTGCCCGAGGCGGCGCTGATACCGGAACTGACCGCCGCTGCGTCGGTTCGCACTGAAGCCATGGTGACGCAGTCCGCACCGAAACCCAATGAGCGTTTCCAGCGCGTCCGCGCACCTTCCGTCGATCGCGCGCCGACCGACGATCTGGTTCCTGGCGATCTGGATGAGCTGGCGCGGGGCGTTCAGGGGTGCCGCCGCTGTCCCTTGTGGCGCGACGCCACCCAGGGCGTCTGCGGCGAGGGCCCCAAGCGTGCGGCTCTGATGGTGGTAGGCGAACAGCCCGGCGATCAGGAGGATCTGGTCGGACGACCCTTCATCGGTCCCGCTGGACGCCTGCTGGACGCGGCGTTTGAAGAAGCGGGCCTGCATCGTCGTGACCTCTACCTGACTAATGCGGTCAAGCACTTCAAGCACGAACCGCGCGGCAAGCGCCGACTGCACAGAACGCCAAGCCCTAGCGAGGTTCAGGCCTGCCGCTGGTGGTTGGATCATGAACGACGTCTGGTGAAGCCTCGGTTGATCGTAGCGCTGGGCGCAACGGCGGGTCTGGCGGTGCTTGGCCGGAAACCTGCCGTGCAGGCCGAGCGGGGCCGGGTCATCACGGCGGACGACGGCGCGCGCGTGGTTCTTACTGTTCACCCTGCTTATCTGCTGCGCCTGCCTGATCCGGCTGCGAGGGATAGCGAACGCGCCAAATTCCTGGCGGACCTCAGGGTCGCATCGGCCGAGTTTTAGAGTCTGTCGGCTAAAATCTCAGGCGAGGAAGTCAAGTGTGAGGTATCGCCCAAATCCTGCTCCCGCACCCAAGCTTACAAAGCCCCGATGGCATACGCCTCGGGGCTTTCTGCTGTATGCGCCCAAGCAAGAGGTGCGGCGATGATCTGCGGGCCTCATTGGTGACCGCCATGTGAAATCAATAACTTAAGGTAATTTTAGCGTACCAAGATGCAGGGGCATGGGCAAGCTTCTTCAGCCGCCAGTTCCGCTTCCAGCGTCGCGCGCTGGGTCTCAAGGGCGGCTAAGCTGTCCTTGATCGCCGCGCCGCTCAGGACGCCGTCGGCCACCTCGTCGATCAGCCGATCCGACCGGCGTATGGCCTCGGCCAGGTTGGCTTCCAGTTTGCGTTCGATTTCCGCCACTTCGCGTTCCAGCGGTGCCCGCTCGATCTGAAGGGCTCCGCTCTCTCTGCCGTAGCGTGAAAGGTTCTGACAAGGACCGAGACCAATGCTGCGCATGATGCGCGACATAGTCCAGCGTAATCACATCGAAGCTGCGATCCGGGAATGGGAGGGCCTCGGCGCAACCTTCGGCGACATCCAATCCACTCCGGCTTCGACGCCAGCCTCGTACGCCGCGAGCAGGATGCCCCGGCACCGCATCCCACGTCGAGCGGACTATGCGGCCGAAGCGCCAAAAGCCGATACAGAAACTGATGCTTGTAAGCGGCGCAGACGCGTCACAGGTTCAGGCGCCGATCCGCGCGCTGAATCAGGTTGGACAGGACTGAACCCAAGTGTTTCTCGGCGGATATTCAGCTGTCGACGCGGCGGTGGCGGCGGGACTGGCGACTCAGGTGTTCTCCCGCCTCCTGACCCCGGACCGGCACAGTGGACATTGGCGAGCGATTTGGTTTGCCGCCGTTGCCATCATCAGAGATCGTGTTTCACTCGAGGCTGACGGACTCGAAATCGAAGGCCGCGTTGCGAACCATCGTCTGCGCCTTTCGGGAGCATCGTCCCTAGCTGAGGCAGTGTGACGGTTTGATATTGGTTGAATAGCGGGCGGGAGGTGCCTGGCGCCTAGCTATATCTGATATCCGCTGCTGGCGCTTTCCGGCCTCCCTGTCTGCACCGGTTCTGCACGGCTTCTGCCATGAAGCTGGACTGTTCAATCATCGCGGCTTGATGCTGCGGGGCCACAAGGACGGCTCTGAAAAGGAGGCGCTGTCCGTTTGTGTCCATCTCATCTCTTCGATCCTCCTTCTGGATGAAGGTCGCCTTAGGGGGGCTGCTCATTGCCGCGGCTGACGCCCTGTTCTTCGTGCATCGGCCCGGCGCGACCCTAGGTTTCTTCGCTCTTTCGTGGCTGGGCGCTGCCGCTCTCTTTCGCAAGGGCTGGATCAGGGATCGGCGGGGGCTGGCGGCGGCGGGGGCCGCGACGGCTCTGGCCCTGGTGATGATCGATCGGCCGGGCTTTCTGACCTGGGTGCTGTTCGGTCTGGCCCTGATGGTCGCGATGCAGTCGGCGCGGGTTCGTCGCGGCGAGGAGACCTGGCGCTGGTGCCAGAGGCTGGTCGTTCATGCTGCGGTGGCGCTTGCCGGGCCGTGGATTGATTTTTCTCGCCTGAGCCGGGTCAACCGGAGGCGCGGACGTGGGCCCAACCTGCCGGGGGCGATGCGTCTTCTGTTGTTGCCGGTTCTGGGCGGAACGATCTTCCTGGGCCTGTTCGCCAGCGCCAACCCCCTGATCGGCGAACTGCTGGCGCGGCTGCGGTTGCCGACGCTGACGGATGAGACTGCAAGCAGGGTCATCTTCTGGCTGGGGGCGTCCATCGCCATCGGAGGTATCCTTCGTCCGCGCTGGCGCCGTCGACTGATGGCCCTGCCGTCGCTGCAGGGACGCGCCGTTCCTGGCGGCGCAGCGGCTTCGATCACTCTGTCATTGGTGGTGTTCAACCTGCTGTTCGCGGTGCAGAACGGTTTGGACTTGGCCTTTCTGTGGAGCGGCGCGACCCTGCCCGAGGGCGTGAGCCTGGCCGAGTACGCTCATCGCGGCGCCTATCCGCTGATCGTTACAGCCCTGCTGGCGGGGATGTTCGTCCTGGTTTTCCTGCGACCGGGGTCGGAGACGGCCACGCGGCCGTTGGTTCGCAGACTGGTCATGCTCTGGGTCGGGCAGAACCTGCTTCTGGTGGCCTCCAGCCTGTTGCGAACGGCGGACTATATCGAGGTCTATTCCCTGACCCGGTTCCGCCTCGCGGCCATGATTTGGATGGTGCTGGTCGGCGTCGGCTTAGGCCTGATCTGCTGGCGTCTGCTGGCGAACAAGAGCGCCAACTGGCTGATCAACGCCAACGCCGGCGTCGCCTTGGTGGTGTTGGGGATCGTCAGCGCCGTCGATCTGGGGGCGGTGGCTGCATACTGGAACGTCCGTCATGCCCGTGAGATCGACGGCCAAGGGGCGCAACTCGACCTCTGCTATCTGGACAGCTTGAACGGCGCGGCTCTGGCTTCTCTGTTCGAGCTGGAACAGCGTGCTTCAGACCCCGTGTTTCGGGATCGCGTCGCCGCTGTCCGCGCCCGTCAGATGGCGACGATGCAAGCCCATCAGGCCGAGTGGCGGAGCTGGCGCTGGCGGGATGCGCGGCGGCTGGAGCGTGTGGCGCGTCTGGCCGCAGATCAGCCCCTGACGACGCCGGTCCCGGGACAGCGTGACTGCGACGGCTGGATCGTTCCGGCGGCTGTAGCTGTCCCCACGATGGCGCCGTCCTCGGCGCCTATCGCTTCCCAGTTGACCTCTGAAGCCGGAGCCTGATCATGGCCGTCATGCAGCGTACAGTCCTGGTCGTCGACGATGACCCGCATATCCGCGACCTTCTGACCTTCGCCCTCGGCAAGGCCGGGCTGGCGACGCGCGAGGCCGGGGATGGGGAGGCGGCGCTGGCCGCCATCGCCGAGCGGGCGCCGGACCTGGTGATCCTTGACATCAACATGCCGCGCATGGACGGGATCGAGGTATGCCGTCGTATCCGCGCGCAGGGGCAACTTCCGGTTCTCTTCCTGTCGTCGCGCGACGACGAGATTGACCGGATTCTGGGCATCGAACTGGGCGCTGACGACTATGTGGTCAAACCGTTCAGTCCGCGTGAGGTGGTGGCCCGCGTCGCGGCTATCCTGCGCCGTGTGAATTTGTCGCCTCCGCCGCCGCCGCAGGGCGCCGTGCGCATCGGACGGCTTTCACTGGACACGGAGGGTTGGCGCTCGCGGTGGGACGATCAGGAAGTGACGCTGACTATCACCGAGTTCGGAATCCTCAAGGCTCTGGCGGCGACCCCGCAGATGGTCTTCACGCGCGACGCCATCATCGACCGCATCCACGGACCGGGCTTCGCCCTGACCGATCGGACCATCGACAGTCACGTGCGCAACCTGCGAGCCAAGTTCGCGGCGTTCGGCGCCGCTGATGTGATCGAGACCCGTGCGGGCGTCGGCTATCAGATGGGCCCCTGTCGCGGCCAGGCGGCGTGATCAATCTTGTTGTCCAGGAAGCGCGGGCCTTTGTGCGGGCGCATTGGCCGGCCCTGCGCCTGCGCACCCTTCTTCTGTCGGTGCTGTTGTTCGCGGCTGTCCTGCCTGGCGCAGGGGCCGTCTTTTTGCGGGTCTATGAGAACACCCTGGTCCGCCAGACCGAGGCGGAGCTGATCGCCCAGACGGTCGCCCTGTCGGCGGCGGCTGAAACCTTGTGGCCCGGCGCGCGCGTCGTCGTCCCAACCGAGGCCCAGCGGGCGACGCCCGGATATTTTCGTCCAGAGCCGGCAAGCATTGATCTGCGTTCAGATCCCGTCTTGCCGCCGCGCCCAGTCGCGCAAGCGGCTCCGGCGCCGCCAGAGCCCATGGCTCTGGATGCTGCTGCTCGCCTGGCGCCGATCATGGAGGAGACCAGCCGCATCACTCTCGCCTCCATCGTCCTGATGGACCGCAACGGGGTTGTGGTGCGGGGTTTGGATCGAGGCGGAACCTGGCGTGATCTGCCCGAGGTCAAGACAGCCCTGTCCGGCGCGCCCGCGACTGTTCTGCGTCGTAACGCAGCCTACGAGCCCCGATATCAGATGGAGTGGCTCAGCCGCGCCTCGGGACTGCGCATCCATCACGCACGGCCCGTGGTGGTGAACGGTCGGGTCGAGGGCGTCATACTGACGTCGCGCTCGCCGCGCGCCCTGTTCAAGGGCGTCTATCAGGACCGAGGCAAGATCCTGTTCGGGGTCATCGTCGTCTTCGGTCTGCTAAGCGTCTTGGCGGTCGTGGTTTCGCGGGGGATCGCCCGCCCGATTGAGGCTCTGCGCCGCGTCGCCCGCGACGTCACTCACGGCGGCGGTTCAGTGCCGCCGCCGCCCGCGACGGCGGCGATCGAGATTCGCGATCTGTATGAGGATTTCGGCCGGATGGCCGAAGCTGTGGACCGTCGCTCTCGCTACCTGCGCGATTTCGCCGCCGCCGTCAGTCATGAGTTCAAGACGCCGCTCGCCGGCATTCAGGGAGCCGTCGAACTCCTTCAGGATCACGGCGACGACATGGAGCCGGATCAGCGTCGTCGCTTCCTCGGCAACATCGATTCCGACGCACGCCGGCTGTCCGATCTGGTGACGCGGTTGCTGGACCTGGCGCGAGCCGACATGGCGCGGCCCGAGGCCGGAGCCGCGGTAGACCTTCGGTCCGTGGCGGCGCGCATCGCCGACGCCCTGAAAGGCGGCCTGACGATCACGGTCGATCTGCCTGCCGGACTGCCCAAGGTCGCCGTGCCTGAAGCCAGTCTCGAGATGGCTCTTTCCATCCTACTGGAGAACAGCCGCCAGGTGGGCGCGAGCGAGGTCTTGATCACCGCTCAGGTTGAGGCAGACCAGATCCGCATGTTCGTGGCGGACGACGGGCCAGGCGTGGCCGAAGGCGACGTCGAGCGGATCTTCGAGCCGTTCTTCACAACGCGTCGCAATGAGGGCGGCGCTGGTCTGGGCTTGTCGATCGCGCGTTCTTTGCTGCGGGCAAATCATGCGGATCTTGGGCTGGCTGGATCGAGGACGGGAGCGATGTTCGAGATCGCATTGCCGCGTGTGTCGAGTGTACAAGCTTCACCCTAGGGGAGGGGTGTAGGTCAGCTCTCCCGACGCCTAATCGGATGTCCGCTTGAGCGGCAGCTAACGGCTGTTCCTGGCGCCCGGCTGACCTAGCTGGCTCGGCCACGATGCTCGGAGGCTATCAAGCACTGGGTTGGATCTTCTGTGTGTCACTCCGTGTGTTGAGCGATCAACACCTGCACCTTGCTGAGGGCGTCTTCAAAATGGGCCGGAACGGGCTTGTTGGTGACCAAGACGTGAATCTGGCTGAAGTCTAGGGTGTGGACCAGGGCTTCCCGATCGAACTTGGTGGAATCAGCCAGAAGGATGACGCGTTTGGCGAGCGGGGCGGCGGCCTGTTTGAAGTTTGCCTCATCCAGATGAAAATCTAGCGCGCCGCGGGCGGGATCCAGCGCGCCGATGGACAGCAGGGCTACGGTCGGAGCGTAGCGCGCGACCTGAGCCATGGTGTCGACGCCGAAGGTCGAGAGGTACTCATTGTTCACTTCGCCGCCGATGAAATAGACCCTGTTCCGGCCTGAACGCGCCGTCTCACGCGCGACCTCAAGGGAGTTGGTGATGATCGAGAGGCGGCTGTGTCGGTCGAGATGGCGGGCGGCGTAGTAGGAGCTGGTTCCTGAATCGATCAGGACCGAGGCGCCGTCTTCGATCAGGGCCGAGGCGGCCTCGCCGATGGCGTTTTTCGCCGCCTTGTTCTCATTCAGACGCTGGACGTAGTCGGCCTCCGCGATCTCCTCGCGCAGTCGCACCCCGCCGTGCACCTTTTCTATGCGTCCCGTTTTCAGCAGGGCCTGAAGATCGCGCCGGATGGTTTCCCCGGCGACGCCGAAGCGCGTCGCCAGCTCGATGACGCTGGCAGAGCCCTGAACTTCCAGAAGAGTGAGAATGGCGGGTTGGCGACGAAAGGACGACACAGCGTCTCTCCGGGTGTGATTTTTGGAATGATGTCGTGTGGATTTGGCATAATATCGATCTTAAATCCACAAAATCAAACATATTTGCAAAAACTTCAACATTAAATCACCGAGCTGTTGCGGCGCATTGGCACCTCGTCGCGGACGAAACGATCCGGGGCCGACCAGTGAATCCGACAGACAAGAGGCGGGAGCTACACGCCGCCATCCATAGCAAGCGCGCTTTCATTGGCGTCGCCGCGCTGGGAGCAGCAGGGTTGATTCTCGTTCCGAAGGTGTCTGGGGCGACCGCCAGGCCCGCGGGCAAGGAGCGCTATCTGGTCGCGCACCGGGGGGGCGTGGTGGACGCCCTGCGCGGAGAGAACTCTCTGGCTGCTTTGGATGAGGCGGTCCGGCGCGGCTACAGCCATGTCGAGGTTGATCTGCGCTCCACGCGCGACGGGGTGCTGGTCTGCCTGCACGACCGCAGCCTGCAGCGGACGACGGGCGCAGCGATCAACATCGACGAGGTCACCCTGGCGGAACTGCATGCCCGGGTCGATCCGGCGATCGTGCCGACGCTGGACGCCTACTGCGTCCGCGCAGCCGGACGGATAGCCCTGATGCCAGACGTCAAGGGTTCCACGCCGGAGCTTGAAGTCGGCATGTCCGCCAAGATCCGCTCCACGCTCGAGGCGCACGGTCTCTATGGCGATGCGCTGTTCATCGGGCGCGGCCATATCATCAACGGCTTTGTCGACGGCGCGCGGATCGCCTGGCGAGACTCTTATGAAGCGTTCGAGGCCGCCGTGCCCAGATCCCGCTTCGGCAGCTATTTCGCCTTCGACCACGCGCAGGACTACGATCGTCGCAATGTCGCCGCCTTTCAGGCTGCGGGCGTGCCGGTCATCATCACCGTCAACACGGCGCACTACGCTGAAGGTGATCCGGTGTCCCAAGGCGAGGCGGCGATCCGGCTCGCGCACGGCATGGGCGTCGATGGCTTCCAGATCGACGCGGTCTACGAGCCGCTCGTCCGCTCTCTCTATCAATCCTCCGCTTCCCGCTGAGGCCGTCGGGCCCAGCGCAACTCCCTGTTTCCCAGGACTTTCCGCATGTACAAGAAAAGCACTGTCAGTTTTGCGGCCATGGTCGCCAGCTTGATGGCGACGGGCGCATGGGCGTCTGACGCCGCGCCTGAAGTGATCCAGACGGCCGACGCTCAAGCGACAGAGCTAGAGGCCATCGAAGTGGTCGGCTTCCGCAACAGTCTGGCGCGGGCGCGTGCGCTGAAGCGTGATGCGGTCGGCGCGCGCGAGACAATCCTAGCGGAAGACGTGGCGCGGTTTCCTGACCTGAATCTGGCCGAGGCATTGCAACGCATTCCCGGCGTCACCATCACCCGTGACGGCGGCGAGGGACGCCAGATTTCGCTGCGCGGCCTCGGGTCTGACTTTGCGCAGGTCCAGTTGAACGGGATGGAGGCGCTCGGCACGTCCTCGTCGGCTATGGACTCGCGTGGTGCGCTCAACCGGTCGCGCGCGTTCGACTTCGACATCTTCGCCTCAGAACTTTTTAACCGTGTTGATGTGATGAAGAGCTTCTCGGCCGACATGGACGAAGGCGGCATCGGCGGGACGGTGGGCCTGATGACGCCCAAACCTTTTGATCGCGAAGGGCTGCGCGGCGCCATGTCCGTGCAACTCGGCGATAATTCCCAGACGCATGATCTAAGCCCTCGCGTGGCTGGACTGGTCTCCAATACCTGGGGACATTTCGGCGCGCTGGTGTCGGTGGCCTATAGCCGCCGGGACTCCATGGAAATGGGCTATGACACGGTCCGCTGGCGTCGCGTGAACGCAGGCGGCGGTGATGTTTCGGCTCTGTCGGCCGCCGATCAGGATCTGATCAACAACAAGCAGTTGTGGTTCCCGCGCGGCGCGCGGCCCGTGGTGTTCCTGAACGATCAGGAGCGTCTGGGCCTGACCGGCGCGTTTGAGTATCGTCCGAGCGACAGCTTCCGCCTCGGTCTGGATGTGCTGTACGGCACGCTGAAGAACAGCCGCGAAGAGTACCACATTCAGCACGGCACTGGCAGCTCTACGGGGCTCGGCTGCTCGCGCTATCGCGGCGTGAACCATTGTTCGTCTATCAGCGACCTGACCTACAACGACCGTAATCAGGTCACGCACTACAGCCTGAAGAACACCACGCTTCAGTCAGAGACCAAGATCGAGAACGCAGACAGCACCTTCTCACAAGTGGTCCTAAGCGGCGACTGGACGGTGAGCGACCGACTGCGCTTGACGGCTATGGCCGGTCGCCAGGTCAGCGAGTTCGTTAACAACCAATCCAAGGTCTATATGCGCACGATCGGCGACATGACTCTGGATTTCACTGACGGATTCTATGGCCGGAACACCTATGGATTTGACACCACGGATCCAAAGAATTTCACCTACTCCGATCTCGATATCTGGCAGCCCGAGATTCTCAACACCTTCGATACGGCCAAGTTCGACGTCGACTACGACCTGACGCCGCGGTCGCGGATCAGCGCCGGCGCTTCGTTCAAGCGCTACGAAAACGAGTACGGGCTCTCGGAGCTTGAGGATGTCAATAAGGCCGGGTGGGAATCCGGTGCGCTGGATGACAGCGTCGATCCCTCTTTGAGCTATGTGAACCGCGATCATGGCGACAATGCCTGGCTGAGCGTCGATGTTCTGGGCCTGTATGATCGACTGGGCATTGACCGCTGGCTGGCGGCAGATGCCAACAAGGACTTCGTGACCGAGGAAACGTCGGCCGCCTATGTACAGTACGAGTTCTCGGACATTGAACTGGCGGCGGGGTCGCTACGCGGGGCGATGGGGCTTCGCTATTATGACACCACGGTCACGTCGGAAGGCGCGCTCAACGGCGAGCAGGTCTCGCTGCAGAAGAGCTATTCCGGCGTACTGCCGACGCTGAACCTGGCCTGGGATCTGGGCGACTGGGTGCTGCGCGCCAACGCCAGCAAGAACCTGACCCGTCCGTCGCTGGGGGCGCTGAACGCGCAAGGCAATGTACAGAATGATCCGACCAAGGGCGATCTGACCGTATCGGCAGGTAATCCGGGGCTGCAGCCGCTGGAGTCGATCAACTACGACATCGGCGCCGAATGGTACTTCCCGCAGGGCGGCTATCTGGCGGTCAGCTACTTCAAGAAGGATTTGAAGAATCTGATCGGATCGTCGTCGGTGATCCTGCCCTATGGCGAGATCGGCTATCCGCTGGACTTCCTTGGCGAGGTTGACGCGGACGGCAATCCCCAGACTGCAGACACGCTCTATCGTTATGTCCGTCCTTCCAACATCGCCGAAAGCGACGTTCAGGGCGCCGAGATTGCGCTACAGCACAACCTGACCTTCCTGCCGGCGCCGTTCGATCAGCTTGGTCTGCTTGCCAACTATACCTACGCCGATGGCGATGCATTGTATGAGAATGTCTTCGGTACGGGGCAGTCCGAGTACAAGAGCTTCCCTGGCCTGTCGCGCCACTCGGGTAATGTGACGCTCTTTTACGAGACGCCGAAGTGGGGGGCGCGTCTGAGCGGGGCCTATCGCAGCGCCTATATCCAGACGGTGCAGTCCGGCAACATGGATGAGGACGAGCGCGGCTTCCATGCGACGACTTTCGTGGATGTCTCGGCCTTCTACAACCTGACCGACCGGATCCGGTTGAGCGTCGAGGGCATCAACCTGACCGACCAGGCCATCGAGCAATACTCGGACTCGGCTGACCGTCTTTACAGCTCGACGACGTCGGGCCGCAGCCTGTTCGTCAGCGCCTCCTACACCTTCTAAGCGCGGACGGAACGGGCGGCCCACCCCAGCGCCCGTTCCGTCGAACCTGTGTCGGGGCATTCTCGAAAAGCGGTTCTCCATCATGAAAAGACGAGCCTTCCTCGGCGCCGTGGGCGCCTTGCCGATTTTGGCTGAGGGCGCGGCGGCCCAGGCACGCTCGCGCGGCGCGCCAGCCGTCTCGGCGCCGCGCGCCGACGAAGGCCTGCGTTTGCGGGCCGACGGCACCTTCAAGATCCTGGCTATCAGCGATCTGCACTACATTCCTGCGCCCGACCTGCATGGTCAGGCTCTGACGGAAAAGCTGATCGATCTGGAACAGCCCGATCTGGTGGTGGTGAACGGCGACAACATTTCTGGCGACCGTTGCGCCAATCTGGCGGACATCGAGGCTTCTATCGCCAATGTCGCGCAGGTCATGGAGCAAAAGCGCGTGCCGTGGGTCGTGGTGCTAGGCAATCACGATCAGGACCACTTCGCCAAGACCGGCATTCCGCGCGATCAGGCTTTTGATATCTACAGCCGTTATCCGCACAACATCAACAAGGGCTGGGTGCGCGACATATCCGGCGCCGGCAATAAGAACTTCTTGCTGTGGGACGCCGAGGGCAGGAAGCCGGAGTTCAATCTCTGGCTGCTGGATTCCGGTGGGCCGTCGCCAGATCGCGCCATTCGCTATGAATGGGTTCTGCCCGATCAGGTGGCCTGGTACTGGCGCACCTCGCGCGATCTGGAAGCCCGGTTCGGGGCCAAGATTCCGGGGTTGATGTTCTTCCACATCCCCTTGCCCGAGTTCCGCGAGATGATCCTGACGCGCAAGGTCATCGGCGAGCGTCACGAGCCGGAATCGCCTTCGGCCATCAATGGCGGCCTGTTCGGGGCGGCGCTCAACCGCGGCGACGTCATGGGGATGTTCTGCGGCCATGACCACGTCAACAACTATGTGGGCCGGTTCCATGGCGTCACCCTGGGTCAGGTCGGGGTCGTCGGCTACTACGGCTATCCCCACACGCCGCCCGAGGACGTGACCAATGACCGGGCGCGCGGCGCTCGGGTCTTCCTGCTGGACAAGAACAAGCCGAACGCCTTCCGCACGTGGATGCGCTTCCGCGACGGCTCGGTGAACTGGGAGCACTGGTCGGACGCCTACGTCGAAGTCGAACAGAAGTGACGTCGACGGCGCGGGGGCTGAAAGCCCGACTGGCGAGAGCGGATGCGGTGTCCTTCACCCTGTTCGCAGGCCTGGCGGGCTTTTGCGCCTACTTCTCCATGTACGCCTTCCGCAAGCCGTTCACGGCGGCGACGTTCGAGGGCGTCGAGGGCTGGACCTTCGCCGTCGACTATAAGGTTGCCCTGGTGATCGCCCAATTGCTCGGCTACGCCTTGTCCAAATGGATCGGCATCAAGCTGATCGCCGAGGCGGATGAGGCAGGGCGTTGCCGGGCCATCCTCGGCCTGATCGGCTTTTCATGGCTGGCCCTGGTGGGTTTCGCCCTGACGCCGGCGCCATGGAACGTGGGCTTTCTGTTTCTGAACGGCCTGCCGCTGGGTCTGATCTGGGGGCTAGTCTTCGGCTTCATGGAGGGGCGCCGGGTTTCGGACGTGCTCGGCGCGATCCTGTGCTCCAGCTTCATCCTGTCGTCGGGCGTGGTGAAGGCGGTTGGCAAGATGCTGCTTCAGGCGGGCGTCAGCGAAGTCTGGATGCCGGCGGCGGCCGGGGCCGTCTTCTCGCCCTTGCTGCTGATGGCCGTCTATGGGCTGTCGCAACTGCCGCCGCCGAGTGAGGCTGACGAGATGGCGCGAGTGCGGCGCAGCCCGATGGGAGCCGCTGAACGCGCACGCTTCCTTCGCGACTACTGGCCGGGCGTCGCCCTGATGACGCTCGCCTATGTGTTGCTGACCGTGTTCCGGGACTTCCGCGATAACTTCTCAGCTGAGATCTGGCAGGCCCTGGGGCAGGGGCAGGCCGCCTCCGTCTTCGCCGCCAGTGAGGCGCCGGTGGCGGTGGCGATCCTGGTTCTGCTCGGCGGATTGATGCTGATCCGTAACAATCGGCATGCCTTCTTCATCATGCACGGCGTGGTCATAGGAGGCGCGGCGCTGATCGCCTTGTCCACCCTATGCTTCCAGCTAGGGGTAGCGTCGCCCATGCTCTGGATGATGGGCAGCGGCATGGGTCTGTACATGGCCTACACGCCTTTCAACGCCGTCATGTTCGACCGTATGATTGCCGCCACCGGGCGCGTGGCGACGGCTGGCTTCCTCATCTACCTGGCCGACGCGGCCGGATACTTGGGGACTGCCGCCATGTTGATTTATCGCAGCTTTGTTCTTGTGGATTTGAATTGGCTGCAGTTTTTCATTGTACTCGCCTATACGACCGCCGGCGCTGCTTTCTTCTTGATTCTGTTTTCATTGTTTCATTTCTGGCGAGCTTCGCCCAAGGTCTGAGGCAACGTCGTAGTTGAAGTTCTGGTTTGAGCATCTGCTCGTCTTTAGGCCGACCAGGCGGATCGGCTCGCCGACCTCCTTCAGGCGCCGGATCATGACGTCGTCGACCACGATGAGAGTGCGAAAGCGGCGGCCCGCGTGCACGCTTCAGTGTGCGTTCGATCTCGACTAGTTCGCATTCCAGCGGCGTCTGCTCGACCAGGAAGGCCCGGCGCTATGCTTCGGCGGCGGTGAAGGGGCAGCTGGGAGGGGCGGCGATCAGTGGCCACGCCATAGAGATCTCGGCTAGTAGCGCCGAGGAAGCGGATTGCTGACGGAGCCAAGGGCATGCGCGCGGGATGGGTAAGGCGGGGCGGGGCGGTTGCCTTGGCGGCCCTTGCGATGGCGAATGCAGCCTACGCTCAGCGCGGAGGCGAGGAGACGCTACGTTTCAACATCCAGCCCCAACCATTGGATCAGGCGCTCGCGTCCTTTTCAGTCTCGACAGGTCTGCAGATGCTTTACGACAGCGCTTTGGCGACTGATCGTCGCTCAGCGGCGGTGTCGGGCGAGATGGAGCCTCGTCAGGCGCTGTCTTTGATGCTGGCGGGAACAGGCCTTTCGGCGCGCTTCACCTCGGCCGGAGCGGTGGTGATCTACGCCGGCTCCACGTCGGCAGTGACGCTGAATCCGATCACAGCGACGGCGGCGCCGGTTATCGGCTGGAACAGAGCGAGCGCTGAGGCGAAGGCTTATGCAGAAGTTGTGCAGCGGGAGGTGGTCGAGGCCATCCGCCGAGACGCACTCCTGTCGGAGGACGACTACGTCCTAAGCGTGCGGTTGTGGGTCAGGGAAGACGGCATGGCTCAACGGGCGGAGATCCTGGCGGCTTCCGGCGATTCCGGACGCGACGGACAATTTCTGGCGCTGGTGAAGCGGACGGCTTTTCCCTCTCCGCCGAGGGAGTTGCCCCAACCGATGCGGATCGAGTTTCGCGTCCGGCAGAGGCGCTGACGTATCAGCGTCACCGTTCTGTCGCCGGTCGCGGTTTAGGGAGGGGCGTCACAGCGGCTTTCACGGCTCGACTTCCACCCATGACGAGAAACTGGCTCCTTGGCGCGGTGACGTCGGCGGTCCTCCACGGGGGAGCGGCGGCGGTGCTTTTGGCGACCTCGGCGCCGCCGCAGGGCGTGGAGACTGCGGAAGTTTCGCCTCGCGCCATCGCTATTGAGATGGTTGACCTGAGCCGAGCGGCGCCGGGGGAGGTGCTGCAAGAGGAACCAGCGGCAGGTGCGCAGGCTCCAGCCGGTAGACGCCGCAAAGAAACGTCGGCCTTGGGGGCTGAAGCCTCAACCGTCGCACCGGCGCAGATGGCGAGCGGGGCCGAAGCGAGCCTGGTCGCCGCTGCGCCTGATCCCGGCGTCATGTCGGACTATTATCGACGGGTTGAATTGCATTTGGCGCGCTTTCACGCCTATCCGGCTGCGCTGGCTAGCACACGTCCGACCGGCGTGGTGAAGGTCGGCTTGATTGTCCAGCGCGATGGCCGGGTGATGGACGCCTGGATCGAGACCAGCTCCGGCGTCGCGCCATTGGATGACGCCGCCTTGCAGACTTTGAGACGAGCGGAGCCGTTGCCGGGGCTGCCGGCGACCCTGCCGGGCGCGATCGATCTGATTGTGCCCTTGCGATATGCCGCTTCGACCAGGGCGGGCGAGGCGCGGGCTGGGGCATGAGGCGGTTGTGATGGCGACAGACGCCGCCGCACGCCTGCGCGGACATCTGGTAGAGAAATACGAAACCTTGCTGACGGGGCTCAGCGCCCGGCTGGGCTCGCGTGAACAGGCGCGGGAGGCTTTGCAGGACGCCTATGTGAAGCTGTCGAGCAGCGGACCCCAGGATGAGGTGCGGCATCCGACGGCCTATTTGTTTCGAATGGCGCTCAATATCGCTGCCAACGCCCGTCGGAGGGATCGACGGTTGCTGGGATTTGACGAAGTGGCCGTATTGTTGGACGTGGCTGACGAGACCCCCGATCCGTCCGTTGTCGCCGAGGCGCGTTCCGAGCTGGCTACGGTCAAGGCGGCGATGGCCGGAATGTCGCCGCGACGATTGGCCATCTGCACCGCCGCCTGGCTGGATGGATTGTCCACGGCCGAGATCGCGCAGCGGCATGGCGTGGCGCAGCGGACGGTGCAACATGAACTGAAACTGGCGAGCGAGGCGCTGCAGAAGAAATTGGCCCAACCCAAGGTCATATCCTTGCGCCGTTCGTCGGATGGCGTGTCATGAATTACAGGAGCGCCTCGGAGGCCGAACATGAACGGCGGGAGCAGGATGTGAACGACGCGGTCGTTCAGCAGGCGCAGGCCTGGGTTCACCGCCTGATGACGGGCGAGGCGACGCAGGGCGACGCTCTGGAACTGGCCCTCTGGCGCCAGAGCGATCAGCGTCATGAGACAGCTTTTGTTCAGGCCGCGCGGCTGTACGGCATGGCGCGGCGAGCGGCGGCCGAGCTTCGGGACGAGACGGCGACACGGCCTGCCTCTTCGTCGCGCGGTTTCAGCCGCCGTATAATGATCGGCGGAGCGATGGCGGCGTCGGCCGCCGGAGTGTCGATCGTTGCCCTGAAATCAGGCGCGACCCGCTTTAGCCCGCCGGCGGCCGATTACATCACGGCCAAGGGAGAGACGCGTCGTGTGGTTCTGGCGGAGGGGGTGTCCGCGGAGTTGAACACCCTTACGCGCATCGCCCTGCGCCCGCAGGCCGGACCAGGGGCATTCGAGCTGCTGACCGGCGAGGCGGTGGTGACGATCGAACCACGCAATGCGTCGGTCTCCATCTTCGCCGATGGCGGCGAGACGGCGACGGCTCAGGCGCGGTTGTCGCTACGCTGTCTGGACGGCGAGGTTCGGGTTTCGTGCCTGGAAGGGACGGCGCGTGTGGCGTCCGGGGGGCAGGCGACATCCCTGCCTGCGCGCTACAGCGTGACCTATGATCGCGAACGCTTGCAGGCGCCGACGCCCATCGATCTGGCGGAGGAGGCGGCCTGGCGACGCGGCCTGCTAGTCTTCCGCGATCAGCGGTTGGGTGATGTGATCGAGGAGATCAATCGTTATCGCACCGGGCGCATCGTCATCGCCGACCCGCGTCTGAGAAACCGCCGCGTCAATGGCGCCTTCCACACTGATCGCATCGATCAGGTCATCGACCAGATGCGGCTGGCCTATGGGGTTCGGGCCACGCACCTGCCCGGCGATGTTGTCCTCGTGGCCTGACGAAATCGAACACAAGCGACTGTAAAGCGTCGCGAAATCTTCACGTTAAATCTTTGCGCCTGTGTCGGGCGCGCGTGTCTCTCCCCTGACGACCAAGTGCGGGGCGTCGGTCGCCTCAGCGGCCGTCGCGTCACGGGGGATTGATGCTGGATTACAAGAGACATTGCGCGCTGAGAGGCGCGGCGAGCGCCTTGGCGCTGGCCGCTGTTCTGGCTATTCACGCCGCGCCCGCGACGGCGCAGGATGAGGCCAGCTTTGAGGTTCACGCCTTTCAGGTGAAGGGCAACACCGTCCTGCCGCCAGATGCGGTGGAGCGTGCGGTCTATCCCTTCATGGGGCCGGGCCGGACCTCTGATGACGTGGAGGCGGCGCGGGCGGCGCTTCAGGCGGCCTATGAGGCGCGGGGCTTCATCGCCGTTTCCGTCTTCATTCCCGAGCAGTCGGTCGAGGGCGGCGTCCTGATGCTGGAGGTGGCCGAGCAGGCCATCGGTCAGGTGCTGGTCGAGGGGGCGAAGAGCCCGAACGCCGTGCGCGCCCAGGCGCCGTCGCTGACGCCGGGCCAGACGCCGAACCTGCCGGACTTCCAGCGCGACGTGGTGGCGCTGAACCAGAACCCCACGCGGAGGGTGACGCCGGAACTGCGCGCGGGCGTTGCGCCCGGCACCCTGGACGTGGTGTTGGCGGTCGAGGAAAGCTCGCCGTGGCATGGCTCGCTGGAGCTGAACAACTATTCCAGCGCCTCGACGACACAGCTGCGGACGGCGGCGACGCTGCGCCATGACAATATGTGGGGCCGAGGCGACAGCCTCAGCCTGTCGGCCCAGACGGCGCCCGAGCGGACCACGGACGGCACCGTCTATTCCGGCAACTACATGATGCGTCTGGGCGTCGGCGCGCAACTGCTGGCCTATGCGGTCCATTCCAACAGCGACATCGCCGTGGTCGGCGGCACCAATGTCATCGGCAAGGGCGACCTGGCGGGCCTGCGTCTGATCCGGTCCCTGGGCGGCGGCGACGGCTTCTATCATTCGCTGACGCTCGGCTTCGACTGGAAGAGCTTCAAGGAAGACGTGATCCTGGGCTCGGACCGGGCCGCCGCGCCGATCGAGTATTTCCCGCTAATGGCCTCGTGGCGCGGCGACTGGAACGGCGAGGCGCGGCGTAGCGACCTGACCTTCAGCGGCGTTCTGGGCGTGCGCGGGCTGGGCGACGACAAGTGGGCCTTCGACGCCAAGCGCTACAACGCCCGTCCCAGCTTCTTCACGGTCAAGGTCGACGCCTCGCACACCGAGGAGATGGTCCACGACCTGCAACTGATGGCCAGGGTCTCGGCCCAGTGGACCGATCGTCCGCTGATCTCCAACGAGCAGTTCGGCATCGGCGGCTCGAGCACGGTCCGCGCCTATCGCGAAAGCGAGGCCATGGGCGACTACGGTTTGGCCACCCAGCTGGAGCTGCGTTCGCCGCCGCTGCTGGCCGACTGGCCGGGCGTGGACGAACTGCGCCTCTACGGCTTCTGGGACGCCGGCTTCGTCGGCATCCACGACCCGCTGCCGGGCCAGAAGGGCGAGAACCTTCTGATGAGCGCCGGCCTCGGCGGGCGGCTGCGTCTCTTCCGCTACCTCAACGGGGCCGTCGATGTCGGCACGCCCCTGATCTCCATGCCGGGCCGCGATGCGGGCCTGGTTTCCGTTCGCTTCCGCATCTGGGGGGAATTCTGATGGCTTTGACGATGACCAAAAAGGGGCTGCTCGGCGGCCTCGCCGCCGCCGTGCTGATCGGGGCTGCGGCTCCGGCGGCTGCGGCGGGCTGGTGGCAGGCGGACTACGCCTATCGCACGAAAATCAACCTGAACGCTCAGGCGGCGGGCGTGACCGGCGTGGTGGCTCGCGCCCCCGTCCTGATCCGTCTGCACACCGGCAATTTCGACTTCGCCGACGTCAAGGCGGACGGCTCGGATCTGCGCTTCGTGGCGGGCGACGACCGCACCCCGCTGGCTTTCCACATCGAGAAGTGGGCGCCCGCCGAGCAGCAGGCCCTGGTCTGGGTCGACGTGTCGAATCTGAAGGCGGGCGCCGCCTCGGCCATCTACGCCTACTATGGCAATGAGAAGGCTGAGGCCGGGCAGAACGCCGCCGGCACTTTCGGCGCCGACTACAAGCTGGTCTGGCACTTCGACGGCGCGGGCGCGCCGCAGGACGCCACGTCCAACGGCCTGAACGGCGTCGGCGGCGAGGCCCGCAATACGGGCGGCCTGATCGGTCAGAGCCTGACGCTGGACGGCGCCGCCGCCGTGTCGGTTCCGGCCGAAGCCTTCGCCCGGGGACCGGTCTCGGTCAGCTTCTGGGTCAAGCCGGGTTCGGACGGTCAGCTGCTGGGCCTGTCGGGCCTCAGCCTGGTCTCGGAAAACGCGACCCTGTTCCTTGACGCCGCGGGTCAACGTAGCGCGGGGGCCGCGCTTCCGGCCGGAACCTGGGCTCATGTCGCCCTGGTCAACGACGGCCAGAAGTCGACCCTCTTCGTCAACGGCCAGCCGGCCGGCGAGGTAGCCGGCGCGCTGTCGGCTGGTCCCGCCGTTCTGGGGCAGGGTTTCGCCGGCGAGATCGACGAGTTCCGCGTGGCGGGCGTCGCCCTGCCGCAGGCCGCCTTCCAACTGGCGGCCGCCAGCGAGGGGCAGGGCGCCAAGCTGCTGACCTTCGACACGGCCGAGCAGACCGAGAGCGGCGGCCACAACTACTTCGGCATCCTGTTCAAGGCGCTGACGGTCGACGCCTGGGTGGTCATCATCATCCTGGGCTTCATGCTGGCCCTGGCCATCTGGGTCATGATCTCCAAGGGGCTGATGTTGGGTCGCACCACGCGCGCGAACGAGGAGTTCCTGAACGTCTATCGGGAGGTGGCTCACGCCTCGAACGGCCATGACGGTCTCGGCGCCCTGCCGGCCAGCCTGGCTCAGGACTCGCCTCTGGCGCGTCTCTATCAGATCGGTCGTCAGGAACTCGGCGTGCGTCTGGCCGAGGGCAAGGCGTCGGGCAGCCGCTTCGCTATCCGTCCGCAGTCGATCGCCGCCATCCGCTCGGCGCTGGACGCCGGTCAGGTGCGGGAGAGCCAGAAGCTGAACAAGTGGATGGTGCTGCTGACCATCGCCATCTCGGGCGGTCCCTTCATCGGCCTGCTGGGCACGGTTCTGGGCGTCATGATCACCTTCGCCTCGGTGGCGGCGGCGGGCGAGGTCAACATCAACGCCATCGCCCCCGGCATCGCCGCGGCCCTGCTGGCCACTGTTGCCGGTCTGGCCGTCGCGATCCCGGCCCTGTTTGGCTACAACTACCTGCTGAGCCGGGTCGAGGACGTCACCGCCGACAACCAGATCTTCGTCGACGAGCTGGAAAAGCGCATCGCCGAAACTTGGCAGGACAGCTCGGGGCCCGCAGGCGGCCCCCGCAGGCAGGACGCCCCTGCCGCCGCCCTCGCGGCGGAATAGGGGAGCGCTGATCCATGCAGGTTCAGGGCAAGAAACCCTATAACGAGATCAACATCACGCCTCTGGTCGACCTGACCTTCGTGCTGCTGATCATCTTCATCCTGCTGACTACGGCGGCGGTGCAGGGCATCCAGGTCGACCTGCCGTCGGCCTCGTCGTCCCAGGTGCTGGACCAGCCCAAGTCGCGGGTCATCGCGGTCGCCAACGACGGCACGGTGTCGATCGACGCCGTCCCCGTCTCGATGGCCGAGCTGGAGCAGGAACTGCGCGCCTCCATCGCCTCGACGCCGGATCTGCCGGTGATCCTGCGCGGCGATCGGGCGGTGCAGTATGACCAGATCATGCAGGTTCTGGACCTGTGCTCCAAGGTCGGCGTCGGCAGCCTGGGCATGGCCTCGACCCGCCCGCCGAGCGCGGGGGCCTGAACGCCATGACCTACGCCTTCATGGCGGATGGTCCGCCGCCGCCGCGTCGTCGGCACAGGATCAGCTGGCCGGTGGTCGCGGCGGTCGTGGTGCTGGCCGCTATCCTGGTCGCGACCTTCCTGCGGCCTGCTTCGGTCAGCGAGCGTCAGCGCGAGGATAAGACGGTGCGGGTGGTCTTGCCGCCACCGCCGCCCCCGCCTCCACCGCCCGAGGTCAAGCCGCAGGAGAAGCCGCCCGAACCGACCCCGACGCCGCTGGATCAGCCGGTGGAGGACACGCCTCCGCCGCCGGACGCGCCGTCCGAACCGACGGTCGGGGACAGCGCCCTGACCGCTCGCGAAGGGGCTGGCCCGTCCAACTACGGCCTGGCGCGCGGCGACGGTTCGGGAACTCGGATCGGCGGGCGTCCGGGCGGCGGCGACGGCGGTTTCGGCGCCTATGGCGAGTTGACTCGCCGTGAAGTGACCCAGGCTGTCCAGGGCGAGCGCGACCTGAGCCGGGGCCGATACTCCGCCCAGTTGGCCGTCACGGTCGACGCGGAGGGGCGGATCACCTCGGTCCGCCTGCTTCGCGGCACGGGCGACGCGCGCCGTGACGCCGCCTTGCAGCGCACCTTGACCGGGCTGCGCCTTTCCCGCCGCCCGCCCGACGGCCTGCCCGTCATGCGCATCGAACTGAACGCCCGAAGCGGCGCCTGATTTTTCTGAGGACACCTGTAATGAACCGTCCGATCCGTCTCAAACCGGCTCTCATGGCCTGCGCCGCCGGGCTCAGTCTGCTGGCCGCCCAACCGGCTTTCGCCCAGACCGTCGACTCCGCCAAGCTGCTGGAGCTGATGGTCGCCAAGGGCCTGGTCACCCGCGAGGAGGCCGACGGCCTGCTGGCCCAGGCGACGGTCGCTCCGACGCCCTCGCCGATCCCGGCAGGCGGCGTGGCCGGCGGGGTGCAGACCATCCCCTATATTCCGCAGGTCGTCCGTGATCAGATCAAGGAAGAGCTGCGCGCCGAACTGGGAACCCAGGCGCAGGCGCAAGGCTGGTCCGCGCCTGGTCAGACGCCGGAATGGACGCGGGGCATCACCCTGTCGGGCGACATTCGCGTGCGCGGCGAAGGCGTCTTTATGGACGCTGACAACGCCGACATCTTCGTCGACTACGCCGCCATCAACGCCAGCGGCGGCCAGAACATCAACGACAAGACGCCGGGCTATGTCGGCCCGCCCTACCTCAACACCCTGGAAGACCGTCAGCGCGCCCGCATTCGCGCCCGCTTCGGTTTGAAGGCCCAGATCGACAGCTGGATCTCGGCCGAGGTGCGCGTCGCCACCGGCAATGACAGCTCGCCGGTCTCGACCAACCAGACGCTGGGCGGCAACGGCGAGTTCGGGAAATACGCCCTGTGGCTGGATAGAGCGGCCATACGCCTGACGCCCGCCCAGGACGTGGCGCTGGACTTCGGACGTTTCGGCAATCCGTTCTGGACCGGCGAGCTGCTGTTCGACGAAGACTTGAACTTCGACGGCGCAGCTCTGACGGCGCGTCGTGCGCTGAACCCCGAACTGGCCGTGTTCGGGACGGCAGGGGCTTTTCCGATCTTCAACACCGACTTCAACTTCGGCTCGCGCAATGCGCCGGAGGGAAAGGGCGGCCCGTTCGAGAGCAAGGACAAATACCTGCTGGCCGCCCAACTGGGTCTGGACTGGACGCCGCGCGACGACATGCGGGTGCGGGCCGCTGTCGGCTACTTCAACTTCGAAGGCGTCGAGGGCGAGGTTTCCAGCCTGTGCCAGTTCTATGAAGTCGCCTGCGACACCGATCCGACGCGGCCCCAGTTCCAGCAGTTCGGCAACAGCATGTTCCCGATCCGTAATGTGGTCGCCGATCCCCTGAACCCGATCACCAGCCCGGAGAACCAGTATTTCGGCCTGGCCTCGGCCTATGAGGTGCTGAACGTCCGCGCCAGCGTGGACTTCGCCGCCTTCGACGGCGTCGGTTTCCGGTTCGAGGGCGACTATGTCGAGAATCTGGGTCTGGACAAGGACCGGATGCGGGTGCGCGCGGTCAACAACCTGGGGCCGTCGGTCACCATGCCCGACCCGGATAACGCCAATGGCGTGATCACCGTGCCGGGCGGCTGGGACGGCGGTTCGTCCGGCTGGTCGGTCAAGCTGACGGCGGGCAAGCTGGACCTGGCCTCGCGCGGGGACTGGAACGTCCATGCAGGGTATCGCCGCCTGGAATCGGACGCGGTGCTGGACGCCTTCACCGACAGCGACTTCCACCTCGGCGGGACCAACTCCCAAGGGTGGATGATCGGCGGCGCCTACGCCTTCGGCAAGCACACCGCCTTCAGCGCCCGCTGGCTGTCCGGCGAGGAGATCGCAGGAGCGCCGTTGTCGGCGGATCGCCTGCTGATCGACCTGCTGACCCGGTTCTGATCGCGCATGACGACGGTTCTCGCCTCTCTTCGCCGGTTCATTCGTCTCGCCGTCTGCGGCGGAGCGGGCGTCGGCGGCTGGGCGAGCGTTGTCGTCCGACGCGCCAAGCTCGTCGTCGGTCCTGGTTTTCACCGGTTCCGGGGTCCGATGACGCAGGCGGGCCGCTTCGGTCTGGTGCAGGCTGGAGCGGCCCGATTCCTGACCTCCGCCGTCCTGTTTCTGACCGTCGCCGGTCAGGCGGCGGCTCAGACAGTCATGCCGTCGTCAGCGGCGTCGCCAGAGGCCCTGTGCGTCCAGGTGGATGTCGGAGGCGATCGGGCTGGCCATCTGGACTGCGCAGCCCAGGCGCTGCAGCGCGCCGCCACGGCGGCGCAGGAGCAGGCGCGGGCGGCGTTCGATACGCCAGCGCCGAACGCCCGCTCGTCGGATCTGACGGTCGGCGTGGTCAGTCAGACCGCTGTGCGTCAACGCATGGGCGCCAACTTCGGCTCTTCGGTTCATCCCCAGCGCCCCGTTCGGCCGCTGCCGACGCCGCGGCCAGGAGGCCATCCGTGAGCCGCTCCATCTTTTTCATTCTTCCGGTCGAGGGCGCGCCGCGTCCGATCGGATTCCTTTTTCGCCAGTTCGCCGCGAGCGCGGCCGTTTCTCTGGAGATCGTCCGATGATCCGTCTTGATTCGCGTTCGCTGCGTCGTCGTCTGCTGGTGGGCGCTTCGCTCGGCTCCCTGATCATGGCGGGCGCTGCCGAGGCCCAGAACCGCGGCGGTTTTGGAAGCCGAGGCGGGGCAGGCGCCAATCCGACCGCCGCCGTGACCCAGGCCATTCAGGCTGAGGTCGGGCGCGCGGCTCAGGCCAGCAGCGCCAGCCAGCGCGCCATCGCCGCTTTCGCTCGCGCCGCCGCCACGCGCGAGGCGATGAGCAACGCTCAGGCCGCCGCTCGCGCCGCCGCGCTGGCGGCGCAGAGCCATGTGCCCAACGGCCTGGGCCAGGGCGGGCTTCAGGTCGCCGAGGGCGTGATCCTGGACCCCAGCCTGTGGGTCGGCGCAGACGGCCCCAACCAGACGACGGGCGCGGACGGCCGCACCACGGTCACTGTCGGTCAGACCGAACAGAAGGCCATCCTGACCTGGGACAGCTTCAACGTCGGCCGTGAGACGGACCTGGTCTTCAACCAACAGGGCCATTCCGATTGGGTCGCCCTGAACCGCGTGACCAACGCCAGCGCAGATCCGACCAAGATCTTGGGGGGCATCAAGGCCGAGGGATCGGTCTACATCCTGAACCGTAACGGCGTGATTTTCGGCGGTTCGTCCCAGGTCAACGTCCGCAACCTGATTGCGGCCGCCGCTGACATCTCGAACATCCAATTCCTTGAGCGCGGGATCACCTCCAATACCGTGCCGCCGGTCAATTGGTGGGAGTCGCCGAGCCTGGCGCCGGTCTTCACCAATTCCGGGGGCGCTGTGACCGTGGACGCGGGCGCGCAGATCGCCACGACACAGCCTGCGAGCGTGGTCGAGGGCGGAGGCTTCGTGGCTTTGCTGGGCGCGGAAGTCGTCAATGCGGGTTCGATCATCACCGGGCGGGGCCAGACGCTGATGGCGGCGGGCGATGACTTCATCCTGCGCCCCGGTTACGGCACTAACGCCAATCAGACCTCGACCACGCGCGGCTATGAAGTCGCCGTGACTGTCGACGCTGGCAGTCAGGCGGGCCGTGTTGTCAACGAGGGCCTGATCCAGGCGGCCGAGGGCGACATCACCTTGGCCGGCCGTCACGTGGTTCAGGACGGGGTCGCCATCGCCACCACCTCGGTGAATACGCGCGGGACCATCCATCTGTTGACCGACCTGTCGGATGCGGAATCCAGCGTCACCCTGACTGGCGACAGCCTGACCCTGATCCTGCCTGAGCTGGACAGCGACGCCACGGCGACGAACGCCCAGCGCGACGCCCTGTTGGCGCAGTCGAAGGAAACCTCGGGTTCGCCTACGACCTGGTTGAACAATCAGGCGATCAATCGTCTTCCGTATTCGACGCCGGACCGCAAGGACATGTCGCGGGTCGAGATCGCCACGGGCGGCGAGGCGACCTTCCAGTCGGATTCACAGACCATCGCCCAAGGCGGCCAAATCTCGGTCGTGGCGATGAAGCGCACGACAGTTGATGATCGCGCCGAACTGAACGTTTCGGGCGTGCGCGACGTGGTCATGGATATGGCCTCGAACAATCTGAAGGTGAACATCCAACCGTTCGAACTGCGCGACTCGCCGTTGAACCGCGAAGGCGAGGGGCTGAAGAACAACGACGTCTGGATCGACATCCGTGATCTGATCCTGCTGCCCAGCGGCACGGGCGGGCATGAAGGCGACCGCTACTATACGCCCGGCGGCCTGATCGAGGTCGGCGGCCATCTGGGCAATACGGCGCACGGCATTGGTGAATGGGCGGCTCAGGGCGGAACCATCAACATCAGCAGCAGCGAGATCGTAGCTCACAAGGGGAGCGTGTTCGACATCTCGGGGGGCTCGCTGGACTATGCGGCGGGCTATATCCAGTCGACGCGCATGATGGGCTCGGACGGCAAGCTCTACGACCTGGGCAAGGCGCCGGCGGGCGTGAAGATGCTGTCGGTGGGCAACGCCTTCGTGGTCAATCATGATCGTTGGGGCGAGGCCTTCCAGGAGGTCTACGCCCAGCCCCTGTTCAACTCGGCGCGCAGCGTGCGCTGGGAGGAAGGCTACACTGTCGGGCGCGACGCGGGCGTTCTGTCTCTGTCGGCCCCCACCGTCCTGTTTGACGGCCAGATCGTCGCTGGTGTGGTGGTGGGAGACCGCCAGACCGGCGCGCGTCCCACCATGCCGCCGAAGATCGACAACGGCGTGATCTCGGGTGATTTCTCCAATCGTATCGACGGCTACGCCCTACCGCAGAATGTCACCCCGTTGGCGGGTGGTTTTTATGTCGGCAACCGGCTGCACCAGCCCTATCAGCCGGTGGTCGCGGCCGAGGCTCCGTTCGCCAATACCGTGGTGATCGGCGAGGGCGGCGGTTCGATCGGCGTGGGTGCGGGCGCGGCCCTGACGCCGGAACTGGCCAATACGGTGGTTCTGTCGGCGGAGGCGCTGAGCGAAGCGGGTTTGGGCGGACTGCGCATCAACGGCGGCGCCATCAAGGTGGAGGGCGGTCTGACGCTGAGCCACGGCGGCGAGGTCGCCATGCGGGGACAGACGATCGATGTCGAGGCCGACATTACGGCGCACAGCGGCTCCATCTCGCTCGCGGCGGTTCCGCCGTGCGGTTCCGGCTGCGCCGAGGTGACGGACCTGAAGGTCGGGCAGGGCGTCACGCTGGACGCGAGCGGCCTGTGGGTCAATGTGAAGACGGGCGGCGACGCACGTGAACTGGCGCACCTCGAGGGCGGGACGGTGATGCTGGAAAGTCGTCAGGGGAACCTGACGCTGGGCGAGGGCAGCCTGATCGACGTCTCGGCTGGCGCCGCGATCCTGCTGGACGGGACAACGGTCGGCGCCAAGGGCGGCTCGGTAGGCCTGGCGGTCGGTCATGAGCCGCGCGCGACCATGGGCCAGATGATCCTGGACGGCGATATCCGCGCCTATGGCTCTGGCGAGAATGCGGGCGGCACGCTGACGGTTTCGGCCGCCGGACGACCCATCACCATCGGCGGCGCGGTGATGGACGGCGGCGATGAGTTGGCGGCGGGCGAACCGGCGCCGCTGGACTTGCAACTGCTCGAAGATCTGGTGCTGAAGGCGGGCGAGGCCCTGCCGTTCGAATACGCCTACACTATCGACCGGGTTGAGGCCGGTCAGCCCTTGCCTGTTGGGGCGAACCTGGATTTTGCAGCGGTTACTCTGACCAGCGACTGGACCGTGCCGCAGGGCTTTGAAGCCTATGACGCCAACTGGACGCCTTACTACGGCGGGGACGTCATTCCGGCGGGCACCTATCTGGAATTCGGCTACGGCGCCGTGGAGGCGGGCTTTATCCTGACGCCCGATATCTGGCCGAACGGCGTCAGCATCCCGCCGGTCGCCGTCCGCTACGCCAAGGGCGACATTCTGCAGGCCGATCTGGTTCTGGCCGCAGGGCGGACCATTGAGGCCGGGACTGTGTTCCAGACGGCGGTCAAGGTGGCCAAGCCGCTGAATCTGGACGCTGACCTGTTCCAGACCGGCTTCTCGCAATACGACGTGCGTGCAGGCGGCGATCTGGTGGTGAGTGGCGACATAGACGTCAGCGCGCCGGTTCGTCGTTTCACCGCAGACAGCGCCCGGATCGCCAGCGGCGCCGCACCGCAGGAGGCGCTGGAGCTGTGGACGCCCGACATGCTGCGCGAAGACGCCGCCAACGGCCGCTTCGTCCAGCGGCAGGGCGCCGGCATCAGCCTTTCCGCCCATGGTCTCAGCGAGCGCGAGTGGCTGACCAGCTACGGCAACCGGATCACGGACCCGCGCCCGCTGGGGGAACTGACCCTGGCTGAAGGGGCCGGCATTCGCGTCGACGACGGACAAACCGTCAGCCTGACGGCGATGGAGGGCATGAGGATCGACGGCCGCATCGAGGCGCGCGGCGGCAAGGTCGTGCTGACCGCCGGTCGCGAGGAGAATGAGCGGTTGGACTACCAGCCGCAGGAGATCGTCTATAACCCTGCAACCGCCCTGTGGCTGGGCGAGAAGAGCGTCATCGACGTTTCAGGGCGAGGCCTCAACGCCGTCGGCGCGAACGGCCTGCGCTACGGTCATGTGTCGAAAGGCGGCGAGATCACGGTGGGCGGCCAGCGCGCGGCCTATGTGGTGGTGCGGCCCGGCGCCTTCCTGGACGCCTCGGGGGCCTCCGCCGAGATCGACTATCTGACGGCGGGCCTCAGCGGCGACAGGCAGAGCCTGACGGTGGCGATGGACGGCGGGTCCATCCGCTTCCAGTCGCAATACGGGGTCTTCCTGGACGGTGAGATGCGCGCTCATGCAGGCGGCGCGGGCGCCTCGGGCGGCTTGCTGTCGATCAAACTGACCACCCCCTATCTGGCGCAGATGGGCAAGGACGGGCGCGACATGCCCGACTATATGCGCCGCCTCCGCAGCATTGTCCTGGGGATGGAGCAGGACAGCGGTCTGTCGGCCGATCTGCAATACGGCGACTGCATCACCGGTTGCTGGACGCCGGGTCAATCGAGCGCCGATGCCTTGGCCGCCAATGAGGGCGCAGCCGATCTGGTGGGGCAGGCGCGTCTGGGCGTCGATCAGATCACGGCGGGCGGTTTCGGCAGCCTGACGCTGGATTCCACGGATGTGGTCCTTCTGGACGGACCGGTGAGCTTGAACCTGGCGCGCGACCTGACGCTGTCGGGCGCGATCGGTGCGCTGGGCGACGGGGCCGATCAGGATTCAAGCCTCAGCGCCGCCTATGTGCGCTTCGTCTCAGCCGGCTCCATGCGGGGCAATAATCTGGTCCGCTGGGAAGACGGAACCCAGGCCCTGTTCAAGGTTCCCGACCTGGGCGAGGGGGTGCTGACCATCAAGGGCGGCCTGGTCGACATGGGCGGCGCCCAGTTCGGCGTGAACGGCTCGGTCGGCCTGTCCGGCGGCCGCCAGCACGAATATGAGTACGCGGCGCACGGCCAGATCGACATCATCAGCGGCAGCGACATCCGCATGACGGGCGGCGAAGTCAATGCGATGAGCAACATCGCCCTGACCGCGGCCCAGATCTACCCGATCACCGGCGCGACCGCGGCCATCTACGCTGGGAAATATCTCTATCGCATTCCGGGCAATACGGTCGGCTATGCGACCCTGTTGCCAGGCGGCACGGTCAGTTTCCACAAGATGGAGGGCGTGACGCCGTCGGCGCCGCTGTCGGTCTATGGCTCGCTGACGGTGGGCGCGGACATCATCAATCAGGGCGGGGTGCTGCGCGCGCCTCTGGGCTCGATCACCCTGGGCGTAGGCGGCGATAAATACGTACCGGGGCCCGATATGCTGGAGCCAGGTCAGACCTGGTGGGCCAACACCTCGCTGACGACCCGGGAAGTGAACCTGCTGCCCGGCAGTTTGACCACCGTCAGCGGCAAGGATCTGGTCGTGCCCTACGGGGGCACGACGGATGGCTTAAAGTGGCTGCTGAACGGCGCAGAGCTGAAGGCTACGCGTATGGATCAGGGCGTGATGATCCTGGGCTCCCTGCGCGCCGATGAAGGTTCGGTTCTGGATCTGTCGGGCGGCGGTCTGCCTGCCGGGGCGGGCTTCATTCCGGGACGCGGCGGTTCGGTCGATGTGCTGAAGACCGCCTTCGCCAACGTCAGCCCGGCCTTTGAAGGCCTGAGCCGCGCGGACAACAAGGTCTACGCCATCGTGCCGTCCTACGGCGCCTCGGCTGCGCCGAGCGCTATCGACGGCCACGCCCAGCCGGGCCTGGGTCAGCAGATCGTCATTCCAGCCGGGATCGAGGGGTTGGCGGCGGGCGTCTATACGCTGCTGCCGGCCGAATACGCCCTGATGGAAGGAGCGTTCCGCGTCGAACTGGGGCGCAACGTCCCGGCGGGCGCCAATGGCGTGACTCATCTTGCGGATGGCTCAACTCACCTGGGCGTGACCACCGGCGTCGCCCATACGGATCTGCGCAGCGCCCTGAAGGTCGAGGCCATCCTGACCCCGGCCAAGGTGGTGCGCACCTATTCCCAGTACAATGAGACCAGCTTCGGCGAGTTCCTGATCAAGGCGCCGGCGGCGGCTCAGTTCAACAGTCCGCTGCCTTTCCTGCCCGAGGACGGCAAGACCCTCATCCTGGCTCTGACGCCCGATGCGGACAGGGAGCGACCGGCCTTCTCGTTCGAGGGCAAGGGCCTGTTCGACGCCGACGAGGGCGGTTTGGGCGGGTCGCTGGCCGTGGTCGGCGGCGATTACTTCGATAGCAACGCCTATACGTTGGAGATCCTGGCCGACGGCGCGGCGCGGTCCGGCGACGGCTTCCTGTCGCTGTACGCCTCGGATCTGAACGCGGTCGGCGCGCGGATCATGACGCTGGGCGGGGTGGCGCACCGGGTGCTGTCGACCAACCAGTCCACGGAGATCCAGGTGACGGCCGGCGGCAGCTGGCCGAACCAGACCAGTCTCAGCGCCAGCGGTTTCGGAGGGATTGCGGTGCGGGGCGGAGCGGTCCTCGAAGGGCCCCAGGTCATGCTCATCGCGAGCGCGAATGCGGATGTTCTGGTCGAGGACGGAGCCAAGATCACCACCCTGGGGCAGGGAGATCCGGCCTTCGACTCGACCATGGGCTACGGTCTGCGCGCCAATAATGTGAACCTGCTGGCGGTGTCGAACGGCCTGCTAGAGTTCACCAGCAACGCTGGGGCCGCCACGGGCGTCATTACGGTCGAGGACGGCGCCGCCCTCTATTCCGACGGCACGCTCAGCTTCGTCACGCCGGGCGCGGTCAGCCTGGGCGAGAACGTCGCCTATGGCGCGCGCTATCTGGGCTTCTCGTCCGGCTCGGTGAACATCGGGACGAGCGGGGCTCTGGCGGACGCAGCGGCGGACGGCGTTCTGCCGTCGGGCATTGCCCTGAACCAGACGGTGTTGGATCGCCTGATGGCGGGCGACCAGGGCACGGGCGCGCCCAAGCTGGAGCGCCTGATCCTGTCGGCCAGCCAGTCGGTCAACTTCTATGGCTCGATCAGCCTGGACACGCGCGACGCGGCGACCGGCGTTTCAGCCTTGCAACTGGTGTTGAATACGCCCGCCCTCTACGGCGCTGGCGGCGTCGGGGACGTGGCGCAGATCACCACGGGAACCCTGGTCTGGAACGGCGTCCTGGGCGCCCAGGGACCGAGCTACAGCCAGACCATCGTTGTCGGCCAGCCGGGCGCCCCCATCGCGGGCGGCGCCGGGACGGGCCTGGGGACGCTCAACCTGATCGCCGACCGTATCGTGCTGGGCTACCAGGACGGCGTGGCGATCGACGCGCCTGTGCCGATGAACCGGCTGACTCTTGGTTTCAGCACGGTCAACTTGACCGCCTCGCAGCAAATCGAGAGCAACCACAAAGGCGAACTCGCCGTCTATCAGTCCCAGGCCGTCCATGGTCAGCCGGGGCAGGGCGGTGTGCTGAACCTGAGCACCTCCTTGCTGACGGGTCAGGCTGGATCCAGCCTGCATTACAAGGCGGGCGGCTCCATCAATCTGACCGCTCCGGCCACGATCTCCACGGTCGAGGCGGCCAAGCCGCAGCTCGGCGCCGAGATCAAGATGACGGCCGCCGATATCACGGCGGACACGACCATCGCCCTGCCGAGCGGCCGTCTGGTTCTGACGGCGACCGAGGGCGACATCATTCTTGGCGACAAGGCGCGCCTGGATCTGGCGGGCCGGGCGACCGACTTTTTTGACGAGACTCGTTACAGCTGGGGCGGCGACGTCGAGCTGGAAAGCGCGCAAGGCGACGTGATCGCCGCCGCCGGGTCGAAGATCGATCTGAGCGCCGACTACAACCATGCAGGGACGTTGAAGGTCACGGCGCTGACCGGTTCCGCGACGCTGGACGGCGTGATCGAGGCCCATGCGCGCAACGGCGACAAGGCGCCGGACGTCTCGCTGCGGAACGGCGGCGTCGATATCCGCGCCAATGTCGTCAGCGATTTCAAGGGACTGAACGAACGGCTGACCGAAACCGGCGTCACCGAGAGCCGCAGCTTCGTGATCAAGAGCGGGGATCTGGTGATCGGCGACGAGGTCAAGGCGCGTCAGGTGACGATTGCGGCCGACGGCGGCGACCTGTTCGTCAACGGCCGGATCGACGCCCGCGGCGCACGGCCAGGCTCGATCCGACTGTCGGCGCGCGACGACCTGACCCTGGCGTCGACGGCGGTGCTGGACGCCAGCGCCGACTCCATCGTGGTCGACGGCTATGGCGCGCCGATCGAGGCGTCCAACCGTGGCAATATCGAACTAGGAACGAAGGCGGGCGTCCTGACCCTGGCGTCGGGCGCAACCCTGGACCTGTCTTCGCCAGACGGCGTCGATCGTGGCCGCGTGGAGCTGAATGCGCCGCGTCTGGGCGCAGACGACATCGCCGTACAGGCGTCTGAGACGCTGACAATCAAGGGCGTGGATCGCCTGTCGATCAACGGCTTCCGCACCTATCAACCGGCGGGCGGCGTCATTGATCAGGCGCTGATGGACGACATCCATCAGGACAGCACGGCCTTCATCAACGCGGCCATCGCCAATCAAGGCCTGCTGGGCCGCCTGGCCGGTCTGCGCGCGTATCGGGACGCCTTCCACTTGCGGCCGGGCGTAGAGTTGGTCAGTGCGCCGGGTGAGAGCCTGAGCGTTTCGGGTGACGTGAACCTGGCCGGCTATCGCTACGCCAGCCTGAACCCCGACAGCCAGATGACCGGCGTCTATGGCTCGGGCGGGGCGGGCGTGCTGCTGGTTCGCGCGGCCGACGATCTGAACATCTACGGCAGCATTACGGACGGCTTCGGCGAGCCGGCGAGGACGCCGGACGACAACGGCTGGGTGCTGTACAACTCGAGCGAGGCGGGCGGCCCGCACGCCTGGCCGGCGGATCATCAACTATCGGCGCCGGTCCTGTTAGCGGCGGGATCGTCCTTCGCTGTCGGCGCTACGCTGACCTTCGACGCGCCGGTGGAGGCGTTCGGCGTCATCGGCAATCAGTTGATCCAGGCCGACGTCAGGCTGGCGCAATCGGTTGTGCTGCCGCAGGACTGGACGGCGACTTCGACTATTCATCTCCCGGACGGCGGGGTGATCGAGCGCGGCGCCATCATGAAGGCTGGCGTCACCCTTCCGGCCGACGCGCGGATCGGCAAGGGCGGCCTGTTCCCCATGGCGGTTTCGCTGCGAGCCATGACCTGGCCCAAGGGCGCGGTTCTGCCCAGCCTGGTGAAGCTTGCCGCATCGGCTCAGCTTCAGGCCGGCGACGTGATCCCGCGCAACACCACGGTGATCATTGACGGCGCCTCGGGCCCGCATAACACCCGGCCTCTTCAGGCCGACGGAACGCAAGGCCGCATCTGGGCCGTGGCGCCCATGCTGGCGGCGGGGTCGCAGTCGTGGTCCATGCGTTTGGTCGCAGGGGCCGACATCGGCTCATCGGATGGTCGGACGTTGCGGGCGGCCACGGACCTGGCCCGTGCGGGACAGTCGGGCGATCTGACGCTGTCGGACCGTCACTACGTCAATCCTCAGGCTGCGGCGGCGGACGGCTTCAGCAACATCTGGCTGGACGGCCTGAAGCTGATGCAGAACTTCAGCGTCATCCGCACCGGAACCGGGGCGTTGGATCTGCTGGCGGGCGGCGATTACCAGCAGATGTCGCTCTATGGGGTCTATACGGCGGGCACGCCCTCGGCCGAGATCGGCGGCCTGACGCCGGACGGCCATAACGTCTTCAATCAACCGCGCGCGACCTTGGCGGGCTCGAGCGGCTTGGCCAATCCCTGGATCGGGCCGAACTTCGACGGCTACGCCGACGCTATCGCCGATTATCAGGCCTGGTATCCCGAACATGGCGGCGATCTGTTGCTGTCGGTTCAGGGCGGGCTGACGGGTTACGCCACAGGCCGCGAGGTTTCCTATCAGCGCGTGGGCAGCGGCCGCGTCGGCAACTGGCTGTGGCGCCAGGGCGGCTATGGCGTCAGCGAAGGCGGAGCTTCGATGGCCCAGGGGCAGGATGCGCCCACGGCCTGGTGGATCAACTTCGGCGGCTATGTGCCGAACAATCCGATCAGCTACAACGACACCGTCGGCTTCAACGGCCCGTTACTGGAAGGCTTCATGGGCATCGGCGCCCTGGGCGGCGGCAATCTGACAGTGCGGGCGGGCGGCGACGCGGGGGTGACGCAGGACTGGGGCGTCGGCGCTGATGGGACCTCAGATTCCAACCGGCTTCGTATCGCCAGCATGGCGCTGAACTTCGCTGTCGGAGGCACGGGACGGGTGACCTCGGTGACCCGCACGGCGGGCGTCGTCACCGACGGGACGGTGGTCCAGACAGGCGGCGGCGACATCGATATCCGCCTGGGCGGAACCTTGAACCCGGCCGCCGCCATGAACATGATATCGGAGCTGGCGGGAGGCGTGACGAATTTGCGCGGCCAGACCTCCATTCTGGCGGGCGGCGTCGGCGACGGACGCTACAACATCTATCGCGATGTGCTGGATCCGCGCCGGTTCGATCCGCTGCGCACGCCCTTCCGCCAGGCGACCGGCGGGATCACCCTGATCCTGGGCGATGCGGACGCCCGTATCGACACGCGCGGCGATCTGATCCTGGCTGGAGTCGGCGATCCGGGCTCGACGCCCATGTCCATCGGCGGCGTGTCCGTAGGTTATGTCGACGCCGGCGGCCGGTATGTCCGCCCGGATGGTCTGACCATGCGGACCAGCTTCTCCCTGTGGCGCGAGGTCACTGGAATCAGCCTGTTCAGCGCGGGCGGCGACGTGACGCCGATCCACAAGGGCATGGGCGACGCCGAGGCGCGCGACGGCCGCTACTGGTATCCGCCGATCCTTCGGGTGACAGCGGCCGAAGGCAGCATCTACTGGAACGCAGACCGCTGCGACGATTACAGCTGCAATGCGGGCATCCTTCCGCTGGAACTGGCTCCGTCGGCGGTCGGTCAGGTGGAGTTCCTGGCCGGAACCTCGATCCTGGCTGGCGGGTCGCGCGATCCTGATGTCGGCGGCAGCTACGCGGCCGGTCAGCCGATCGCTCTATCCGGCATGGCGCGGACGCTGGACCTTCTGCCCAATCCGTTCCGACCGGTGTGGACGACCGATTGGGTCAACGCCGTTGGCGCGCCAGTCAATGTCGAACAGCCGATCAAGGGCAACGCAGGCAGCGTCGGCGGCCTGTTGGCTTTCCAGAAGGACACAGCCACCGGCACGTTGCGGACGGGGCGTCAGAATCCGGCGCTCTTCTATGCTGCCGACGGCGACATCAGCAATCTGAACTTTGGCTTCATCACCTTCGACGGCCTGTCGCAGTTCTATGTCAACTCAGGCTCGGCGGAGATCAGGGCTTCGCGCGACATCGTCAATCTGGGCACGGGCACGGCCATCGGCTGCCCTGTGGGCGGACCGGCTGAGTGCCGCAGCACGACCTGGCTGTTCGGCGCCTTCAACCAAGGCGGACTGGTCGTGCACAACGACCCGTCGGACATCTCGCTGATCTCGGCGGGCCGGGACATCATCTATGGCAACATGACCGTAGCGGGGCCGGGCAATCTGGTCGTCGAGGCGGGCCGCAACATCTATCAGGCCGACAATGGACGTTTCACCAGCGTCGGTCCGCTGTTCGACCTGTCGCCTTCGACGCGCAACGGCGGGGCGGGCGTTTCGATCCTGACCGGGGTCGGGGCAGGCGGTCCGAACTACGGGGCTTTCGCAGAGCTTTACCTTGACCCCAGCAACCTGGCCGAGGTCGGCCGCCCGCTGGCCGAACAGGCCGGCAAGGTGGTCAAGACCTATGACGTCGAACTGATCCAGTGGCTGGACGACCGCTTCGGCTATGAGGCCGCCGACGCCGCTGACGCCCTGACCTATTTCAATGGCCTGGACCGCCAGCAGCAGGGCGTCTTCGTTCGCCAAGTCTACTTCGACGAGCTGAAGGCGGGCGGGCGCGAGTACAATGATCCGACCGGCCCGCGTTTCGGCAGCTATCTGCGCGGCCGCAACGCCATTGCAGTCTTGTTCCCCGAAAAGGACGGGGACGGGCAGGCCATCTCCTACGCCGGCGACCTGACCATGTTCGGCGGTTCGGCTGTCCGGACCCTGTTCGGCGGGGGCATAGAGATGCTGGTGGCGGGCGGTCAGACGGTGATCGGCGTCGGCGGCGTGGCGCCGCCGTCGACGGCGGGCGTCCTGTCCATGGGGTCGGGCGACATCGACGTCTATTCGTTGGGGTCGGTGTTGCTGGGCCAGAGCCGGGTCTTCACCACCTTCGGCGGCGATCTGATGATGTGGTCGGCCGAGGGCGACATCAACGCTGGGCGAGGGTCCAAGTCGACCGCCGTCTATCAGCCGCCGCGCCGGGTCTACGATCAGTATGGCAACGTCACCCTGTCGCCGCCGACTCAGAACACCGGCGCCGGCATCGCCACCTTGAACCCGATCCCGGAGATTCCGGCCGGCGACGTGGACCTGATCGCGCCCCTGGGCACGATCGACGCGGGCGAGGCGGGCATACGGGTGTCGGGCAACGTCAACCTGGCCGCGCTGCAGGTGGTCAACGCCGCCAACATCCAGGTCAAGGGCGAAGCCGTGGGCATTCCGATGGCGGCGGCGGTCAACACCGGCGCCCTGACGGCGGCTTCGTCCGCCAGCAGCTCGGTCGTGGCCGAGGCCGCACGCCTGGCCGAGCGGGCCAAGCCCAGACCGACCGGCGACATCCCCGCCATCATCACCAGCCGCTTCCTCGGCTTCGGCGAGTAACCGGCGGCGTGGAGGGAGGCGTGCGCCTCCTTCCACGCGCACCTTTCAGTTTGGAGCAATCCTCATGTCCGAGACCTCTGCCTTGCCCCTGTTCTACCGGGACCCGCAGCCGCTTTCGGCGGCGCAACACGGCGCCTGGCGATTGAAGGACGGCGACGTCGCCTTCGCCGCTGAAGCCGCCTTTGTCCCGGTGGTGGTCAGCGAGATCTCCGCCGCCGCGCGCAGCTATCCCATCGTCTTCTCGAGCGGGGAGGGCGCGCAGCCCATCGCCGTTCTGGGCCTGGAGCAACGGAATCTGTTCGTCGGGGACGGTCGCTGGGCGCCGGACGCCTATACGCCTGCCTATGTGCGTCGCTATCCGTTCGGCTTTATCGCCACGGTCAATCCGAGCGGCTTCGCCCTGGCCATCGACGCGGCGTCTGACCGCGTGGCCGCTTCGGGCGAGGAGGGCACCGCCCTGTTTGAAAACGGGCGGCCGACCTCTCTAACTCAGGACGCTATGGCTTTCTGCGACGCCTTCCAGGGCGAGGCCGCCGCGACGCAGGCGTTCGGCGAGGCGCTGCGCGCGCAGAAGCTGCTGATCGACCGCCGCGTCGACGCCGCCCTGCCGGATGGGCGCAAGCTAGGTCTGGACGGTTTTCAGGTGGTCGACACCGAACGGTTCGCGAACCTTGATGAAGCTGTCGTGCTGGACTGGCACCGTAAGGGCTGGCTGGCCCTGGTGCATTTCCATCTGGCTTCGCTGGAGCGGTTCGGCGCGCTTCTGAACCTGCAGGGGAAGACGGCGGCGGTCGTCGAGACTGCCGCCAAGTCGTCCAAAACCAAGAAGGCTTGATCCATGAAGTCCCATTCCCTCCTCGTCTTGACGCTGCTGTTTGCCTCTGTCGCCATGCCGACGACGGCGCAGGAGGCTTCGGCCGGCGCGTCCCTGGGCGGCCCTGTCGTCCCTGGCGTCTGCCTGTTGTCGCGAGAGGCCGTGTTCGCCAACGCAGCCGCTGGCAAGGCCGCCAGCGCTCGTCTCCAGGAATTGGCCGCTGCCGTCCAGGCCGAGATCGAGACTGGGCGTCAACCGCTTGAGGCCGAGTTGCGAGCGCTGGAGGCCCAGCCCGACAACGCCGTCCGTCGCCAACGCGCGGAAGCCCTGTCCAGTGAGTGGCAAGCTCTGCAGCAGAAGGCCGCCCATGCCAGTCAGGAGGTTGAGGCCACCCGCGTCAAAGCCATGCAGCGCATCGCTAATGAAGCTCAACCCGCCATAGCCCAGGTTTACGCCGCTAGGTCCTGCGGCTTACTGCTGGACCGTAACTCGGCGCTGGGCGGCAACTTCTCCAACGACCTGACCGCCGATGTGGTGCAGGCCTTGGACGTGCGCCTGTCGACCATCGCTTTCGAACTCGAACGGCTGCCCCAGGCCGCCGCCCCGACCACGCGATAGCGGCTATGAGCAGCGTCGTGTCCTGTTCCAAGCTGTCGTTTTGGCGAGTTCTGGCGTCAGGGCTGGCTGCTGCTCTTGGGCTTACGGCCGAGGCCCAGGCCCAGAGCCTGGCGCCGGAGGCCGCTCCGACCGCCTGGGTTGCCTATGCCGAGGCGGTCACCAGGACGGTGACTGCCTGGCTGGAAGAGGAGAGAGAGGCGGCGTCGAGCGTCCGGCGCTACCTACATCAGACCCGGCCAGCCGAGGACCAGTCCACGCCGCCATTGGTTCTTAAACTCTGGATTGATCCCGACGGGCTCATCTCACGGATTGAGGTTTCGCCTTTCGTCCAGGCCGCAACGGATGCTGCACTGCGATCCGCAGTGGATGGGCGCCGACTGGCGCGACCGCCCTCCGACATGCTCCAGCCTTTGCGACTGTCAGTTCAACTGGATCCTGTTATTCTCAAAAATGATCACCCCGGGATCTAATACCTAAGCTTGCAAGGATCCGGTGACATGTGCTTCGGGGTTTTCTGCTTTCTGCGCTTGACCTGGCGACAGAGTCAGTCGGGCTGAAGTGGACCTCTAGTAGAAGAAGTCCACGCGGATTGATCCGCCGGCGCAGCTCCGGTCGCACCTCCCGCCGTCTTGCCCTCGACCTCCTGGCGCAGCTTCTCGCCAAGCTGGCGGTAGGTCTCGGCGACCCCCGGGGTGGAGCTGGATCACGGAAGAGGCGGCGTCAGCCGCCAGGCTAGTCAGGATCTCGCTGCGGCGGGTTTTCAGCGGTGCGCTGAACCGTGATGAAAATATCTCATTTTGTGAGTACGGTCCTTGAATGAAAGGGCCAATGGCTGACATGATTGACGGCGGTCTGATGCCGTGCGGACTTGCTCGTCATGCGGCGACAGCCGGCGTTGAGGGCGCGCAAGACAGCATTGGGACGGTATGACGGAAGAGGCTCTTTTCGATAACACCCTTACGCGTATCCGTATCGCCTACCCGGGTTTGGCGAAGGGCGCGCGAAGGATCGCGGACTTTGTCCTGAAAAATCCGCAACAGGTCATCCGTATGTCGGTGACGGAGTTGTCGGAAGCCACGTCTTCCAGCGAAGGCAGCGTCGTCAACTTCTGCAAGAAGATGGGCTTGTCAGGCTTTCAGAAGCTAAAGCTCAGCCTGGCGCAGGAAGCGGTGCAGCCGGTCCAGTTCATCCATGAAGACCTGGTTGAGGGCGATGACGTCGCAACCACGTGCCGTAAGATCTTCCATTCGGGAATTCAGACCTTAAGGGACACCCTGTCCGTTCTGGATGCTCAGGCCATGCAGAAGGCGGTGCACGTCCTTCGCGCGGCCAAGCGTATAGAGATCTATGGCGTCGGGTCGTCGGCGTCGGTGGCCGAGGACGTGCAGTATCGAATGCTGCGTATCGGCCTGGAAGCCAAGGTCGTGACCGACAGCCACATCCAGGCGATCAGCGCTTCGCGCACCTCACCGGATGTGGCGGTGCTGACCATTTCGCACACCGGCGCGACGCATGAGACGGTGGTGGCCACCAAGCTGGCGAAGGCGGCGGGCGCCCAAACGATTGCGATCACCAACTATGGGCGCTCGCCGTTGCAGGCGCACACTGACATCGTCTTGTTCACCATGGCGCGCGAGACGCGGTTTCGGACCGAAGCCATGACCAGCCGCATCGCTCAACTGTGCGTGGTCGACGCGCTGATCGCCGCGTTGGCGATGGCGGATTACGAGACCTCGGTAGCGGCGTTGCAGTCGACGTCCGACGTCCTGTCCATCAAGCGTTTCTAGGGCTGTCGGAGGGCGACGGCGCGGATGGGAGGCAGGCGCAAGTCCAGCGCGGACATATCGCCCTGTGGTCCGATCAGTACGGCGCCCATGCCCAGAGCGCGCGCGCCTTTGATGTCGGTGTCGGGGTTGTCGCCGATCATGACCGCTTGATCGGGCGAAATCCCCAGCACTTCGCACGCGCGGTGAAACAGCAAGGCCTGAGGCTTGCCGACGATTTCAGGCTCGGCGTGGGGAAGGCATGCCCTCAGGGCAGACAGCAGAGCGCCGGTTTCCGGCACGAGCCGGCCGTTGCGGCCGGGGTGAGTGTTGTCGGCGTTCGAGACGATAAGTCGTGCGCCGCCGCTGACGGCGTCCACGGCGCGTTGCAGGTCGGTGAAGCTGAAGCGCGTATGGCGCATCAGGATGACCGCTTCAGGCCGCTCTTTCACCAGCGTCAGGCCTAGGGCGCGTGCGTGGGCCTTCATGCGGCTGTTGGCCAGGACCGTGACCTGTCGCAGGCCTGAGGCCGAGGCCTGACGAAGGGTTTCGGCTCCGGCCAGTACGATCCGCTCGATCGGCAAGGTCACGCCCGCACGTTCAAGGATAGTGGAGAAATCCTGCGGCAAGGCCGTGGAGTTGTTGGACAAAACCGCCACGCGCGACTGGTTCGCCTGTAGAAAGCGTATTGCGCCGGGCAGGGGGGCGTCGCCCAGAGCGATGCAGCCGTCCCAGTCGATCAACAGGCCGCCCGCCGATGCGATGAGGTCGTGCCCCGTCGCCATATTTGCGGTGTTCGCCTTGCTAGCCTCAGAAAACACGCCGCCTCCTCGCGGTGAATTCAATTCAATATTTGTCTAGATACATAAGCCAAAAAATGAAATCCATTCATTTTGGTGTCACATAAACGCGGTAGCGGGAGGGGTGAAACTGACGGATTTAGCGTCCCATGTTGATCGGCGCCGCTGTCGGCCAGCCATCGGCTGAGACCGTTTGCGCGCCGATGGGTTCCGACCTGAGGGGGCGGCTTGGCCCGATGTTTCGAGGTTTGGATTCAGGTCGAGGGCGGTCAGTGAAGGTTCGATTGATAGCGGGAGGGCTCGCCCTCGCCGGGATGGCTGCGGCTGCGTTTCTGATCATGGGGCGGCCGGTCGTCTCGGATCAGCAGGTTCAGAGCCTGAATGTCGTGCTCATCCCCGCCGACGGCGGTACGGAGGACGGCACTCGGGCCGATTATCAGCCGATCTTTGACGCTGTGGGACGGACGACCGGGCTGCAGTTCAAGCTCACCGTCGCTCAGTCCTACGCGACGGTCATCGAGGCGCTGTGCGGCGGCAGGGCCGACATCGCCTTCGTCGGCCCCGTCACCTATATCCAGGCGCGTGAACGCGGCTGCGCCGAGCTGCTGGCGGTAGCGGAAGAAGACGGCGCCTCGACCTATTACGCTGGACTGTTCGTCCGCGCGGGCTCCGACATTCGCTCCATCGAAGACCTGAAGGGACGCCGAGCCGCGTTCGGGGACGTCAACTCCACTTCGTCTTTCCTGATCCCCATGGACATGCTGGCGAAGGCGGGGCTGGATCCCGCCAGGGACTTTTCGCAACTGCGGCTGGCGGGTAGCCATACGAGCAGCCTGGCGGCTCTGTTGAGCGATCAGGTCGACGTGGCGGCCCTGTCCTTCGACAGTTTCGACAAGGCGGTAGCGCAGGGCGCTGCTCGTCCGGAAGATGTCCGCATCATCGCCCGCAGCGAGCCCATCCCCTATCCGCCTCTGGTCATGCGTTCGGCGTTGTCGCCGGCCTTGAAGAGCCAGTTGAAGGCGGCCTTCGCGGGCGTCGCTGACGCGCCGGGCGTCCGGCCGGAGATGATTCGGGGCTATGGCGGCAAGCAGGTGGACGGTTATCGCAGCGATGTAGAGGCCGCTGTTTTTGACCCCGTGGCCGCGACCATGGCGCGTCAGTCCGATGCGATGAAGGGCGAAATCCTACAGGCCGCCTCAAGGCGATAGGGGGCGGGAATGCTGGCTTTTGATCAGGTCGAGAAGACCTATCCGGATGGAACGCGCGTGCTGAACTCGGTCTCGTTTGCGGTTCCGGCGGGGCAGTTCTGCGTATTGCTGGGGGCGTCGGGGGCGGGCAAGTCGACCTTGCTGCGCACGGTAAACGGCCTTGTTGCGCCGTCGGCGGGACGCGTCTGCGTGGACGGCGTCGAGGTGTCCGCGGCGACGTTGAAGACGCTGCGCCCGCGCATCGGCATGATCCATCAGGCGTTTAATCTGACGCCCCGCACCTCGGCCGCCGTCAACGTCATCAGCGGGGCCCTGCCGGACATTCCGGCGTGGCGGGCCGCCCTGCATCTCTTTCCCGAACACTATGTTCGCCGGGCTAGCGCACTGATCGAGGCCGTCGGCCTGGATGAGGTTCATCTCGCGCGTCGCGTGGAAGGCTTGTCCGGCGGCCAGCAGCAGCGCATCGGCATCGCCCGCGCCTTCATGCTGGAGCCGAAGCTGATCCTGGCCGACGAGCCCGTGGCCAGCCTGGATCCGAAAAGCAGTCGGGAAGTCCTGGAGCTGCTGAAGGCTCAAGCGGGTCTTTCGGGCGCGGCGGTCTTGTGCAGCCTGCACCAGATCGACCTGGCCCGAACCTATGCCGACCGTATCGTGGCGCTGAGCCGGGGGCGCATTGTTTTCGACGGCGCTCCCGAAGCGCTTGAGCCGTCGATTCTGAACGACATCTACGAACAGGCCGCCACTGCGACGGCCGAAAGCGCGCGCCATGGATCGTGATCTGACTTCCGTCTCAGGGGGAGGCGCCGGCGACTGGCGTTTTCCGCGCGTATGGAGCCTCAAGACGCTGATCATCCTGCTGATCGCTCTGGCGGTTCTGGCCCATACGGGGCGACGGGTCGAGATTGATCGGATGGCGGGGCTGTCCATCGACGCGGTTCTGCACACGGCGGGATTGAAAGCGGAATCGCCTGTCGCAGCTGCGGTCGATACGGTGGCGCGTTCCCTGTTTCCGATCCAGTTGGCGGAAGAGACGCCGATTAGCCGGATCGAAGGCTTCGACCCGGATCGCAAGCCGTTGTTCAGCCGCGTTGAAACGCGGACGGTTCGGTCTGAACGGATTGATCCTGTCACGCTCGAGACGCGGGTCCAGACTGAAACCGTCGCCTATCTGATCGAGCCGTTCGGCTATGTCGTCCGTGTTTTCGGCAAACTGCTGGAGACGCTGGAGATCGGCCTTTGGGGAACAGTCATCGCCGTGGTGATCGCGGCGCCCCTCGCGCTGGCGGGAGCCGCGCCGCTGACGCCGCATCCGTGGCTACGGACGCTGGCGCGAGGGCTGTCCAGCCTCTTGCGAGCGGTGCCCGAACTGATCAGCGCCCTGTTCCTGGTTCTGGCCTACGGCTTCGGACCGATCGCCGGGATTCTGGCGCTGGGGCTGCACGGCGCGGGCTTCCTTGGAAAATTCTATGCCGAGGACATCGAGAACGCGGATGTGAAACCCCAGGAAGCCCTGCGCGCCATCGGAGCGAGTAAATTGAAAATATTTCAATTTGCGATCTTGCCGCAGGTGACGCCGCAGTATGTCGCCTACACCCTCTACATTCTGGATCGGAACGTGCGGATGGCGACCGTCATCGGCCTGGTCGGCGCCGGCGGCATCGGGCAGGAGCTGAAAGGGCGCTATGACATGTATGACTACGGGCATGTCGCGACCATTCTGATCGCCATTTTCCTGCTTGTTCTAGCGCTTGATCACCTCTCGGTTCGTATCCGCAGGAAGTACCTCTGAGGGCGCGCGGCGTTCGGTGATTGCGTCTATATGAGCAACGGTTAGCTCAATAATTGTTCGCATAAAAATGAGATTTATTCACTAAACTGTCGCTTCGCGCCGCTATGGACTTGATGGTCAGGCGGCGCGGTCCGTCCTGACGAAAGCCTGTTCGATGGCTGGGAGGAGGGGAGCCGATGACGTCGAAGTCGATGCCGGTCGTGGCCGCACCATCCGCCGCGCCGTCCTCCCCGAAGTCAGCGACAAGGAGTGACCCTGTGTCTCCGCTCAAGAAGTATTGGCCGTCCATGACGGCGCTATTATTGGCATCATGTGCTCTGCCGGGCGCCACGATGGCGCAGCAGGCCGCCCCGCGCGGGGAGGCTGCGACAGTTGCGGATGTGGTGGTGACGGGCGTTCGTGCGTCCCAGAAGGCCGCCGAGGCTGTGGAGTTCGGCAATCAGGTCCAGGTGATCCGCGCAGAGGAAATCCGCGCGAGCGGCGCCACCAACATGGCCGAACTGATGCAGTTCCTCGCCAAGGGCGTTAACATCGGCTACTCGCCCGATGAGGGTGAATACACCATCCGCCTGGACGGCGGCGGCGACCGCGACACCCTGGTCGTTCTTGACGGGGTGCCGCTTTACGATCGCGGCCCGGCGCTGGAAGACATCTGGGGCTCCACGACGATCGATCCGCATATGATCGAGCGGGTTGAGGTGTTCCGGGGCGGGAACTCCCTCTTCTTCGGATCGAACGGCGGCGTGGGCGTCATCAGCCTTGTGACCAAAAAGCCTGACGGAACCACCAAGGGCGAGATCGGCGTCACCTACGGCTCGTTTGAGACGCGCGAACTTTGGGCCAACTACTCCTTCCCTCTAGACAAGGATGGACGGCATTCGCTGATGGTCTACGGCTCCGAGTTGGCGACCGACGGGCCGCGCATCTTCGATCCGACCAAGTTCGTGGACAACGTCGCCCTGGCCGGCGGCATCCAGACCTATGCCCTGAACCGCAACAATATCGGGGCGAAATATCTCTGGAAGATCGACCCGGACACCGAGCTTCTGCTCAACGCTCAATATACCGAGCTGTGGTTCCAGGACGCCTTCCCGAACACTGAGGTCTTCTCTCCGAACACGACGCGCTACCCGATCATCGACGCGGCCTTTTCCCATCGCTGGAACGAGTCCGTCCTGACCGAGGTCAACGCCTATTATTCCAATCCGACGCTTTACAATACGGAGCTGTATCCCGAAGTCTGCCTGATCGATGCGGGCTGCGTGGATCCGAACAACCCGCAGGTCGTGATCCCAAAGGGGGCCTGGACCGGCGCGGTCGAACCCTTCCTGCGCAAGGGCTTCGGTGAAGGCAACCAGAACAAGGGCGGCTTTAAGGAGTACGGCGCCACGGTTCGGAACACGCTGAACTTCGGCTCGCATTTCGAGATGGTGGCCGGCGCCCAGTGGGTGCGTTTCCAGAACGACTCCGATCCGGTCTATTTCGTCGGCAATGAAGCGACGACCGTGACCGGCCTGTTCGTCGATGCGCGGCCGCGTCTGCCCTTCAGCCCGGACACGGCCATTTCTCTGGCCGTGCGCACGGACTTCTCGAACGCCTTCGACAGCAAGACCATTTGGAAATTCGGCTTCCGGCAGCCGCTGCCGGGCGGCTTCTATGTGCGTGCGAACGGCGGCACCTCTTACAGCTTGCCGCGCAATACGGAGCTGTATCGCAACTTCGACGTGCCCGAAGGCACGCCGATAACGGTGATCGGCAATCCGAACCTGCGTCCCGAGGAGACCGAAAGCTACAGCGCCGGCGTAGGCGGCACCCGAGTTTTGGGCGATGCGGTGGTATCGGCCGAGATCGGCGGCTTCTGGACCGACATCACCGACCGGATCCAGACGACCTCGGGTCTTGAGGTCAATACATACTTCAACAATGACGCCGTGACCGAAATCCGCGGTCTGAATGCAGAGCTGGACATCAGCATCGGCGATCAGTGGCGTTTCAACGTGGGCTACACCAAGCAGGATTCGTCTCTGGCCGAAGGCCCCATGGCCGGCGTTCAGACCAATGAGACGCCCACCTGGTTCGCGACAGCTACCGCCAGTTGGCAGTCGCAGGACGGCAGGCTGCACCTCCAGGTGAACCCGCGTTTCCAGGGCGACGAGTTCGCTACGGGCGGTCCGAGCGTGAACGGCGTACCGATGTTTCGGCATAACTTCGGCAACTATACGGTTGTGAACGCGACGATCGCCTATCTTCTGGGTGAGGATAAGAACAAACGTATCCAGCTTCGAATCGCAAATATATTCGATGAATATTATGCGGAGCGTTTCGGTTACGGAAATATGTTCTATAGCTCGGCCTATAATCGAGGCGAGATTGTTCGCAACTCGGAAGAATATTTCTTCGCCTATCCGTTCGAAGGCAAGCCGAGAAGCTTCTACCTCTCGTTCTCCAGCAATTTCTAGGGTGATTTCGGCGGGTCGGATCTGTTGGCCCGCCCCGCCGAACTCTGACATTCCGCCCCGAGCTTCGGGGCGCTCCGGCACAGAAGGATAGACGCCATGCCTAACCCCGACCGCCGCGGTTTCCTGCTCGGCGCGACCGGCAGCGCCGCGCTCGCCAGCCTGCTTCCCAGCATCGCGCGGGCGGCGGCGACGCCAGCCTCACGGGTGCATGGCTCCATTCAGGACGTTCAGCACATCGTCGTCCTGATGCAGGAGAACCGTTCGTTCGACCACTATTTCGGCACCATGCGCGGCGTTCGCGGGTTCGGCGATCGCCATCCGATCCCGCTGCCGGGCGGAAAGTCGGTGTGGAGCCAGTCGGACGGCGCGAAGGACATTCCGCCTTTCCATCTGGATACGGCGCGGACCGACGCCATGCAGGTGCCGGGCACGCCGCACAGCTTTTCGGACGCCCAGGCGGCCTGGGGGCAGGGGCAGCTGAAGGAATGGCCCCGCTTCAAGACCAAATATTCGATGGGCTACTATCGCCGCGAGGATATCCCCTTCCAGTTCGCCCTGGCGGAGGCTTTCACCTTGGCGGACAGCTATCACTGCTCGATCACGACGGGCACGGACCCGAACCGGATCGTCTTCTGGTCAGGCTCGGCCCAGGAGCCGATCAGCCGCGATCAGGGCGTGCCGGGAGTCGAAGGGAACTCGGAGCCCAACAATCTGCGGTGCTGGGTTAAGGGTGAGATGCCCGAGCCCGGCTATACCTATCAGGGTTCGGCCCTGACCTGGCCTACCATTCCCGATGTGCTGGAGGCTGCGGGGGTCGACTGGAAATTCTATCAGGATCCGAACAACAACTGGACCGGCGCCATGCACGGCGGTCTGGCGTTCGACAGCTTCCGCACAGCCAAGCCGGGTTCGCCCCTTTATGAAAAGGGGATGCGTCACTGGTCGCTGGAGCAGCTGGAGGCGGATGTGAAGGCGGGAACCCTGCCCGCCGTTTCCTGGATCTTGCCGCCGCGCATCTATTCGGAGCACCCCTCGGCTTCGACGCCGATTCAGGGCGCCGAGTTCACAGCGCGGGTTCTGGACGCCCTGACCGCCAATCCCGAGGTTTGGAGCAAAACCGTCTTTTTCCTGACGTTCGACGAGAACGACGGGCAGTTCGATCACCTCGCGCCGCCCAGCGTCCCGTCCTATCGCGCGGACGGCACGCTGGCGGGCAAGAGCACCGTCGATGTGAAGGGGCTCTATTTCAACGACGATCAAGGCAAGTACCTGCACCCTGACGACAAGATAAGCGGCGCGGTGCGGCCTTGGGGCTTGGGACCGCGCGTGCCGCTCTACATCGTCTCGCCCTGGAGCAAGGGCGGATGGGTCAACTCCGAGGTCGCCGATCACACCTCGGTCGGACAGTTCATTGAGAAACGCTTCGACGTGACCATACCGGCCATCAGCGCCTGGCATCGGTCGGTGTGCAGCGACCTGGTTTCCGCCTTCGACTTCGGCGGGCCGTCGGACGCCGGGTTTCCAGCATTGCCGGACGTTTCGGGTTCTTCCGCAGCCCTGCTGGATCACCTGCAACGGCCGCGCATCCAGCCGCCGTCGACGCCGCAGCCGCTCTTTCAGGAGCCGGGCGTGCGGCCCTCGCGCGCCTTGCCCTATATGCTGGAGGTCGGAGCTGGCGTATCGCGTAGCGGGGTGACGTTGAACTTCGTCAACACGGGCGCTGCGGGCGCCGTGTTCCAAGTCTACGACAAGCTGCATCTGGACCGCATTCCTCAGCGCTACACGGTGGAGGCGGGCAAAGCGCTGGACGACCAATGGGCGTTGACGGGCGAGGATGGCGGCTACGACCTGTGGGTTCTGGGCCCCAACGGCTTCCTGCGAACCTTCAAGGGACAGGCGTCAAGCGTCAACGCGGGCTTGCGTCTCGACGTGCGTCAAAACAAGGCGGACGCCAGCCTGACGGTGACGATGCACAACAAGAGCCGAACCCCTGCTGTCATCCAGATCGAGGACGCCTATCGCAAGGAGGAAGACATTGTGCAGGTCGTCTTGCGGCCTGGATCTCAGCGCACCCATACTTGGCGGTTGCAGGACTATGGGTCGTGGTACGACTTGGTCTTTGTCGCCGAAGGTGGTTTTGAGCGCCGCTTAGCGGGCCGTTTGGAGACGGGCATGGACAGCATGTCCGACCCTCTGATGGGAAGCGAGACAGGGCCCGCCTGATGAGGTCGTGAAGCGGATCGCAGGTGTGAGGTATCCCCAAATCCTGCTCCGGCACCTAGCACTGCCTCACACCTGGACGTGAGCATGGACGTAGAACTTCTGCAGCGTGGCCGGGTGACAAACTGGTCGGCTCGTGGCCGTCGGCGTCATGCCTTCGAAGCCTTGCCCCTTGAGAATTCAGTCGATCGGTGAAGACATCGGCCACGCGGATTGGATTGTCCTCGGCCACATAGTCGTCGAGACATCCGGGAAGCAGCGTAAACAGCGGAGGCCTAGCGATAGTCCGCGGGGTTGATATTGAGACGCTTGAGCTTGCCATAAAGCGTCTTCCTAGGCGTCGCCAGGCGGGCGATGACCTCGGAGACGTTGCCCCTGGCGGCCTGCAAGGCTTCGCGGATCAGAGCGGCCTCGAAGGCATCCACCCGATCTGTGAGACTTTGAGGCGACGGCGTCGCGGCGGGTTCGACGTCCGGGGCGTTGACCAGGGTGCTGAGGGCGAAATTGCGCAACTCCCGCACATTGCCGGGCCAGCTATGCTCCATCAGGTGTCGGCGAATGGGGTCGGATACGGCGTAGGCGTCCCTCTCCGGCGCTGGCTTTCGGTCCGCCAGGAAATGCGCGAACAGTGGCAGGATATCCTCTCGTCGTTCGCGCAGCGGGGGCATCCGCAAACGCACGACGTTCAGACGATAGAAGAGGTCGGATCGGAAAGCGCCCTCTCGAGCCGCGCCTTCCAGATCCCGTTTCGAAGCGGCGATGACCCGGATATCGACAGGATAGGGCTCGCCGCCCGGCGTCAGGGTGCGTTCTTCGAGGACGCGCAACAGCTTGACCTGGACGCCGGGGCTCATGCTGTCGATCTCGTCAAGAAACAGCGTGCCCTTGTCCGCCGCCTCGATCCGGCCGACCTGGGCGGTGCGACGATAGCCGGAGCCGTCCAGCGTCTGGCCGAACAGCTCGACCTCGGCGAAGTGATCGGGGATGGCGCCGCAGTTGACCGGTACGAAGCTCTTGCCGCGTCGCTTGCTGAGACGGTGCAGGGTCAGGGCCGCCAGCTCCTTGCCGGTGCCGGTTTCTCCTTCGACCAGAACGTCCAGATCCGATGCGGCGATGCGGGCGATGGCCTCGCGCAGGGCGACCATGGCGGCGCTTTCGCCGATCAGCAGGGCGTTGGCGTGGGCGGCGGCTTCCGTCGCCGCGCGGAGCGCGCGATGGGCCAGGGCGCGGGTTCGATAGTCCTGCGCCCGATTCACGGCGTTGATCAGCCGATCCATGGCGAAGGGTTTGGTCAGGAAATCGAAGGCGCCGTCCTGCAGCGCCTGAACCGCCATCGGAACATCGGCGTGCCCGCTGATCAGAATGACGGGAATCTGCGAATCCAGTTCGCGAATGCGTGAGAACAGCTCCAGTCCGTCCATCCCCGGCATGCGGATGTCGGACACCACCACGCCGCGAAACTGAGGCGTCAGGGCGGCCAGGGCCTGGGCGGCGTCAGGCAGAGCCTGAACGGCGATGGATTCAAGGTCCAGCGCGTCGACGATCGCGCGCCGCAACTCGGCGTCATCCTCGATGAATAGAACCGACGGGGGAGTTTCCGGGGTCGTCATGCGCGTCTCAATCGAACACGAAACGCAGCGCCGCCCAAGGGCGAAGCCGCCAGGGAAAGGGAGCCGCCGAACTCACGGGCGATGTCTCGAGCGATGCCGAGGCCGAGGCCCAATCCAGTCGGCTTGCTGGTGACGAAAGGCGTAAAGAGGGAGCCTGCCAGCTCGGGAGAGATGCCTGGACCGTTGTCGGCGATGACAATGGAAACATCCTCTTCGCCGATCTCCATGACAACGGCGATGGTCGGGTCGGGCCGACCTTGCAAGGCGTCGGCCGCATTCTGGATCAGGTTGATGAAGATCTGCTCCAGCCGCATCTTGTCGGCGCAGACCCGCAGAGTCTCCACAGGCGGGGTCCAGTCCAAGCGAACGCCGGCCGTGCGTAAACGGTCGCCGATCAGCAGCAGGGCGCCGTCCAGCGCCTCGTTCAGGCTGACCTCGTCCACCAGCGGGGTCCGCTTGCGTGAAAAGGAGCGCAGCTCCGTCGTGATCCGCGCGACGCGGTCGGTCAGGTCGACAATGGAGGCCAGGTCATCCTGAACCTTGGCGATGCTGCCGCGCTGAAGATAGCGCGCGCCGTTTTCGGCGAAGGCGCGGATCGCGGCGATCGGCTGGTTGATCTCGTGGGCGACGCCGGCCGTGACCTGGCCGATCAGGCCGAGACGGTTGGCCTGCGCCAGTTCCTCGCTGGCGGCGCGCCACCGACGGTCGGCCGCCAGGCGCCCTTGTGATTCCTCGCGCAGGCGGCGATTGGCGTCGCGCAATTCGCTGGTGCGCGCATCGACTTCCTCCTCCAGCGCCTGACGGGCGCGGACCTGGGCTAGGCGGCCCATGTGGATGCGCCAATAGGCGGCGGCGGCCATGACGGCGGCGGCCAGGACGGCGAAGACGACCAGGCGGGCCTGGAGGTTGGCGCTCCTGTAGGCCGGTTCCAGCGAAGCCACATGCAGCAAGGATGCGCCTTCGATGGCGGCAGCCGTTCTCGACGAACGAAAGCGGCCTTCCGCATCGGCCATGCTCAGATCCCCGTCTCTATTCTGCATGAACCGGAGCGGCGACAGCGGCAGGGAGGCGAACTGCAGGGCGCTGCGGATGCCCTGATGATCTTCAGGCGTCAGCGGGCGTGTGGCGCGAAATCGCCAGGGGGCGTGGTCGGTGATGATGACGACGCCGCGAGGATCGACGACCAGGGTGTGCTCGGCCGTTCCGCTCCATTGCGCTTCCAGGTCGGCGAAATCGATTTTGACGACGATGACGCCTAGGGTTCGAGCGCCGTCGTCGATCCTGCGGGCGATGAAGAAGCCTGGACGCCCGGTGACCGAGCCGACTGCAAACAGCTCGGCCTCCCCATGGGCCATGGCGTTGAGGAAGTAGGGGCGATAGCTGAAATTCTGTCCGACGAAGCTGCCGGGCTCGTTCCAGTTGTTCGCCGCCAGCGTCAGGCCGTTCGGCGCGATGACATAGATGGCGGCCGCGTCGGTCCGCTCCGCCAGCAACTCCAGCTTGCCGTTCAGGCGCGCCACGGAATCGGGACGGGCGTCGCTGAGCACGGCGTGGACGTCGGGGTATTCGCTCAGCACCAGGGGAAGGAGGCGGAACTTCTGGAGGGCGCCGGCCAGTTGACGCGCGCGCTTGTCCGCCTGCTCCGCGGCGGCGGCGTCCGTCGCCAGCCGGGCCTGGCGCGCAGCCCAGTAGGCGCCGCTCCAGACCGCCAGTCCGCAGCCCAGGATGAGGCTGACCGCCACCAGTGTCAGCATGCGGTGTCGCGGCTGCAGGGCGTTTCGCACGGAACTGTGTGGTTTGCGGGACAAAAGGCGGTCTCACATGGGCGGTATTCGGCACGCCGACGCGGCGCAGGATCGGGACGAGACAGGCGTTAAAGTGAAGAAAAACATCGTGTTGTGAAGTTTTTGCGCGACTGCGTTGCCGCCCCGATCATCCCCATGACTATCATTCTTCATCGAGCCGTCGCAGAGCGGTTTAAGGGATTGGGGGCGCGGGTATGTCAGATTTGATGAGCCGGGATCACTTCGATTGCAAGAATAGATTCTCCCGGAGCCGGTGATATGTCTTCAATGACTAACGCGCGCCGCCTCAAGAACATCATAGGTGGATCAACAGGCAATCTAGTCGAGTGGTTTGACTGGTATGCCTATGCTGCGTTCGCGCTTTATTTTGCGCCGATCTTTTTCCCGAGTGATGATGGAACGGCCCAACTTTTGGGCGCCGCAGCCGTTTTTGCGGTCGGTTTCCTGATGCGGCCCATCGGCGCCTGGATCATGGGCGTTTACGCCGACAGACGAGGCCGCAAGGCCGGCCTGACCTTGTCTGTCACCCTGATGTGCGTCGGCTCCTTGCTGATCGGCTGCACGCCGGGGTACGCGCAGATCGGCATCGCCGCGCCGGCCCTGCTGCTGGTCGCCCGGCTGTTGCAGGGCATTAGCGTCGGCGGAGAATACGGTTCTTCGGCCACCTACCTGTCCGAGATGGCGACGGCCAAGAACCGCGGCTTCTGGTCCAGTTTCCAGTATGTGACCCTGATTTCGGGCCAGCTTCTGGCCCTGCTGTTGCTCATCGTCCTGCAGGCGGTGATGACGGATGAGGCGCTGAGCGCCTGGGGCTGGCGCATTCCCTTCTTCGTCGGGGCGGGCCTGGCCGTGGTGGTGTTCTGGCTGCGCCGGGGTCTGGATGAGACCAACGCCTTCAAGGCGGAAGACACCCGCGGCGCGCCGAAATCCAGCGCCATGCTGCTGATCCTCAAGCACCCGAAGGAAGCGCTTCTGGTGATGGGGCTGACGGCCGGCGGCACGCTCGCCTTCTATACCTACACCACCTATCTGCAGAAATTCCTGGTCAACACCTCGGGCTTTTCCAAGGACGCGGCGACCCAGATCAGCGCCGCGGCTCTGCTGGTCTTCATGTTGCTGCAGCCCGTCGTCGGAGCCTTGTCGGACCGGATCGGGCGGCGGCCGGTGATGATAACCTTCGGTGTGCTGGGGGTGCTCTTCACCGTGCCGATCATGTCGGCCCTGGCCACGGTGAACAGCGCGCCGGCGGCCTTCGCCCTGGCTCTTGCGGCCCTCGTGATCGTGTCCGGCTACACCGCCATCAACGCCGTGGTGAAAGCCGAACTGTTCCCGGCGCATGTGCGGGCCCTGGGCGTGGCCCTACCTTACGCCATCGCCAACGCCCTGTTCGGCGGCACGGCCGAGTACGCCGCTCTGTGGTTCAAGTCACAGAATAACGAGAGCGCCTACTTTTGGTACGTGACGGTCATGATCGGCATATCTCTCATCGTTTTTGTTTTCATGAGAGATACTAAACACAAGAGCATGATTACTCACGATTGAAATCAGTATTAGCGAGCGTAATCACAAAAACCCGGCTGCGCAGCGAGGGGCTGTAACGCAAGTCTGGAGTGGGAGGGACTGAGCGATGATCAGAGATTTCAGTGAAGTTGGCTTGAAAGCGGCGAGCTTGGCGTCAGCCAGTCTGCTTAGCCTGACGGCGGGGGCGGCGTTCGCTCAGGAACGAGCGCAGCCTGAAGCCGCCGAGGCCGCGCGGGTGGACGACATCATCGTCACCGGCGTGCGCGGAGCGCCGCGCACGGCGATCGAGAGCCCGACGCCCATCGACGTGTTCAACGCCGAACAGTTGCAGCAGGGGGCTCAGACCGGCGTGTTCGAGTCGGTGCGTTACCTGGTGCCGTCTTTCAACCTGCCGGCGCGATCCGGCGGCGGCAGCTCCACCGTCATCGCCACCGGGGCGCTGCGAGGCCTGAACCCGGACCAGACGCTGGTGCTGGTCAATGGGAAGCGTCGTCACCGGACGGCGCTGATCAACTCGGTCTCGACGCTCTACAACGGCTCGGTCGGGGTCGACCTGAACATGATCCCGTCCAGCGCCATCGCCCGGGTCGAGGTGCTCCGCGACGGGGCCGCCGCCCAGTATGGCTCGGACGCGGTGGCGGGCGTCATCAACGTGATGCTGAACTCCAGCGCCCAGGGCGGCAGCGTCTCGGTCGCCCATGGTCGAAACTTCGACCGCAATGACGGCCGCTATGTGAACCTGGACGCCAACCTCGGTCTGGCGCTGGGCGAGGGCGGCTTCCTGAACCTGTCGTACAGCTTCATGGATCGCGGCGCGTCGAACCGGGCGGAGCGCATCGCCGATTCCGTGCGCCTGTATCCGCTGTTGCCCGACGGTTCGCTCGACCCGCGCGAAGCGATCATCGACCGGATGGTGACGACCAACTACGGCACCATGCCTCAGGTCTCCAACGTCTTCGGGGCGAATGCGGCCTATACGGTCAGCAACGAGCTCGAGCTCTACGCATTCGGCACCTACGGTCAGCGCAAGTCCGACCTGAGCTGGACGTGGCGGCCGCCCACCAATATCACCGTCCTGCCCGAGATCGCGCCGGACGGCCTGCGCACCCTGACCGTCATCAAGGACAAGGACTATGAGGCGGTCGTCGGCGCCCGTGGGGCTCTGGCCGGCTGGGATTGGGACCTGTCGACGGGCTACGGCTCGAACGTTTCGGACTGGGAGAACTACAGCCTGAACGCCAGCCTGGGGCCGAGCAGTCCGCGTCATTTCTACATCGGACAATTGGCGTCGGCCGAGTGGGTCAATGCGCTGGATGTGACGCGCGGCTTCACCCTAGAGAACGCCGGCGAGTTGCAAGTGTCCTTCGGCTTGCAACACCGCTGGGAGAACTACACGATCAAGCAGGGGGACGAGGCGAGCTGGATTCAGGGCGATTACGTCCGTCCGCCGGGCCAGCCGTTCGCGGGCCAGCCCCTGCCTCCCGGCACGCAGTCCACGCCGGGGTTCCGGCCTGAAGACGAGGCCGACGTCAGCCGCAACAACTACAGCGTCTATGGCGAACTGGGCTGGAACCCGACCGAGCGGTTCTATCTCGGCGGGGCCGTGCGCTACGAGAATTTCGACGACTCGGCCGGCGACACCACCATCTACAAGATCAGCAGCCGGTATGAGTTGAACGACTGGGCCGCGCTGCGGGCTTCGTTCAACACGGGCTTCCGCGCTCCCAGCCTGGCGCAGCAGGCCTATTCCGCCACCACCAGCCAGTTGCGCGACATTCGGGGCACCGGGGTCGCCGAGTCCCTGCGGTTGAAGAACTTCCAGGTCAATTCGCCGGAGGCGATCGCCCTGGGCGCGAAGCCGCTGACGCCGGAAATGTCGGAGAACCTGAGCGTGGGCTTCACCCTGACGCCCTTCTCGAACTTCGTCCTGACGTTTGACGCCTATCAGATCGACGTCGTCGATCGCATCGCCGTCACGACGACCTTCTCGCCGATCGATACGCGTCTGTCGGCGGACGGGGTGACGACCATCGGCGAACAGCTTCAGGCCATCATGGTGGCCAACGGCCTGTCGCCGGATGTCAGCGGTCAGTACTACACCAACGCCATCGACACGCGGACGCGCGGCTTCGACGTCGTCGCGACCTACAAGTACGGCACGGTCGGTTTCGGCGATTTCGATTTCAGCTTCGGCTACAATCAGAACGAGACCGAGATCACCGGCATCATCGACAATCCGCCGGAGTTGGCGGCGCTGGGCGATATCGTCATCTTCGACCGCAGCAAGCAGGCGGCGCTCACGGAATCCTTGCCGAAATCCAAGATCTCGCTCAACGGCGGCTGGACGCTGGATCGGCTCAGCGCCAACCTGCGTCTGACGCGGTTCGGCGAATACACCACGCGACACTCGTCCAATCCGGCATTGGACCGCGAGATCGAAGCCGCCTGGATCACCGATCTTCAGGTCAACTACGACGTGACGGACGCCGTTCGCCTGACGCTGGGCGCCAACAACATCTTCAACGTCTACCCGACCAAGATTCAGGAGCCGTCGGCCGACCTGGGCAATGGGATGTACAGCGGGCTTGCGCCGTTCGGCTTCACCGGCGGATCCTGGTTCGTACGCGCCGCCTACAAGTGGTGATCTAGGGGAACGTTCCGGGGGCGTCGCTGCAACGGCGTCTCCGGATCTGGGTGAGAGGGGAAATCCATGCTGAGAGTTCTGCACCGGGCGACGTCCGTCCTGGTTATGGCGACTGTGATCGGCCTTGCGCCCGGCGTCGCCTTTGCGCTGGCCGAGCCGACCTCGACGCCGCAGGCGCCGATTGCGGCCTATAAACCGAGAAGCAATGAGATCCTGTGGGACGGCTACGGCGTCCCGCACATCTACGGCGTCGACGCGCCCTCCGCCTTCTACGGCTACGGCTGGGCCCAGGCGCGAAGCCACGGCGACAATATCCTGCGCCTGTATGGAGAAGCGCGGGGCAAGGGGGCCGAATACTGGGGCCCGGATTACGAACAGACGACCGTCTGGCTGCTGACCAACGGCGTGCCGGAGCGCGCCCAGCAGTGGTATGCGCAGCAGTCGCTGGATTTCCGCGCCAACCTCGACGCCTTCGCGGCGGGCATCAACGCCTATGCCGAACAGAACCCAGACGACATCTCGCCCGAGGTGCGGCAGGTGCTGCCGGTCTCCGGCGCCGACGTGGTGGCCCACGCCCATCGCCTGATGAACTTCCTCTATGTCGCGTCGCCCGGCCGCACCCTGGGCGAGGGCGACCCGCCGGACCTGGCCGATCAGGGATCCAACTCCTGGGCTGTGGCGCCGGGCAAGACGGCCAATGGGAACGCCCTGCTGCTGCAGAACCCGCACCTGTCCTGGACGACGGACTACTTCACCTACTACGAGGCGCATCTCGTCACGCCGGACTTCGAAATCTATGGCGCGACCCAGATCGGCCTGCCGGTCATCCGCTTCGCCTTCAATCAGCGGATGGGCATCACCAATACCGTCAACGGCATGGTGGGGGCCACCAACTATCGGCTGACGCTTCAGGGCGACGGCTATCTGTATGACGGTCAGGTGCGGCCGTTCGAGCGGCGTCAGGCTTCGTATCGCCTGCGTCAGGCGGACGGGTCGACGGTCGACAGGCCGTTGGAGATCCGTTCCAGCGTCCATGGCCCGGTCTTCGAGCGCGCGGACGGCACGGCCGTCGCCGTTCGGGTCGCCGGTCTGGATCGGCCGGGCATGCTCGAGCAGTATTTCGACATGATCACGGCGGACAGCTTCGACGACTACGAAGCCGCCATGGCGCGGATGCAGGTGCCGACCTTCAACATCGTCTACGCCGACCGCGAAGGGACCATCAACTACAGCTTCAACGGCGTGGCGCCCAAACGGGCCGAGGGCGATATCGCCTTCTGGCAGGGGCTCGTGCCGGGCGATTCCTCGCGTTACCTGTGGACCGAGACACACCCGCTGGACGATCTGCCGCGCGTCACCAATCCGCCGGGCGGCTTCGTGCAGAACTCCAATGATCCGCCGTGGACGCCGACCTGGCCCGTCACCTACACGCCCAGGGACTTCCCCTCCTATCTGGCGCCACAGACGCCGCACTCCCTGCGCGCTCAGCAAAGCGTGCGTCTGATGTCCGAGAACGACGACCTGACGCTGGAACGCTTCATGGCGCTGCAGTTGAGCCATCGCGCCGTCATGGCCGACCGCACCTTGCCGGACCTGATCCCGGCCGCCCTGATCGACCCCGATCCCGAGGTCCAGGCGGCGGCGCGCCTGCTGGCCGCGTGGGATCGCGAGTTCGCCAGCGACAGCCGGGCCGCCTTGCTGTTCGAGGAATGGGCGCGTCTGTTCGCCGGTCAGAATTTCGCCGGCCAGGCGGGTTTCGCCACGCCCTGGTCGCTGGATAAGCCGGTCAGCACGCCCTACGGCGTCCGCGACCCCAAGTCCGCCGTCGATCAACTGCGGACCGCCATCGCCAACACCAAGCGCAAATACGGGGCGATCGACCGGCCGTTCGGCGACGCCTCGCGCATGATCCTGAACGACGTGAATGTTCCGGGCGCCGCCGGCTACGGCAACCTGGGTTCCTTCCGGGTCTTCACCTGGTCCGATCCTGACGAAAACGGGGTCCGCACGCCCAATCACGGCGAGACTTGGGTGGCGATGATCGAGTTCTCCACGCCGGTGCGGGCCTATGGTCTGATGAGCTACGGCAATTCTCGCCAGCCGGGCACGATGCACTACAGCGATCAGATCGAACGCGTGTCGCGCGCCGACTTCCGCGAGCTGTTGCTGCGGCGAGAGCAGGTCGAGGCCGCCGTCCAGGAACGCACGCCCTTCAACTTCAAGCCATGAAAGGCCTGACCATGACACGACGGATTAGGTATTCGGCGGGCGCGGCGTCGCTAGCGCTGATGGTCGCCGCCTCTGGAGCGGCGGCGGGCGAGCCGGCCTTCACCTCGGTTCAGGTCGAGGGCTTTTCGGTTCCAGGCGCTCTGTCGAACGCCTGGGCCGATTTCGACAACGACGGCGACTTGGACCTGGCCGTTTCCTGGAAGAGCGGCGAAGTTCGCCTCTATCGCAACGACGGCGGCGATTTCGTCAACATCGGCCCGGAGATGGGCCTGCCGACCTCGGGCATCGAGATTCGGGGGTTGAGCTGGGGCGACTTCGACGGCGACGGGTTCGTCGACCTAGTGGGCGGATCGAACGTCATGGGCGATCGCGCGGCCAATCGCTCCTTCGTCTGGCGCAATGAAGGCGGTCTGCGTTTTGTGGAGCAGGCCGAGACGCTGGGCCTTGTCGTGCCGGGACGGATGAGCCGTCAAGCCAACTGGATAGACTATGACAACGACGGCGCGCTGGACTTCTATGCGGCGGACCGTGCAGGGCCGAACCAGCTCTTTCGCAATCAGGACGGCCGTTTCGTTCCGGTGATGGGGGAGGGCGGCGTCAACGACGTTCGCGCCACCGTCGGGGCCTGTTGGCTGGACTATGACCGCGACGGCGACCTGGACCTGTTCCTGGCCAACCAGTCCGGCTCCACCGACGCCTTGTGGCGCAATGACGGGGGAAGCTTCGTCGACGTGGCGCCGGCCCTGGGCATGGATCAGGCCGGGCGGGATCGCAGCACGGGCGGCGTCGGTTGCGCGGTCGGCGACTATGACAACGACGGGAACCTCGACCTCTTCGTCGCCGTCTATGGCACGGATCTGCTGTACCGCAATAACGGCGACGGGACGTTTTCCGAAGTCGCGGCCCAGGCCGGGCTGGATCATGGCGGTCACGCCGTGGCGGCGGCCTGGGGCGACTACGACAATGACGGCTGGCTGGACCTCTTCGTCACCCATTATGAAGGCGAGCCGGGCAAGCAGATTCCCGTCAATCTACTCTATCGCAATCTCGGCGATGGCCGGTTTGAACAGGTCCTGACCCGCGAGAGCCTGTTGAACGCCGGCGATCACGGCGTCGAATGGATCGATTACGACAACGACGGCGCGTTGGACCTGTCGCTGACCGACGGATACGGCGACGAGGGCGGCCACTTCCTGTTCCATAACGATCTGGCTGAGCCGGCCCGCTCACGCAGCCTCAGCGTTCTGCTCCTGGACGAAGGCGGAAAGCGTATTCCGCCAGGCGCGGAAGTGCGGCTGTTTGACCGGGAGGGCCAAATTCTCGGAACCCGGCAGGTCTCGACGGGGGGGGGCTATAACGCCCAAAGCGCCGGTCCCGTGCATTTCGGCCTGGCCAGGATGCAGCCGGTTCGGGTCGAAGTCAGCTATATGGGCGGCAAGCGGGTCGTGATCGAAGATGTTGATCCTCGAACATTCGCCGGCCAGCGATTGGTTCTGACGCCGGATGGACCGATGATGCAACGGTAAGAGAGATCTGCGCTCCGACGGTCCGATAGGTCCATACGCATGAAGAGAGACGACCACGTCGCACGCACGCGATCGAAGATCCGGAGCACTTGCTCATCGAGGATGCGGCGCGTCATCAGTTGAAGAACGTGGCCTCGCTGCCATTTATCCATAAACACGTGGCGGCCATGCCGGACGTGCATTGGGCCATGAAAGCTCTGGTCAATCCGCTGCTACATCGATAGGCCGGATGTGAGAGCATTCGGGGGCATGATCATGCGTGGTGAGGTTCTGACATTCGATCAGGCGACCGGGATGGGGGCGATACTGGGCGATGATACGACGCGTTATCTGTTCGATGTCACGCAGGTACGGACATCCTTGCCGCTAACGCGCGGGCAGAAGGTCGATTTCGTGCCCAGCGCGGATTTGCAGGCGACCGAGATATTCATACTTCAGGCGGTCGCTTCGCCGAGCGGGGCGGGGCAGGCCGTCAGCCGGAGCGGCCAGTTCGACCTCGGGCGGGTGATCCAGCGCACCTTCACGACCATTCGCGAAAATGCAGCGATCTTTTTCGGCGCGTCGACGGTCATGGTCGGGGCGCCCAGCGCCGTCATGGGCCTGGGTCAGAGCACGGCCGTCACCGGCGGCGCCGCCGTCGGATTCCTGACGATGGCGGCGGGCTGGGTGTTCTATCTGGTGGGGCTTTACATGCTTCAGGGCATGGTGGTGAAGGCGGCGGTCAACGGCTTCAACGGCAAGGCGACCTCCTTTGGTCAGGCGTTTGATGTCGGCGTGAAGATGTTTCTGCCGCTGCTGGGGTTGGCCATCATCGCCGCGCTGGGCGCGGGACTGGGCTATCTGGCCCTGATCGTGCCGGGCGTGATCATTTCGGTGATGTGGTCGGTCGCCTCGCCCGCCGTGGTGGTCGAGAAGCGAGGCGTGTTGGAGAGCCTGCAGCGCAGTCGCGATCTGACGCGCGGCTATCGCTGGAACGTGTTCGGCCTGATGGTCATCTATATGCTCCTGTCGTGGATCATCGGGGCGGCGGTCGGCGCGCTCGGTCTGGCGACCGGCGGCGGCTTCCTCGACGGCAGCCCGAACCTGTGGGTCAATGCGGCGTCCGGCGTGGTGGTCAACATCCTGTCGGCGGTGGTCGCTTCGGCCGGGGTGGCGGCGCTCTATTACGAACTGCGGACCGTCAAGGAAGGGGCGGGGCCTGAGGCCCTGGCCGCCGTGTTCGACTGATGGGCCGCGGCGTCAGACGTCGTGCTTGTCGCGACGCCGTACGCCCATCAGCAGCTTCTGCTCCAGTCGCCCGCGCACGGCGGCGTAATAGGCGCTGAGGAAGTCGCGGTCCGTCTGGTGCGGATCGCGCGACCATCCGATCTTGCCCATGATGCGGTCGGCGACGGCGCGCATGGTCCTGCGCTCGCCGGTGCGCAGGACGGATTCCAGGACGTGCAGCTCCTTGGCTCCATAGGCGTCCAGCTGCGCCAGGGTGAAGTCATATCTCGCCAGTTGTTCGGACCCGTCATCGGCCATGTCGCGGGTCAGCTTGCGACGCGGCGTGCGCACCACCCAGGTGCCGCCGACCAGGTCGCCCAGGCGCAGCCGGTCGCGGTTGAACAGGGGGAAGAAGACGAAAATCGCCGCCCAGACGAAGGCCAACAGATACATCCAGCTGTCGACTCCGCCCTGACCCGCCTGCGTCACCAGAAGGGACAGCGGCAGGAAGACCTCCAGCTCGCGCATGGCGTTGCGCGCAAACACCGATTCCGCCCGCAGTCGCCCGCCGTCGCGTGAGGCGACGCGCAGGCCCATCGCCCGTTTGCCGGGCGTGGCGGCGGCGGCCGACAGCTCGAAGGCGGTGAAGTAGAAGTTCCTCAGCAGGAAGAAGACCACCAACCACAGCACGGCGACCAGTTCTGCGCCCGCCAGGCCGGCCGCGCCTATGGCGCCGACGCCGGTGAAGATCAGGGCCAGGGTGAAGGCGATCAGCACGCCTATGATGATTCCGGCGTCCAGCAGGAAGGCCGCCGCCCTTTGCCCGGCGTCGCCGATGTGCAGCCGCAGGTCGACGCCCTCGGGCGTGATGAAGGGGCGCTCGGTCTTGTCGATCTTCGCGGCGTCAGCGGACACGAAACGCCTCCCGTCTCGGACCATAGAAGTAGAGGCCCCAGATCAGGGCCGTCACGCCCGCCACGGCGTAGCGCAGACCGGTGTCGGCGATCAATTGCCGCCCAAAGCCCTCCAGCAGACCGGCGAGCAGCAGCATGACGATGACCCCGCCCATGACCACGCCGGCGGTTCGTCCGGCTTGAACGGCGGCGTCCAATCTGTGCGCCCGGCCGGGGAAGGCGACGGCCCAGCCGATTTTCAGTCCCGCGGCGCCGGCCAGGATGACGGCGAACAGCTCGGTCACGCCGTGGATCAGCAGCCAGCCGCCCAGCTCCCCCCCCAAGCCGCGACTGGCGAACAGGGCGAAGAAGGCGCCAAGCGTCGCGCCGTTGTAGAGGACCAGCAATCCGGTCGGCAGACACAGGGCGAAGCCCAGCGCGAAGGCGAACAGGGCCACCTTGGCGTTGTGGGTGAATAGGAAGGCCGCGAACACCGACAGCCCGTCGGCGTTCCCTGTCCCGTCCAGGGTGGCGCGCAGGGTGGCGGTCGAAGCGCCTGGATCGCGTCCGCCCGCCAGATCGCCCGGCACGAAGGCGTAGAACCATTCGGGATCGTGCATCACCAGCCAGCCGCCGACCACGGCGCCGAGCAGCATCAGGGCTGCGGACACCAGGGTCTCGCGCCACAGGCCTTTGACCGAGGCGGGCCAGTCATGACGGAAGAAGGCGGTCAGCCGGTCGCGCAGCGTCGCCCGCGAGCCGTAGACGAAGAAGTAGGCCCGCGCCGACAGCGTCTCCAGATAGTCGATCAGCCCCTGGTCCAGCGAGGTCTCGCGCGCCACCGACAGGGCCGACAGGGTCGAGCGGTACAGCACCGGCACGGCCAGGATCTCTTCATCGGTCAGTTTGGACGCCGAACCCTTTTCAGCCTTGTCCATCAACCGCTCCAGGCGGCGCCAGTCGTCTTCGCGCGCCTGGCGGAAGCGCTGGCTTTTCAGCAGGGGGGCGTTGGTCACAGCAGATCCCTCCGCTTCAGGTCCAGATAGGCGTTGACCGCCTCGGGCCCGACCTGATCGGCGGGGGCGTCGACGATGTGGGCGCCCATGCGGCGCAGGCGGCTGATGACCGTCTCGCGTTCGCGCAGCAGGCTGGCGGCGACGACGGCGCGCGACACGTCCTCGGCCGTTTCCGGCGCGGCGGCGGCGAGGGCCTCCAACTCCTCGTCGCGCAGGACGACGAACAGCACCAGGTGGCGTTTCAGCAGCCGACCCAGAGATTCGATCATCAGCTCCGCGGCGGTGGAATCGGTGAAGTCGGTGAAGACCACGATCAGGGATCGGCGCTGGAGCTGTCCCGATAGGGTGGCCAGGGCCAGGGTGTAGTTGGTCTCGTGCGTCGAATAATCGACCCGGCCGACGACGGTCTGCAGGGTGCGGAAGGCGTTCATGCCGCCGACGGCGCCGGTCGACAGGCGCGGCCGGGAATCGAAGGCGAACAGACCCGCCCGGTCGCCCGAGCGCAGGCAGGCGTAGGACAGCAGCAGGGCCGCGTGGATGAAGCGGTCCACGCGCGGCATGCCGCCGACCGGCTCGCAGGCGGCGCGTCCGCAGTCCAGGGCCATGATGACGTTGTGGTTGCGCTCGGTGCGGAATTCCTTGGCCAGAAGGGCGGCGTGGCGGGCGGACTGCTTCCAGTCGATGGCGCGTCGGTCCATGCCGGGCTGATAGTCGCGCAGGGCCTGGAATTCGGCGCCTTCGCCGATGTCCAGCTGGGCCTTGGTTCCGAACAGGGCGTCGCGGGCGAACAGGCGCACCGCCTGATCGCGCACCCACTGCAGGTCGGTCAGCACCGGCGCCGACAGATCCAGGCGGAACGTCTTCTGCTTCCAAGCCAGATTCATCGGTCCGCGCCAACGCACCCAAAGCTCATGCAGCGCCGCGTCGCCGCGTCGTTCGGGCGTGAAGGGGAAGGCGAGGGAGGCGACATGGCTACGCACCTCGGCCTGGCGCGGGGCGTCGTCCACGCCCAGTTTGGCCTCGCCCGACAGGGCGGCTTCGACCTGATGCGGCGCGCGGCCTTGCGCGGCGAAGCGCGCCGTCAGTCCGACCAGGCCCGGTCGTCCGACGGCGGCGCGCACCGGCTCGGGCGGGTCCAGCGTCAGGCTAGAGCGCGAGCCGGTCAGCAGGGCGTCCGCCGCGAACAGCAGCACGACGCCGGCGATCCAGACTGGACCGGCCAGCCAGCCGACAGGCGTCAGCACGCCCGCCAGCAGGGCGACGGGCGCTCCCGCCGCCAGGACCGTCACCGCACGTCGGGTCGGATAGATCACCGGGGCGCCGCCACCTGATCCACCAGGCCGGCCAGCACCTGCTCGACGCGACGGCCTTCGATCTCGGCCGCGGGCGACAGCACCAGGCGGTGACGCAGGGCCGGGACCGCCAACGCCTTCACGTCGTCGGGGATGACGTAGTCGCGCCCGTCCAGGGCGGCGCGGGCGCGGGCGGCGACGGCCAGCATGGCCCCGGCGCGCGGCGAGGCGCCCGTCTCCACATCGGCGGAATCGCGCGTGGCCCGCACCAGGGCGGCGATGTAGCCGACGACCTCGTCCGTCAGCCGCACTTGAGCCACGGCGTCCACGGCGGCGGCGATGGCGGCGCCTTCGGCCACGGTCGCCACGCCCAGGGCGACAGGGTCCATCTGGCCGGTGCGCGACCCGTGGGCGGCGATGATGGCGCGCTCCTGCTCCAGGTCGGGATAGTCGAGGACGTGTTTGAACAGGAAGCGATCCAGCTGCGCCTCGGGCAGGGGATAGGTGCCCTGCTGCTCGATCGGGTTCTGGGTGGCGACGACAGTGAAGCGCGGGCTCAGCGCATGGGCCTGGCCGTCGATGGTGATGTTGCGCTCCTGCATGGCTTCCAGCAGGGCGGCCTGGGTCTTGGGCGGCGTGCGGTTGATTTCGTCCGCCAGCAGCAGTTCGCAGAAGATCGGCCCGCGCGTCAGGGTGAAGCTGGACGTCTGGAAGTTGAACAGGTTCGACCCCAGGATGTCGCCGGGCATCAGATCCGGCGTGAACTGGATGCGGCCGTAGTCCAGCCCGACCGAACGGGCGAAGCTGTGGGCCAGCAGGGTCTTGGCCGTGCCGGGCGGGCCTTCCAGCAGGACATGGCCGCCCGCGAACAGGGCGGTCAGCAACAGGTCGACGGCGCCGTCCTGGCCCACCACGGCCTTGGCGATCTCGGCGCGGATGCGCTCGGCGATCGTCTTCACCTCATTGACGTGCACGGGTCAGCTCCTGGTTCCAGCGATAGAGGGCGGCGGCGACCCGCATCAGGTCGCCTGGGGTCTTGGCCGTCCTGGCCTGATCGGCCAGGGCGGAATAGGTCGCGTGCGCGCCGGTGGTCCGGCTGACGCGGTCGAGGAAGGCGTCAAGTTCGTCCTCGCTCAGGCGGCGCGGGGCGCCGATGGCGCGGGCGACGGCGGCGCGGGTCAGCAGGGCGTAGGGCGCGGCCATGTGATGCTCGCGCCGGGCCAGCCGCACCAGCCCCGCCGTGTTGTCGGCCAGCCCGCGTTTGCCCAGGGCGATGACTCGGCCGCTCTCGCGCGCGGGGCCGAAACGCACGACGGCCTGATAGCCGGCGAAGACCGCCAGCGCCGCCAGCACCAGCGTCATGCCCAGCAGCGGCGGCTCAAGCATCAGCCGCAACAGGCTGCGCGTGCGCTGCATCCCGTGCAGCGTCAGGTCGAAGATGATCGGCGCGTCCTTCGCCCGCACGACGTCCAGCAGGGCGATGGCCGTGCGCGCGCCGTTCAGCGTCTTCAGCCCGTGGGTGCTGAGCAGGTCGGCGTCGGCCAGCACATAGACTCGCGTGGTCGCGTGCATGGCCAGAACGGGACGGTCCTGATCGTCCGTCACGACAGGAACCCAGTCGGGGCCGGACAGGGTCTTCAGCGCATCGACATCCACCGGCGCGCCGAAGGGCGTGCCGTCAGGGCGTTTCAAGGCGACGGTCGTGCGGCCGTCGCGCGATTCCAGGCGGGCGCCTTGACGCAGGTGCTCGCTCAGCGGCGCCAGCGAGGCCTGGTCGGGCAGTAGGCCCGTCGTGCGAACCCAGCCAGGGTGCTTGGGGTCGGGCGTCGCGCTCCACTTGGGCAGGACGATCAGGGTCGCGCCGGCATGGTTGATGTCGTCGAGCTGCTCGGGTGGGGCGCCGGGCGGCGGCGTCAGGACCAGCAGGCTTTCGTCCGAGGACGGCGTCAGGCGGCCTCGGCTCATCGTTACCGGCACGCCGAGATTTCGCAGCAGGACCGGCATTGCGCCGAAGCCGGTCGAGCTGCGCGACAGGGCGTGGCCGCCGCCGTCGTCGCCGGACTTCAGTTCGGGGGCATAGGCCGACAGCACGCCCAGCCCGGCCAGGGCCACGACGCTGACCAGCAGCAGACTGATGATGACGACGGGTGAAAAGGCGTTCCCGGCCGCCTTGGCGGAACGGCTCATGCGCGCCAGCCCTCAGGCAGGGCGAAGGCCTCATAGGCCTGGCGACAGTCGGCGAAATCCTGGGCGTCCACGGCGGCGCCGCCGAACAGGCTGCGTTCGACCACCCGGCCGATCCGTTCAAAGGCGGGGCGCGCCGCCTCGGGCAAGGCTTTCAGGCGGGCGATTTCGCGCGCGGTCAGCGACACCCGCAGCGCGCGCGGCTGGCGTTTTTCAATGTCCTGCACGCTGCGCAGCAACAACAGGTGGGCGGCGTCCGCATATTGTCCGCGCGCGGCCAGGGCGTCGGCCTCAGCCAGCAGGTCGCGGGCCGCCTGAGCGTCCGGCCGCCAGTCGGCTTCGACCGGCGTCGCTGGATTGTCAGGCTTGGCGGCGGGTTTCCGCAGTCGCAGGATCTCGCGCACGATGGCGTAGAGGATCAGCCCCGCCAGCAGGGCCAGCCCGATCCAGAACACCCATTTCAGCACCGGCGCCAGGAACTGCAACGTCTCGCCGATCCAGCGCAGCCAGCCGGGAGGCTGCGGCGGGGCGAAATTGGCGCGGTCGAACTGAAATGACGGATCATTCAGCAGGATAGCGTGGGCCTCGGCGGCTTTTTCGTAGGAAGCCGCAGCCTCGCCTTGCATTCCAACGCCCCTTCGCTTCGTTATTCAAGCCATAGAGGGGGGGCTGCTCAAGTCAATCGCGAGAAACGCTTTGGCTGTCCGTTCCTTTTCTGGCCGGCGATAGGCGCTGTCATGTGCAACTTCAGTCGATGTGCAGGGAGCGGTCGAGGCTGAGGGCGCCGGGGCCGCGCGCAATCAGGTAGACGAGGGGGCCGGCCCATAGCAGGTGCGTCGGCCAACCGCCGGGCACGACGAATATCTGGATCACCAGGGTCATCAGCAACAGGCCGAGCGCCGCCGGACGTGTCAGCAGGCCCAGCACCAGCAGGATGGGCAGCAGATGTTCGGCATAGGTCGCGAGGTAGGCCGCCGTTTCAGGCGCCAGCAGCGGCACGCGGTATTCTTCGGCGAAGAGGTAGTGCGTTGAGGGCGACAGGGTCAGCCAACCTTCGACCTTGGTGCGTCCAGACATGAAGAATGGGGCGGCGACGCCCAGGCGCAAAAGAAGCGCCAGAAACCACTCGGGAACGGCCGTGGCGAAACGACGGTGCAGGCGGGCGAGGGCGGTCATGAAGGCGTACTCGGGCGAGAGGGGGACATGAAGACGCCGAAGGCGATCAGTTCGGCGAAGAGGGCGGGCACATCCACGCCGGGCTGGGCGGCCTGGGCCGCCATGGCGGAGGCGGCGAAGGAGGCGCTGCGGCGGCCGGCGTCCAGGAAGGCCCACTGGGCGCGGGACAGGCGGTGCATCAGCACATGATCCTCGGGGCGATGGATCAGCAGCCCCTCGGGCGTCGGTCGCCAGGACAGTTCCGTCCCGGCGTGCGGGTCGCGGTGTGCGAGCCACAACGACGGCGCGCTCCAGTCGAACCAGAACAGGCGCGCGGACGGGAGAAGGCGGGCGGTCGTCCCGGTCAGCGCCAGGCCCAGGCTTGCGGCTTGGTGCGCGTTCATCACCGGGGCGTCCTGGGCCAGGTGCGCCTCGGTCCAGGCGCGGTCCAGGCGAGCGGCAGGCGACAGGTAGGCCATCGGACGCGCGGGCTCGAAGCGGGCCAGCCAGGCGGAAAAGCCTTCTCCATAGGCGGCCATAACAGGAGACATGGCGGGCTCGTCCTCGACGTATTCGCGCGCGACAGCCCGGAACCAGTCGCGTCCGACCATGTCGACGACGGTCGGGTAGTTGGCTTCCAGCGCGTCGATCCAGCCCTTGGTCGCCGTGTTGCGATAGACGGCCAGGGCGCCGAGCGTGCGCTCGTCCGGCTCAAGGTGCGGCCACAGGTCGCCGAAACGACCCTCGAGCGCGATCGAGAAGGCGGCGTGAAAGGCGGTCATGCCGGCGTCCTTGTCGAAGAGGCCTGAGACTGCGCTTGAGCAAGGGTCTGGGCGGCGCGGGCCTGCTCGGACAGCAGTTCGGAAAAATCGGGAATCTGGCCATCGCGCTCGATCAGGGTCGGTCGGGAGCCGATGCGGGCGATCAGCCGTTCATGCAGGCGCCAGACGGCCTCGGCGACGGGGGCGTCATGACTGTCGATCAGCAGGGCCTCGCCCCATGTCGGATCGTGGCTGTGGCCGGCTAGGTGGATTTCTCCCACCAGTTCGCCCGGCGCACGATCGATCCAGTCCTCGGCGGAAAAGCCCATGTTGGCGGCGCTGACGTGGACGTTGTTCACGTCGATCAGCAGACCGCAGCCGGTGCGACGCGCGATCTCGGTCAGGAAGTCGACCTCGTCCCAGTCATGGCCCGCCATCGGCAGATAGGCCGTTGGGTTCTCGATGAGCAGCCGGCGCCCCAGAGCGTTCTGCGCTTCGTCGATGTGGCGGCAGACCAGCGTCAGCATCTCGCGGTTGCGCGGAACGGGCAGCAGGTCAGGGTGATAGACCCCGCCCCGTTGCGACCAGGCCAGGTGCTCGGACACCACGAAGGGCTCGAAGCGGTCGATCAGGGCGCGATATCGGGCCAGATGCTCGCGATCCGGGCGTTCGTCCCCGGCCAGGGACAGGCCGACGCCATGCAGGGACAGCGGCCGGCGCGAACGGATGCGCTCCAGCCAGGTCAGGCGCGGCCCGCCCGCGACCATGTAGTTCTCGGGGTGGACCTCAAACCACAGGCCGTCCTGGGCGCCGACCGCCGGGCAGGCCTCGGCCTCGGCGTAGTGCTGGGGCTTCAGACCCAGCCCGGCGGTCGGTGCGGCGGACATCAGCGGTTCGGGATCGGGCTCAGCGAGCCGTTGCCCTTGGGCGTCTTGATCGCGGTGCAGGTGCCGCGCGGGGTCAGCTTCCAGGCGTTGCCCTGATAGTCGCGGGTCGACGTGCCGGCGCAGGTGGTGCCGGGGCCGGCGGCGCAGTCGTTCTGACCGGCCTTGGCGACGCCGTAGCACTTCTCCATGCCGCGTTCCTGCTCGGCCGTGGGGATGGTCTGGGCGACGGCGGCGTTCGCGCCCAGGGCCAGCAGGGCGCCGGCGGCGACCAGAAGCTTGGCGGGGATATTCATCGGATCGTCTCCTGTGAGGGGCCGCCCGGGATCGAGGCGGCCTGACTCAGGAGGGTTCGACGGCGAGGGGCGGCAGGTTACGAAAAATATTTCGACGTTCGGGGCCTGTGGGCGTGTAACCTTTGACCCGGCCGACGCGAATGGTGGAGGGCGTGGTCGACAGAGAAGCCGAACTGAAGAGGTTGATGGTGCGGGGGCTCGACGGCGACCCCGTGGCTTGGCGCGCCCTGTTGATGGAGATGCGCGGCGCTCTGACACCCTTCTTCAAGCGCCGTCTGATCGGTCGCGAGGCGGATACGGAGGATCTCGTGCAAGACTGCCTGATCGCCATTCACGCCAAACGGGCGACCTATGACCGGTCGCTGCCGTTCACGGCATGGGCCTATGCGATCGCTCGCTATAAGCTGATCGACCATCTGCGCCGTCAGGGGCGTCGGCACGACGTTCCGCTGGAGGACGCCTCGGTTCTGCTGGCCGAGCATACGGTCGAGGACGGCGCCGTGCGTCGTGACCTGCGGCGCGTGTTGTCCATCCTGCCGCTGCGCCAGCGCCGACTGATCGAGGATGTCCGCATCGGCGGCTACAGTCTGGCCGAGGCGGCGGCGCGCAATGGATTCACCGAGGGCGCGGCCAAGGTCAGCGTCCATCGCTCCATGAAGACCCTGACCGCCAGCGTGTCCGCTGATGAAGACTGACGACCTGATCGACGCCCTGGCCGTCGGGCTGGAGCCGGTGAAGCCTGCGCGCGCCAGTTCGTTGCTGCTGGCCGCCGCCGTCGTCGCGTCAGTCGTCGGCGTGGTCGTGCTGTTGGGCGTCCGTCCTGATCTGATTCAGGCCATGGGCGGACTGACGTCTTGGCTGAAAGGCCTCTACACCCTGGCGCTGGCGGCGGCCGCCCTGCGCCTGACGACGCGACTGGGGCGGCCCGGTGCGGACGCTCGCCCGGCCGCGATGCTCCTGTTCGCTGTCGTGGCGGTCGTGACGGCCGCTGGCGCGATTGAATTGGCGCTGACGACGCCGGACCAACGTATGGCCGTATGGCTGGGCCGGACGTGGGACGTCTGCGGCCGCAATATCCTGTTGATCTCGGCCGTGACAGCCCCGTTCGTCTATCTGTCGGCCAGGCGTCTGGCGCCGACACGGCCGTCGGCGGGCGGCGCGGCGCTGGGCGTGATGACCGGCGCCGTGGCGGCGACCGCCTACGGTCTGTTGCACTGTCCCGAGGCCACGGTCGCCTTCGTCGCCACCTGGTACACCCTGGGCGTGGCCGCCGCCGGCGCGATCGGCGCCCTCATCGGGCGCTTCGCCTTGCGCTGGTGAGACAGCCTCATGAGGGTCTGAGACATCTGTCCGCTGGTCAGAGCGAACGGCTCTTTGAGTGGAGGGAGCATCGTCTTGAGGTTGGCTGGATTGAATATCCAGAACTTCGCCCACGCCGACTGACGCATATCGGCGAGCGGTTTGGTTTGCCGCCGTTGCCATCATCAGAGATCGTGTTTCACTCGACGCTGACGGCCCCGAAATCGAAGGCCGTGTTGCGAACCATCGTCTGCGCTTTTCGGGAGCATCGTTCCTAGCGGGCTTCTGTTTTGACGACCTCAACCGGCGCTTGTTGGAAGGGGGAGGCGGGCGGCCTTGATGTTCGCGGCTTCTGATCGGAGCCAGTCGACGACCGCCTGGACATTGGGATGGGTTGACCGGTCCTGGCGCATAACAAGGTGATAGGTGAAGCCCTTCAGCACCGGACCAAAGGGAGAGATGAGATGGCCCGCGGCGAGTTCGTCGGTCACGAGCGGCAGGCTGAGGAGGGCGACGCCCTGGCCCGCCACCGCAGCCTGGATGGCATGGCTCTCATCGTTGAACTTGAGATGGCCGAGGTTTGACGGCGGGGGCGAACCGATCGTTTCAAACCAATGCGGCCAGGTTGGATTGAGGGGGTGCTTTTTCTTCCATTCGAAGTGGATCAAGGGGGCTTGTTCCAGATCTTCCAGACCTTTGATCCCAAGAGCGGGGTTGGCCAGCGGAGCGTATTCATCCGCAAACATCGGCTCTGAACAAAGGCCGGGATAGGGGCCGACCCCGTATCGGACGGCGATGTCGATCGAGTGAGCCTCAAGATCGACCGTTTCATCTGACGCATGAAGCCGCAGATCTATGGCCGGCTGCAGGCTCCTGAAGCGAGCGACGCGCGGGACAAGCCACCGGGCGGTGAAGGCGTTGGTCGCCGAGATGGCTACCTGGGCCCTGGGCCTAGTCTGCAAGACGTCTTCGAAGGCGGCCTCAAAGGCGTCAAAACCCTTTCTCAGGACGGGGTAGAGCTGCCCTCCGACTGCGGTGAGACTGACCTTGCGAGCGCTGCGTTCGAAGAGCGCCTGACCGGCGTGCGCCTCCAATGATCGTATCTGGTGGCTGATCGCTGTCGGGGTGACGGCCAATTCGTCGGCCGCCTGTTTGAAGCTGCCGTGCCGGGCCGCCGCCTCGAAGGCGCGCAGCGAAGAGAGGGGAGGAAGGCGTCGCGCAGGTGCTGCTCGCTGGATGAATTTATCTCATCTTATGCCTGATTATTCAGCGTTTGTCGCGCTGCGCCGAAATCGTCAATCTCTCTCTATTGGATAGGTAAAGCTAAAATAGCAACTTATCAAAGATAAATAATGAGCAATCAGCATGTTTGAACGTGTCGTAGCTAAGCCTGATAACTATGAGCCGTTTCTAATTTCTCAAGGTATAAGGTTTGGGGATTTTCTGTTTATTTCAGGCCAGGCTGGAGCTGGCGAGGATGGAAAAATCGTGAAGGGCGGCTTTCGCGCTCAGGGCGAGCAAGCGTTCGCCAATCTTCGACGTGCCTTGGAGGCAGGAGGGGCCAGTCTTGACGACGTGATCAAGGTGACAATTTTCGTCACTAATATGAATAACTTCAAGGATGTCGTGGAACTGAGGCGGGAGTTCTTTTCGGAGCCTTATCCCGCGGACACGATCGCGCAGGTGAGCGCCCTTTACGATCCTGAGGTCGAGATTGAGATTGAAGCGATCGCGGCTGTCCGTCCGCGCAGAGCATGATGATCATGAACGATTTACTGGAAAATCGAAAAGATGATCCGATTGAAACGGATGCTCTGTTCTCATCTCTGAAGCTTGGGAGCCTCACTATTCGGAACCGGTTCGCTGTCGCGCCGATGACACGGGTCAGCGCCACTGCGGAGGGCGTGCCGACGCAAAGAATGGCCGACTACTATGCGTCTTTCGCCGATGGCGGATTTGGCCTGGTCATTACGGAGGGCCTCTACACCGATAAGGCCTTTTCGCAAGGATATCTGTTTCAGCCTGGGTTGATTGATTCAACTCACGAAGGCGGCTGGCGGCCGATCATCCAGCGTGTCCGCGGCCAAGGTGCGTTCATGATCGCGCAGCTCATGCATGCCGGGGCGCTTTCACAAGGCAACCCCCATCGTGGCGACACGCGAGGGCCTTCGGCTGTGCGCCCCACGGGGCGGCAAATGGCCTTTTATCGCGGCGCCGGCGATTATCCGCTTCCGAGCGCCATGTCGTCCGCAGAGATCTGCGAGGTGGTGGCCGGCTTCGTTCAGGCGGCGTGTCTTGCGCAGGCGGCGGGTTTTGACGGCGTGGAGATCCATGGCGCCAACGGCTATCTGCTCGACCAATTCCTGTCGCAAGGCGTCAATCACCGCGACGATCGCTACGGAGGCGATCTCGAGGGAAGACTGAGGCTGATCGTCGAAGTCGTGCTGGCCGTGCGAGCGGCTGTCGGTCCAAGCTTCATCGTAGGGTTGCGCATCTCGCAAGGCAAGGTGAACGACTTCCTGTACAAGTGGGAGGGAGAGGGCGAGGCCGTCGCCATCTTCGAGCAGCTGGGGCGCTTGCCGATCGACTACCTCCACACAACGGAGTTCGAGGCTTGGCGTCCCGCCTTCGATGCGGGTGAGAGCCTCGCGGCTCTGGCGAAGCGGCACGTCTCCGTTCCAGTATTGGCCAATGGATCGCTACATGACCTGGATCAGGCGGTGGGCTTGGTCGAGCGCAAGGAGGCGGACTTCATCTCGCTGGGGCGGGGCGCGCTCGCCTATCCGGATCGTCCCCGTCGGATCGCGGCGCACATGCGCTTGGACCCGTTTGATCCCGGAGTCTTGTCTCCGATTGCAGATCTCCAGAATGCGGACCGATATGGTCGTGCGACGCTTTCCTGCTGATCACGGAGGTGGCGGGGTAAGTGCTGTGCTTCAGGCCACGGGCGACAACTTCGACGGTTCGGTCGCCGATTCTCCCTGAGACTGGACTTGCGTCCGTTCTAGGCCTGTCGGTGCGAACGGAAAGCGCGGCTAGGAACCGTCTCATATACGTGATCGAGCGCGGTTTCCATCGGGAGCAGGGCCAGCGTTTAAGGGGTCGAGTCCTCTTTAAGAAAAGCTGGAGTGCCGACGTAGAGCAGCAGGACTTCTTCGTTGGAATCGTTGCGCACGAAATGGGTGACGCGACCGTCGAAATGCATCCCGTCGCCAGGACCGAGCAAGGCTTCCACGTCGCCGGCGACCGCGGTCAGGGAGCCCTTGATGACGTATCGGAAGATCTCACCGTTGTGGGAGTCCGGGGGAAAGGCGAAACCCGGCGGAATACGAACCAGCACGGCGTCCATTTTGCGGTCCGGCAGTTCGGACGAAAGGTCGACGTATCCAACGACGGAATCGATATCGACGGTCTTGGGCGCTGAGGCGCGGAACACGATCTGATTGGTCTGGGGCCACTCCATGAAGTGGGACACCTCCACCTCCAGTCCCTTGGCCAGACTCATCAGAGACCAGATGGACGGCGTGGTGAGGTTGCGCTCGGCCTGGGAAATGAACGGAGCGGACAGGCCGCTGCGAGTCGCCAGTTCCTGTAGCGTCAGCCCCAGAGCCTTGCGGCGCGCCTTGATGCGATCCCCGATCGGCAGTTTCCGCGTTTGGGATCGCGTCTCGAACGTCAGAAACGCGCTGCTCTTGTCGCGATGAGTCGTCGTCATTCTTTACTCTGCAACGCCCGTTCGTGGTCACATGAAGGGCTTTCCCGCCAGATATGGCGGCGAGCCAGCCCTTGCGCCGAATGAAGCGGCCGCCGCCTTCGTTCCGTGCGCTTGAGCACAGTGACAGCGGGTCAGGCTTGCCGCAATCCAAACAAACCTTCGACACGATGATGATCGCGTGTTCCGAAGAAATCTATGAAAACAGCGTGCATATCAAAATTTTTGAAGTTCCAAATTTATTGCTCGCTTTAAGGATGTGAGGCAAGAATGTGATGCTTTTATGAGGGTGGGCGCCAATGAAATTCGCATCAAAACTATACGTCGGCGCTGCGGCGACGGCGCTCTGCATGGCGGCCTTCCCGGCGGCGGCTCAGGTTGAGACCCCGCAGGACGACAGTGCGGCGACGGCCGTTGAAGAGATCGTCGTCACCGGCAGCCGCATTCGGCGCAGCGGCGTCCAGACGCCGACCCCGACCACCATCATCAACGCTGAAACGATCCGTCGCTCGGGCGTCAGCGAAATCGCCGACCTCGTGAACGAGATTCCGAGCCTGTTCGTCTCGCAGAACAACCAGACCTCGAACCAGCAGGGCAATGCGGGTCTGAACGCGCTGGATCTGCGTGGTCTGGGCACTGAGCGTACGCTGGTGTTGGTCAACGGTCGCCGTCGCGTGCCCGCCATGCCGGGCTCGTCGGCCGTTGATATCAGCGCCATTCCCTCCGCCCTGGTCGAGCGGGTCGACGTGATCACCGGCGGCGCCTCGGCGATGTACGGCGCCGACGCCGTGGCGGGCGTGGCCAACTTCATCCTGAAGCAGAATTACGAGGGAATGGAGTTCACCGGAACCTACTCCGGTTCGACCCGCGGCGATCTGCAGGGCTACGACGCCAGCGTTCTGTTCGGTCGGAATTTCCACGACAATCGCGGCAACGTCACCCTTTTCGGCAGCTATAATCAGCACAACGATGCTGTCTTCGGCCAGGACCGTCCTTGGACGGCGGCCGGCGCGCCCTTCTACATTCGCGGCGAAGACGGCAAGTACACGCTGACCGACGGCAACCGCCAAGTGTACGATCTCGACAGCGCCGTCGTGCAACTGGGCGGGCCGGGCAACCTCTATACGTTCAATCCGGACGGCTCCCTGCGTCGGCCTGTGTACGGCCCCAGCGGCCTTCTGGGCGCCACCACGGGCAACCCGTCCCTGATCAGCTTCCGCACTGACGGGGGCGAGTTCGGCGGGCGTTATGACGATTGGGCGCTGGCGGTGCCGAGCGAGCGATATTCGGTCGCTATTTCGAGCAACTATCAGATCACCGAGAACATCAAGCTGTTCGGCGATCTGACCTACGCCCAGACGGACTCCAAGGGTCTTTATCGCGCCTATTCGGCCTATGGCACGGACATTCTCTCGGCCAGCAATCCGTTCATCACATCGGAAATGATCGCGGCCAATGGCGGCGTGGCGACGGGCATCGGCTTCGCGCGCCGCTTTTCGGAACTGGGCCGCCAGGAAACCGAATACGACCGCAGCATGTACCAGCTGACCGTCGGCGCCGAGGGCCGGTTCAGCCTGCTGGGCCGCAATGACTGGGAGTGGGTCGCGCACTATTCGAACGGCCGCACGCGCCAGGAGGTGCGCACCCGCAACGCCACCGCCAACGGCCGCTATACCCAGGCGCTGAATGCGGTCGCCGGCCCCAACGGCTCGGTTGTCTGTGCTGATCCGTCCAACGGCTGCGTGCCTCTGAACCCGTTCAAGCCGCTGACGCAGGACGTCATCGACTTCATCCAGTACGACACCAGCCCTTCGGTTCAGACCCTGAAGCAGGAGGTCGTGTCGGCCTATGTCACCGGGTCCGCCTTCGACCTGCCGGCCGGTCCGGTCCAGGTGGTGTTCGGGGCCGAGTACCGCACCGAAAGCAACGACATCGGCGCGACCCCAGAATACGATCCGCTGAGCCCGAAATTCGATGCGAGCATCGGCACGACCGCCACGTCACTGGTGGGCGACTACGACGTCGCCGAAGTGTTCGCCGAAGTGCGCGTGCCCCTGATCAGCAACGTCACCGGCATCGAGGACCTGTCGTTCGAAGGCGCGGTACGTCAGTCGGACTACAGCACCGCCGGTGAAACCACGGCCTACAAGGCCTCGCTGAACTGGACTCCCGTCAGCGACATCCGTTTCCGCGGCACCTACGGTCAATCGGTGCGCGCGCCCAACATCAGCGAGCTGTTCACGGCGGGACAGGTGGGTGGCGCATGGCTGGCCGATCCCTGCAACTACCACGACGTCGTCAACCGCGTGGATCGGACCGATTTCACGGCCGCCAACTGCGCGGCGATCAAGCCGCAGAACGTGAACACCTACTGGCAATGGCTGGATGTGATTCAATCGGGCAATGAGGGCCTGGGCGTCGAAACGGCCCAGACCTACACCGCCGGGGTCGTGATCCAGCCGCGCTGGATTCCGAACTTCTCGCTGACGGTCGACTATTTCGACATCGAACTGGAAGACGCCATCGGTTCGTTCGGCGCCCAGGCCATCCTGAACAAGTGCGTGGACCTGCAGTCCATGAACAATATGTTCTGCGGCCTGGTCGAGCGCGATCCGACGACCAACAACCTGGTCGCCGTGAACGTGCAGGAACTGAACATGTCGATGTTCAAGACGCGCGGCATCGATTTCGAGGCCAACTACCGCTTCGATCTGAGTTCGGTCGGCATGGGCGAGGAAGCCGGTTCGATTTCGATCAACGCCGTCTACACCAAGCTGCTGGAGCGCAGCTTCATCCTGGACGCCACCGACGCCTCGACCATCGACGAGACGGTGGGCCTGTTCGGCGCGCCCGAATGGAAGGGCGCCGTCCGCACCACCTGGAACGCCGGTCCGTGGACGGCCAACTGGACCCTGCGCCACTTCAGCCCGATGCGGCCGGGCAGCCATGTCACGCCCGACCTGTACGACGTGACGGAAACCGACCACGTCTTCTACAGCGACCTGTCGGCCTCCTATGAGGTGAACGAGCGCGTCTCGCTCTATGGCGGTCTGCGCAACGCCTTCGACGAGGCCCCGCCGCGTATTCCGGGCGCGGAAGCCGGCGGCGCCAACTTTGAATACGGCTATCAGGCCGGCACCTATGACGTGATCGGCCGCACCTTCTATGTCGGCGTGACTCTGCGCCGATAGGCCGACCTCAAACCACGAAGAGTGCGAACACGCCTCTTCGATTGCTCTTCAATCAGGCGGCGTCGGCATACCGGAGCCGCCTGATGTCTTTCAGGGAAAGCATGGGGAACCCGCTATGAGAACTCTGCTCCTGACGGCGTGCGCCGTCTCGTCCATACTGGCCGGGGCGGCTCCGGCCATTGCGGCCGACGTCTCGCCGCCTGCCGCCAGGATGCAGGAAGTCGGAGCTCGCCTGAAGGCCCTGTATGAGGCGGAAACCGACGCAGGCATGGCCCGCTACGGCATCGTCAAGCGGGCGGACGGCGAGTACAGTCCGGCTGTTCGTCACGAGAGCGTCGATCCCGCCTCGCAACAGGAGCGGCTGACTTATGTTCGGGGGCTGCTGCGCCAGCTGGACGCCATCCCGCTGGACGATTTGTCCGCCGAGGATCGCATCAACGCCGCCGTCTTCCACACCAATCTGGAGCACGCCCTGATCGACGGCCAGTTCCGTCAATGGGAGATGCCGTTCAACAGCGACAGCTCCTTCTGGACCTATCTGGACCAGCCCGGCGCCCTGCGCACGGCTGAGGAATATCGGGCCTATATCTCGCGGATGCGCGACACGCCGCGCTACTTCGACCAGCACCTGGCCAATATGCGCGACGGTTTGGCGCGCGGGTTTAGCGTGCCGCGCGTGACGCTGGAGGGGCGCGAAGCCTCCATCACCAACTTCATCACCGACACGGCTGAAGCCAACGCCTTTTATGCGGCCTTCCGCCAGATGCCGTCGACCATCCCGGCCGAGGAGCAGGCCCGCCTGCGCGCCGAGGCGACGGCGGCCGTCAATGAGGCGGTGATCCCGGCCTATAAGACCCTGCTGGCCTTCTATCTGAATGAGTATCAGCCGCGCGCCCGCACCGCTCTGGCGGCGCGCGACATGCCCGACGGCGCTGCCTACTACGAAGCGCAGGTGCGCAAGTACACGACGCTGGAGCTGAGCGGCGAAGAGATCCACCAGATCGGCCTGTCCGAGGTCGCCCGCATCCAGGCCGAGATGCGCCAGACGATGGCGGATGCGGGGTTCCAGGGCTCGTTCGACGAATTCCTGCACTTTCTGCGCACCGACCCGCAGTTCTACGCCAAGACGCCGGACGAACTGATGATGGTCTCGGCCTGGGTGGCCAAGCGCGCCGACGGCCAGATCGGCAAGCTGATCGGCGCCCTGCCGCGCCGCCGCTTCACCATCATTCCGGTGCCCGATGCGCTGGCGCCCTTCTACACGGCGGGACGCGGCGGGCTGGAATCCTGCCAGATGAACACCTACGATCTGCCCAGTCGGCCGTTGTACAACATCCCGGCCCTGACCCTGCACGAGTGCGCGCCGGGCCACAGCTTCCAGATGGCCCTGGCCGAGGAGCAGGCCGACGGGCCGGCCTTCCGTCGTCACACCTATTTCTCGGGCTATGGCGAAGGCTGGGGGCTCTATACGGAATGGCTGGGCGTCGAGATGGGCATCTATCGCACGCCCTACGAGAACTTCGGGCGCCTCAGCTATGAGATGTGGCGCGCCGCGCGTCTGGTGATCGATACCGGAGTTCACCTCAAGGGCTGGTCGCGCGAACAGGCTATCGACTACCTGGCGGGCCATACGGCCCTGTCGCGCCACGAGGTCGAGACCGAGGTCGATCGCTACATCAGCTGGCCGGGCCAGGCCCTGTCCTACAAGCTGGGCGAGCTGACCATCCGCCGCCTGCGCAGCGAAGCCGAGGCCGCCCTGGGCGAGAACTTCGACCCGCGCCCCTTCCACGATGAAATCCTGGCCCTGGGCGCTGTGCCCCTGACCACGCTGGAAGAGCATATGCGGGCCTACATCGCGCGCGGCGGCAAGCCTGTCGTTGCGGCTCAGGGCGTCGTCGCTCCGTCTCAGTCCTAGAAGCGGAAACCCCATGTCGGACATCAGCCTGCTCAACCGACGCCGCGCCTTGCTGCTGGGCGCCGCGACGGGGGCGAGTCTGCTCTGTCCGGCCGTTGCGGCGGCCCGGTTCAAGCCGGCCTGGGGCGCCTATCCGCCGACGCCCGTGGAGCCGGTGATCGACCTTTACGGCGAGGTCGCGGTCGAGGATCCTTATCGCTGGCTGGAAGCGGACATCCGCACGTCCGAGCGGGTGCAGGCCTGGACCACGGCGCAGAACGCCGTCTCGGACGCCTATCTGCAGGGTCTGGACGGGCGCGCGGAAATCCGCGCCCGCCTGGACGCCCTGTTCGACATTGAAACCATCGGCCCGATCGCCACGGCCGGAGAGGCTCAGTTCTTCATGCGCCGCGTCAGCGGCGAGGAACAATCCTCTCTATGGGTGCGCCAGGGCGAGACGGGTGAGGCGCGCAGGCTGCTGGACCCCGCGCAATGGTCCGCCGACGGTACGGCGGCGCTGGCGGGCTATGCGGTGTCGCCTGACGGCCGGTATGTCGCCTACGCTCGACAGGACGCCGGTTCCGACTGGCGCGTCTGGCGCGTGCTGGATCGCAACAGCGGTCAGACCCTGGCCGACGCCATTCACTGGAACAAATACTCCAACGCCTTCTGGGCCGCGGACGGTTCGGGTTTTTACTACGCGCGCTTCCCTCAGCCCGATGCGATGTTCCTGTCGGGCAACAGCGGACAGCAGCTCTATTTTCACCGGCTCGGCGAGTCTCAGGATGCGGACGTCCTGATCTACGAGGACAAGGCCAACCCGGACTATATGTTCATCGGCCAATTGTCCGCTGATGGCCGCTATCTGCTCATCAACACCGGCTACGCGGGCGGCGGGCTCACCCTTCTGTACAAGGATCTGACCCGGCCCGGCGCGGACTTCGTGCCCATCGACCTCGGCCCGGCCGAGCCGCTCGCCGGGAACTATTTCATCGGTTCGCGGGGCGCGACCCTCTATGTGTTGACCAGCGTGGGCGCGGCCAATTGGCGACTGGTCTCCGTGGACGCCGAGCGACCCGACGAAATCAAGGAAGTCGTGCCGGAGCGCGGCTTCCCGCTGCGAGCCGCGCTGCTTGCCGGCGACACCTTCATTCTGAAGTATCTGACTGACGGCAGCGACACCCTCACCAGCCGTTCGCTGCGCAACGGTCGTGAGCGCGCCGTTTCACTGCCGGGCTTCGGCGTGGTGCAGGGGCTGTCGCGCGCGGCCCAGCCGGGTCAGATCTACTATCAGTATTCCGGCTTCAGTCAGCCGCTGACCACCTATCGATATGATGTGGCGCGCCGACGCTCCGTGGTCGTCGACAAGCCGCAGGGCCCGGTCGAACCCTCCGACTATCAGGTCGAACGCGTGGTCGTGACGGCGCGCGACGGTAATCGCGTTCCCCTGTTCGTCGCGTCTCGCAAGGGCTTGGCGCGGCGCGGCGACGCCCCGACCATCCTCTACGGCTATGGCGGCTTCGGCGCTTCCTATCCTCCTGACTTCAGGCCGGAGCAGGTGACGTGGATGGATATGGGCGGGGTGTTCGCCATCGCCGCCCTTCCGGGCGACGGCGTCTATGGAGAGGCCTCACACAGGGCCGGAATGCTGGCGAACAAGCCTGCGGTGTTCGACGCCTTCAACGACTGCGCCGTTCACCTGATCGCGTCCGGCTATACGCGGCCCGAACGGCTTGCGGCCTTCGGCTACAGCAACGGCGGTCTGCTCGTCGGGGGCGCCGTCGCCCGCCGCCCGAACCTCTATGCGGCGGCCATGCCGACCGTGGGCGTCCTGGATATGCTGCGCTTCACCCAGTTCACGAACGGTCGGCTGTGGATCCGAGAGTACGGCGATCCCCAGGACGCCGCCCTGTTCCCGGTCCTGCATGGCTACTCGCCCTATCATGCCGTCGTTCAGGGAGGGCGCTACCCAGCCCTGTTGATCGGGACTGGAGACACGGATGATCGTGTCGCGCCGATGCACAGCTTCAAATACGCCGCTCGCCTGCAGGCTCTGGCGGATACCTCAAGACCCGTTCTGTTGACGGTGGACAAGGATTCCGGCCACGGCGCAGGCAACAGCCGATCCAAAACCGCCAAGAGAGCCGCCGACCGCCTGGCATTTGCTGCGCATCACCTGGGGCTGACAGTCTCTCTTAAGTGACGAATATGCTGATGCCGCGACGAGCGGATCGGTTGGCTTGCCGGGTCAGATTGGAAGATCGGCCAGGGTCGACAACTCACTGTAGATCGCGTCGCCGGTCCGCTTTTCGGCGTCCCGCCAGCTGGTTGCGGTGGTGGGGTTCACCAGAACCCCGTCACCCGTAAGCACCAGCACGTTCGGCAGACCTGGCAACTCCGAAACCCCGAAGCGACGCGCGATGCCCAGATTGTGTCCATCACCGCTGCGCGGCATCCCGATGTTCACGAAGACGAGTTCGTATTTGCGTTCAATCAGCTCGGCGAAGCGGTCGGTCGCCAGCCAGCCGGCAAGAGCGCGACTGTCGCTGCACCAGTTGGCGCCCATCACCAGCAGGACTCGCTTTCCCGACTGTCTGGCGCGCGTCAGCGCAAGGTCCACGTCGGCCGACGCATTGTCGCTTACGTGATAGGAGCGGGCCTCAGGCTTTGTCTCCACTACGGGCGCAGAAGCAGGCGTAGGCGCGGATGCGCAGGCCGTCAGGGCCATCGCCATTGAGACGATCAGCGTAATTTGTTTCACCAAGCGGTCCCCCCATGGACGGCGCTGTGAGCGAGGTCATTCATGTGATGTCGCCGACGCCGAAGCTTTGCTTCGCCACGAATTCGGCAATCAGTCAAGCTGCCAAGCTGCGGTCGCCTCTGTCGGGCTGAGGCGGCTTGCTGAAGTGTCGGGCGTCAGCCTCGCGCGCGAAGCGGGACTGTACGTCGAAGGCGGCATTCCAGCGGCCGTGGTGGAGAACGGCCGTCTGTACCGACCGGAAGACCTGAAGCGCGCGGCGGCGCAATGAGCAGGCGAAAAGTTCAAGTCCAGGAAGAGAGCCGAGTTTGCGTGCGAGCCGGATGCCCCGCGATACGGCGACGATATCCCGCGTCGGAGAGACGGCCAGACTTTGCCTTGGGCGCGGGACCGGCGTCCCCTGGAGCCTGCAGTGGAGGTCTGTGACTCTCTCGCGGAAGAGCGAGCGTCGATAGCAGGTATCCGACAATGGCGCTTCCGCCGTAGGCGACCACCGGGGTGGGGTAGTCGCCGAAAAGGGCCGCCGTCATGATCGCCAGCCAGGTCGCGCCGAAGGCGGTGTGAGCCGCTGCCGCTTCTCGTTCTTGTCGGAGGCCCGACAAAGACGGCAGCAGCAGAAGCAGGGCGCCTATCCACACCGCGAGGCTTGCGACGCCGCCGGCTGCTGAGGCGGTGCGGAACACGCCGTCCACAAACTGTGCTGCAGGGACCGCGTTTGGCCGAGCGAGCGCTACGAGGAAACAGGCCGAGGCGACAGCCAGCACGATCAGGGATGGCCGGTCGCGTCTCGTCAAGGTTGCGGCGCCGAGGGCGGCGACTGCGGCTCCGACCATCGCAGCGTCGGGCTGCCAGGCGAGGGCGACGACCGCCAGAATGACGCCTGTAGCGGTGAGGATGTTTCGAGTTCGTGCGAACGCCACAAGAAGAAAGGGGAGGCCGATAAGGCTCGGCTGAAGAACCACGTCGCCCAGGGATATCCAGCGTCTTGCTCCTGAGGCTTCATCGCCCAAGGCTGCGGTCAGGAGAAGGCCTATGCCTAGCGCTATCGAAATCACGCCGATGAACGGGGGCGAGACGGGGTCGCGCCGGCGGAAGGGCAGGGCGAGGATCAAGCCTGCGATCAAGGCCGTTGCGTTCAAGGTCAGGTGGCGCATCGGCGCGCCGGCGACCGCGAGATACACGAGGCCCAGCCCCGTCGCCGCGATCGCGCAAGCCAGCGCCGTCGTGCGAGATCGCGACGGTTGGTCGGAAGTCGCCTTTGAAGGCGTCAGCGCTGATTGCAGCGCCTGTCCCAGAGCTTGACGGATGACCCAGGCCACGCAGCCGACAGCGAAGATCAAGGCGGCGCTGGGCCGCTCGATCGAGGCGGTTTCCTGAGCCATCGCCTCGCCCCAGTCGGTCAGGCGTGGGGGAAGCAGGCGACAAATCCGCCGGACTATCCACTCGGCGGCAGTCATGCCGGGCGTTCAACCGGCGTCGACGAGGGGGACGCACGCGGAGGATTCTCAATCGCCAGGCGGCGTCCTGCGGCAGTGAGCCTGTAGGCATGTCTGGGCGGACGTCCGGGCTCTGCCGGCAGCCATTGCGCTTCCAGGTGTCCCTGTTCCTCAAGGCGGATCAGCAGGGGATAGAGGGTGCCGGATTTCACATTGGCTCTGCGGCAAAGGTCATAGCCATGGGACCAGCTGGCGCCTGCTTCGGCGAGCAGAAACAGGACGGCCCGGGCGACAGGCGACAAGGATCGGGAGCGGGTCATCGATCAATTCTATATAGGTCGAATTGAAATCGGACCATAGCTGGGTTCGCGGCATTGACTCTAAATCTACATAGATAGATTTATCTTGAATCGCCCGTCGAAGGTCGTCGCCGGGGCGAGCGTCGCTGATTTCAAGAAAGCTGAACACATGTCCAAAACTGTCCTGCGCGTTCTGCGCCGCCCCTGGCTGTGGGGCCTTGCCGCGTTTCTCGTGATTGGCTTGATCGCCCACAATGGATGGTCGCGATTGACCCGCCCCTGGGGGGATCAGGCGGTTCATTTCGAGCCCGCTGCGGCGACCTGCGACGCCTCGGGTGCGCTTCGTTATTGCGTTTATCGGGCCAGGCAGGGGACGAACGGCGATGTGCTTTACCACCTGCACGGTCGCGGTCTGGACGAGCGCATCTGGAACGATGACACCTACCTCACGGCCATGCTGCAGGCGCAGTGGCGAGATCGCGGGACGCCGCCCCCTACGGTGGTGACGCTTTCCTATGGGCCGACCTGGCTGCTGACGCCCAAGGGAGCGCGTCCCGAAAGCGGCTTGTTGGACGACATGATGAGCCGCCTGCCCGAGATCGAGACGAAAATCGGCGCGCCACGCCGTCGTCTTCTGATGGGCGAGTCCATGGGCGGTCTCAATGTTCTGGTGGCGGGGCTGTCCCGACCGCAGTCGTTCGACAAGATCGCGGCCCTGTGCCCGGGAGTGTATGTCGCTTCGCCGTTCGGCCCTCTGCCGCAGACGAAGGCGGCGATCGAGCGCACGGGGGCCAACCCCAAGATGGCCTTTGGAATCTGGCTGTTGGCGCGAAAATACCTCGCCGACGAAGCCGAGTGGCGTCGCATCTCGCCGCTGGCGCTGATCGAGCGTGCCGGGCCGGACTTCCCCGCACTCTATCTGTCCAACGGTCTCTACGACGCCTACGGCAACTATGAGGGATCTAGATTACTGGCGGAACAAGCGGCCAAGCACGGTGTGCAGACGGAGTGGCGCCCGATCTACGGCGGCCACTGCGCTTCAGACATGGCCTCGCTCGCCGGCTTTCTTACAGACTGACCGGGCTCGGCGCGGAACCGTAAGCGGCGGTCGAAAAACCTGATATGGCGTCGCCATGGCCGCCGGTTTCAACGGCCATGGGGCGCACGAGATCGCCATGGTCGAAGACGCTCCCCTAGGATCGATGCATGGTCTGGCGACGCGCTCCATCCCGACCGTACGCACTACGGCCGAGGAGAATGCTTGCAAGATCGTTCGCCTGTCACGCGCCCGGATCATGATGCGCTCAAAGAGCGACTTGCGCGCCGGGGCTTCTTCCAACTGATCAAGGCGACGGGTGATCTCTCCCGCCTCGCGGTCCAACTCCTCGGCGACCTCGGCGAGGGTCGAGGCGATCGCCGGATCTGGCTGAGGCGGCGGGGGTCTCCTCGCTCAACGTCGCCAGCCTGACGCCCCACGGCGAGCCGATGAAGCGGCATATCCAGCAATGGCTCTATCTGGGTCTCGGAGCGCCCTCGCCGCTGAGCGGGCCGCATCGCGGCGAGGGCGAAGGGCGTTCTAGTCGTGGCGTAGGGCCCATGCCGGGGCCGCGCGGCTGGCTCGAACCGATTGGCTGAGCACGGTCAGCACGGCGATGAGCACGGCCACGATGCTGGCGCCGATGAAGTAGGCCGGGGACAGGGCGATCCGGTCGTCGAAGCCCGCCAGCCAGGTGCGCGCCGCGAAGAAGGCCAGCGGCCAGGCGAACAGGTTGGCGATCAGCACCGGCCGCAGGAACTGGGCCACCAACAGCTTGACGATGTCCGAGGACGAGGCGCCCAGCGTCTTGCGGATGCCGATCTCCTTCACCCGCTGCTGGGTGCTGAAGGAGGCGAGGCCCCACAGGCCGACGCAGCCGATCAGGATCGCCAGCCCGGCGCCCATGCCGAACAGGCGTGCGGCGCGGTCGTCGGCGGCGTAGAGTTCGATCAGGCGGCGGTCGGCGTGGGCGCCGTCGAAGGGCGTGCTGGGCGCCATTTTCCGCCAGACGGCGCGCGTCTGCTCCATCACCTGACGGGGATCGCCCTGATAACGCAGGGTCGCCATCGGCCAGTCGGGAATGCGCGCCTTGTAGACATAGACCGCCGGGTCGATGGTCGCGCGGGGCGAGAAGAAGCGGGCGTTTTCGACCACGCCGACGATGGTGCGGGGACGGCCGCCGCCGACCGTCTTGCCGATCGCGTCTTGGGGCGAGGCGAAGCCGAGAGTTTCGGCCGCCTTGCGGTTGATGACGATGTTGAAGCCGCCGACCCGTTCGGTCTCGGTGGAGTCATCGCTTCGATAGTTCGGGTCGAACACGCGGCCGGCGACCGGCGTCATGCCGTAGGTCTGGAAGAAATCCGGCCCGATGGCGATCTTGCGCAGGCTCGGGCCGTCGCCGGGCACGCCGGGAAGCTGAATGTTCTCGGCGGAGTGGCTGTAGGAGCCGCCGGCGGCGAGGGTGCCCGTGGTGACATGGGTGACGCCCGGAATGTCGCGGAAGGCGGCCAGAAGCGCCAGGCGCTGACTTTCCGACAGACTGGAATCCGTCATGGCGGGCACGATCAGCAGGCCTTCGCGCTGGAAGCCCAGGTCGGCGCTGCGGACGTGCTGCATCTGGGCGAACAGCACTCCGGCGGCGATGATGAACCCGGTGGCCAGGGTGAACTGCAGGACGACCAGGGCCTCGCGCACGCGGGCCCCTGCACGTCCGCCGCCGGGCGAACGGGCCGAGGCCAGCACCAGGGCGGCCGGATAGCGCGACAGCAGAACGGCCGGATAAAAGCCCGCCACCGCGCCGATAACGACGACCAGTAGCGCCAGAACGGGCAGAACCGCGCCATAGGGCAGAGTCAGGGACAGGTCGGCGGCGGCGTTGATCAGCGGCAGTCCCAGCTCTGCCAGGATCAGTCCGACCAGGGCGGCCAGGGCGACCAGCACCATCGCCTCGCCCAGGAACTGTCGGATCAGCGCCCCGCGCGAGGCGCCGACCACCTTTCGCATCGCCACTTCACGCGCACGCAGTCCGGCGCGGGCCACGGCCAGGTTCACATAGTTGACGACGGCGATGACCAGGGCCAGCAGGCCGACGAGGCCCAGCATGGCGATGGTCTGGCGGCGACTGTCCGAAGCCCTGCCGCCGGGGGCGAGGCGCAGGTCTGCGATCGGCGTCAGCAGATAGCGCAGCGTGTCGGACGGCTTTTCTCCCAGGTCGCCGCCATGGCGCTCGACGAAGGCGGGCAGCTTCTGAGAAAAGGCGCGGGCCTGGGCAGGGGTCTCGAAACGCAGATAGGTCGTAAGGGTGAGCGCGCCGAGGTTGCGCCACATCGCCATGTCGTCGGGCGTGGGAGCCTTGATCGGCGTCAGGGCGGTGAAGGCGAGCCCGGTGTTGGCGGGCAGATCGCGGAACACGCCCACGACCTTGCGCGGCTGGGCGTCTTCGCCGTCGGACAGGGCGAGGGCGCGGCCGATCGGGTCAGCGGAACCGAAATAGCGTCTGGCCGCCGTCTCGCTCAGCAGCAGATTGGCCGGGTCGCGCAGCGCCGTGCGGGCGTCGCCGCGCACCATCTCCAGACGGAAGATGTCGAGGAAGTCAGGGTCGACGTGGGCGATGTTTTCGGATGTCGCCACGCCGTTGTGGATGATCTTGCCCGAGGTCAGAATCCGCGTTCCCTTCGCTTCGGGGAAGTCCTCCTGAATCATCTCCAGCAGGCCGCTGGGCGTGTTCGGCATGACGCCGTTGAACGGACTGCCGGGCAGGTTCCACTCGTTCTGGATCTGATAGACGGTCTGATGCTGGGGCAGCCAGGTCTCGAAGCTGGTCTCGAACCGCACATAGAGGCCGAGCAGGATGAAGACGGCGATGCCCATCGCCAGCCCGCCGACGTTCACCGCCGTATACAGCGGATGGCGGATCAGGCTGCGATAGAGCGACACAAGCGCGAAACGGTTCATCAGCGTGTCCCTCGGGTTCAGACGGCGCGCGAGGCGGAGGCGACAATCCGGCCGTCCAGCATGTCGATGCGGCGCTTGGCCATGTCCGCGTGGCTGGGCGAGTGGGTGACCATGACGATGGTGGCTCCTTCGGCGTTCAGCCCGCTCAGGATGTCCATGACCTGTTGGCCGTTCTGGGTGTCGAGGTTGCCGGTAGGCTCGTCCGCCAGGATCAATTTGGGGGCGCCGACGATGGCGCGGGCGATGGCCGCGCGCTGCTGCTGACCGCCGGACAGCTGATGCGGATAGTGCTGGGCGCGGTGGGCGATGCCGACCTTGTCCATGGCAGCGGCGACGCGGGCGCGCCGATCGGTCTGGCGGTCCTTGCGGTAGATCAGCCCCAGTTCGATGTTTTCGGCGATGGTCAGTTCGTCGATCAGGTTGAAGCTCTGAAAGACGAAGCCCAGAGTCTCGCCGCGGAAGCGGGCCAGGGCCGATTCACTTAAGGTCGCCAAGTCGCGATCGCCGAACAGATAGCGGCCGCCGCTGGGCCGGTCGACGGCGCCCAGGGTGTTCAGCAGGGTGGACTTGCCGCATCCGGACGGGCCCATGATGGCGAGGAATTCGCCCTGGGCGACCTCGAGATCGATGTCATGAAGCGCGGTGGTCTCGACATCGTCGGAGATGTAGCGGCGCTGGATGTTCTCGAGACGGATCACAGGTGGCCCTTTCCACGGATGTTCAGTTTGTCGCCCCTGATGGAGGCGGTGTTGGAGGTGACGATACGGTCGCCGGGCGACAGGCCGGAGAGGATTTCGACCTGCGTCGGATTGCGACGGCCCAATTCGATGGGGCGGCGGCGGGCGTGTCCGCCGTCCTTGTCCACCAGGAAGACGTTGGCCGCGTCGCCTGCGCCTTCCAGCCAGCCGCCGACCGGGGCGACGAGGGCCGAGCGCGCGGCGCCGAGCGTGATGCGCAGGTCCAGCGTCTGGCCGCGGTTCAGCCCGTTCGGCGTGCGCCCGTCAAAGGTCAGCTCGACCTTGAAACGCCCTTCGGACACGGCGGGCAGAACGCGCGAGACCGTCAGCGTCGCTCCCTCTGACGTTCGGGCCTTCTGACCTGTGGTGATGCGGCCGAGGTAGTATTCGTCGACGTCGGCTTCCAGTTTCCAGGCGCCCTCGCTGTCGACCTGACCGGCGGGGTCGCCGGCCTTCAGAGCTTGGCCGGGCTGAAGGCTGAAGTTCGTCAGCCGCCCGGCGGTCGGGGCGCGGATCACCAGGGCGTCGAGCCCGGCGCGCACCGCTTCCAGATTGCCCGCCAGTCGTTGGCGCACCTCCGCCAAGCGGTTCGCCTGGGCGGCGGTGATGCGGGATTCCGTCGCCTGTCCGGCCTGAAGCTGCTTTAGCCGGTTTTCCTGATAACCGGCCTCTTCGGCGAAGGAGCGGACGCCAGCCTCGGACAGGAAGCCCCGTTCGTACAGCTGGCGGCGGATGTCGTGTTCGCGGCGCGCCCGCAGAAGGTCATAGCTGGCCTGGTCGATCTGGGCCTCGCGGTCCAGGCGGTTGCGCTGCAGGCCCAGATCCTGCGCCGAGGCGTCGCCCAGCTGGCCGACGATCTGGGCCTCGCGGGTCAGAACCTCCAGCTTCAGCTCGGGGTTGGACAGGACGGCGAGGGGCTGGCCCTCGGCGACCATCACCCCGTCCTCGACCAGAAGTCGTTCGACCTGTCCGCCGGCCAGGGCGCCGACCAGGGTGCTGACGCGCGGCGCCGCGACGGCCCGGACGGGGATGTAGTCGTCGAAGGCGGCGCGCTGGACCACGCCCGTCTCGACATCGGCGGCGGCGATATTGGTCGAGCCGCTCGAGGGCAGCAGACGCCAGGCCGCGCCGCCGACGACGGCCAGTGCGACGACGGCCAGGACCGCGCGCCGTCGCCACCACGGCGGGCGCTGTCGCTCCAGGCGGCGGTCCATGGCGGCGCCGCCCGCGGGGCCGGTCGATGAGGTTGCGTGCTTTGCGTGTTCGGACATTATGGTTTCAGTCTCGCCCGGCGCCGCGGAGAAACCTAAGTCCCTATGATCAAAGCTGTTTTTGAAGATCGAGAGAGCAGCGCGCGTCCGCGTCCGGTCACAGTGTCCGGGGATGGACAGTCGCAGGGGACGTCAAGAGGCGCTTCGGTTCTGCTGGTGGACGACAATACGGTGGTGGCCCGGGCGATGGAGATCGCTTTTCAGGTGGCGGGCCATCGCCTGGAGTTCGCGCCGGGACCGCAGGAGGCGCTGTCGCGTCTGGCCTCCGCGCGATACGACGCCGTGCTGCTGGACATGAATTTCGGCCCCGGCGAAACGAGCGGCGAAGAAGGACTGGCCTGTCTGCGGCGGATCATGGCGGATGATCCGACGGCCTGTGTCGTGGTCATCACCGCCCATAGCGGCGTCGGCATCGCGGTGGCGGCCATGCAGGCGGGGGCGCGCGACTTCGTCATGAAACCCTGGCGCAATCGCGACCTGATCGCCAAGGTCGAGGCCGCGATCGCCCGCCGTGCGCCCATTGAAACGCCGTCGGCGCCGCCTGCCGTGAGCGAGGCCGCTCCGGCGCGGCTGTTGGGCGACAGCGCCGCCGTCCAGCGATTGCGCGATCTGATCCGCCGCATCGGCCCGACGTCGGCCAGCGTCGCGGTGGTCGGACCGTCGGGGGCGGGGCGCACCTTGGCGGCCAGGGCGATCCACGCGGCTTCGCCTTTGGCCGATCAGCCACTGCGCAAGATCGACCTGCGCGATCCGGCCGCCTGGCGCTTCGATCCGGAAGAGGGGGCGGTTATCCTGCGTCATGCGGAGGCTCTGGACGACGTGGCGCAGTCGCGGCTGTTGGATCAACTGCCTCCGACGCTGCGTTGCTTCAGCCTGCTTTCAGGAACGACCGGCTTGTCTGCGGCCTTGCGGCGGCGGCTGGCGACGGTCGAGGCGGCTGCGCCTCCGCTGGCGGAGCGCGAGGACGACGCCGTCATCCTGGCCCGCCACTTCGCGCGCGAGGCGTCCGAGCGGTTCGGCCGCCCGGCCGCGCAACTGACCCCTGGGGCGGAGGCGGCGATCCGCGCGGCCGCGTGGCCCGACGAGGCGCGCGGTCTGGCCCTGGCGGTCGAGCGCGCGGTGCTGCTGTCGGAGGACGGAAAGATCGAGGCGGCCGCCGTCGTCGCTCCGCTGTCGCCGGTGTCGGATGCGCTGGATACGCCTGCCGACAACGCTTTTGATCTCGGCGACGCCGAGAAGGCGATCATCGCCGCGGCGTTGCGTGAACATCGGCACAATGTCTCTCAGACGGCGGCGGCCCTGGGGCTGAGCCGGGGGGCGCTCTATCGGCGCATGGCCCGTCATGGTCTCTAGGCGGGCGGCCTCAGCGCTCGCCTGCGCGCTCGGCCTGACGGCCAGCGGCGTGGCGGCTGTTCTGGCCTGGCGATCCGGCATGTGGGGCGCGCTGACCGGCGCGGCGCTTGCGGCGGTCTGGCTCGGCGTTCTGAATGCGCGGATGTGGGACAGGCGTCCGCCTGCGTCTGTTGCGGCGGCGTCGCCCGACGAGGGGGAGGCGATGGCGCTGCGGGTGTTGCTGGACGCCGCGCCGACGCCCCTGGTCGGCGTCGAGGGGACGACGGCCAGAGCCTTGAATCGTGCGGCGCGCGACCTTTTCAGCGCCGAGGACCGCATTCTGCCGCCGCCGCCGGCCCTGTTCGATCGCGAGGTCGCCCATTTCCGCCAGTCCGGTCGACGCTGGCGCCTGGATCGCGTCGAACTGACGTCCGGGGGCGGCTCGTCCTTGGCGGCCCTGATCGACGTGGAGCAGGAAGAACGCGCCGCCGAGGCCCGCGTGACGGCCGAACTGGTCGAGGTGCTGGGCCATGAACTGCTCAACGGCCTGGCGCCGATCGCCTCGCTCTCGGAAAGCGCTCTCGACGTTCTGGACGGGGCGCACGACGATCCGGATTTGCTGCGCGAAATCCTGGGCGTCCTGGCGCGCCGCGCCGACGGGCTGCAGCGGTTCGCCGAGGCCTATCGCACGCTGGCTCGCCTGCCGGAGCCGATCCGGCGGCCTGTGTCCGTGCGCGAGATGGCGGACGATCTGGCGCGCCTGTTCGCCAGCCGCTGGCCGGCAGCGACCCTGCATGTGGATGCGCAGGAAGACCTGTCCTGGGCCTTGGACCGGGATCAGATGCACCAGGCTGTGTGGGCGCTGCTTCAGAACGCCGCCGAGGCGGCGCAGGTTGACGGCGCGCCGTCCGGCACGGTTCGGCTATCGGTCAAGCGGGCCGACGAGACGCTGGTGATCGAGGTCGCCGACGACGGCCCCGGCGTATCGCCGGCCGACGCCGAACGCATCTTCCGTCCCTTCGTGACCACCAAGCCGAACGGCTCGGGCATCGGCCTCAGCCTGGCCCGCCAGATCGCCCACGCCCACGGCGGCGCCCTGACCCTTGAGCGGACTCTGGCGACCGTATTCCGGCTGAGCCTGCGGTCGCATGCCAGCACGCTGTCTGCTAACCTAGGCGCTGCCGCTGACCTCATATAGAGGCGTGTTATAATCTTCGTTGGCCCTTGGATCAGAGCTCAATGCTTCAGCCATGAGGGCGTCGCCCTCTGCGGTCTGGCCGGCGCTCTTGAGCATCTTGCCCAGGCCGTATTTTGCCTTCGGGTTGGAAGGGGCCAGTTCTGTCGCTGTGCGATAGGCGGCGGCAGCCTCATTCTCGCGGTTCAGGGCGTGCAGCAGATAGCCGCGCCGTATGTGCAGGGCAGCGTCGTTTTCTTCTCGCTCAATGGCCTTGTCGCACATGGCCAGTGCGGCGTCGCGGCTGTGCCGGAATAGGGACCGTGAGACGCAGGCCTGCGCGGGGTCATCAAGGTTGATGCGGGTCAGTTGTTTGAAGCGCGCCATATCGGCGGCGGCGCCCCGACTGTCGCCCTGCATCGCGCGGATGCCTGCACGATCGATCAGCAGGGCGGGGAAGTCGCTTTCCAGCGACAGGGCGTTGGTCAGCGCTGTCTCGGCTTTGGCGGGATCTGATGCCTTGAGATTGGACGCCAGAGCCTGTGCCATGCCGATGAAAATCTGGGTCTTCGCGTCGGGATAGCCGGCGGTCTGCGCCATTAGGCCAGCCTGTTCATAGGCCTGTTCGGTGCGGCCCATTCGAAGCAACTGGGTCGCCAAGGCGCCCTTGGCTTCAATTTCCTGCGGCTCCAATGTGATGATCCGCTCCAGATCGGCGAGGGCGCGAGCGGATTGCCCCATCCGCTCATAGGCGGCGGCGCGGCGGTAAAGGGCGTGGCTGTTCTCGGGCCACGACCGAAGAGCGCCGGTGAAGGCCAGAACGGCCTCCAGATCGTCTTCTTCGATTTCGGCGAGACGCCCCTTCGCGTGGAACAGCATCGTTTCGTTCGGATCGACGGCCTCGCCAGCCGCGATGTCGGCGCGGGCTTTTTCCAAATCATTCAGCGCCAGATAGGCCAGGGCGCGATTGGCCAGGGCGTTGGCATGGGGCGAAGGAAAGCCCGCGATGGCGGCGTCGAACTGGGCGATGGCGCCGACATGATCGCCTACGTCGTAAAGGGAGTAGCCGCGGCGCAGTGCCACCTCGGGGTCGCCCTCGGGGGCTGTCGTCAGCGTCTGCCTGTCGGCCGCCGTCAGGGTGTAGCCTCGCTTCACCTGCATGGTGGCCTTAAGGTCTTTGAAGCTGTCCATGCCCGCCTGCTCGGTCTGAACCTCCGCCGCTGTGGCGTAGGGGCGCAGAGTGATCGAGCCGCGATCCGTCTCCAACCGATTGCCGTTGCGTTGGACGGTGCGGAAATAACGGGTCGCGCCAGCCTCGACTTCATAAGGCTGGACCGACAGATCAACGACGTCCTCGCCTTCGGGCAGGATGACGGTAGTGCGGAATGAGGACGAACTGGGGAAGTTCGTGCTGTAATCCGCGTCTTTGAACTTCTCGTTCGTGTGCGGCTCAAGCCCTTTCCACGTGACGTGGGCCAAGGGAATATTGACCGGTCCGTCGCTCCAGTCGAAAGCAATGCGAGCGGTCGCACGGGCGATAAACTCGTGAGTGTCTTCGCGATACTCCCACTGGCTCTTGATGTCTGAAACCTGACCGAATTCCTTCAGGAACAGGTTCCAGCGTTCGTCATATAGGCGGGTCAGTTCGGCGGCCGGAACCTGGGCCACGCCGGCCTGCATCTCAGTGGCGCTGGCGCCCCGGTCGGTATCTGTCAGCATAACGCGCGCAGGGCTGTAGATACCGTCGGAAAGATCGATCTCGATATGCATCGTACCGGTTGGACGCGGCGGCATCTTGAGCGGGACTTGCTCCAGGCGTGCGCGCTCCACGATGGGCAAAACGTACTCATGAACCAGTGGAACGTCCGGCGTCAGACTGCGGTCGCCGATGCGCGCTCCGTCCATCAGATAGGTTTCACCGTTGATACGAGCCTTCACGATCACATGGTCGAACACGCTGACCATCGGCAGGTACTTATCGAGCGGCAGGTTGTCTGAGGACACCAGAACTGGAACTGCGTCGATCCCCAGTTCTCTCAGCAGGGCGATCAGAAGCACGGTCTTGCCCTTGCAGTCGCCTTGACGCCTGGCCCAGACCTCACTGGCCGAGGCCGGAAGCCAACCGCCTTCGCCGAGCGTTAGGGCCATGTAGCGCACCTCGTCCTGAACCAGTCGCAGCGCCGCCAAGGCGCGGGCTTCCGGGGCCGTATGCTCGGACTTTATTCGCGCCACATGGGCCGCCAGATCGGCGGCATCTGGCAGGGCGCTGGCTTGATCGAAGGCGGGGCGAATGTGCTCCGCGACAGTCCCCCATTGCGGGATGCTGCTGATCTGCCAGCCATAGTCGGGAAGAGAGCGGACGGCGATGGCGCTCGGATAGGTTTCCCCTTCGGCGTCGGTCAGACGATTGACCAGAACCTTAAAGTCTCCCTGCTGGGTGATTGGGGGAATGGCGGCGTGGCGTCCGGCGCGAGTCTGCACGTTCATCGATGCCGGCCAGCTGATCGTTGTTACGCCCAGATCCACCGGGATCAGGGAGTAGGAATAGGCCAGCGCTTCGATCGGGTTGTTGAAGACGTTGAACTGCGTACGGAAGGAATAGGCGAAGTCGATGATGTCGCCGACGCGGATGTCGGGATTGACCAGAACGCCCGTCAGAACGCCATTGATCTGTAGAGACTGCTCCAGTGCCGCCTCGCGGCGGAGGATGGTGAAGTCGGCCTTGTCCAGAATGTCGGTGGTTTCACCTGCACGGATGATGCGGGCGTGGTGGACGGTAGGCGTCTGCAAGGCCGGGTTCCACTCCAGTCCTAGCTGCGAAGCCTGTTGCAGACCCAGGGGCGACAGCACCCGCTGCCGCATGCGCACATAGGTTTCGGTATGGTCGCCGAAGGCGCGCACATGGCTTTCGACCATTTCATAGCGCACGTGCTGAGAGGGGTTGTCCGGCTTGTTGGACAGATGCGGCGCAACGACAGGAAGCCAGTCGGGCGCTGGGCCGCGCAAGATCGTTTCGCCGGCCATGGCGGAAGTGCTTAGAAAACAGGCTAAGGTTGCCAATATTAGCTTGTTTTTCAAGACGTTTCCTCGTGTTTGAGTATCGTTGAAATCTAAATAGCAGACCGGCAGGAGAGGGAATAGAGTCTGGTGCGCGTTTGCGGGTCAGGTCTTCACGACTGATGCGCTGAGCGTCCGTTACCGTGCGCCTGTTGTAGGGCCGCGAACTGAGCGGCAGGCCCCGCCGCCGAGGCTGCGGGATCTGCTGATGTGAGAAGCGTCGGAAATCACGCCCTCGTCGCCTTGCTTACTCCATGATCTCGGGGGACTTTCCTGACTGCCGCTCGAACAGACGCCGATAGTGGCCGTCGCCGGTCTGGAGCAGGTCGTTGTGGGTTCCGTCTTCGACGATCTCGCCGCCCGAGAAGACCAGGATGCGGTCCAGCGCCCGGACGGTCGACAGCCGGTGGGCGATGACGATGGCGGTGCGGCCGATCAGCAGCCGTTCCATCGCCTCCTGGATCGCCGCCTCGCTCTCGGAATCCAGGCTGGACGTCGCCTCATCCAGGATCAGGATCGGCGCATTCGCCAGGAAGGCCCGCGCGATGGCCACGCGTTGGCGTTCGCCGCCAGACAGCTTGACCCCTCGCTCGCCCACCAGGGTCTGATACCCCTTCGGCAGGCGGGCGATGAAGTCGTGCGCATTGGCGAGGCGGGCGGCCCGCTCGATGTCTTCGGGCGTGGCGCCGGGACGGCCATAGCCGATGTTGTCCGCGATCGACCGATGGAAGAGGATCGGCTCCTGCGGCACGATCGCGACCTGGCGACGCAGGGACGCCTGGGTTGCGCGGGCTACGTCCTGTCCGTCGATCGTCACACGGCCTGCATCGACGTCATAGAGCCGCTGGACCAGCTTGACGAAGCTGGTCTTGCCCGAGCCTGAGCGTCCTACCAGCCCGACGCGCTGACCCGCAGGAATGGCGACGTCGAGGTTTCGGAACAACGGCCTTTCCTGTCCGGCGTAGTGGAAGGTGACGGCGTCGAAGCGGATGGCGCCGTGCCTGACTTGGATCGGTTGCGCATTGGTTTGATCGGGGACGCCCAACGGCTCCTGGTGAAGCTGAACCAGCTCCTCCATCTCATTCACCGAACGCTGAAGCTGGTGAATATGCATGCCGATGTCGCGCAGATAGCCGTTCAGGACCAGATAGCTGGTGATGACAT